>Ga0075425_100009891_pt1 | contig 10159 bp, 7 predicted proteins | sample SoiMethybrSBSTD4_FD_75300 | JGI IMG/M metagenome (GOLD analysis project Ga0075425, IMG submission 75300) | Bulk soil microbial communities from a Populus tree surrounding site in Tennessee, USA - Soil MetaG P. TD hybrid SBSTD4 | ecosystem: Environmental > Terrestrial > Soil > Tree plantation...
GCGAGCGAGACGATCGCGACGGCGGCCGCGATCGGGTAGCGGCGGAGGTTGCGCACCGCGCTCCGCACGTCCTGCCCGATCCGATCGAATTGAAGCATCCCGGCCATCCTGAGAGCCATTGGACACCCGTTCCCGCCGAAGGTTCCCGGCAGGATCCGCCGCCGCATATAAGCTACGCACGCATGGCGGCGTTCGTCCAGGCCTGTCGAGTCGTCGAGTCGGTGCTCACCGGGCCGGCGCGGCGCGCCGTGGCGGCGGACCGATCGATCCGCCGGCTGCGCGAAACCATGCGCGGGCACGCGCTCGTGCCGTTCGTGCCGGACCTCGATCGCCTCGGCCACGCCGACGGCTTTCACGCGCTGCACGACTGGGACGGCGTCGCCGACCACGTCAACGCCGAGGTCATTCCCGTCGACGTCGTCGACTACGTCGTCCGCCTCGGCGTCGAGACCGCGCGAGGACCGGCGGCCGCGATCCTGCTGGACTACTACCTGCTGTACGTGCTCGCGCTGATGTCGCTGCGCATCTGGGACGAGGGGAACGCCGACGACAACCTGGAGCGCCTCGATCGACTGCTCGACCTGCTGCAGGGGGAGGATGGCAGCGGGCACCTGTTCGTCGATCACGCCGGCACGCTGCTGCTGCTGGCGACCGCGCACTTCGAGATCGAGGAGCGCGGCTACGATGCGCTCCTGGAGAAAGTCCGCGGCCTCAACGCCGATCATCGCGCCGCGATTGCGCTGGATCACGCCGGCACGCTGGGCTGTCACCTGCGGTTCGGGTTCGAGGCCACCTACGCGCGCGACATCGCCGTCATGCGGCGCGACAACGTGGCCGACTATCCCTGGCTGGCCTTCGCGCTCGACGAGCTGCTCGCGGAGCATGCGCGGCGTCCCGACCCGCGCACCGCCGAGGGGATCCTGAACGCGCTGTCCCCGGACGCGTTCGCGTTCGCCCGCCGCGAGGGATTCGCCGAGCGCGTCCTCGCGCAGCGCGATACGCTCGTCAGCGTCTTCGAGGGGCTGCGGCCCGGCGCCGGCGCCTATTCGCCGCTGTCGCTGTTCTTCAACTTCTCGCACAACGTGGTGAAGGGCAGCGTCGTCGATGCGGTGGTCACGGCGGAGCCCTGGGACGTGACGCTCAACGACCTGTTGACGGCGCTGCCGCCGGAGGAAGACGGCGGGCCGCGTCATTCGCTGGCGGCGCGGCTGATGGCGTACGCGCGCGTGAACCCGCATCGGATCCGCGGCCGGCTGACGCCGGTCATCGTCTACGACCCGCAGGCCGGACGGCAGGCGTTCGGGCTGACGCTACGCAAACTTCGTGAGTTAGGAGAGACGACATGAGTCAGGCGGGAAAGTCCCTCTTGTTCTGGGCGACGCTGATCGTCGTCGGGCTCGGTATCTACACCCTCGCGTCACGATTCGAGGCGTCGGAGGCGCAGCAGCGCGGCGGCGACGCGGCGCTCCCTGCCGGCGATCCCGAAGCGAAGCTCAAGGAGCTGGGCATCACGCTCCCGGAGCCGGCCGCGCCGATTGCCAACTACGTCAACGTGGTCCGCACCGGCAACCTGCTGTTTCTCGCCGGCAAGGGACCGCTGCAGAAGGACGGCAAGGACGTCGTCGGACGACTGGGCGACGGCAAGGACGTCGTCGGGCGGCTGGGCCCCTACATGACGATCGACGAGGGCTACCAGGCCGCGCGCTCGGTCGCGATTGCTCATTTGGCGGTGCTGAAGCATGAGCTTGGCGATCTCAAGCGGGTCCGGCGGATCGTCAAGGTCCTCGGGATGGTGAACTCCGACCCGGCGTTCACGCAGCAGCCGGCCGTGGTCAACGGCTATTCAGATTTGATGGTGGCGGTGTTCGGAGAGCGCGGCAAGCATGCCCGCTCGGCCGTGGGCATGGCGACACTCCCCAATGGTATCCCCGTGGAAGTCGAGGTAATCGTCGAAATCGACCCCGTTCGGTAGTAGAATCCCGCGATCGTCCTACTGGTTGTGTAAGGAGGGGCTCACATGCCGGTATCGCGCCGTGGTTTCCTTCGGCTCGTCGGAATGGACGCCGGACCCCTGTCCGGAGCGTTCCTGTCCGCACGCGGCCTCGAAGCGCATCTTGCCGAAGCGCAGGCGCAGGGGCAGCGGGCTCGTCCCGTGCTGCCGCCGGGCGTCGATGAGATCCGCATCAGCAGCAACGAGAATCCGCTCGGTCCCGGCCGGGCCGCGCTCGACGCGATTCTCGGCAAGTTCCCCGAGGCGGGGCGCTACCCGTTCAACAGCACGCCGGCCGACGCCGACCTGGTGGCGGCCCTCGCCGCCAAGTACAAGGTCAAGCCGGAGAACGTCGTCATGGGCGCCGGCTCGCAGGAGATCCTGAAGAGCGCGATGCGCGCCTTCGTCTCCGAGTCGAAGTCGCTGGTCACGGCGCTGCCGACCTTCGAGAACTGTACCGGCTACGCGAAGCGCTACAAGCTGCCGATCACCGAAGTGAAGGTCGATTCGCAGATGCGCCTCGACGTCGAGCCGATGATCGCGGCGGCGATCAAGGACAAGGCCGGTCTCGTCTTCTTCAACAACCCGAACAACCCGACGGCGACCGTGCACGGCGCCAAGACCGTGGCCGACATGGTCGAGCGGATCCGCAAGGGGTCGCCCGACACGGTGATCCTGATCGACGAGGCCTATCACGACTACGTGACCGACCCCTCGTACGAGACCGCGATCCCGCTGGCGCTCTCGACGCCGAACGTGTTCGTGGCGCGGACCTTCTCGAAGGCCTACGGCATGGCCGGCATGCGCATCGGCTACGCGATCGGCATGGCCGACACGGTCAAGCCGCTGGCGAAGCTGAAGATGCCGTACAACGTCAGCGTCTTCGGCACGGCCGCGGCGATCGCGTCGCTGAACGATCCGCAGCACATTGACGACGAGCGCAAGCGCAACACCGAGGTGCGCGCCTTCACCGTGCAGGCGCTGCAGGACATGGGCACGAAGCCGGCCGACTCGCAGGGCAACTTCGTGTTCGTCGACATCGGGCGCCCGGCCAAGGACTTCCGCGACGCGTGCGCGAAGTCGGGCGTGATGGTCGGCCGCGACTTCCCGCCGTTCGAGAAGACGCACTGCCGCATCTCGATCGGGACGATGGACGAGATGAAGAAGGCGGTGGAGGTCTTCCGCACGGCGCTGAAGACCAACACCACGTCGACCGGCGACGGCAAGGGAAGGGCGTAGGAGGAACCATGCTGACACGACGCAGATTCGTCCAGACGTCCCTGGTTTCCGGCGCTGCCGCCTACATCGGATCCCGCGGCCGCGAGAACAGCCTGTGGGCCGCCTTCGAGCCGACGCTCGAGGCCGTGGCCCCCGGCATGATTTGCCTGTCGAGCAACGAGAACCCGCTCGGTCCGGGCGCGGCGGTGCTCGACGCGGTCAAGACGGCGTTCGGCCCCGCCGGCGCGACGCCGGGCCGCTACTCGGGCAGCTCGCGCGATCTCATCGACGCGATCGCCAAGAAGCAGGGCGTGAAGCCGGAGAACATCGTGCTGGGCTGCGGCTCGACGCAGATCCTCCGCTCCGCGACGCACCTCTTCACCGCGAAGGACAAGGCGCTCGTCGGCACCATCCCGACCTACGAGGAGTGCGCCGGCTACGCCGAGATGATGGGGCATCCCGTCCGTCCGGTCGCGCTCGACTCCGAGTTCAAGATCGACCTCGACAAGTTCGCCGCCGCGGCGAAGGGCGCGGGGCTGGTCTTTTACTGCAACCCGAACAACCCGACGGCGACCTACGTCGGCGCCAGGGCGACGCGCGACTTCCTCGCGAGGGTGAGCCGCGAGTCCCCCGACACGACGGTCCTCGTCGACGAGGCCTACTTCGACTACGTCACCGATCCGGATCACGACACCCACATCCCGATCGCGGTCGAGAACCCGCGCGTGCTCGTCGCCCGCACCTTCTCGAAGGCCTACGGAATGGCCGGACTCCGCATCGGCTACGCGGTCGGGCATCCGGAGACGATCAAGAAGATGGCGGAATGGGACGCCGGGTCGGGCACGAGCTCGCTCAACGTCCTCGCCATGCGCGCCGCGATCGCCGCGATCCAGCGCGACCCGTCGTTTGTCGCCACCGAGCGCCAGCGGAACAAGGACGTCCGCGACTTCACGATGAAGTGGTTCGCCGACCGCGGCATGAAGCCGACCGACTCGCAGGCCAACTTCATGTTCGTCAACATCGGCCGCCCGGCGAAGGAGTTCCGCGAGGCCTGCAAGGCCAAGGGGGTCCTCGTCGCGCGCGACTTCCCGCCGTTCGAAAAGACGCACTGCCGCATCTCTTACGGCACGATGGACGAGATGAAGAAGGCGGTGGCGGTGTTCGGCGACGTCCTGGCCAAGAAGGCGACCGCGGCGTAGCGCGCGCACAATCCACGAGCCCGGTCTCGGCCCACGTTGCAGCTGAGGCCGGGCTCCCCTCATGTCGATCAACTTCATTCCCAACGATCCCTCCGCGGGATCGACGGCGCCCGGCCTGCGGGTCCAGGCGAAGCACGCCAACCGGCCGTCCACGCGCGCCGACTTCACGCTCGCCAACACGCAGTCGGAAGGGGTCGCCGCGCCCGGCACGGCGAGGTTCCTGTTCTGGCAGTGCCGCGAGGCGGCGCTGTCGGCCGTGGACGCGTGGGAGGCGGTCGCGGGGAACATCACCCGCTGGCAGGGGAACCGCCGCCGGCTGGCGCTGCGCCAGGACGCCGGCGTCGACCTCAACGCCTACTACGACCGCACCAGCTTCTCGTTCTTCCACCAGGCGGTCAGCGGCACGACGTACTACTCCGGCGCCAGCACCGACGTCGTCTCGCACGAAGTGGGGCACGGGCTGCTCGACTCCATCCGTTCCGACCTGTGGGACGCGGCGTTTCTCGAGACCGGCGCCTTCCACGAGTCGTTCGGCGACTGCATGGCGGTGCTGACCGCGCTGAGCGACCGGGATACGCGCGTCAAGCTGCTGGCGGTCACCGCGACGCTGAAGAAGGCGAACTTCGTCGAGGCGACGGCCGAGAACCTGTCGGAGGCGATCCGCCGGCTGGTGCCGAACCACAACGCGGCGGAGCCGCGCCACGCGTTCAACACGTTCCAGTTCCAGATCCCGGAAACGCTGCCGGCGACGGGGGGGCCGGGCGCGCTGATCAACGAGGTGCACAGCTTCGGGATGATCTTCAGCGGCTGCTTCTACGATCTGATCGCCCAGATCTTCGCGGCGCAGTCGAGCCGGACGGAAGCGACGCTGCTCACGTCGGCACGGACGGCCGGGTCGCTGCTCGTGGCCGGCGCGAAGACCGCGCTGATCGCGCCCCGCTTCTTCCAGGCGGTCGGCCGCGCCATGACGCTGGCCGACGACGAGCGGAACGCCGGCCGCAACCGCGACGCGATCCGCCTGGCGTTCCAGCAGCACAACGTCATGCTCGGCTCGAACGCGCTGCTCGCTCCCGCGGCCGTCCTCGCGGGCGGGGCGCCGTCGCTCGGCCGCGCCGCCGCGTTGAAGCCGTCCACGCGCCGCGACCTCGCCCGCCGCCTGCGCGCCGGGCGCGGCGATCGCCTGACCGTCCGTCCCGTGGAGCTGTGCGGCCGCCGCTTCGCCTGCGTCTTCCACACCCGCCGCGTCTCGCTGACGCCGGTGCATCGCCGTCTGCGCGGGGTGTCGGCCGTCACCTCGGTGCCGGTGCTCATCGGCGATTCCGGCGGCAGTCCCGCGGTGATGGGGGAGCTGCCGGACGCGACGACCACCGAGCGCGAAGTGCACGCGTTCGTGGACTCGCTGGTGCAGAACGGCCAGCTCGATCTCGACGGCGTGCCGCCGGCGTCGCCGTCGAACCGCGCCGTCCCTCGGGTCACCCATCGCATCCGGACGGTGGGAGGGCAGAGGACGCTGCAGCGCGTCCGCTTCCACTGCGGCGGGCATCCCTGACGAGCATGCGATGGCGAAACGCAAGCCCGCCACGCGTTCCTCTTCCCGCACGCGCCCGGCGCCTCCCGCCACGAAGAGCCGCGACGAAGCCGCGTTCGTCGAGTCGCTGATCGCCAACGGCCAGGCGGCGAAGCGCCGCCCCGACGGATCGTTGCCGCCCGGCGCGACTCACGAGTTGATCGAGGACGAGAATGGCGAAAGGCGCGTCGTCCGCCGCCGCTTCTCAGCGCTGTAATCGGGTTATCTCGCGGCTTCGGCTGTCAATTCCGCTCCAGGCTGAGGACTATGGTGAGCTTCTTGATCTCGCTGATTCTGCTGGCACCCTCGCAGCAAGGAGCGAAGGATCCGGCACGTGATGATGCGCAAGTGGTGAGTGCCGTGCTGACCCAGACGGTCCGACGTGAAGTCGACAAACTTCTGGCGCGCCCGGACGGCTGGCGTGGTTCTCCGCTGGTGATCTTGCTTGATCGCACAATTCCGATGTGCCCCGACAAGACCGGGCCATGGGAGGAATGCGTGGACGCATCCAGGTTCCCGGCGATTCGAGAGCCTTGGTGGACGCCTGCGCTGTCGGACGCGTTCAGCAGCAGGAACGCGCGCTCCGCGTCGGTGCCAACGGTCGCACTGCCGAACGTCCTCTCGGCTCCCTATGAAACCACCCCCGGGAGACGGCCTTTCGAGCGCTATCCGAACGCCGCCGGATGGGTTTCCGTCAGCCTGCCGGCGTACACGGACTCAGGACAGGCGCTCGTATACGTCTATTTCGCCTGCGGAGCCATGTGTTGTCACGGATGGTTCATCGTGCTCGAGTCTACGGGTGGCGCCTGGCGCGTTGCGCGAGAAGTAGGTGTGTCCATTTGCTGACGTCGGTTCCGCCGGCAAGCATGGTTCGATCGATCGACTTGTTTCAAAACGAGCTCCACGTCGCTTCACTGGCTGCGCTCGATCGCGGCCGCAGGACGCGCGCGCGACGGTGCGACCGAAGCTTCGCCTGTGCGTACGCCGCGCTATCGGACGTGGTGCTGTTTCTACACGTAATGGGGTTTCTGCCTGTCATCAAGGTCGCCCATTCCAGAGCACCTCGGTTTCCCACAAACTGCGCGCGATGCCATCCAAATCTGGAAATAGCGTTCGATGCGTTATTCCGAGACCGCTCAGCTCACGGACGATGTCACCCTTCTTATTGCCTGGGACATCCCATCGATACAGTCGCTCGATGTCGAGTGCGGCGGGCTCGAACAGCAAACCCGCACACGTCTCGAGCGGTTGCCAAGGGTCGCCGTGCATGGTGAATCCTCCGTCCTGCGCGACGACACGAGTCGAGTTGTACACGGGGTGAATGATTTTCACTTCTGGCCTAGGAGACTTGCCAAGAAGAGTGGCTTCACTGTGTTGGCGCGCTAAACAAAAAGCGTCCTGAATGTCGGCGTCCTCTCTTTGACGGATCGCCCACACGTGCCCATCGTGATCCGCATGCTCGATGCAGCAGAAGTAAAGCGCAAACAGCGCATTCGCGGTCCAATCAAGCAATCGCGTAGGCAGTCCGTAATGACGAGCCAGAAAGAGCGCATATCCTGCATCCCGGACTTCTGGATCGTGCGGAAAGGCTCTCCGTCTGAATCTGTGCAGCAACTGGCGTTCGTTGTCCGAGGTGAACTCCTTCTTGCGGCTGGCGTACTCCTTGTGACGCCCGATACTGGGCAGAAGCTGAAATGAGCTCGAGGCATGACCGCGGTACCAAAGCTTATGATGATGAGTCTCTCGCCGGACGCCGAAGACACCCTCGATGAAGTTCTGCACGGAATCAGCTTCTCCACGCCGTTCCAAGTCGAATGAGACTGCCACGTAGATGTCTCCTGAATACCGTTTCCTATCGAATTCTTGCACTGCGAGTTTGACCCGACAAGCCGCACGCGATTGTCCAGCGGCCAGAGGCAGCCCGGTTACACGGCCGGGAAAGGTGCCTGCGGATGATAGACGAAGGCCGACATCGGTCCCCAGTCGCTCAAGAACGTGAACGCCGCTTGGCGACTCGTTTCGCCAGAGTCTCTTGTAACATCGCGGACGAGTGCATCGGCGGAGGCTCTACCTGATCGTCGTACGAATCCCACCTTCGCGAACAATGAACGCCTCAAAGTACAGCGTCGCTTCATACGCATTATGAGCGCGGCAGCGCAGTTGCAGATTCGATGCGACTGTTGCTCCGCCATCCGCGTATGGCACGACGTGATGGAATTCGAGGAAACCTGTCTCCGTGCATCGGCCTTCGGACCCGAGGAATGCGCAACGGCCGCCGTCCCTTTTCCACACCTCGCGCCTGACCGCGGCCGGAATGTGGCGGGACGCGGGATTCGCCGCGCGCCCGTGTCGTGGACGCTCGACCTGGGCGAGCTTCTTCCTCTCCAGGTCCTCGAGCATGGCCGTCAATGCGCGATCGAAGACGACGGCGGGGTCGCCGTCCGGAATGGCGTGACGCAGGAGGTCCTGGACGCGGCGGAGCTTGTCGCGCGTCTCTCGGCTGATGGTGAACTGAATCCGGTATCGCTCCGGTGAGAGTGGCGCCATGACGGTTCGCTTCGACTCCAGGACCGAGGTCGCGACCGGTGAGGCGACAACGGCAGACTCGAATACGGATTGCGCGGCGAGCGCGTCGTTGGGCGCGCTGTGTCGCGTGTGGGCGCGCTGGTCAGCGTTTGGTTGCGCTATGTCGTTAGCCCGCCGCGAGGGCAGCTTGCGGACTGTCGAGGGTGTGTCGGGGAGCGGGCGCAGCGTGGCGATCTGTTCCTCGACTCTGCGGATCGTTGTGTACGCCGCAGCGCGCAGGACGGCCTCGTGATTCGCGATCGTCAAATGCGGCGCGAGGAGGCGCGCTGCCGTCACCGTCAGCGAACCGTCGGCAAGCAGTTCGAGCATCAGCGGCCACTGCCGTACCGCCCGCGCCACTTTCATCCGATCGTAGGCCTCGTGCTCGGTGAAGTGCAGGTCGTCCGTGCAGTACTTGAAGAACGACGGGAATCCACGCGCGAGATACAGCTGACGCGCGTCGACCTCCGCCAGCGCCGCAATGATCTGTGCGGTGACTTCGCGCTCCTGTAATGTTCGCGTCTTTACCTCGAGCAGTAAGTCGTCATCCGACAGAGCGTTCAAAGTGCGCGCGATGGGCTGCATGGTTTCTTGTAACACGGAGATTTCCTGAGTCACCAGAAGCCGTTCGGCGCACGCGGCGCACGCGGCGGTCGTCGTGAGCCGAGTTCATGACTCCAGCCGCTCTAACAGTCGCGGAACGCGTTCCTGAGCGGTCCCACACGCAACCAGAGATGTCGTTCAACCTGCGTCTCAAAACCTGTCAAGTAAAATCGTCATCACGGCATCGATGACATGGAAGAGGGTCTTTCAGTGGTCGTTTTGAAACGAGTTGAATTTTGAAGACCTCTGCGGCTTGCCGGGAACCCGCGCCGCTGTTCGTCCGCATAGAATCGCTGGCACAGCCCTTCGACAAACCCGTCGAAGTCACGCTCATCTAGGGAGTCCGATTCGATCGTGGGAAGAACGGGTGCGCGGCGCTGTGCTGGAGGTCTTGTGAGATTCATACTTGCGTGCACGGTAGTCGTGCAAGCTCGGTGTCGGCAGCGCAAATGCAGCCGCCCACGACGCTGCAGCCGTGTCGAGCGGCCGAAGTTACGGTCGTGACATCGACGCTCGTGGTACGAAGCGGAACTCGGCCAGAATTGTCGGTGGTCGTCGCGAACAAGACCGATCGTCCTATGCGAGTGCTCGACGTGCGAAACGGTCGTCGGAGCGATCTGCAAGATACCTACTTTGAACTGTTCATCGTCGATCGTCGGCGGGTGATAGATCTGTCAAGCGTCATTTCCGACCCAGGGCCGATTTTCGATCTGGACTACACAGTTGTGAAGACGGCAGGACGCATCGAGATCCGGCCATTGAGCTACACGATCGGCTGAGCGTGGGGCGCGGATCGGTGCGAGCCAGGCGGCAGGTGGACTGCCGCGGCTGCCTCAGACCTGAGATCATCGGGCAATCATGAGCTTTGTCGAAGCCGAAACGACTGGCGGCGTCGCCACGGTGACGCTGGAACGCGGAAAGGTCAATGCCCTGAACGATGCTGTCGTCGACGAACTGGCGGCGACGTTCGAGGCGCTCCGGCGCGACGCGGCGGTCGGCGCCGTCGTGCTGACTGGC
>Ga0075425_100009892_pt1 | contig 10158 bp, 12 predicted proteins | sample SoiMethybrSBSTD4_FD_75300 | JGI IMG/M metagenome (GOLD analysis project Ga0075425, IMG submission 75300) | Bulk soil microbial communities from a Populus tree surrounding site in Tennessee, USA - Soil MetaG P. TD hybrid SBSTD4 | ecosystem: Environmental > Terrestrial > Soil > Tree plantation...
ATGCTTTGGAACAAGGGCAACGCCGGTATGGCGCTCGAAGCAAAAACGACCCAAACATTGGCAGATGCGTTGGCTCTTTCGCTACAAGATCGAGGTGTGAAAGATCCTAACGAGCTCGACACAGTCTTTGCGGTGATGACGAAGGAGCGACCAGACGGCTTTCTCGCGTTAATGGACCCTGTCCTCAATGCTTACCGGAAGCGGATTATAGATTTCCTCGCGCAAAATCGGTTGCCAGCGATTTTCGAAAACAGCGACTGGGTAGAAGCTGGCGGGCTTATGTCATACGGCCCCAGTTTTTCTGCGACTTACCGTCGGGCCGCCGTTCTAATGGACAAGGTCCTCAAGGGAACTAAACCAACTGAAATACCCGTGGAGCAGGCAACGAATTTTGAGTTGGTCATCAATCTCAAGACTGCGAAGCAGATCGGGCTTACAATTCCGCCCAATGTGTTGGCAAGAGCGGACCGAGTGATCAAGTGAAACAATTTCGGATTTTAGATTTTGGATTTTGGATTAAAATACCGGAGCACAACAGAATCAGTCCCCTTGCGATCTGCACTTTTCTCTTTGCGCTTTGCGTCTCCGCCGAAGCGCAGCTACCGAAAAAAACTCCTCAAATAGGTCTTCTTGTACTTGGGTCATTTGAGGCATTCACGCCTCTCCACAAGGCACTAACAGACGGGCTGAGGGAGTTTGGCTACATTGACCGACGCAACATTGCTGTTGAGTCGCGTTTTGCTGACGGAAAAGCGGAACGGCTACCTGATCTCGCGGCCGAGCTGGTGCGGCTCAAGCTCGATCTGATTCTGACACTAACCAACTCGGAAACCTCTGTCCTAAAGCAGGCCACAACGACCATTCCAATTGTCATGGTGCACACAACCGATCCTATTGATGCAGGATTCATCACTAGCCTCGCTCGCCCGGGCGGGAATATCACCGGCTTAAGCATGAGCGCAAGCCCCGAGCTTCAGGCGAAACGGTTAGAACTCCTAAAGGAGATTGTTCCAGGCCTATCGCGAGTAGCCATCCTCCGGCAGGCCAATGTTCCTGGAAGGCTGAGGTTTGCGGCACTTGAACACGCGGCGCGCAGGTTGAAAGTAGTGCTCCAGTTTGTGGACATCCACGGCCCCGACGACTTCGAGAGCGCCTTTGCCACGATGCATCGAAATCGAGCCGAAGCTTTCCTCATTTCGGGCGGACCTGTGACCTGGATGCGTCGGGAAAAGATCGCGAAGCTGGCTGTGAAGAATCGATTATCCGGGTCTCACTCGCTTCGAGAATATGCAGAGGAGGGACTGATCATGACATACGGGCCCAACCTTGAGGCGCTATATCGGCACGCGGCCACTTACGTGGATAAAATACTGGAGGGCGCAAGACCGGCCGAACTGCCCGTGGAGCAGCCAACAAAGTTCGAGCTGCTGATCAATCTCAAGACGGCCAAGCAGATAGGGTTGGCGATTCCGAAGATAGTGCTGGCGAGAGCGGATAGAGTGATCAAGTAAAAGAACGCTACGGCACCGCAAAAGTGCAAACAATGAAGACACCAGCGGTTCATGAGAAGCAAATTTTCTGATGCCTAGCACCACACGCTTTGCCTCCGTAGCCTAACAAAGGAGCACACGATGAATCGCTTACAACAGCGGCTAGCGGCAATTGGAATGGCAGTCCCTATATTTTTCGCCACGGTTCACGAGACTGCGGGACAATCTTCGATTCTCACGGCATTCTACACCGCGCCGGTAGTTTCGATGGCCCCGATGTGGATCGCTAAAGAAGTTGGGTTCTTTAAGAAACAGGGGCTTGACGTCAGAGTCGTCTTTATTCCCTCCGGTCCTACCGGAACCACTGCGATCCTTGCGGGAGAGGCAGATGTTGGAGTGATCGGCGGATTTGCACCGATACGCGCAATCGTGGGAGGAGCCAAAGGCTTGGCCATCATCGGTGAAACCAAGAACGCTATTGTGGCAGCGATTGTGGGCAAAAAAGAAATCGCCGACGTGCACGATCTCAAAGGGAAGCGGCTGGGCATTGATCGAATCGGATCGAATCCGGACATGTTCACTCAAGCGGCCCTTGCCCGTTTCCAGATGGATCCTCTGCGAGATCTGCAATACATCCAAATGGGAAATATCGGCCAGGGAATCCCTGCTCTCAAAGCGGGAGCCATTGACGCGCTCACCGCCAGCCCACCCGATGATCTAGTTGCCCAAAAGTTGGGTTTTCATGTGATCCTCGATATCACCGCGATGAAGATTCCTTTTGCCGCTACGGTTTTGGTTTCTAGCCGGGCTACCGTGGCGCGCAAACAACCCGAGTTGATGCGGTTCATGCATGCTTACGCGGAAGCGGTTCACTATTTTATTACCAATCGGGAAGGCGCATCTCGGGTGATCGCTAAGTATACCAAAGTCCAGGACAGAGAAGTGCTCAACTACGCCATCGACACAGACGCGAAGGCAGTACAAAAAACGCTCGAGGTCGATCCGAAGGGAATCGAGCTTATTCTTGGCCTGATCAGCAAAACGGTTCCCCAAGCAGCATCGGCGAAACCAGAAGATTTCTACGATGCGCGCTTTTTCACTGAACTCAACGAAAGCGGTTTTTTGAAACGGTTATGGACGGAGAACTGAAAGAATCCTGAGTGGTCCGATCTGTCGTGAAACGTAAGGGGTGATAACCTTAAAATGTCGGTTCTTGTTGGTTTTGCAAATCAACGCCGCCAAGCAGATTGGTCTCACTATTCCGCCAAATGTGCTGGCGAGAGCGGATAAGGTGATCAGGTAATATGAGGCTTCGCATGAATAATTTTTTTGGCTGCTTAGTAGTAATTTTACTTCTAACATCTTCTTCCGTGGAGCCACAGGCGGCCACGAGAATCTACCGGATCGGTTTTATTGGCACCACTCCCAGGACAGCGGTGTTCGACCTAACACCGTTCCGCAGTCGATTGCGCGAGCTAGGTTATCTCGACGGGCAGAACTTTACGCTCGAAGAGCGCGGTATTGGGAAGGCAAAGTCGAACGACTGCCCGGGATTCTCAGTGAACTAGTCGCCCTCAAGTCGGATGTGATCATCGCGAGTGGCACTGAAGCAGGATTCGCGGCGAGAAACGCAACTAAGACGATCCCGATCGTCTTGGGCTTTGGTGTAGATGTCCTTAGAGCTGGCTTCGTCACAGAACTGGCGCACCCCAACGGCAATATTACCGGAATGACTTCTATCGGTGCCGACATTACTGGTAAGAAACTGGACTTACTCAAAGAGTCTATACTTAAACTCTCGAAAATCGCGTTTATCTGGAGTTCAACCAATCCCAGCAGTACCGATGCTCAAAGCAAGGATGTGGAGAGACTGGCTCGGGCGCTGGAGGCGAGCATTCAGTCATATGATGTAAGGGAACCCGAGAAATTGGAGCCTGTGTTTCAATCCGCAAAACAGTACCGCGCTCAAGCCGTCCTCATGGGGGGCGGCGGTTTCTTTGGGTTTCATCAAAACCGGATTATCGATCTTACATTCAAACATCGATTGCCGGCAATGCATTCCAACGTCCAACATGTCGAGGCTGGCGGGTTGATGTCCTACATGTACGATCGGCCATACCAGTTTCGGCGCGTCGCCGAGTACGTGGATAAAATACTTAAGGGCGCAAAGCCATTAGATCTCCCGATCGAAAGACCAAACAAATTCGAGTTGGTGATCAACCTCAAAACAGCACAACAAATCCGTCTGGTAATTCCGCCGAATGTGCTGGCGCGAGCGGATAGGGTGATTCGGTGAGGCATGAATGGGGAAGTGTCAGCGTAAGAGAAAGTCAACGGTGAGTTCGATCACTGGAAATTTATTTGTGTGGACAGTGGCAACTTTCCTGCTGAACACAGCTCCTTTTGCGCAGGCGCAGCAGCCAAAGAAAATCCCCCGGATCGGATATCTAGTCCCAGCTGCTCAATCCCATCGCACTGAGGCACTCCGTCAAGGATTACGCGATCTAGGGTATGTTGAAGGAAAAAACATCGTCATCGAGAGCCGGTCTGCGGAAGGAAATTCAGATCGCCTCCCGACGCTCGCAGCGGAACTGGTTCGGCTGAAGATTGATCTTATTCTCGTACAAAACAATGTGGTCGCTCGTGCTGGTGTTGGCCGAAACGAAAACGATTCCGATCATCATGGTCAACGGTGCAGATCCCGTTGGCGACGGGCTTGTTGCTAGCCTTGGACATCCGGGTGGAAATATCACCGGCTTGACCAATCTTACAATAGATTTGGGTGTGAAGCGGCTGGAACTTCTCAAAGAAATCATTGCGAAGCTTGCTCGCGTAGCGGTGCTGCGGGCTCCAGTTGGGCTCCAGCGGGATTTGCAAGCGATGCAAGTCGCCGCGTCTTCGCTGCAGATCCAGCTGCAACTCCTGCAGGTTGGACTGCTGATGACTTGGAGAAGGCATTCGAAGAAGCGCGCAACGCGCGAGCCGAGGCTCTCGCCACGACGGTGGTCTTGCCGGCACCTTGAACGGCGCCGCATTTGGCCGCGACGTAATCGATTTCAACAAAGACGACAAGACGCCGACGAATACAGGTCAGGTGATCATAGCGCTCGATATCTCGCGCTTCTCGCCCGCTGAAACTTTTAAACGCAACGTCGACGCGGTCATCCGCGAGATGAGAGACTCAAGGAAAATGCCAGGTATAGAGCGCATTCGCGTCCCAGGCGAGCAAAGCCACGCGACGTGGCTAGAGCGTAGCGCTATCGGTGTGCCGATAAACGAAACGCTCTTTAAAGATCTGCAACGGTTAGGCAGTGAACTGGGTATCGAAGGCTTGCCCGTTAAGACTACGCCCGCGCCTTCGCCATGAACTCAGCCCTTAGCGCTTTGTTCCAATCCGGAATCGCGTTGATCTTTTTCTCTTTTAATAATCCTTCGGCGATTGGCTGCAGGTAGGGACGCACGTCCGACGGGAAGCCGACGTCCACTTCGACATTCGCCATCGCCTTGCCGAGTGTTTCCCGGGTCATCGTATAACCTTTGGATGTGAAAAAGCCGTAGATGACATCTTGCGCTTTGCGGGGATTTTCCTTTAGTTGTTTACCGACATCGAGCCAGGCGCGTAGATATTCGATAACCGCCTGGGGATTTTTGTCGACGAACTCTGGCGTTGCGGCCATGTAGACTGGCATCGGGTCGTAGTCGTACAGACTTACGACCGTCGTGGCGATCCCTTCGGTCTCTGCAATGGTGCAGTACGGGTCCACGCTGATGAACGCATCGATCGATTTGGCGGCGGCCGCCGCGACCATCTCGTTTACGTCCATCTTGAGCTCCTGGTAGTCCCCCTTCTTTAGTCCCGCGCGCGGCGCGATGATGTCGACGAAAGTATTGCCGATCGACGACCCGACCTGGTTGCCGATCTTCAATCCTTTGAGGTCGGCAACCTTGGTAATCTTCAATTCCTTGCGCGCCATCACGCGTGAAGTCTTTCCTACTTTCTCGATCTGCGCGATCGCCACGAGTCCGCCTTTGTCGTGACCGGTGACAAAGGATTGGCCCGCATACGTACCAAGATCCACCTGTCGCGCCACCATCTGCTGCATGGTCAGATTTCCCGACGGGACGGCGAACTCTTCGAACTTGAGCCCGCGCTTCTCAAGCGCACCGGAGCGGAGCAAGTAATAAGTCGGCATTCCCCAGATATTCGTCTGATATCCCTGGCGGATGGTAGCGCTCTGGGCAAAGAGAGCTTCAGGCCCGAAAGCACTCGCCGCCACGAGGCTGCCGCTGGAAAGAATTAGAAACTCACGCCGCGTTAACCTTTTCTGTTCCATGGTTACCTCCTCTATTCCATTTTAGATCCTTCGACCAAGGCTCAGGACAGGTTTTAGATTTTTCGATTATCGGATCCAAACCACCGAAAATAATTCCGAAAATCCTTGTCATGGTATTTCTGCTAATCGAAAATCGGCAATCTAAAATCCAAAATAGAAAGTCATTTGCGTTCGACGATGTGCTGAACAATTTCCTTCTGATGTTCCAGGAACTCGACACTCAAAGTATCTCGGGGCCTCGACAACTCGATCTTGATTTGAGCTCTCAACGTTCCTGGATGCGGCGAAAAAACGATGACGCGATCGGCGAGATACACCGCCTCGGCGACGTTGTGTGTCACATAGATCACGGTTTTCTTGGTTTCTTTCCAGACATCGACCAAAAAACGCTGCATCTCTTCCCGAGTAAGCGCATCCAGCGCCGCAAAGGGCTCATCCATTAAAAGGACCGCAGGATTGTATGCGAGCGCCCGGGCGATGGCAACGCGCTGCTGCATGCCGCCGGAGAGCTCGTGCGGGTAGGATCGAGCGAACTTCTCGAGATTCACGAGCCGAAGGAATCGCATGGCAATCTTCTCCCGCTCTTGTTTACCGATGCCCTTCATCTCCAAACCGAACTCGACATTGCGCTGGGCCGTTCTCCAGGGAAACAGCTGGGCAAAATCCTGAAACACGACGCCGCGATCAAGCCCTTTGCCGGTTACGGTGTTCCCGCCGATTAGGATTGTTCCCTTCGTGGGCTTGAGAAATCCCGCGACGATGTTGAGCATCGTCGTTTTGCCGCAGCCGCTCTGACCGACGACGCACAAGAATTCCGCTGGCTCGACGCTGAAGCTGACGTCTTTCAGCGCCATGACCGGATTCTCGACGGAATCATATTCGAGAGTGATATTGCGCAGCTCGATCTGATGCATGGCCTTAGATTCTTTCGAAGCCTGTGGTGAAGAAGGACTCGGATGCCACACCACGGAGCCTCTGAGGGCGCAGAGAAAATTTGAACGAGGATGTAATAAGCTCTCTACGAGCTCTGCGTCTCTGCGGTGAATATTCCTTCAAGGGCTAACCCTTAATGGCTTTTACCATTCCCCAGCGGCCGACGGTCCTTTGTTCGATGGTTTGGAAAATCAAACGCTCAAAAGCGAATCCAATGATACCGATCACCGCAAGGCTCGCCATCATGACATCGGTGTTAAGAAACTCCTTGGAATCGAAGATCACCCAACCCAATCCCCAATTGGTGGCGGCGATCATTTCACCGCCGACGACGGCGATCCAAGCTCGAGCGAACGCTTGTCGAAGACCGGTGATCACAAACGCCAACGATCCTGGCAGGACAACTTTCTGAAACAGCGCTTTTTCATCGGCACCCATCGCCTCCGCCGATCGAATCCAGAGCCTATTGACCGAACGTACGCCGGTCCAAGTGTTGTAGATCACCGGAAAGCTCGCGGCGTAAAAGACCAGCGCGATCGTCGCCGCATTGCCCAAGCCGAACCACAGAATAAAAACTGGAACCCAGGCGAGGGACGGTATCGGCATGAGCACGCTCACCAAAGGCAAGAAGAATCGCTCGACGCGCGGAAAACGTCCCATCAGGATGCCAATAAAGATTCCGGCTACGCTCGCGAGAACAAATCCAAAGAGAACGCGGTAAAGTGTATAGACCGTATGCCAAAGCATCGCCCCGCTGAGGATCATTCGACCGAGCGCGGAACCAATCAAAACTATCGAGGGAGCGAGTGCGGGAGCGAAGAGCCCGCTACGAGCGAAGGCTTCCCAGATAAGACAGGCAAGGCCCACGGAGATGACCGCTCCGAGAATGGACCGCATCGAGTTGTTTCTTCGCATATACCCTATGCTCTCACGCTGCGTCGAGATGCGAGCATCACAAGGCCCGAGTGAGGAGCCGACCGGAGCGTACGTGGTTCTGTACGTGAGGATCGGCGACGACCGAGAACGCAGTGAGGCGACGCATATCGGTGCGGCGTCATGCCTCCATCATTCCCCAGCGCACCAAAGTCAACTGCTCGAGCTTTTCGAAAACCAGTTTCTCCAAAAGAAATCCGACAAGACCGATGACGGCAATGCCGGCAAGCATGACATCGGTGTTCAAAAACTCACGCGCGCCGAAGATCAGCCAGCCGAGGCCGAGCCTGACGGAGGTCAGCATCTCGACGGCCACGAGCACGCGCCACGCCCGAGCCAATCCCAGCCTCAAGCCGGTTAATATATAAGGTAGCGCACCTGGAAGAACGACCTTCCAGAAAAGTTGGCGGTCCGCGGCGCCCATTGCCTGAGCCGCTCTGATCCAGATTTCTTTCACGGCCTTTACGCCGGTCCAGGTATTGAGCAGGATCGGGAAAGCTGCGGCGAATGCGACCAGAAGGATGGCCGGAAGATTACCGAGGCCGAACCAGAGAACGAATAGCGGAGCATAGGCAAGTCCCGGAATCGGGTTGCCGATGCTCACGAGCGGCAAGAAAAAATCTTCTGCCCAACGGTACCGACCGATGATGATGCCTAACCCTACACCGACCAACGAGGCCAGAAGAAACGCAAGCACCAGTCGAAGCAGGGTGCTCGAAGCATGGATCAAAAGAATTCCATTGCCAAGGAGACGGACAAAAGTCGATACGATGGTTACGACTCCGGGAAAAAGTTTTGGCGGAAACGGCCCGAAAAGCGAAAAGGCTTCCCATAGAAGTGAAACGACCACAAAGGGAAAAAGCGTCTCAGCAACGGGAACGAGCGTGCGTCGCATGCTCAGAGCGAACGATCTTAGAGCCCCGCCTTGGCTTTCCGAAGCAGCTCTTTATCGAGGCCCTTATTAATGTCCGGGATGGAAGTGAGCCGCCCCTCCCCCGCTCCCTTCAAGAGATCCTGGGCCTGATCGGCAAGATATTTCTCGATCTCGGGCGTGATATCGGTGTCCCAGCGCATTCGCCGTAACGTTTTATCGAGGACCGATACAGGCACGCTGCGACCGGCGCTTTCCTGCTCCTGCCAGTAAACCTGCGCGGCCTTCTCCGGCTGCTCCTTGAGAAGCTTCACGGCCCTCAGCCATCCACGCAAGTACGCAACGACCGCGGCGGGATTTTCTTTAATCACTTTGTTAGTCACCGTCGCCAGAAACGGCAGGCTGTCGTACTTACAAAAGTCTCCAAGGCTTCGAACCAACCCCTCGTGCTCTGCAATCGCCACATAGGGGTCGCCAATACCAGTCGCATCCACCGCTTTGGCGACGAGAGTCGGAATTCGATCCTTCTGATCGGCGACGTTGGCGACCTCATAGTCGCCCTGCTTGAGACCGTAAGCAGGAGCGATCTTTGCCGCAAAGATATATTCAGTGACAGTCCCTCTGGCGAGAGCAATCCGCTTTCCTTTGAGCTGGGCGATGTTTTGAATATCGGAATCCTTGCGCACGACGATGTGGTTCGTGCCACAGAAAAGCGAGTTGACGGCGACCGCCGTATAGGGAACACCTTTTTCAAGGCCGATCAGAAACGGCGTGGTCGCCGTCGCGTTGATATCGATGGCGCCAGCGATCATGGCGTCGCGACCTTCACGGCCGACTCCGAAGCGCCGCCAGTCGACTTCCAAACCTTCCTGTTTGAAATAGCCCTGGCGGATCGCAATGACGTCGGGAGCTCCCTGCACCGCGCCGTGGACACCGAGCCTTATCGTGAGAGGTCGCTGCGCGAAGCTCGTTACTGCAACGCCAACAACCAGAAGCAGTACGGGGATCGGAACAAACCCTTTTCGCATATTAACCTCCGGTTGCCGTTAAGAGGGGCAATGACCCGCCTGATAAAAGCCTAGGTCCAGGCAGAAGCTGTTAACGCTCATTACTTCAAGTCGGAAGGCATGTCCAGTGGAAGTCTATCAGCCGGGATCTGCTAGCGCGGCCTGTTTTGATCCTCCGCACCCGGATATCAAAGGACGCCGGGTACACCAAAGAAATAACCAATCTACTGAAGGCTTTTGACCCCCGGCACATTGGTCGTCACACATGACGGGCAACAAACGCGATTTCTGCAGGTTTGTCCGTAGCTCGTCGAACACATCATCGCGAATTGAACTTGCGGGCCGTGGTCGTCCGAAATAGAATCCGTCGCCAAAACGGGCCAAGCAATTTTGGAGAGAGGAGAGCCGATATGGCAGTGACTGCTGAAAAAGATCGTACTGTGGCGAAAAGAGATTGAGAACAGGACCGGAATTCTTGCTAACGCCCTTACGCCGCTTGCACACGCGGGAACAGACATTCATGTTGTGATGGGCTATCGGTATCCCGGCCAGGAATCCAAGGCTGCCATCGAGCTCTATCCAGTTGCTGG
>Ga0075425_100009893_pt1 | contig 10158 bp, 12 predicted proteins | sample SoiMethybrSBSTD4_FD_75300 | JGI IMG/M metagenome (GOLD analysis project Ga0075425, IMG submission 75300) | Bulk soil microbial communities from a Populus tree surrounding site in Tennessee, USA - Soil MetaG P. TD hybrid SBSTD4 | ecosystem: Environmental > Terrestrial > Soil > Tree plantation...
TCTCGCCTTCGGCTCGAAATGACAAAGTGCGACGCAGTCGGGAGGAAATTCAACTGCGCACTTCCGAAAACGTTGTCGAACATAACCGAGCAGGTCGCAGGTCTGCAACCACTATTGCGCCGACAACGGGGATACCGTGACGTTACTCGAGCATGCCTTGCCTTTGAAAAGAAGAATCAATAAATAGAAACGAGCTTTCGTACGGGCTCATTTTCCGGAGAAGAACTATGTCTTTACGAATCAACGACGGGGAGTTCTATGCGATCGACGCCCATTCCCATCTCGGACGGCGCAAAACTCCGCTGGGCCACGGAGTGGCGAGCTTCCTGGGCGATGACCTGGTACGCAATTTGGACGAAGCCGGCTTGGATTGCGCCGTGGCGTTTCCCTTGGGCGCTCCCTACACGGATTATTCCGAGTCGAATCAAATTATGGCCGAGGAGATGGCCAAGCATCCCAAGCGCATCATCAGTTTCTGCCGCATCAATCCGAACTTCGGACCCGAAGCGACGGCAAAATCCCTCGACCATTGTCTCGGCACGCTGAAACTAAAGGGCATCAAATTGCATCCGGAAATTGAGTTCTTCGATCCCAACGAAGCCGAGCTGATGGAGCCGATTTACGATGCCGCGCGCCGCTATCGCGTGCCGATTATTTTTCACACCGGAATGTCGAGCAAAGCCTCGCCGGGCGTGATCGCCGAACTGGCCGCGCAGCATCGGGATGTGCCGGTGATTCTCGGCCATATGGGGGTGTCGGAATACGTCAAGCTGGCGGTGGCGGTCGCGCGCCAGAACGAAAACATCTTTTTGGAAACCTCGGTCGTCGGCTGGATGCCGCTTCTTATGGAAGCGTTTCGCGGCGTCGGCACCAGCAAAATTCTCTTTGGCTCGGATCACCCTTACAATCCGCTGCCGATGGAAGTCGATAAGATCGCCAGGCATGTAAACAAGGCCGCGAAGCTCAAAGAAGACGATCTGCGAAAGGTGTTTGCCGAAAACTTTTTAGCGATTGTGAAACACGAGCGATAAAGCGAAAATTGAATACCTGCTTTGGGGGACAAATGACACCGTCAAAAACGATTATGCGTTTCGGTTCCGCAGCCGAAAAACTGGCCGTGTCCGTTGCTGCGGTGCTCATTCTGGTTTTCGCACCGTCGGCGGCGCGTTCGGCCGAAATGCCGTTCGTGCGGGCAAATTACGCGGCCTTCAGCGGCGCCTTTGCGCCATTGTGGATCGCCGCGGACAGAAATCTGTTCGCTAAATACGGCTTAAATGTCGACCTTCGATACATCGCTCCCGCGACTGCGACTCAAGCGCTGATCAGCAAAAACCTCGACATCATCAATCCGGGCGGTGAAATCGTCGAAGCCGGTTTGAACGGCGAACCGGTCGTTTATATCGCGGGCATTCTCAATCGTGCCGTGATGTCGATCTACGCCAAACCGGAAATTCGTTCGTTAGCCGACCTCAAAGGCAAAGTGTTGGCCGTGACCGTGCCCGGCGCGACGACCGATTTTGCGGCGCGCCTTTTACTGCAGCGCGCCCAGCTGACGCCGGGAAAAGATGTGAAGCTGGTCTATCTAAAAGGCATGGTGGAGATCCTTACGGGCATCAATCAGGGAAACGCGGAGGCCGGCATTTTTACATCGCCGACGACATTGAAGGCTGAGCATGCGGGGTTGAAGGAATTGGTGAATGTGACCGAGCAAAATATCCCGATGATTCACGCCGCACTCGCAAGCACGAAAGACTACATCAAAACACAGCCTGACAATGTGCGGCGGTTCTTACAGGCTTATCTCGAAGGCATCAAAATCGCCCGGACCGAGGCGGAATTCGCCAAGCAAATCATCGGCAAGTATACCAAGACCACCGACACTGCCGACCTCGAAAATTCCTATCAGACTTTCCTTCCCGCATGGGAAAAACTGCCTCTCGTGCCGGCTGCCGCGGTACAAACCATGCTCAATTTCGCGACCCATCCCAAGGCGAAAACGGCGAACCCAGAAAGCTTGATCGATAATTCGATACTGAGCGAAATCGGCAAATCCGGCTTTGTCGACCGGCTTTATAAGTAGTCGCAGTCGCTGCCGCTCAAAAATCCAGCCGCGCGTCCTTGGCAGGGGACCGAGATAACAAACCGGCCAAATGGACCAGAAGGGAAGAGTCATGCACCGAAAAGCGAAGTGTCTATTGGTCTGCTTGGTTATGAGGTACGCCATCGCGGGAATCGCTTTGGCGGCTGGCGATGACACTTTCTACAAAGGAAAAACGCTTCGTTTGCTCGTTGCGTTTGCGCCCGGCGGGGGTTTTGACACATACACCCGGGCGATTGGTCGGCACATGAGCAAACACATTCCCGGCGGTCCTTCGGTGATCGTCGAGAATATGACCGGGGCTGGTGGTTTCATTCATGCGAATTACATGTACCGACAGGCCAAGCCCGACGGTCTTACCCTCGGCAATAACATCGGCGGCTTGATCCTGCAGCAGATCATGGGAGCCGACTTTGACGGCAAACAATTTGAGTTCATCGGGGCGCCGTCCATCGATAATCAGGTTTGCGTGTTGACCAAGGCGAGCGGCATCACCAGCTTGGATCAATGGTTCGCGGCAAAACAGCCTATGAGGCTGGGTGGAGTGGGCGCGGGTGGCTCGGCTTCCGATGTCGCGGGCCGTGCAAGCGGCCCTGAAACTTCCCATCCGAGTCGTCGAACCGTATAAAGGCACTGCTGAAATCAAATTGGCTGCCGAAAGCGGAGAGCTCGATGGCGGTTGTTGGGCTTGGGAGTCGATGAAGACGATGTGGCCGAGAGCGCTGGAAACCGGTGACGTCAAGGTTATCCTCATGGTCATGCCAAAAAAACATCCTGAGCTTCCCGATGTTCCGCTGGCTAGCGATTACGCCAAAACGGAAGACGCGCGCCGTATTTTGAAGTACGCCGTTCATGATATTGCCACGGTGACGCGGATCTATTTCGTGCCGCCCGCAACACCCAAGGACCGCGTACAACTATTGCGCAAAGCTTTTGCCGATACGCTCAAGGATCCGGAATTTCTCGCTGACGCGAAGAAATCGAAACTCGACATCGAACCCGTGGCGGGCGAAGAAGTGCAAAAACTTGTGCAGGATCTCTACAAAATCGATCCATCAACGCTGGCAAGACTAAAAGAGGTGCTGTTGCCGAAGTGACTCTTCCGTCAAGGTTACACCACGAACATTCTCGAGCTGCTCCGACCGGATGTAGTTTTTGCCGAGCTGCATTTCCAAATTTAGCGTCCCGCAGAGAAGGAGGACGTCACAATGAAAAGCCGTTATGCAGTTATCACGGCTCTGCTTATCATCGCAGTGGCATTTTTCGGATGTTCATCACAGACCTCCGACCAGGGTGACGCGGGTTGGATTACGCTTCTCGACGGCTCCAACCCAAAAACACTCGACAACTGGAATCGGATCGGCGACGCGAACTGGCGGGCCGAGGACGGCGCCATCGTTGCCGATAAAGGGAAGGGCGGCCACCTGGTCTCGAAGAGCTCATACAAGGACTTTCAGATTCGGGCCGAATTCTGGGCCGACGCAACTACGAACAGCGGTATTTTCATCCGCATTTCCGATCCGAAAACGATCGGATCCAGAATCGGTTACGAGGTGAATATCTATGATCAACGCGCAGACCCAGACTACGGCACCGGCGCCATCACGAATGTCGCTAAGGTCGCGCCGATGCCGAAGGTCGGCGGCAAATGGAACATTTTTGAGATCACGGCCAAGGGCCCGCATTTAACGGTCGTGCTCAACGGAAGCAAAACTGTCGATATTGAGCACGCGCAGTTCTCGGAAGGTCCGATCTCCCTCCAGTTTGGCAACGGCGATAAAGGAGCTCCTGGCGGCCCGATCAAATGGCGCAAGGTGCAGATCAAGCCGCTGTAAGCCACGGTGCCGAGCGCCCGCACAACGTCTGGAGGCCGCCGTCTGAGCGAATCTCGGTGATCTGCGTGCGTGCGACTCCTTGATTGGTTTTGGCTCAGTCGAGCAGTTCTTTGGGCACATTGCCGCCGTTGTCAGCGATGCGCTGCAGCACTGTCTTATGTAGCCACGTATTCATCTTAGCTGAATCTCCCATTAGATCTGCAGGACAGCCCAACTCCGTCGCCAATTCCTTCCGGGCGTTAAAGCTGCTGTCTATGTCGAGAAGCTTCAGCAGGTCAACAATCGAAGTCCGCCAATTGAGCTTCTGTGGGTTGGCCGCGGCGCGTTGCTCGAGTTGTGCGACCACATCGACAACCGCAACCGGCTTGGGCGCGGCTTCCTTTGGGGTCGCAGCCGGGCTCGCCGGAGCCGCCGTAGTTGCCTGAGGCGCAGCAGTTGCCGAGCTGCCGAAGCCGAGTTTCTCGAGTATCTTGCTGAAGAATGCCATGGGACCTCCTTTGTATGTTGGTGAGGGACTGAAACTCACACCATCACGTCGCACCGTAACACGCATACCACTCGCAAACGCAGCAAGAAAGGCTTAAGCGTCGCGCGCGATTGATTTTTTTAGGTTTTGTTCGGAAGCGCACCTACGGTCGCGTCCAATAAGTCAAATATCCCTCCGCTGATTTCTCGCCAGACAACTAAATTTTTATGCCGCGAACCGCTAAATAGTCTACGCCGCGTTTGTGACGTCTATTGCTTTTGTCGACATTGCCTCGCCAGGTAGATCGCTACCCACAAGTTTAGCTGTTAAGTTGAAACTTGGTTTCATCCGATGGACGAGAGCCTTCTTCAGTTCGGCCTAAAAGCTTTGGCGACGCTTTTTGTGGTCGTTGGTCCACTCGGCGTCGCGCCGAGTTTTGTCGCTTTGACGGAAGAGATGGAATTGGCGAAGCGGCGCAAAACTTTGCTCCGGGCACTGCTGATTGCTTTCGGTGTCACGATTTTTTTTCTAATCGGCGGTCATGCCTTGCTTGGCTATTTGGGCGTCACTGTGTTTGCTTTTTCAATCAGCGGCGGAATTTTGCTGTTTATGACATCATTGCCGATGCTGTTCGGCCATCGGCCGGCCCTCCAGTCGCCTGAACGCGACGAACAAGCTTCGATCGGTGAGGACGTTGCAGTTTTTCCGCTGGCGATCCCGCTACTTTCAGGTCCAGGCACGATCACCACGATTCTGCTGCTCGCGAATCAGGCACGCGCAAATACGAGCCGGATATGGATTCTCGCGCTGGTCAGCGCAGCCGTCTATCTCATTAGCTGGTGCCTCTTATATGCGAGCGAGCGGCTGATCGCGCGGCTGGGAGAAGGGAAGGTGCGGATTCTTACCCGTGTGTTAGGAATCGTGCTCGCGGCGGTTGCTGTACAGTACGTCCTTAACGGTGTCGGCGGCTACTACCAGTCGTTGCTAAATGGCCAGTAATCGATTTCGTCGCGAGAGCGAGGTCTAGATCCGCGCGTCCAGGCCGTTCCCATCGGAGTCTCGCGATGGATCAGATCGCCGCTATCGCTCTTGCCTCGACCGGCAAGCCGGCTGATTGCCAAGCTTCCCAGCCGCCGACCAACGCGCGCGCTTTGCTCCATCCGGCTTTTTGTAGCTCCCGCGCCACACGGGCGCTTGTCGCTTCATCTGTTCAAGCGCAAAAAGCGAACAGCCAGGTTTGCCGCGGGATATCGAGCTCTTTGAGACGCTCGATCGCACGATCCGGCGGGATTCTCACCGCGCCCGGCGCGCGGAGGTCGCTCGCGGCGAGGCTCCGTTCGGCGCGCACATCGAGAACAAGATACGGCGCACCCGATTGCTGGATTGTACGCATCTCGGCGATCGTCATGCGATCGACGCTTTCGTTTGTGTCCGTGGTCGACAGCGAATGCGCGGGCAGATCCAACGCCGCGTTATCGGCAACATTCGTCGCGTCCGGCGCCGGCGCTCCTGCTCGCGATCTGTCGCGTTCAAGCAACATCAATGAACCGCCGTGCACGGCGATCGAAACCAAGACAAAAAAGCAACAGATGAAAAATAGCGGCTCGCTGCCCGGAACGGCGGCAAACACGGGCACGAGGATCAAGAGCAGCGAGCTGAGACCGCGAGGTCCAAACCAGGCGATCAACATGCGGCTGCGAAAATCCAACCGGGTACCCGCAAGCGAAGTCAAAAATGCCACGGGACGAATCAGTAATGCGACTACCGAGAAGAGAGCGATCGGCCAACTCAAGACCGTGAATCCGTCCCAGATCAGGCTGGCGCCGAAGAGCACGAATGTAAAAAGCAGTGCCATTTCGGCGGTGGTTTGACCGTATTCCAGAAAACAATCGCAAAGCTCGACATCGAGCGCTGCGATCGTCAATCCGGCCGCGAACGCGGCGAGAAAGCCGCTGCCGTGGACCGCTTCCGCGGCGGCGTACGCCGTGAATGCGATGCCGAGCGAGTAAATCGATTCATAATCGCGGAGAACTCCGGTTTTACGTCTGATCATCTCGAGCGCAGAGGTTCCAAGCAGTCCCACAGCGATTCCGGCGCCAGGCCCGAGAAGAAACAGGTCAAGGCCGAGGCGCGCCAACTGAGTTGATGTGACAAACGCATCGCTGCCGAGAAACGGAATTGCCACGAAGATAATGGGCAGGAGAACAACGTCGTTGAGACCGCTTTCGAGTCGCAGCGCCAAACGCACCGGTTCGGGCAGAGCAGGTCGTCGAAGTAAACTCCGCAGCATTACGGGATCGGTCGAAGCGAGCGCTGCGCCGAGTATCGCCGCTGCCGGAACAGAGAGGCCCAATAACTTCCATCCCGCCAGTGACACCAGTGCTGCGGAAACGAGCGTGCCGGGACCGAGTACCCGAAACGCGAGCGCGCCATGGCGGCGCATTTCCGCGATGCTCACGCTAACGGCATCCGTGAACAATACGAGAACCAAACTCAAAGTCGCGACGACGCGAAGGATGGGCGAGTTCAGGGTGACGTCGAGCAATCCCAAACCGGCCGGGCCGAGCATGGCGCCGAGCGCCAAAAAAGCTCCTACCTGGGGCAGATCGCTGCTATCGATCAGGCCCGACAGTAAGGCGGCGATGATGATGACAACTCCTACAAGAGCGAGTGTTAAGATAAAGAATTCAGCGTTGAAAATTTCCATGAAGGGATGCTCTCGCGGCGAAGTCTCAAATGAGCGAGCTGTTGCAGTGAGTCGCTGAACGTTGACCATAGCAGTTCGCAGACCAAGGCAACAACCGATTGCTCGGGCAGGCTTGTCGGAAAACGCGATGCGGCCTTTCGCCGGCCGCAATACGGCATCACGCTTGTGTCGTTGACGCCTGTACGAAACCAACTGCCAAATGGAAAACTGTTGACGTTTAGTTCTGCGCTGCGATATACAGCGCGGATGCCGATCCAATTTGTCCTGCCGAAAAAGTTCACGCGCGCACAGATCGAGTGGCGCGTCGATGAGTTGGCGCTGCAGTTTCAAGGCACAAAGAACAAGAAGCTGCTTCAGCAGATTGCGGCGCTGAATCGGTTGCTCGCCAGGATGGATGATCGCGACGTGGATTCTTCCAAGCCCCGAAATCGCCAATAGCTCGAAATCCGGCGCCTGAAACGCCGCTCTAATCTTTTCGGCCGCGAACTTTGCAGTTTTAATGCGCTTTCGGCAGCCGCAGTCTCGCGTTCTGTAATGTGACCTAAAATACAAAGTGGTGGCGCTGGCCGAAGATCGATTCGCCGCTGCTTTCGTTTACTTTCTTCAGCAGCCTGCCGTTCTTCCCCGATTGGCGGTCAGCGCCGCACTTATCGGTGTAAGACTGCGCGCTCGCGCTCTTTATTCCCGAGCGTAGCATAAGTCGTTGAAAATATTGTCGGAGGAAAAATTCCTCGCGACGGGAATTTCTGCCGAGCGGCTCTTGTCATAATGACGAAGGCCGCGACGGCCGGAAAGGAGGCGACGCATTATGAAAACGTTCAGTTGGCCATTTGGGCGGTTCTGTCTTTGGGGCCTTAAGGCCGGCAGCTGTGTGCCGACAGTCCAGATGAGTGTCACTCATCTGGACGCGAAGAAGTGACGCAGAGGTTTTCTGCGGAAGATTAACGACTTAACCAGCAAGAAGATAAGGAGACGATTCCATGATGGCAATGCAGAACAAACGAAAGCGGGCTTACTCGCGGCTCTCGGTCGCGGTGACCGGCGCTCTCTTGATGGGCGTAGCCGTACTGGCGTGCGCGCAGATGGAGCGACCCGCAGGTGTGAAGGGGCCGATTAAGAGCTATATCGGAAATTTCAAAGATAATACCGTGAGTGTCGTCGATACCGGCTCCGGCGCAGTTCTCGGGACTTTGCCGGTTTCCGCGGGTCCCCACGGGATGGCGATCACACGGGATGGCCGCACAGTTTATGTGAGCGGCGACGGGTCATCCTCGGTGGACGTGATCGATACCGCGACGGACAAAGTCGTCAAAACAATTTCGGTCGGTAAAGCACCGAACGGGATTGCGCTCACACCCGATGACCGACTGCTTTTGGTCACAGTATATGGCGAGGATCGACTCGCCTTTATCGATACCGCGACAGAAACCGTGATTGCCACGACCGACGTGCCCAAACCGCATACCGTGGCAATCAGTCCCGACGGACGATTCGCCTATGTGGCGGAGCAGGAACCCGGTCACTTCGGTCTTGCTCTCATTGAAATGGCAACACGGCGCGTCACTCGGAGCGTTCCGCTCGACAAGACGCCGCGCGACGGAGAATTCGGCTACGACGGCCAGATGTTCTATTTCACGCAGGCGGGAGTGAGCTCGGTCCAGGTGATGAGTCCCGCTTCGGGAAAAATTGTCGCGCAGATTCCCACCGGCGTCTCGCCGCATTTCGTCGCTTATCCGCGCAACGCCGCATTCGGCATCGTAGTCGTGCAGGGGCCGGGCGAGCTCCTGTTGTTCGACCCGGCAACGAACACGCCGGTGCGCAGCGTCGCGGTTGGCAAACAACCGCACTGGGCAACGACTTCAGCCGATGGGAGGACGGCATACGTGACCAATGAGGGCTCCAACGATTTCACCATCGTGGACCTGGCGAGCGGCAGCACTCGCACAATCGCCGTCGGCAATGCACCACGGAAGATCGTCGTGCAGCCGAGCGCGGCGAGCTGAAGGAGTTAAAGCCATGGCGATGAAAGCAATCAGGTGCGCGGAAAGAGATCCACGGCAGCGACCCGTTCGAATGGCTGTTCTGGCTATCGCCGTTGTGAGCTTCGGCTTAGCTGTCTGGACCGCGCCGGCGGCCTCCATCGAAACTAAAGCCAACACGGTTTCGATCGTGAACTTTCAGTTTACGCCGGCGGAAGTGACGATCGCTCCTGGCGAGAGCGTCACCTGGGTCAACGATGACGGCGCGCCACATGGGCTGGAATACCATGACGGGTCGGCGGGAAAGGACTTATTGCTGCCGGGCGCTAGCTATAATCGTCGATTCGATCAACCGGGCACTTACGATTATAACTGCTCGGTCCATCCTTATATGACGGGGCGCGTCATCGTGCGGCCGCGCTGAACATGACTAAGAACCATGTGGCCGGGCCGACGCTGCGCGACGAGACGAGATTCACGCGGCGCCGGCTCGAGCCATGTGCAACAGTCGCTTACGGGCTCCAATTTGCGTTCTGCAAAACTATCCGGTAGCCGTCTGGATCTTCGAACGTTTTCCCCAGGATGTCCCAGTACGGGTTGAATGCGGGGACGGGAGGATAGCCGAGCTCCTCGAGACGCTGCGCGGCTTTCTCCCACTCCGAGCGGTCGGGAATGTAAAACACCAGAAGATTGTCCTGGCTGCGCGCTTTCCCCGCATAATGCCCGCGTTTGGTTGTGAACTCCAGGTGATATCCCGCTGCCTTGTGACCGAGCATGACACCATCGAAGCCGTCGTGATTCCGGAATTCGTAGAGAACTTCGAGGCCGAGACCCTCGCGATAAAATTTCACAACCGCGGCGAGTTGATCGGTGGGCCGCGCCACTCGCAAATGCGCTTTCGCAAGACTCATCGGAACGTCATCCGATTTTCGCGTCGGCTCTGTCAAGTCCTGCTTCGGTCGGCTAGTGTCCTGGCACTGAAGTTCGCAACATAATTCAAATGTCATTCCGGGCAAGCTGGCGATAGCTAGCGCGACCCGGAATCCAGGAAATTCAAATACATCTGGATACCG
>Ga0075425_100009894_pt1 | contig 10158 bp, 11 predicted proteins | sample SoiMethybrSBSTD4_FD_75300 | JGI IMG/M metagenome (GOLD analysis project Ga0075425, IMG submission 75300) | Bulk soil microbial communities from a Populus tree surrounding site in Tennessee, USA - Soil MetaG P. TD hybrid SBSTD4 | ecosystem: Environmental > Terrestrial > Soil > Tree plantation...
AAGAAGGAGGTTGGCCAGCTTTCCGACGATAAAGAGAGCGACCGCTCCGAAAGCGAGATCGAGTAGATACAAACCGATCAGCGGCCAGGCTTCTTTTGTGCATTCTGCGTCGAGTTTCTCGATGAATTGCTTCGGGTACTCTGCCATTCAAGTATCCTCCTGATGAATTTGAATCAGACAAGCGGAGTGAATTCGCTGATGATTGCTCCTTCGACGTCCTCGAGATGCTCACGAACCAGATCTGCCTTGCTGCCGGTGAGTTCAAGACGAATCGCGATTTCCCCGGCTGCAGCCCTCAAGCCTCTATGCAGAAGATTGGCCATTCGCTCTCTTTCGGCCGCGGGGACTGCGTCGCGATTGGCGAAGGCGGCCGCATCCGTCCCCGAAGTGCCGGGTCCTTTTTTGGCAACATTGACAAGCGCCGCGAAGCTCGGAATCGGATGGACTCGCGACCGGCGGAACGCCTCGCGCATCATGCGTTTTGTCTGGTCCTCGCTCGAGTCTGAGAGCCCATTGAGAGTTTCCTCGTCGGCCTCGGTCCAGACATTGTCGGTGAGATCCTGATAGAAGCGTCTGACGCCATCGAGAGAATCATCGGTGCTGGCGGCGGGACGTCGCTCGAGTTCCGACAGGCGCTCGTTCATTCGGCGGCCGGTCTCGGCGAGCTCCTCTTTGACAATCTCAGCGATTCGCTGATGCTCTCGCTGTTTCATTCCCATTCCTCTCCTCCGATCCGCGGCGCCCACGGAGGTAAATACAATAGACGAAGCGGCAAGCGCCGACAAGTCGTCGGGTTATTTCCGATAATCAGTCCGCTGTGATCGCACCAAAAAAGATGCTCGTAATCGCTTCAAAAGGTTGACACTAGCGGCCATGCCGATTAGTATTGCGAAAATATATTGTCGGGTGCCCCTGAAAATATTGGCAGGGAGCGAAAAGGTGAGACAGATGGTTGCGGCGAAGAAAACCGTCGGCGCGGAAGCCTTCGAGGAGCCAGCCAACGTCTGCCGTGAGTGTCTCGGAACCGGGACGGTTTCGCAATGGAGCGAGATTGCTTATTTCGAGGATCGACGCCCTTGCGGCGCCTGTGATGCAGGTAGCGCGGTCCAGTCTAAGATTTCCGAAATAGTGAAACGCGCTCGATTGGAAGAACGACTCTCGAGCTGGTAGCTCGGAAGGCTTAGGGTTCCGGGTTTAGGGTTCCGAGATCCAGGTTGCGGTCATCACCTTCAAGACTTCTTAACTCAAGTTCAATAGGCCACTTCAACACGGACTTTCAACTCGAATTCACAGAACCCGGAACTCTGAACCTTCCCTGAACCTTAACTAAGTGCACGAACGAGTCTCTCCGCTGCTTGCTCGAGCATCGAGTCTTCACGAGCGAAACACAATCTCATATGCACGTCTCGTTCGGGCTCGTCCATAAACGCACTGCCTGGCACGCCGGCGACGCCCGCCTCGCGAATCAGAAATTCGTTTAGCTCAGTGGCATCTTCAAACCGCTCAGGGATTCGAACCCACGCATAGAAACTCGATCGCGACGGATAGATCTCAAAGCCCACCGACCCGAGCGCCTCTCCAATAATCGACCTCTTGCGCGCAAAATCGACCCGAAGACGATTGTAGTAATCGGGATCCTGAAGCAGCACCCTCGACAGCGCGTGCTGAAGCGGAGTGGGTGTGCAGACATAATAAATGTTGCCCAGCTGCGCGAGCTTGCCTACCAGTTCTCCCGGGCCAAACGCATAACCCAACCGCCAACCGGATACCGCCCACGATTTTGAAAACGACCCGACGGTGATCGTCCGTTCGAAGGCCCCTTCGATCGAGGCGGTCGCGATGTGATCGGCGGCTTCCAGAGTGAAATGTTCGTAGACCTCGTCGGAAATCAGCATCAGCCCGAATTCTTCGGCGCACGCGACGATCGATTCCAGTTCGGTCCGATTGAAGACTCTGCCCGTTGGATTCGCCGGCGAAGAAACGATGATTGCTTTGATTGGATAGGCCGAGCGCACTGACCCTTCGCGGCACACGCGTCGCAGTTCGTCGACATTGAGCTCTAGCGATTCACCGCGGAGTTTGACGACATCGGAGATCGCCCCAGCGGTTTCCATCGTTCGCTTGTGATAAGGATAGTAGGGCTCGAAGACTACTGCGGAGGCTCCGCGCAGATATGTGTGTGCAATTGTTATGAGTCCCCCGGTGGCGCCGGGAGTGATAATCAGCTCGAGAGGTCTGCGATCCGGATCGATGGAAACGCCGTTGAACAACCGGAGTTTCTTTGCGACCGCGTGACGCAGTTCGTCAACGCCTTCAAAGAAGCTGTAAGCATTGAGTCCCTCTGCGACGACGTCATTCACCGCGCGAGCTAGAGCGGGATGCAACGCAACGTCGTTCTGACCCTGTACAAGGTTACCGGTGGGGGGAATAAGCCTGGCTATCGCACGGATGTCTGGTTGAGCACGCCTAGTCGTCGTCTGCAACATCGTCCTCCAACTCTAAAGGGCCTCGGCGTCCGTTGAAATCTCGGTGGCCGCAAAATGGTAAGGGCCGCTCGATTGCGCTGTCAAGAAGGGAGGGGTCAAGGAATGACGGGGTGACGGGGAGACAAGGGGACGGGGAGCTGAGGGCTGACGATCTCTGGCAGTCCAGAAGCGATCGCGCTCTCTCCTCTGCTCCCCGTCCCCTTGTCTCCCCGTCATCCCGTCGTCCCTGCCATTGACCCCTGACCCTTTCCCCTTGCTTGATCCTTCGTCGGACGTTAAATTAGTCGCCGTTAAATTGTCGTTCAATCTACTCAGGATAATCTTTAACGCTCTATGTCAGATAAGACCTCTGCACTCATAACTCGCCGACAGGCGATTGTTTCGTTGGCCTCACTCGCAGCCGGGGCGATGTTGACTCCCGGTACGGTCCTTGACTCCCGATCCGATGACAGCAAGACGAGGTTCGCTGTGATCGGCGATTTCGGAACCGGTGAGAGCGATGAGCTCGCCGTAGCCTCTCAAATGCTGAATTCATATCGGAACACTCCGTATGATTTTGTTCTTGCATGCGGCGACAACATTTATCCCAACGGAAACGCCAAGTTTTTCGCCAGGCATTTCGAGCAGCCGTTTGAAGGACTGTTAAAAGAGCGCGTGAAGTTTTATGCGGTGCTCGGCAACCACGACGTTGAAGAAGGGAGAAAGGACCAGTTGAACTATCCGTTGTTCAACATGGGAGGTTCGAACTACTACACCGTTCGTCGGAACAACGGGCAGGTTGAATTCTTTATGCTCGACTCGACCGCGTTCGATGCCGGACAGGTGACGTGGCTCGAGAATGCGCTCACCGAATCGAAAGCGCTGTGGAAGATTGCGGTGCTGCACCATCCGCTCTACTCATCAGGAAAGAAGCACGGTTCTGATTCGAGACTTCGTGCGGTTCTGGAGCCAATGCTAGTTCGACATCGGGTGCAGGTGGTCTTCGCAGGACACGATCATGTTTACGAACGAACCAGACCGCAGAATGGAATTCAGTATTTCATCACCGGTGCCGGTGGGAAGATGCGCCGCGGCGACATCGATATGAGAAGTCCGTTTCGCGCTGCGAGCTATGACACCGACAATTCTTACATGCTGATCGAAATTGACGAAGGTGAAATGAACTTCAAGTCAATCAGTGAAAAAGGTGACATCGTAGACAGCGGAGTAATCAAACAGGTCTGATAAGGCGGATTCTTAGCTGGCGTTTGCCGACGAGCCGGCAAGCTCGAGCATCTCACTGCTGGTGATCAGGTGTGCCCCTTTCCTTTTCATCTCGTCCAGGGCTTCGTCGCCGTCTGACGGCTTGACGTTCACCGCGCGCATCGCATCCGTAACCGCAAAAACCTGATAGCCATTTCTTAGCCCATCCAACACCGTTTCCTTCACACAGTAATCCGTTGCCAGCCCGACCACATAAATCGTTTTGACGCCGCGGCTCTTCAGCACATCATCGAGCTTTTGACCTCGATCGTCTTTGCCGGCAAATTCAGAGTAGTCATCCTTGTCCGGCGATGACGCCTTTCGAAAATAGAGATCGATCGTGTCGGTTTTAAGATCGGAGCGAAGCTCGGCTCCGTAGGTATTCTGAACGCAGTGCGGTGGCCAGGGCCCGCCTCTTTCGACGAAAGAGATGTGGTTCGCCGGATGCCAGTCCTGCGTCGAGATCACAAGAGGAAATTTCTGGATCAGGTTGTTGACTACCGGCACAATCTGATCACCCTCGTAAACCGCGAGCGCGCCGCCCGGACAAAAATCGTTTTGTATGTCGACCAGAATCAACGCCGTATTTTGCAATTCCATACTCATAACAATATCTCTTCTTCAATTGTAGACATAGAGAAACGAGGGCGGAGGGATGAGGGATGAAGGGGATGAACTTGGACTTCATCCCTCCGTCCTCATCCCTCATCCGTCCGCCCTTCTCCCTAGCGCCAAACGGTGATGATCGAGGCCATCACCAGCAGGTAGACGAGTTGGTAGCCGGTATCGATCCAAAAGACCGTCAGCTTCTTTTCTGTAAACATTGTCGCCATCAGCCCAAGTGGAAATGCAAACCCGACCCACGCCAGTAAGCCGAGCTTCAGTCCTTGCGAAACAGGACGGAGCTGTAGATACCCGACGAATACGGCGATTGCCATCGCGATCAATAGCTGACATACGAGCGACACCGCGTAAGCCTTGCCGGCTCCGCTCTGCATTTCTTTAACACGTTCTTCGGTGTAGCCGTGGGCTTTCACCCAGAGATTTGCAAACAGCAACGGCGAATACCAAAGCCCGCCGATCGCGAATGCCACGACCGCGGCGACAAGTACGGCAAGATAGTTGATGTGGACCTGGGGCATAGTCGTTTCTCCATTCGGTGCCGGGCTTGCGATTCTGCGATTCTTTTTTGAGCTCAGGCTTCCGTTGTCACGACATCACATTTTGAGAATCGCAAAATGGCAGTGTCCGGCACAGTTGTTGTTCTAGCTTAGAATTTTCTCGATCGACTGCAGCTCCTCGGTTGCAAAGCTTAGATTCCGGAGGGCGCCGACTGCGTCTTCTATTTGGGCGATGCGACTCGCGCCGATCAACGCCGAAGTCACCTGCGTGTGTCGTAGCACCCACGCCAGAGCCATCTGCGCCAGCGATTGACCGCGCGCACTTGCAAGCTTCTGTAGCTTATCTATCTTTCCCAATCGTTCGTCGGTAATGTGTTCGGGTCTCAGAAAACCGTGGGGCTTTCCGGCGCGCGAGTCCGTCGGGATTCCTTCCAGATATTTGTCGGTCAACAAACCCTGGGCGAGAGGAGAGAAAACTATGCAGCCGATTCCTTCCTCTCCCAAAACCTCGAGTAGGCCACCCTCAATCCAGCGGTCGAACATACTGTAACGAGGCTGATGAATCAAGCACGGCGTGCCGAGAGACTTCAGTATGTGAGCCGCCTGCTGAGTGCGTTCGGCGGTGTACGAAGAAATGCCAACGTACATCGCCTTGCCGCTTCGAACGACGTGGTCGAGCGCGGTCATCGTTTCTTCGAGCGGCGTCTTCGGATCGGGGCGATGATGATAGAAGATGTCCACGTATTCGAGCCGCATCCGCTTCAAGCTCTGATCGAGGCTGGACAGCAGATATTTTCTCGAGCCCCATTCTCCGTAAGGACCCGACCACATCAGATATCCGGCTTTTGTAGAGATGAGCAGCTCATCTCGATGAGGCCTCAGGTCGCTGTCCATGACTTGACCAAACGTGCTCTCCGCCGAACCCGGTGGTGGTCCGTAGTTGTTGGCCAGATCGAAGTGAGTGATTCCGAGATCGAACGCACGCAACAGCATCGCGCGCGAATTCTCGTGACTGTCGACGCCTCCAAAGTTGTGCCACAATCCAAGCGAGATCTCGGGTAACTTGATCCCGCTTCGGCCGCATCGTTTGTAGGACATCGTCTCGTAGCGTGATTCGGATGGGCTATAAGTTGACATGATTAGCAAGTGTTAAACGTTGTTCTATTCGCTTCCTCTCTTCGTGAATTCGCTCGCTGAATTCGACTCGATACGACGAGGTTGTGTCCAGCCGGCGCAACTCGGATGGAAGTTTGCCCACTTGATCGCGAGCACGATCTCGAGCGTTGTTGAGATCCGACAATCTGGCTGCCCGAAGCGTCGCGGGATCTGTATCGTCAGTGTTGCTGTGCGCAGCGATTACTTTTCCTTTTTTTATCATGGGAGTCAGCAGAGATTGCCAGACTCCTTCTTGCGGTGCGGCTTCATCGGCCAATGAGATCAGGTCTCCCGCAAACCCGCCGTTATCGCCGACACGTCTCCAAACCTGTTTAGCGCCCGGATAAGTCGATTTATGATCGCTGAGTTTTATCGTGGACAGCATGTGGCCGTCGCGTTCGAGTCCGGCGAGTTTGTAGACAGCGGACATTGAAGGTGAGTCAAACGATGTCGCGAGTTCCGTTCCAACTCCGAAGGCATCGATTTGCGCGCCCCGTGACAACAGATCCGAGATCGATCTTTCATTCAAATCGCTGCTGGCAAAAATCTTGGTGGCGCTCATTCCAGATGAGTCGAGAATCGCTCTGACTTGCTTACTTAATTCGCAGAGATCTCCGCTGTCGAGTCGCACTGCAGGGACAGATGATCCAAAATCGCGAGCCAGGCGTTTGACCGCGGCGATCGTATCGTAGGTATCTACAAGGACTGTGCCTGTATCGGGGAATAGTCGAAGGAAGGCGGCGAATGCCTGGTCTTCATTCTCAAAAGCCATGACGAACGAATGAGCGAGAGTTCCGAACGTCGGCAAACCAAAAATGTATCCGGCTTCGACATTCGAAGTACCGATGCATCCTCCGATGAACGCAGCGCGAGCCGCAAGCAGCCCTGCCTCGGTCCCGTGGGCACGACGAGTGCCGAACTCGATCACATCGCGAGTTTGCGCGGCGGCTACCACGCGAGACGCCTTGCTCGCGATCATCGTTTGAAAATTGATCGTCGAAAGCAGAAAGGTTTCAGCGACCTGGGCTTCGATGATGGGGGCTTCGACTCTAAGCAGCGGTTCCATTCCAAAAGCGACGGTCCCCTCAGGCATAGCCCATACGTCGCCGGTGAACCTGACTTCAGAAAGATAGTCGAAGAATTCTTTTGAGACCTTGTTGAACGATGGATGCTCGCGCAAATAGTCGATTTGGGAATCGGTAAAGCGGAACTCGGAGAGATACTCGAGCGCCTGTTCCAGTCCGGCAGTAATCAAAAAAGAGCGATGATTCGGGAGCCTGCGTATGAAGAGATCAAAGATGGCGCGACTGTTGATGCCGTTCTCGAAGTAGGCGGCTGCCATTGTGAGTTCATAGAGATCAGTGGTTAACCCAAAGGCTCGTTGAATCATAAGCAGGATTCTCGCGGCAACTATAGAGTTGGGTCTGTGGGGCGTCAACGGTGAGAAGAGGGAACGGGGAGACGGTGAGAATGGACGGGAGACGGGGAGAACGGGGAACCGGGAGACAGGGGAGTCTAAGGAGCTCCCAGGTCTTATTCTCCTCTGCTCCCCGTCCCCCGTCTCCTCCGCTTGAGACTTCTAGCGTCCCACCGCTACAATCGCTGACTTTCCATCCAAAAATGATCACCAAAAAACAAATCGCGAACGTCTCAACTCACATCGCGGAGTCTCGCGTGAAGGTCCGTTACGCCGAGACCGATCAAATGGGCGTCGCCTACTACGCCAACTACTTCGTTTGGTTCGAAGTCGGTCGTAGCCAATATTGCAACGACTGCGGGTTCTCTTATCGCGATATGGAACGCGAGACCAAACTCTTTCTCATCGTCGCCGAAGCGAGCTGCCGCTATAAGAACCCCGCGAAATACGAAGACGAACTGATCATCAAAACTCAGGTGATCGAATCCACTCGCCGGACGTTGAAGTTCAAATACCAAATAAATCGCGCTGACGGCGAACCAGTTGCCGCTGGTGAGACTCTTCACGTTTTGATCAACGACGAGGGAAGGCCCTCGAGCTTCCCGCGAAAATATCTGTCAATGCTGCGTCAAAACCATCGGGGCGACGAGCTTCGTGCCAACGACGAGACCGAGCAGTAAACGTATCGCCGTTCTATTCTAATCAGCTCAATGCATCGCCTTCTCTACCATAATGACAAGATCATCGACGTCGCGGAATCCAGGATTCCCCCGACTAACGCGGGTCTGCTTTACGGATGGGGAGTCTTCACGGCGCTGCGGATCTATGATGCGAGGCCATTTGCTTTCGAGCGTCACTGGCAAAGGTTGATCGCTCACGCCGAACGAATGCGTATCGAATTGTCCGTTGACTTCGATGTTGCGAAGGCAGCGATTGAGAAGTTGGTCATCGCGAATTCGGTTGAAGAAGGAAGGGCCAGAATCACTCTGCTGCGGGGCGATACAGGACCATGGCAGGTCGAACCTGCAAGAGAAACCGAGTTTTTGATTTTCACATCGTCGGAACCGCCTCGGAGTCGTGCGGACCTTGCGATCACGCTGTCGCCGTATCGAGTTTTGTCAACGGCCCAGTTGTCGGGAGTCAAGCAGACAGCGATGCTCGATAATTTGTTTGCGCTGGAAGAGGCTCGAACGAGAGGCTTCAACGAGGCTGTGATGCTGAATGAACGGGGGGAAATCGTTTCGGCGACCGCGGCAAACATCTTCTGGGTTCAGGGCGATGAGATTTTTACTCCGTCGCTTGCGACCGGGTGTGTTTCAGGGATTACTCGACATTTTATTCACGAGATAGCTGCGCGCTGGAAGCTTCATCTGGTCGAAGGCAGCTTCACCGTCCAACGGCTGCTGGAGGCGAGAGAGGTGTTTCTTACATCGACGGATCGCGAAGTAACTATCGTTACCAGCTTCGATGCGAATCGATACGACAACCGACAAGCTCGTATTGCCAAGCTGATCAGCCGCGAATTTCAAAAACTGGTTCGCGATGCTAACATCGGGTCTTAACAGCTGCGCAACTGAGGAATCGAGTTGAAGATCAACGATCCGGAAGTCATCGAAAGAATGTTGAGCGAGGCTCGGACCATCGCGGTCGTCGGTCTTTCATCAGACACCAGCCGCGCAAGCAACAGCGTGTCGCGTTACATGCAGTCTCACGGGTATCGCATCATCCCAGTCAATCCAAACGAAACGAAGGTGCTCGGGGAACGGGCTTATGCGAGCCTCGAAGAAGTGCCGGAGAAGATCGATCTCGTCGACATCTTCCGACGGAGTGATCAGGCGGGTCGGCACGTCGATGAGGCGATCCGGATTGGAGCGAGCGGCGTGTGGCTTCAAGAGAATGTGATCGATCAAGCCGCGGCCCAGAGAGCGCTCGATGCCGGTTTGGGCGTAGTGATGGACCGATGCATTTTGAAGGAGCATTTGAAGAGGGGGTCGGGGTGACCGGGAGACAGGGGGACGGGGAGCTGAGGGGAAGAGGAGGCGGCTGACGAGTCCGGCAGTCCAGAAGCGATTGGGCTATCTCCTCTGCTCCCCGTCCCTTTGTCTCGCCGTCGCTCTGACCCCCGACCCTGACTTCCTCCCCTTAATCAATCGACGAAACAGCCGGATGAAGAACCACATCGTAAGTTGATCGAGTCGATCCGTCTCTAAAGAAAACTCCGCGCGATGAGAACGCGATGTGATCTGGATGGCTCGTATCGCGCTGATAGTCGCAGGACAGAGCGACTACTCCCAACTGAGAAAGCTTCGAGACCTCGCCTGGATCGCTTATGCCATTGCGATTCTTGTCCTGCCAGATCGCAAAGCCGTCGAGCTCTTTTCCGTTCAGCACTCCGTCGTGATTGTCATCGAGCGCAGCGAGTGCCTGGTAACCATTCTCCCAAAACATCCAGAACGTCACGTTGCCAAAGAACTGAAGCGACGAGTTTATTTTCCCGGTACCCTTCGGATCCCACACCAGCCAGCCCGCATCTTCGGTAATCCAGGTCCATCGTTTGCCCAAGCCAGTGCCGTCGGCGTCGAACCTTACGCTCGCTGAGAGGTCTTCCAGATCGCTGATTGTCAGATCCTTTTTCAACGCTATCACAATTGGTGTGATCGGCCTCGGAACTCTTCCCATTTGTTCGATCCGGTCCTGAAGCGTTTTGATCTCCGCCTGATCGGCGCCCTTGTCCAGC
>Ga0075425_100009895_pt1 | contig 10157 bp, 4 predicted proteins | sample SoiMethybrSBSTD4_FD_75300 | JGI IMG/M metagenome (GOLD analysis project Ga0075425, IMG submission 75300) | Bulk soil microbial communities from a Populus tree surrounding site in Tennessee, USA - Soil MetaG P. TD hybrid SBSTD4 | ecosystem: Environmental > Terrestrial > Soil > Tree plantation...
CGTGAGGTACGGGTACGGCAAGGTCTGGCGGGCGGTCGCCGCCTCCTCCGAGGTGAAGTAGAGCGAGTCGAAGGTGCCGGCGAACTGGGTCACCCACGCCTTGCCGCCCGCGCCGTCGATCGCGTCGCGATAGAGGGTGCGGTAGTTCGAGCCGCCCTCCAGGAAGTCCCACACCAGCTTCGAGGGATCGACCTCGACCGTGGGGTAGTTCCGGCTCGCCATCCGCTGGTCGGCGATCACCCAGAGGGTCATGGTCAGCGCGCTGGTCGCGCCGACCGTCACCATCCTGAGCGGGAACCTGCTCATGTAGCCGGGGTACTCGACCCTGACCGGCTGCATCGCGGCCACGCCCTGGTCCGGCGCCAGCCTGAGGACCACGAACAGGCTGCCCTTGTCGGTGTAGTGGCGGATGGTCGGCGTGGTCGCCTCCGGCACCGCATAGCCGTGGTCGTTCAGCCAGGCGACCAGGGCACCCGGATCCTCCGAGCCGATGACGACCGTCTCGTAGGGACCGACGACCTCCTCGCGGTAGACGTCCACATCGCCGGCCCCCGCGTCGGAGGACCCGCCGGCGGCGCCGCAGTACTCGCAGCTCTCGGGCGGCGGCGGACAGTCGAGCGGCGGCAGCGAGGGGGGACTGATCTGCGGAGCGGTCTGCGACTCGAGCTCGACGAAGAAGAGATCGTCCGCCACGGCGATCTCGACGTCCGGGCTCGGCACCGGCAGCACCCAGACGAAGTCCTCGGGGTTGCCGCTGTAGCGGATCTGGTCCCAGAGGATGCTCTTCTGCGGCGTCAACGACACCACCATGCGGTGGCTGTCCACCGACGTGACGGTCTCGGGCGGTGAGAAGCAGCCGCCGCAGGCCTCGGCGCGCCGGGGAACGGTGACCTCGGCGGCGAGGAGGACGAGAAAGGAGGCAAGCAAGGAGGCGAGGCGCATGGCCCGGCGAAGGAGCAACTGCAGTGCCGCCTCGTGCCGATGGAATTCCCGCACTTGCTCGGCAGAGCGATGGCACACGATGGCACAGTGTGTGCCACGCGGCCGGTCCCGGAGAGTGCGGCGAGTGCCCGGTCGGCGGCAGCTGTGGCGACGGAGCGTGTGCGCACCGCCCTGCCAGCCGCGAGACAGTGGAAACCACCGTAGGAATCAATACCTGTTTTGCGCGGGGCCGGGACTGCAGGCCCCAGGCTGCTCGGAACAGTCCGCCCCCGCCTGGCGGTTCCATCACACAGGTCGTTTCATCGCCGCGTGAAGTCGCCGCCCCACTCGCGGCATCGATGTTGCTCGACGTCACGCCATGCGCAGACGGGGACGGCGACCGATCGATCTCATCTGTCTCTCGATCGCGGCCGCGCTCGCCGGCTGTGCGGGCGAGAAGAGCGGCAAGGACAGCGCGGAGGACACGCGCTCGGTCGATCTCCTGGTCAGCGCCGACGGCATCGAGATCCGCAACGTCGAGCCGCTGCCCACCCACCGGCTGACGCACCACGTCGACGCGCTGACCACGCTCGAGTACCGCCTCATCGATCGCGACGGCAACGAGGTGATACGGGCGCGGATGCCGGACTTCCGCTGGGCCCACTCCGAGGCGATGGACCCCGACACCGGCACCCTGTCGCGCGCCGACTTCCGGCTGCCGTCGGCCACCGGGACCATCCGGCTGCCGGCCATCGCCGGCGAGCTCGTCGTCCTCGAGCCGCAGGCAGGAGGCGCGGTGGAGCTCGGGCGGGCCGCCTACGATCCCGACGCCCTGACCACGGCGCTGCTCTCCAGCGACGACATCCTCGGCGAGCCGGTGCTGATCGCGGGCGGCGGGTCGAAGGAGGGAGCGATCGACGTCCTCCTCCTGCCGGAGGCGTTCAAGGAAGACCAGCTGACCTCGTTCCACGAGACGGCGGTGCGCATCGCCGACGAGTTCCTCGCCCAGCCGGACTGGGGTTCCTACGCCGATCGCATCAACGTCTGGTACCTCGACGTCCGGTCGGACGAGGACAAGCTGGATTCCGGGGGGCTGTTCGGTGACCACTACGACACCGCGTTCGACGCCCGGTGGGGCGGCGGCGGCCTGTTCGGCATCATCGGCAACGTGCCGGACAACTGCACCACGTACGGCGACGGCTGGGTCGCGCGGGCGATCGGTGACGCGCTCGAGGCGGACATGGTCGTCATGATCGCCAACGTCGATGGAGTGCGCGGCCTGTTCGCCGACGACATGGTGAACATGGGCCGCGACAACAGCGGCGTCACGATGGCGCACGAGCTCGGCCACGCGATCCTCGACCTGGGCGACGAGTACGCGGAGGAGAGCGGCGGGTTCGAGGGCTTCCGCTGCGGCACGCGCAGCTTCCTCGGCATCGGCGACAGCGTGAACGTGCAGCCGGACGTGGACGACCTGCCCTGGTGGGATCTCTTGACCCCCGGCGTCCAGCTTCCGACCGCGGAGGACGGCGCCGGCGACGACGTCATCGGCGCCTTCGAGGGCGCCAACCTCTGCGAGTCCGACTGGTATCGCCCGCAGATGCACTGCCTCATGCGCGACCACGCAGAGATGTGCGCCGTCTGCCGGCGCGAGCTCGACACGCTGATGGGCGGACTGTCGACCGAGCCGCCGAGCTGTCCCGAGGCGTGGCGCGGCGACGGCATCTGCGACCTCTGCCTGCACGACGACCCCGACTGCGAGGTCCAGCGGGTGTGCGACACCGACGGGGTATGCGATGAAAACGAGCACTGTTCCGCATGTCCCGAGGACTGCGGCTCCTGCCCGGTCGGCGGCGGTTGCGGCGACGGCGCCTGCGCCAACAACGAGACCGATTCCTCCTGCCCGGTCGATTGCGGCTGCTCGGCCGGCGCGGAGTGCACGAACGGCCCGGCGCCGTACGGCTGCTACTGCGACAGCGCGTGCGAGGGGAACGGCGACTGCTGCGCCGACCACAGCGCGGACTGCCAGTAGTCAGGGCGGCCCTGCGTCCCAGGGATAGCGGCAGGTGGGCGGGCCGGCGTCCGGGGTCGGCCCGGCGTCGATGACACCGGCGTCGAACATGCCGGCGTCGTACGGGCTGGCGTCGGGCGGCGGTCCAGCGTCGGGACAGATCGGGAGGGGGCCGGCGTCGCCGTTGGTGCCGGCGTCGTTGCCGCCCGCGCTGCCGTCCGGGTTGGTGCCGCCGTGATCCATCTCCTGGCTGCAGCCGCTCGAGCAGCCGCTCGCGAGGAGCGCGGCCAGGAGGAGCGCGGCGATGGATCGCACCAGGCGCATGGTCTCACGCGGGGCAATGGCAACGCCCGTGCCGCGGCAAGCGCGCGAAATCCGCCGCGCGGCCCGCGACCGAAGCGGCACAAGGTGGCACAGCGCGCTCACTGGATGTCGTGATCGGCCAGACGCCGGTAGAAGGTGCGCCGCGGCATGCCGAGCGCCTCCGCCGCCTTCGAGCGATTCCAGCCATTCGCCTCGAGGGCATCGAGGATGCGCCGCTTCTCGCGGGCGCGGCGATCGTCGAGCGCGCGACCGCCCGCGGCGCGCCGGCCGCGCTGGGCCGGCCCGGCCAGCGACTCGAGATCGGCCAGGTCGATCACCTCCCCTTCGCTGAGCACGGCGAGCTGGGTGAGCGCGTGCTCGAGCTGGCGGACATTGCCGGGCCACGGCATGTCGCGCATCGCGCGCATGGCGCGGCGGGTGATGCCGCGCGCGGACAGACCGGTCCGCTCGGAGATCGCCGTCAAGAAGTGCTCGACCAGGAGGGGGATGTCCTCGCGCCGGTCGCGCAACCTGGGCAGATCGATCGCGATGACGTGCAGGCGATAGTACAGGTCCTCGCGGAAGGCGCCGCTCGCCACCAGCTGCTCGAGGTCGCGGTGGGTGGCCGCCACCACCCGCACGTCCACGCTCACATCGCGGATGTCGCCGACCGGGCGGACGACGCCCTCCTGCAAGGCGCGCAAGAGACTCGCCTGCATTCGGAGCGGCGTGTCGGCGATCTCGTCGAGGAACAGGGTGCCGCCGTCGGCCGCCTCGAACAGGCCGCGGCGGGCGCGGTCGGCGCCGGTGAAGGCGCCGCGCACGTGGCCGAAGAGCTCGCTCTCGAGGAGCTGCTCCGGGACCGCCGCGCAGTTGATCGAGACCAGCGGTCTCCCCTGCCTGCGGCCGTACTCGTGCAGCGCGCGGGCGACCAGCTCCTTGCCGGTGCCGCTCTCGCCGAGAATGAGGACCGGCACGTCGACGGCGGCCGCGCGGTCGATGAGCTGGAAGACCCGCTCCATGACCGGCGAGCGGCCGACGATGCCGAAGGCGCCGCGCGCGCCGAGGAAGCGCCTGTTCACCGACTCGAGATCGCGGCGGGCGGTCGCCAGCTCCTCGGTGCGCTGATCGAGGAGCTCGGTGCGCTCGGCGAGGAGTGCCTCGATCTCGCCGCGCGCGGCCTCCAGCTCGTCGGCGCGGCGCGCGTTCTCGCGCAGGAGGCGCGCGCTGTCGAGGACCACCGCCACCTGATCGCCGAAGGCCATGAGCAGGCGGACGTCGTCCTCGGAGATCGGGCGGGCGCTGGCGCGCGCCTCGAGGTAGAGGACGCCGGCCGGGCGGCCGCGAGCGTGGATCGGCAGGCAGAGGACGCGCCCCTGGTGCAGCGCGTGCACCGACTCGGCGCGGACGAAGCGCGGATCGAGACGCGCGTCGGTGGACGCGATGACCTCGCCGCTGGCGAACACGCGCTCGGCGATCGAACGCGAGTACGGCACTCGATCCGGATCGGGGGCCGGGGCCGAGTCGGCGCGCGCCAGATCGGCCAGCGCCGCGACCGTCAGGTTGCGGGCGACCGCCGTGCGCAGGGAGCCGTCGCCGCCCGCCAGCAGGAGAAAGCCGCGCTCGCAGCCGGACAGCTCGATGGCGGTGTCCATGGCCAGCTCGAGCAGGCGATCGACGTCGCGCTCGGTGGACAGACGCCGGTAGATGTCGAGCAGCCGGAACAGCTTGTCGATCATCCGCTCGGGGCTGCTCGAGCCGTCGAGCGTGCTGCCGTGCTCGAGAGGTCGTGCCGCAGAGGTGGTGCTCCGGCGCAGGTGGCGGCGGCGCGGGTCGTGCCAGAACGCGATGCGGCGGCCCTCCGGCAGCGCGGCGGCGATCTCCTCGAGGATGGCGAGCGCGCGGCCGCGGTGTCGCGCCGCGGCGGCGCCGTCACCGAGCTGCTCGACCACCCGCGCGGCGACGCGGTGCAGGTCCCACTCGAGCTGGCGTCCACCCTGCGCCTCGATCGCGGCGAGCGCAGGGGCGAGCTCGTCGAGGTGGCCGCGCGCCTGGTCGCGATCGCCGGCGCGCGCCGCCCGATCGGCCGACAGCGCCAGGAAGCGGGCGCGCCGCGCGGTGTCCTCGCGGGTCGCGGCGATGGCGGAGGCGGCGGCGAGGTGGCCGCGCGCGGCGGCGAGGCGCGCCAGGTCGCCGTCGGCCGCGTCGAGCTCGAGCTCGGCGAGGTCGAGCAGGGTCTCCGCCTCGCGCCGGGCATCGCCGAGCGCGGCGAAGCGGCCGCGCGCCTCGTCGAGCCGGGCGCGGCCGGCCTCGAGGTCGCCGGTGCGCCAGTCGGCGATGCCGGCAAGAGCGCCGGCGCCGATCTCCTGGACCGTGAGCCCGAGGGCGGCGGCGTCGCGGCCGGCGGCGGCCAGCTCGACGCGGGCCTGCTCGTACTCGCCGAGCTCGATGAGCAGGTGGCCGAAGTTGCGGCGCGCCAGCACCTCGGTGGTGGCGCGGCCGGCGGCGCGCAAGAGCGAGAGCGCCGGGACGTAGTTGCCGAGCGAGCCGGCGAAGTCGCCGAACGAGTACGCCATCGCGGCCAGGTTCATCCTGAGGACCGCGATGCGACCCGCGTCGACCAGGGCGTCGGCGGCGGCGAGCGCCGCCTGGTACTGGCTCTGCGCGGCGCGGTAGTCGCCGGCCGCGAACGAGAGACGGCCGGCCTCGTGCAGGGCGGCCGCGACCAGCGCCGGATCGCCACCCCGTGCCAGTTCCTCGAGCTCGGCGCGCGCGCCGCCGCCATCGATGCCGAGCTGCCCGCGCGCCGTGGCGCGCATGATCTCGAGCTGGCCGCGCACTGCGGGGGCAGCCGCGCGCGCGAGTGCGCGCTCGGCCACCGCCAGCGCCTCGGCCGCCTGGCCGTGCCGCATGTGGTGAGCGGCGAGGTCGCGCGCGGCGAGGCCACCTTCGACGCTGTCCGGCACCTCCTCGACGAGCGTGGCGAACAGCTGGCGAGCGCGCTCGGTGGCGCCGCCGGCATCGGAGGCGCGGGCCAGCGCGAGGCGGGCGCGCCGGCCGATCTCGCCGTCGCCGCGCGCGGCCAGGCCGGCGAGGGCGCGCTCGGCGCGGGCCAGGTCGCCGCACAGCTGGGCGAGCTCGCCGGTCGCCAGCGCGAGCTCCGCGTCCGGCCCGACCAGCTCGAGCGCGGCGCTGGCCAGCCCGAGGGCGCCGGCGTGATCGCCGGCGGCGCGTAGCCTCGCGATGGCCGGCAGCGCCTGCGCGGCGACCGCCTTCCGCTCGCCGGCGCGGATGAGGTGCCAGAGCGGACCGTCGGGATCGCTGGCCTCGTCGATGGCGGCGGCGGCCCGCCGGTGGAGCTCGGCGCGGCGCTCGGGCGCGAGACCGGCGTAGAGCGCCTGCGCGGTGGCGGCGCGCGCGATCCGGTGACGGCCGCCATGTGCAGGGACCACCAGGCCGCGCGAGGTGGCTGCGGCGAGCGCCGCGGCGGCGCGGTCGGCTGCGATGGCGAGCAAGCCGGCGACCAGCGCCGGCGGTGCCGGGGCGCCGAGCACCGCCAGCGCCTCGCACGCGGCGCGCTCCTCGAGCCCCGCCGCCGCCAGCTGATCGCGCTCCCAGGCGGCGAGGCGTGCGGGAAGATCCAGCCCGGCCAGTTTTTCGGCCACGGGGAAGCCCCGGCGAGTCAGCTCCTCGACGGCGTGCAGCAGGTGGAGGAGGTTGCCGCCGGTCTGCCGGTGCACCCATTCGGCCAGCCGCGGGTCGCGCCGCCCGGCCGCGCGCGCGACGATCTCCTCCACCTCGCGGGCACCGAGCGGCGCGAGCACGAGGTGCGCCACCTGGCCGGTCGCCGCGGTCGAGAATTCGCCCTGTGCGGTGGCGGCGGTCCTGGTCGCGACCACCAGCACCGCGGCGCGCACCGGCAGCGCGAGCGCCACCGCCGGCACCAGCGCCCGCGAGCCGTCGTCGGCGACGTCGAGATCGTCGAACAGGAGAAGGAGCGGGAAGCGGCGGGCGGCGTCGCTGAGGGCGCGCGCGATGGCCAGCGCCGCCTGGCCCGGGCTGTCGGCGAGCGACCCGGCCGGAGCACCGAGGTCGAGCTGATCGAGCGCAGCGCCCAGCACGCCGAGCGGACGGCCGACCGCCCGCAGGTCGCCGCGAAGCACCTCGCCTCCGGCCAGCTGCACCCGCCAGGCGAGCTCGGTCAGCGCGGTGCTCTTTCCCGATCCGGCGTCGCCCGTGAGCTCGATCATCGCCGGGCCGCCCTGCCCGGCCCGCCGGCGCTCGAACGCGCGCTCGAGCGCGGTCACCGCTGCCTGCCCGACGCCGGGGAACACCGGCGCGCCGACCGGCGACGAGCTCACCGGGCTGGCCGCGGCGCTGCGCCGGCGCTTGCCGCCGCGGTCGACCTGAAGGGCGCAGCCGTCGAGCGCGATCGCAGCCTCCGCCGCGCCCGGCAGGCGCTCGTCAGGCTCGCGAGCGCAGAGCTGCGCGCACAGGTCGACCAGCGCGGCGGGCGCGTCGCGCCGGAGCGCGCGCAAGCTGACCGGTTCGCCGCCGAGGTGCCAGTCGACCAGGCTCGCGCCGCTCCGCTCGCCCGACGGCAGCCGCCCGGTCGCCAGCTCGTGGAGCGAGATGCCGAGCGCGTAGAGGTCGGCGCGCCGGTCCACCGCGCGGCCGGCGAGGATCTCCGGCGCCATGTACGCGAGCGTCCCGGCCGCGCGCCGCCGGGTCTCCGCCACCGCCAGGCCGAAATCGATGAGCCGCACCGCGCGATCTTTTTCGCTCGCGATCGCGTTCTTCGGCTTGAAGTCGCCGTGCCGGAGGCCCGCCTGGTGGAGGACTTCGAGGCCGCGCGCCGCCGCGGCCAGCCAGCGACAGACGGCGTTCAGCTGCCGTCCCTCGTCGGCGGCGGCGGTCGCGAGGTCGACCCCGGGCACCAGCTCGCGGGTGTAGAAGAGGCCTCCGGGTCCGCCCGGCGGGCGACCCGGCAGCTCCAGCTCCGCCGGCAGGCGCCCGAAGTCGAACACGCGGCCGAGCAGCGGGTTGCGCAGCGCGGCCAGGAGTCCGAACTCGGCCCGCAGGCTGGCGACGATCGGCCCGTCCTCGGCGCCGGGCCACAGCGCCTTGAGCGCGACCCGCTCGCCGCCGTTCCACAGATCCTTGGCCGCGAACACGGTCCCCATGGCCCCGCGGCCCAGTGGCTCGATCACGCGGAAGCGAAACCGCACAGGGCCAGGCTACGGCGTTGTGCCGTCCTGTGCCAAGCGATATGTGCCACGTCTGTGCCGAGGGCCAAACGGGGTCTACTTGCTGGGCGGATACTTCTGCAGCTTTCGCTGCAGCGAGCGGCGGTGGATGCCGAGACGGCGCGCCGCCTCCGAGATGTTGCCGGCGCAGTCGCTCAGGACGCGGTTGATGTGCTCCCACTCGGCGCGGGCCAGCGACGGCGCCTGGTAGTCCGGCTCGGGCGGCTCGAGCGGCGGTGCCTCGCCGCGCGCGAAGGCGGCGACGATGTCGTCGGCGTCGGCCGGCTTCGGGAGGTAATAGGTGGCGCCCAGCCGGACCGCGTCGATGGCGGTCGCGATGCTGCCGTAGCCGGTCAGGACCACGATCTTGGTGGCGGGATCGATCGCCTGCAGCGCCTGCACCAGCTCGAGGCCGGAGCGACCGGGCATCTTGAGGTCGACGACCGCCAGCTCGGGCGAGTCTGCGCGGGCGAGCTCGACCGCCTCGTCGTAGTCGCCGGCGGTGCTGGCGTCGTAGCCGCGATCCTCGAACGCGCGCGCCAGGCGGCGGCGAAACGCCTGGTCGTCGTCGACGATGAGGATCGAGGGCTTCGCCACGCGTGCACTATACGTCGATCTCCGCCGGCACCACCACGCGCGCGCGGGTGCCGTCCGGCGGCGTCGAGTCGATGACGAGCGAGCCGCCGAGCCGCTCGACCACGGCTCGGGTGAGGAACAGCCCGAGGCCCATCCCGCGCCCCGGCGGCTTGGTGGTGAAGAACGGCTCGCCGACCCGCTCGAGCACCTCGGGCGTCATTCCGGGCCCGCGATCGCGCACCTCGACCGCGAGCGCGTTGTCCTCGATCGCCGCGCTCACCACGACCGGCTGGCGCGGCGGCGAGGCGTCCTGCGCGTTGGTCACCAGGCTGCGCAGCGCCTGGGCCACCGCGCGCGGCGGCAGGCGCAAGCGGGTGGCGGCCGCCGACGGCTCCACCTCGAGGTGGACCGGCGGGGCGTCGCGCACGCCGCTCAGCACCTCGCCGAACAGCTCGCCGAGCGACACCGACTCGACGCTCTGCTCGGCGCTCTTGCCGACACCGCCGCCCATCTGATCGAGGATGAGCCGGCAGCGGGCGACCTGCTCGCGGATGAGACGGACGTCGTCGGCCGCCTGGCCGCCGCGGTCGAGCTGCCGCTCGAGCTCCTTGGCTGCCAGCGCGATGGTGCCGAGCGGGGTCGCCAGCTCGTGCGCGGCGCCGGCCGCCATGGTGGCGAGCGAGGCCAGGCGCTCCCTCTGGGCCGCCTCGCTGCGCGCCTGGTTGAGCTCGCGCTCGCGCGCCGCCAGCGCCCCGGTCACTCGCCACAGGAAGTGGACGATGAAACCGGCCGCGACGCCGAAGGCGACCCAGGTGCCCTGCTGGTGCAGCGTCACGTGGTCGGCCGGCGTGAGGTGGTCGAGCGGCAGCTCGCGGTAGTCGAGCAGCGGCAGGAGGCCGAAGCAGAGGAGCGAGAGCGCGACCAGCATCCAGGTCCACTGGGCGTGCAGCGCGACCGCCGCCAGCGCGATGTTCACCAGGTACAGGAAGGAGAACGGATTGAACGGGCCGCCGGTGAAGTAGAGGAGCGCGGTCAGGAGGCCGATGTCGAGCGCCATGACCGCCGCCAGGTGCCATTCCTGCACCGGACCGCGCCGGCGC
>Ga0075425_100009896_pt1 | contig 10156 bp, 11 predicted proteins | sample SoiMethybrSBSTD4_FD_75300 | JGI IMG/M metagenome (GOLD analysis project Ga0075425, IMG submission 75300) | Bulk soil microbial communities from a Populus tree surrounding site in Tennessee, USA - Soil MetaG P. TD hybrid SBSTD4 | ecosystem: Environmental > Terrestrial > Soil > Tree plantation...
GGTTCAAAGATCCGGTCGGAGATGATCGCTGCCCCGAGCGCGGCGTACCCAGAAGTCAAGCCCTTGGCGGTGGTGATGATGTCGGGCTGGTAGCCGAACTTGTCGCAGCCGAACATGGTGCCGAGCCGCCCGTACGCGCAGATCACCTCATCGGAGACCAACAGCACGTCGTAGGCGTCGCAGATCTCGCGCAGCCGCTCAAAATACCCGGGCGGAGGCGGGATGGAGCCGCCAGCGTTCTGCACCGGCTCGACGAACACCGCCGCAATGGAGTCCGGACCCTCGGCGAGGATGGCCTCCTCGACACGGTTCGCGGCCCACAACCCGAAGGTCTTCTCATCTTCCGCCAAGTGATCGGGAGCGTGATAGAAGTCAGTGTTCGGTACCCGGTGACTTCCGGGCACTAGCGGCTCGAACGGGTGCTTGAAGTTCGGAACTCCCGTGATCGACAGGGCGCCCTGGGTCGTGCCGTGGTAGGCGACGGCCCTGCTGATCACCTTCGTCTTGTGAGGCCGGCCGGTCAGCTTGAAGTACTGTTTGGCGACCTTCCAGGCGGTCTCGACAGACTCACCACCGCCGGAGGAGAAGAAGACCTTGTTCAGGTCACCGGGAGCCAGAGCCGCGAGCCGGTCGGCAAGCTCGATAGCCGGCGGCGTGGCGTACGACCAGATCGGGAAGTACGCCAGTTTGCGAGTCTGCTTGTCCGCGGCGTCTGCGATCTCGTCGCGGCCGTAGCCAGCTTGCACGACGAACAGCCCGGAAAGGGCATCGAGATACTGGCGACCAGTGTTGTCGTATATATAGACGCCCTCGCCACGCTCGACGATCGGCACCGGATTGGTTGCGAAACTGCCCATTCGAGTGAAGTGCATCCACAGGTGATCGGCGGCGTTGCTAGACCCGCCGGGAACAGGGGCTGGGGTGTCGGCGATGACGGTCATATTCCTCTCTTATCACGCAGGGCGACGCGGGTGATGATTGCGGTCGCCTGGTTCTGGCGCCGATTTCATGGCCCCGGAAGCGCGAGCAGGAGAACACGCTGCGTTACCAATCGTCGCAAGAGTCGAGGGCGATCGCTGCGTGGAAGCTGGTCGAGACGACCGAAGAGCATATTGGCGGCGACCGGGACGATGTTCGTCCTGGCTGAGTCAACGCTGTCGAGGCGGGGATCCGGCGTCGTCGCCAGCGCCAGCGCAGAAGGTGTCGTCACCGGCTGGGGAATTGGGAGTAGTCCGGGAAGTTGCCGAACAGCCGCTCACGCTCCCCATCCGGTCCGTGGGTGACCGCCTGCACGAGCAAGTCTCCGCCGACAAAGGCACCCTTCCATGACTCACCCATTCCGCCGAACACCTCTTCGCGGTCACCCCTGCTGCGCGGTCGATTGATGCCTACCTTGAAGGCCTGCAGCTGCTCAGCGACGCGCGATGCGAAGTCCGTGTCGTCGGTTGCCAGGCTTGCCACCAGGCACCCGTTGCTGGCATTCATGGCCGCGAGCAGCTCGGCCTCGGTGTCCACGCAGACCACGGAGTCGAGGGGGCCGAACGGTTCGGCGTGGTGCAGCGACCAATGCGCCGGTGGCTCGAGGACACAGGCCGGTGCGACGTATGCCGAGGTGTCTTGCCCATCAAGGAAGCGCCCCTGACCGACCGAGCCGCGGTGCAGGGGAAGCCCCCGACCCTGCATCGCCTCCTCGAACTGCTCACCGAGTTCCGCGGCCTTCCGGGCACCGATCACCGGCCCGAAGTCCAGTTCCGGGAGGGGATCATCCGGACGTTCGACAGCCAGCGGGTGACCGAAGCGCAGGTCTTCGAGGACCGGCAGGTAAGTATCGAGGAACGCGGGCAATAAACGTCGCTGGACGACATACCTGGGGTACGCGGTGCACCGCTGCTTGGCGTATTCGAACCCCTTGCGCAGGTGCTGGGCAAGCAGCTCCCATTCGGTGAAGTCCCATATCCCCCACGCGTTCAGCCCTTCCTGCTCGAGAAAGTGGCGGCGGCCGCGGTCTGCCAGGGAAGTAGCGGCGGCCCGTCCGTTGGATCGGCCGCCGACGAACGCAAGTGCCCCTATCCCCGGATTGCTGATCAATATGTCGCCGAGCTTGCCGCCGATCCCGCTGAGCAGTGTGACCGGCAGACCGGCGCGGACCATGAAGGCGTGGGCCAGTGTCAGGCAGTGGAAGCCGCCCTGGCTCGGCGTTTTTGCCACCACGGCGTTGCCGGCCAGCACCTGAACCAGCTCGGCGTGCACCTGCACGCTCATCGGGTAGTTCCAACTCGCAATGTTCGACACCGGGCCAGGCAGTGGCCGCCGCTCGGCATCAGTGCCGATCGCCAGCTGGCGCTCGATCTCGTCGACGTACCAGCGAACCCCGTCCAGGCAACGATCGACGTCGGCTGCGGCCAGCCGCCATGGCTTGCCGATTTCCCAGACCAACAAGAGGGCGAGCAGGTCGCGGTGGAGGACCATCGTGTCGATTGCGGCGGTCACCCGTTCCCGGCGTTCAGCTAAGCCGACCTTCGACCACGCAGCATGCTGATCGCGGGCATGCTCGATGGCGTTAGCAGCGATGCCGCGCTCGACACGGGGCGGCCCCTGGATCGGCGACAAGTCGACCGGGGTGACATGGTGGCCGGGCACTCCCACGCGCTGCCACTCGCCATGCAACAGGTTGCGGATGCGGTCGGACTCGAATGCCTCCGGTGCCACCGACACGCATCGCGCGTAGATCTCTGCCCACGAGCATCCAGGTTTCAGCTGCAGGTTCGTCACGTCGACATTCTGGCGCCAAGCAATCTCGCCATGGGAGGGGGCCGATGCCAACTTGGACCCGCTCTGTGGGAATGCGTTCGAGCTCAGGTGGCGGCAACTCGAGGCCATGGCGTACGGCATAGGCGTCAGCCATACCGATGAAGTCGCGGTATGTCGCGTCTGCTGCAGTCATGATCATTTCGGTGTCGTTGAGTCTGTTGTGCTGGCCGGAGCAAGGGACAGAACCTCGGTATGCTCCCGAACCGGCGCTGCCTGGAGTTGCGCATACTGCTCGATCCGGGCAAGAACGTCTGTGTAGTGGGTAAACCCGTCCGGGTCCGGGGCCGTCGTAATTGAATCCGGGCAGGTCAAAGCCCAGTTCGGGAATTGAAATGCCAGGGAGTCCCACCGCTCAGTACGCCACCGCTCTCCACCCCGCCCGCGTTTGAGCACTACATGACTAGGCCCCGCTCGCGCAATTGCCAGCTCATTGCGAGGCCTGCTTGGCCGGCGCCGATGATGATCACGTCATGCGTTCGACTATGAATGACCGAGCCTTCCGGCCGAAGTCTTCTGCGGTACTGGCAGGATCCGCACTATGACCGATGTTCCCGCCCGATTGTCCATCGTCACGCTGGGCGTGCGGAACATGGGCGTTCTCCGCTCGTTCTACCGGAACTTGGGCTGGCAGGAGCTGCCGATCGGTGACGACTCCTGGACCGGGTTTCTGCTCGGCGGCGTCTTGTTGGGGTTGTTCCCGATGTCCGATCTGACCGCCGAGGCCGCGCCCGGCAGCCAGCATCCGACGGGATGGTCGGGCGTCACGCTGGCCTGCACGGTGGGTACTCAAGAGGAGGTCGACAGCACCTTTGCGGCCGCCGTGGCGGCGGGCGCGACGCCAGTGGCCGAGGCCACTGACCGGCCCTGGGGCGGGCGCTCCGCGTTCATCGCCGATCCCGAGGGCAATCGCTGGGAGATCACCTGGTCACCGCGGGCTACCTTCGACGCCCGCGGCGCGCTGCTGTCCTGGGGCTGAGCGTGGACTAAAGGCGAGACGTTCGACGAACCGCGGCGTCACTTGTCATGGGAATGGGAGAGAGTCATGCCTTCGGTAGCAGTGATCACCGGCGCAAGCAGCGGTATCGGGCTGGCAACCACTCGGGAACTGGCGGCAGCCGGCTGGAACGTCATGGCGACCGCTCGCCGTCCGGAAAAGGCGGAATCGTTGCGGGGAATCGCCAACGAATTGTCCGGGGTGGAGCTCAGGGCCCTCGACGTCACCAGCGATGAGTCGGTCAACTCGTGTATCGGTTCCATCCTCACCGATCTGGGAGGTATCGACCTGCTCGTCAACAACGCCGGCGCCGGACATCGCGGAACGTTGGAACAGCTCACGATGGGTGAGCTGTCGCAGGCAATGGAGCTCAATTTTTTCGGAGTCGCGCGCGTCACCAAAGCCGTGTTGCCTGCCATGCGCGCTGCCGGGGCCGGCCGGGTCATCACCGTGACGAGTATGAACGGCGTTGTGGCTCTGCCGTTCAGCGACGCCTACAACGCCGCTAAGTTCGCCGTCGAGGGCCTCATGGAAAGCCTGGCCACGGTGATGCGCGAGTTCGGCGTGTACATCTCAGTGCTGGAACCGGGTCCGGTGCGAACTGCCTTCTTCGCCAATGTCGGCGGACATGTCGACAACATCAGCGACGACGATCCGTACGGAGAACTCATCAACCGATACAACCGACGAATGGCTGCGCTCGGCGCCGCTGGCCAGTCCGCCGAATCAGTCGGCGACGTGATCCGCGAAATTGCGGCTGACCCGTCCCCCGCGCTGCGCTATCAGTCCTCGGATGAGTCCCGGGCAATCGCTGCACGGAAGCTGGTCGACCCGACGGGTAGGAGCATATTGGCGGCAACCGGGACCATGCTTCATCCGGAATGACATGGCCGGCGCGGGCCACTAGGCGTTCGTCGAAGTCCACCAAGATCCCCGACGGCGCGGAGCTTGTGCCGCCACTATTCAGTGATACTATCTACCGGTAGTCAGTAACACTGAGTAGTTCGAGGAGGCGTTCCGTGGTCAAGCAGATGACGGAGATGCTCAAGGGCACGCTGGAGGGCATCGTCCTCGCGATCTTGTCTGTGCGGCCCGCGTACGGCTACGAGATCACCGCGAGCTTGCGGGAGCAGGGCTTCGCCGATATCGCAGAGGGCACCGTCTACGCGCTGCTAGTCCGGATCGAGCAGCGCGGCTTCGTCGACGTGGAGAAGATCCCGTCCGAGAAGGGGCCGCCGCGCAAGGTGTACTCCCTCAACGCGCAAGGGCAGGACTACCTCGAAGAGTTCTGGAGGTCGTGGAGCTTCCTCGCTGAACGTATCGAAAAGCTCCACGAAGGAGAGAAGTGATTATGGCCGCAAAGTGGGTCGAGACCCTCACCGGTTCACTCGAGCAGAAGAAGCAGTACAAGCAGTACAAGGCCCGTATCGGGGCCCTTCCCGAACCGTACGGCAGCGTCGCGAAAGCGCTCCAGCGGTACTTCCTGTACTACGGGGGCGTCACGGATGGTGAGACCGCACTCACGATGCTCGGCGACTTCGCCGACCTCTGGGAGCGGGCTGCCGCCGATGGGACGCCGGTGCGCGAGATCGTCGGCGACGACCCGGTCGAGTTCGCCGAGACCTTCGCTCAGGCGTACACCGGCACACAGTGGATCGACAAGGAACGCGCACGTCTGACCAAGGCCATCGAGGATGCGGAGCGAGGACACAGGAATGATTCCGGAGACACCGATCCAGGTGCAGGGCCTGGAGAAGCGTACAAGGAACTGAATGTGTAGCGTCGTGTCGCCTTCGACGTGGCGCGGGGCAGCATCTTCGCCCTGCTCGGCACGAACGGCGCGGGCAAGACCACGGTCGTGATGGTCAGCGGCGCAGTTGGCCTGGTCGGAACCTACGTACACGTAGGTTCCTCACCGTCTGCACAGATTGCAACCCATGCAGACCGTCAGCAATCTACGTTCACGTAGGTTGCAGACTTGGCCGACCTACCGCCTACCCCTACATGGAGGCATGGATTTGGCGGCCGATGTCACTGCCTGGCCGCAACGGGAACGTGAGATCTAGCCTGCCGCCTGAGCGCTGTGTAGAAAGAGAGCAGCCGCTGGAATGGAACTGGAATGGAAAGGGAGAGGAGCGCACGATGGGCGAACGCTCGTGGGCATCGGGTCATTGGCGGGTCAAGGATGGCAAGACCGAGGAGTTCATCCAGCAGTGGGACGAGTGGCTCACTCAAAGCAGTGCTCCTGTCCCTGGCTTTCATCACGCGAAACTGCTTCGCTCGCTCAGTGATCCGAACCTGTTCACTTCGATATCTGAATGGGACAACGCTGCCTCCCGTGATGCCTGGAAGGCCAGCCCCGGGTTCCAAGAGGGTTTCACGGCGTCACAGGCGCTCTGTGATGAGTTTGTCGGCGGTGACTACGACGAAGTCGTCGTAGTGAGCAAGCCCATCAGGAATCCAGGCTGAGCAGCTGAGCAACGCGGAGATCGGTCCTTGGGCCTGCAGCTTGCAGAAGCGCGAAGACGTACAGCTCCACGAGCAGGTCCTCAAAAATGATTTGTGTACGAGAGAAAGCGCCAGCCATTTGAATTGGTGAGCAAGTGATACGTCGTCTCCGTATCACAAACCACAGTCCCATCGGCATCCAACGCATTCCACCGCACAGTCGCGAATGCCGCGTGCTCACCAAGCCGACGAGTGTCGATCGCTACGGGCGTCCAGGTGGCTGCTCCGCCTCCTCGATATGTCTCCATGATCGTCGCGAAGTGATCATGGACCGCGTCACGATCAGGCAGGTGAATAGGTTCGCCGCCGCGGATCGCCAAGAAGGGATAGAGGCAGAGTTCGGTGACTGCGTCCGGATCATGATCGCTATACCTGCGGGCGTACTCCTGGATGAACGACTCAACGGTGGCGGTCATGAAACGACTCTGGCAGCGATCAAGAGATACGGTCAATCCAGGTGGCTAGCTCTGGTTCGGAATGCCGATCAAGAATGAGCCGGGGATATCCGCAGGCCAAGAAGGTCTTTGCCGGCAGCCCCATTACTGAGGTAGAGCAGTCGGCCGGGCAGACTTGAGTTCGTGATCACTGGTTGCTCGACCCGCAAGCTCGAGCCTGATGGGGTACGGCGGGGACCGGACGTGGAGTGGGTCCCGGACGCGCCAGACGGGCATTGGGTGGTCCGATCCTTCTCGGTCGCCCGGCAGATCCTGCGAGCTCCTGACGCTACCCGTCAGGCCGGGTTTGGCGCCGGAGGGATCAACCGGTACAAGATGCGCCCGCCGATCCTTTACCAGGAAGGAAGCCAGCACCGGGCTCAACGTCGCGCCTCGGCGCGCTTCTTCGCTCCGGCCGTGATCGAGGGCTATCAGCCGTGGATCGCTGGCCTGTGCGACGCGATGCTCAACCGGCTGCGCGTTGACAGGGAGGTCGACTTGAGCCGGCTGTCGATGCGGTTGGCGGTGCAGGTGGCTGGCCGGATCGTCGGTCTGACCAACTCGTCGGTACGCGGCATGAGTGCTCGCCTCGGCACCTTCTTCGAGGGTGACCCGCTGGCGCGCGACCGCGGCCCTGCCGGGCTACTGCACATGGTGCGAGCGAGGAGTGCGCTGCTGCGGTTCTACTACCTTGACGTGAAGCCGGCGATCCGGGCGCGCCGTCGTCGCCCATCTGCTGATGTGATCAGCCAGCTGTTGCAGCAGGGCTTCAGCGATCTCGAGATCCTCACCGAGGCCATGACGTACGCGGCCGCTGGCATGGCTACCACGCGGGAGTTCATCACCGTGGCGGCCTGGCACCTGCTAGACGACTCGGACCTCCGGACCCGCTATCTGATCGCTGAGCGGGCCGAACGGGAGGCCATCTTGCACGAGATCCTCCGGCTGGAACCCGTGGTCGGTGAGCTCCGGCGCACGGCCCGGGAGCCGATCACCGTGGAGACGGAATCCCGACCGGTGACCATCGCTCCAGACGAAAGGATCGAGCTGCAGCTGCGGCGGGCCAATGCCGACCCTGCCATGGTGGGTGAGAATCCGGACGCGCTTTGCCCTGGTCGGGAGCTGCCGCCTTCGGTGCCTCCGGTGCTACTGAGCTTCGGCGACGGCCACCACCGGTGCCCTGGCGGACCACTCGCGATCTTGGAGAGTGACATTTTTCTGCACCGGCTCCTGTCCCATGATGTCGTGGCGGCCGCCCCGCCCCGAGTGCGCTGGAACCCGGTCTCCCAGGGCTATGACCTGGATCGGTTTATGGTCAGGCTCCGCGACTGAGCCACAGGCTGGGTCCCTGCAAGAGACATTTGGGTGTAGATCTTTCGGTGGCATCCGTCGCTACCGCGATCGTGGCTAGTGTGCTGGCGTTGATGCCAACAAGGTGGGCTCGTGTCGAGTGTTCTGCTACTGATAGCCGGCTTGGCCGGGCTCCTGACCGGAGCTGAACTACTTGTTCGCGGCGGGTCGAACCTGGCCAGCCGGCTGGGGGTCACCCCCATCGTGATTGGCCTGACCGTGGTCGATAGGCACGAGCATGCCTGAGCTGGCGGTCGGCATCGACGCCGCGCGTCAGGGCAGCCCGGGATTGGCCGTGGGAAATATCGTCGGCACCAACCTGGTCAATCTGCTCCTGATCCTCGGAATCAGTGCACTGATCCGTCCGATCCCATTGGACTCCCGCATTCTGCGGTTCGACCTACCCGCCATGGCGGCCGCTTCCGTGCTTGTCTTCATCATGGCGCGGGACGGTTTTCTTGATCGCGTCGAAGGCGTCGTCCTGTTTCTAGCCAGTGTCGGCTACACGCTCGTGATACTTCGCACCAGCCGGAAGGAGTCGGCACAGCTGCGTGCGGAGTTCTCGACAAAGTATGCGGTGCCCGAGCCCGCCGATAAGGCCAGCCGGCTCGTTCTCGACCTGATTTTCCTCGTTGGAGGGATCGTGGTCATCGTGGTGGGAGCGGACCTCCTTGTCGGTGGTGCGGCCGGCGCGGCGCGCTCCCTTGGAGTTAGCGATGCCATTGTCGGCCTCACCATCGTGGCGATCGGCACGTCAGCGCCTCAACTAGTGACCACGCTGCTCTCCACGCTGCGTGGCGATCGCGACATTGCTCTTGGCAACCTGCTCGGGTCGAGCGTGTACAACCTCGCGCTCATTCTCGGACTCACCGTTCTGCTCGCTCCGACCGTGGTTGAAGTGCCTGCCGAGGTGCTCGAAGGAGATCTTGCTCATGGCAGCCGGGGCCATCGCCTGCGTTCCGGTATTCCTCTCCGGCCGCCGCATCAACCGCATCGAAGGCGGCCTGTTCGTCGTCGCCTACTGTGCCTACCTCGCCTGGCTGATCGTCGTACGCGCCTAATGACCGGAAGTTCTGATTGACTTGCCGCTGAAATGGATGTCGCAGAAGCACTCGCGTTCGCCCGCAAGAACCCACATGCCGTTCTTGGAATCATGAAACGTGACGGCACCCCGCAGTTGGTACCGGTACTCGTCGGCGTCGACTCGCAGGATCGTCTGGTCGTGAGTACTCGCGAATCCGCAATGAAGACATTGAACGTCCGCCGCGACCCGCGAGCGTGGTTGTGTGTACTCAATGACAGATTCTTCGGCGACTGGGTGCAGCTCAGTGGCGACGTCGAGGTCGTCAGCCTGCCCGAGGCGATGGAGCCGCTGGTCGAGTATTACCGCGGTATCTCCGGGGAGCATCCGGACTGGGCGGACTACCGCACGGCCATGATCAAACAGGGTCGCTGCTTGATCCGGATCACGCCGACGAAAGCCGGTCCGACGGTCGTCGGCTGATAACTCTGTCGACAGGCGGTAGGAGGATGCTGCTACTGAATTTGAGCCTGAGGCAGGCGGGCAAATCCGGCATGAAAGTCGTGTACGCGCACTGTCCCGCTGCCGAGCATCTTTGCCTTCTGCCGGAGTTCTTCTACCAGCCCGTCATCCGGTCGGCCGTACACGTCGATGGCGAGAAGCCGGATGAACTCGCCGATGGGCGGGAACTTGGGCCCCGCAATCTTCATGTGCCGTTCAAGCGAGGCGGAGTTCGGATTGATATGTAGGACGCTCATCCGCGTCCCGTCGTCACTGAAGTACACGTTGTAGGCCAACAGCTGCGGCTCGTTCGCCTGCACGAACTGAGCCAAGTCATTCATGGCGGCCTTGAGCTCCTCGAGTCGTCCCGGCCGAACTTCGGACGTATCGACGTACACGATCGGCTGCGACATGTGTCCTCCCTAGGCTCTATGTGCTCATCCACACCATGTCACCGGGCCCCGTGGCCGCGGCCTCGGCTCTAGCATCGGGTCATGGAGCTGGGCCTCCGGGGCAAACGCGCATTGGTTACCGCCG
>Ga0075425_100009897_pt1 | contig 10156 bp, 3 predicted proteins | sample SoiMethybrSBSTD4_FD_75300 | JGI IMG/M metagenome (GOLD analysis project Ga0075425, IMG submission 75300) | Bulk soil microbial communities from a Populus tree surrounding site in Tennessee, USA - Soil MetaG P. TD hybrid SBSTD4 | ecosystem: Environmental > Terrestrial > Soil > Tree plantation...
TCGCGGGGCCGTCGTCGAACTTGCAGTCGAAGCTGCCAGAGGTGTTCGTGTTCGAGGCGTTGCTTTTGGTGCCGCTTCCGCAGCTCGTTGCGACCAACGCAATCGAGTCGCCATCGGCATCGCTGATCGAGTAGTTGTAGGTGTAAGGCGTGCCCTCGTTCGGCGAGAGCTGGTTACCGCCACTGAGGGTCACCACGGGTCGCGTGTTCTTGACCGTGACGTTGTCGCTGGCAGCTGTCCCATCGAAGAGGCCGTCGTTCGGGGTCACCGTGACCGTGATGTTGTCGCCCTTGTTGCCGTTGCCTGGCTGCGAAAGGTCGAGCGTGTCCGTGAGGTCGGCGTTCGTGTTTGACGACTTGGTCACGTCGCGCACGACGGTGGAGCCGTTCTTCCAGACGTAATGAAGGCTGACGTTGTCGCCATCGCCATCCGCACGCGTGGCGGTAGCGGTGAGCGTGTCGTTCGTCCGCGGCTGCGTAGCCGTGTTCGGGCTCAGAGTGACTGTCGCGGTCGGTAGGTTCCGATCGACCTGGAACGTGTTCGAAGCTGCAGGCGACTGGATGTTGCCCGCAAGGTCGGTCGCGGTTGAGGTCACGACGAAGGTGTGGTCGTTCGCCGCCGGGAAGTTGGTGAACGGAAAGCTGAGGCTCCACGTCGAAAAGCCGGTGCCGGTGTTCGTTGCCGCGAAGTTCACCGCCGTGGCGCTGGTGAAGCCGCTGCCGTCCCAGTAAAGGCCCGTGCTCGAACGCTTGATCGTGAGGGCAACACCGGTGACGCCCGAGGCGTTCGTGTTCGCGTCGTTGGCGCTACCGGTGATCAAGCCGGTCCAACCGGCGCTCTTGTAGGAGGCGCCGTCAGCCGGGAAGCTGATCGACGAAGTTGGGCGAGTGGTGTCGTAGGTGAAGGTGACGCTGGCCGGGGTTGTCTGCACGTTCTTGTTGATCGCGCTGTCCTTGGCCTGCGAGCGAACCGTGTATTTCGTGTTGTCGCTGAGAGCTGAGGCCGGAAGCGCGTAGCTCCATGAGTTGGTACCGCTGGCAGTGTTGAAGACCTCGGTGCTCGAGCTGAAGCTGTTGGTGCCGCCGTCCCAGTACTTGTTGTCGCTCAGGCGCTGGATCGAGACACCGACGCTGCTCAAACCCGAAGCGTTCGTGTTCGGGTCTGAGGCGCTCCCGGTGATGCTCCCGGTCCAGCCGGCGGTGTTGTAGAAGGCGTTGTTGGCCGGGAAGCTGATCGAACTCGTCGGCGGCGTCGTGTCATAGGTGAAGGTGACGCTGGCCGGGGTCGTCTGGACGTTGCCGGCGTTATCAGTCGCCTCCGAGCGGACCGTGTACCGGGTGTTGTCAGTCAGGGCGCTCGCGGCGAGGCCGAGGCTCCAGGAGCTTGTGCCGGTCGCGGTGTTGAAGAGCTCCGTGGCAGAGCTGAAGCTCGTCCCGTTCCAGAAGAGGTTGGTGGTGAGGTTCTTGATGCTGACCCCGACGCTCGCAAGCCCGGAGGCGCTGGCGCCTGGATCGTTCGCCGTGCCCGTGAGGGTGCCGGTCCAGCCAGCGCTGTTGTAGAAGGCGCCGTTAGCTGGGAAGGTAATCGTGCTCGTCGGGGGTGTGCTGTCGGCGTTGATGAACGCCTGGCCGCTGGTAACCGCGACGATCTGGTTCTGCGTTGAGGCGGCGTTTGTCTGGTTCGTCGAGATCGCTGCCGGGAAGAAGACAGTGCCGTCGGTACATGACTGCGCACTCGTTGTGAACGTGACCGTGATGAAGCCCGGGCTGGCAGGCATCGAGTCGCCCGACAAGATGATGAAGTTATCGTCCGTCTCGACCGTGTAGTTGCTGGTTCCACTACTGAAGGTGTCACTGACAGAAGTCGGGCTGGAGAAGCACTCGGGCAGCGCGATCGCGAAGTACTTGGCTCCGTTGGACGATTGCGCGATTCGCATACGGAGTGTGGTCGACGCGCCGTTTCTCAGCTGCGGGGTGATGGCGTTGCCGCTTGCGTCACGGAACGTGACGGCCGCTGTGTCGGTGGTCGTCCCTCCAAACTGAACGACCGGTAGATCTTGCGCGGAGCCCGTCGTGCAGCCCGTGTTGTTAAACCCTTGAATCGTCCAAGCCGAGTTGCTGGCCGTTGCTGGTGATGTCGCCTGAATGTCGATCCGCACCCAACCGCCCGGGGCCACGGCGGGACCCGTGGTCGTGACAACCTGCCCCGTGATGGTGGGCGTGTTCCAGGCGCCACTCGAGGATGTCGGGTTCGCACCGCCCTGATTCGGATTCGGGACAGAGATCGCCGTGTACCCGGTCGGAAGCGTGATCTTTGCGCAGGCGACGTTCTCTGTGCTCTTGGAGTCATCGCGCAAAAGGACGCTGAAGTTCGTCGGCGTTGAGGTAGGAACCCAAGCGGGCGAGACATCGCCGGTGATCTTCGCGGCGTCCTCGAACGTCGTGCTGGCGAGCACGGCGTCGGCAAGCCCGAGGACATCGACCGTATACGTGCCCTCGATCGCCGGATTGCTTGGGAGCTGGTAGTCGTATGAGAGGTTGCCGAGAAAATCGGTGGTAGCCGTGTCGCTCCCGGGCGCAAAGGTTCCGTCGCCGCTGACAACGGAGCCATCAGGTCGCGTCACCTTGACAACGACGTCGCAGTCCGGGGCGTAGCCCATACCAGTCATGTGGACGAGCGAGCCGGGCACGTACGACGGCTGATCCGTAGCAACGAGCTCGTTACCCGTCTGAGGGCATAGGACTCCCGTTGCAGCGGAGCTCGACTGGGCGTGCGCAAGCTGGACTGCGAACAGCGAGAGCGCTGCGAAGAGCGCTACCGCTAGCCGTCGAGTCAACCGTTTGCTGCCGGGGCGCGCCGTTGCGCCCGCTGTTGAGCCTGCTCCGTCGGAGTCCACCGCATCCTCCTATGTCCTCTCCCCACTGACTACAGCCGTCTGCACCAATCAGGCGCCGCTGCGCAGATAGCTGCTTGTAGATAGGAGCATCGCGATTTGGACAATCGACTTCATCAACCGTCCGTTCGGAACCGCCCGGTAGAACGTCTAGGCCGCTAAGAGCGTTAAAAACAAGTCAAAAGCGGCCGTTCGCGCGAGCCGTGCATGTTCGCGGCGCACCGGACGTAGGCGTTCGGACGAGCAGGCTCGTCGACAGCACGCTTGCTGCACCACTGATTCAATTTGGCCGCCGAGCGTGCGGAACTTCTCGAAACCAGCCATGACCTTCGGCAACCCGCTCTTTGGCGTCGCGGAGGACACCAGAGGGGGTCAGCAGTCACAGTCTCTCAACCGGGAAGGCCTCCACCGAAAGCTGGGCGCCTCTCTCTCGAGCGCGAGAATTGCCGCGCTGCTGCGCGAGCACTGGCTCTTGGTCGCCATTCTCTTCGTCGGCGCCGCGGTCCGTCTCTACGACTTCGGATCGGTCCCCGCAGGGTTCAACCAAGACGAGGCATCGACTGGGTACGACGCCTATGCACTGCTCCACTACGGGATCGACCGAAGTGGTTTTCACGTCCCTGCATTTCTTGTCGGGTTCGGATCGGGAATGAGTGCGCTGCCCACCTATCTGGCAATGCCGTTCCTCCTCATCTTCGGCGTATCGGCTGCCGCTGTACGAGCGCCGAACATTTTCATCGGGATCCTTGCCCTCCCCGCGTTCTACTTGCTCGTTCGTAGAACGGGAGACAAGGACCTCGCGCTCCTCGCCACTCTTCTGTTGGCGATCTCGCCGTGGCACATCATGGACTCGCGCTGGGCGCTGGCCGGTCTGTTGCCGAATCTCGTCATCTTCGGAGTCTTGGCTCTTTGCCGAGGACGTGAGAATCCACGATCGCTTCTCTGGGCCGCGGTCTTCTTTGCACTCGCGCTCTACGAGTACGCCCCCGCGTACCTCTTCATACCCGTTTTCTTGATCTTCGCCTTGCTGTTCTTCGTCCGGAACCGGCCGGCCTCGTGGAGACCTTTTATCGCGGCAGGGGTGCTTCTCGGCCTTTTGGCACTGCCCATCATCCTCACCGTCGCCGTGAACCAGTTCAAGCTCAGTTCAATCGAGACGCCAGTCCTGAGCATCCCGCGTCTCCCGAGCACCCCGCGCTATCAGACGATCTCGACGGTCTTCGGCCACAGCGGTTCCACCAGCCTCGGGCAAAACCTGCACGACTTCTGGCGGCTGCTCATCACGGGCAATGACGGGCTCATCTGGAATGTGATCCCCGGCTATCCCTACCTCTACAAGTTCGGGTTCCCGCTTGCCGTCGCAGGGCTCATCATCACCCTTATCCGGAGGCGATTCTGGACGTCGGAGGTTGAGTTCTTCTTCCTGGCCTGGCTAGCGGCCGCCGTCGTGCTGGCAGCCGCGGAGCCAATCAACATCAACCGAGTCAACGTCGTCTTCATCCCCATCATCTTCTTTGCTGCTGTCGGGATTCGCGCGGTTGCGGACGCCATTTCCTCGTTCGCGGTCGGGATTCGCCCAGTCCTGGTCTCTCGGTTTGTTCTCGCAGCGATCGCCGCATACTTCTGCATCTCGTTCGCTCACTTCACCCGGACCTACTTCGGCGCGTCCTATCGCTCACAGGTCGGAGATGCGTTCTTCGCCCACTTCGGGCGTGCCGTCGATACCGCGGCAAGTGCCACATCGGGTCCTGTTTGCGTCACCGACCGCGTCAACGAGCCGTACATCTTCGTTCTCTTCTACCGCGAGCTCGATCCCCACGTCTTCGATCAGACGGTGCAGTACGAGAACCCCGGAGCCGAGTTCCAGAATGTCGCGACCTTCGACCGTTACACCTTCGGGCTCGGGCGCTGCGACCCGACTCGCACGGATGCCTATGTGGCCGATCAAGACGAAGCCGGGCAGATCGATCGGGGCCGCTTCTCCATCCAACAGATCGGGCGATACGTCGTCGCTTTGCGCCGATAAATGCGAAGAATTGGACTACTCTAGGGACGTGGCCGAGCAGACTCGTGCTTCGACCAAGGCGGCCGAACAGCCGCGTCCTCCGACAGCGTCGCGCGCCCTCCCCACGCGGGTCCGCTTCCGCACGGCGGCAGCCGTGGCGATCGCGGTCGCGGTGGGCCTCATCCTCTGGCTGACGTTACGCGACACCGGCTCAGGAAGCGGCAAAGCCGTCTCGTCAACAGACCTTCAAAAGCTCGCGACATCGGTCGGCCACCCGGTGTTCTGGCTGGGCCAGGTGGACGGAGACACAAACGAACTGACGAAGAAATCGAATGGGACAATCATCGTTCGCTATCTGCCGCCGGGCGTCGCACTGGGCGCCCAGGGGCAGTACTGGTCAGTGGCGACTTACCCGTTCCCGGGTGCGTACGCGGGAATCCAGAGGGCCCTGAGGGCCGGCGGGGCGACCGCCATCAAGCTGGCCCACGGCGGCCTAGCCGAATACGCGAACACGAACCCGAACAACGTCCACGCCGCGTATCCCGGTTACGCCTACCAGGTCGAGGTCTTCGCGCCCGGCGGACAAGCGGTAGCGCTTGTCCAAGCAGGAAAGCTGACCTCGTTTGGTGGCCCCAAGGGGGGAGTCGTCGCGCCCCAGCCGAAGGCCGCGTCGCCTGCAAGTCTGAAATCGCTCGCGGGATCGCTCGGTCAACCGATCTACTGGGCCGGTCCGAAGAAGGGCTATACGTACGAGCTGCACCGCAACCCGAATGGCGGCCTTTTTATCCGCTACTTACCTCCCGGCGTGCGGGTAGGGACGACGAAGAGTTACTTATCCGTGGCCACCTATCCGTTCACCGACGCAATCGCTGGGATTCGAAGAGTCGCAAAGCAGAAAGGTCAGAGGACGCTCAAGCTAACCGGCGGCGGGCTCGCCGTGTTCAACCCGAAGATCCCCACCGACATCCACCTCGCGTATCCCGGTTCGAACTTCCAGGTCGAGGTATTCGATCCTGCTGGGAAGACCCGGCAAATCGTCGCGTCCGGTCAAATCACAGTTATCCGCTGACCCGAGTCCGACGCGATGGCGACCTCGCGTAGTCGGGCCGCAGCGCTGAGAGCCCGTTACTCGATCTCTTCCTCGCAACGCGAGAGCGTCAGGGAGCTCGTCTGGCGCCTGGACACGCCTTGGGGACTTCTCGCGATGTTCTCAGCCGCGCTTCTCCTCCGCATGTTGCTCGCGCCCCATTTCGGATTCGTTATCGACCTCAACTTCTTTAAAACCTGGGCCAGGGAGCTGCACGAGGTCGGACCTCACCGGCTCTACTCGACGGATCACACTGTCGACTATCCGCCCGGATATCTCTACATCCTTTGGCTCATCGGGTCGATCTCGTCGGCGCCCGGCTATCTGCTCCTCAAGTTGCCGGCGATCCTGGCCGACCTCGGCCTGGCTTGGATCGCGGGCAGATTCGCGGAGCGGCTCGCGCCCGGCTCGCTGAAAGAGCGAATTCCGGTCCGTGCTGTCGTCGCCGCTGCGGTGCTCTTCAACCCGGCAGTGCTCGGCCTCAGCGCCGGTTGGGGACAGGTCGACTCGGTACCCGTCTTGTTCGTCCTCTCGTCGCTTCTCTTGCTCTTTACGGGAGCGGCGTCGCTCCGACGCGACCTCTTAGCGTTCCTGCTGTTCGGCATCGCGTTCTCGACGAAGCCGCAGGCGTGCTTGGTCTTTCCGGTTATGGCCTACGCGCTCTATCGGCGGTATCTCCATCACAGGCCACGCCCGGAACGGATCGACGGCGCTCTCAGCATCGTCCTGGTCGGGACCCTCGCCGCCGCGGTCTGGGTCATCTCAGGCCTCGCGTTCGGACTCAACCCAGGGGATCTCGTTCGCTTCTACCGTCACTCGGCGGCCGTCCAGCCGGTCACGAGTGCAAACGCCTTCAACTTCTGGGGTGCGATCGCCTTCTGGCGACACGACGCGTCCGGCGGAAACGTGCTGCGGATCGCTGGGGTGCCGGCGATCGACGTCGCCGTCCTCCTCTTCGCAGCCGCGACGGCGTGGCTTCTGTGGCAGGTGCACCGGGCGATCGAGCGTGGAGTCGACCAAGCACGCGTCCTGATCGTCGGGGCAGCCACGGAGAGCCTCCTCGGCTACACGTTCCTGACGCGCATGCACGAGCGCTACCTGTTCCTCACGCTCGCGTGTCTCGCGCCGGTGCTCTTCGTTCGGCAGGTGCGATTCATCTACGCGGCCCTTTCAGGTCTGTTCCTGCTCGACCTTTGGTACGCCTACGCGGACTTCAACATCCGCGTGAACGCTCAGACCCTGCGGCTCGAGCCGTGGTTCGACTGGCTCTACGGCGGTTTCGCGACCGATCCTTGGCAGAAGAAGGTGCTCTCGTGCGCCGTCGTCGGGACCGCACTGTTTGCCGCCTGGCGTGGCATGCGCTGGCTCGAAGACCTGGAACCCGCAGCCGCGGCGCCCGCGTCGGCACCTATGCCGCCACGTACGGCGCCCTCGGCACAACCCACGACTCCGGAGGCCCTGAGTTTCGACATCGTCGTTGCGCCGCTCGACGATACGGCGGATCAGGAGTCGGCGCGGAGCGGGGCGCGTTGGATCCCGTTTTCGCTTTTGAGCCTTAGTGCCCTTTTCGGCGTGATCGTCCTCAAGGGCGAGACGCTCTACGCCCAGAACCAGAACGACAGCGCGTTCCACCTGCTGATGGTGCGGTGGGCGAGCGGCCAGCTTCACCACGGTCGGTGGCCGTTCGACGGCTGGTTCCCGTACTTCGCGCTCGGGTCGTCCTTCTTCCACCATTACCAGAGCCTTCCGCACACGCTCACGGCGTTTTTGGCGAACCTGACCGGTGCCGGCGACCAGACCCTGTATCTCTGGTTCCTGTACGTGCTCCTCGCCCTGTGGCCGCTCGCCGTTTACGTCGGCGCGCGGCTACTCGAGTGGAGCAACTGGACGGCGGCGTCTGCAGCCGCAATCTCGCCGCTGCTCGTCAGCACGCCCGCCTACGGCTACGAGCACGGGAGCTACACCTGGCAGGGCTACGGAATCTACGGGCAACTCTGGGGGATGTGGCTGCTGCCGATCGCTTGGGGTCTGACCTGGCGCGCCGTTACGCGCGGAAAACACTATGCGGCGGCGGCCGTCGCGCTCGCGCTCACGATCGCCTGCCACTTCATCACTGGCTACTTGGCGGTTCTGACCGTCGGCGTCTGGGTAATCGTCCTGGGCAAGACCGGCTTCGTCCGGAGGGTCGGCCGCGCTGCGGTCGCGACAGTCGGTGGCTTGCTCGTTGCGTCGTGGGTGCTCGTGCCGCTGATCGCGGACACCAAATGGACCGCGCGCACCGAGTACTACAAAGGCACGATCTTCAACGACTCGTTCGGCGCCGAGAAGATCCTGGCCTGGCTCTTCACCGGCCAGATCTTCGACGGCAAGCGCAGCTTCCCGGTGATCACGATCCTCTTCTTCTTGGGGATCGTCGTGTGCATCCTCCGCGCGCGGGGCGATATCCGCGCTCGCGCGCTGCTGGGGGTCTTCACCCTCAGCCTCTTCCTCTTCTTCGGGCGTCGCACCTGGCACCACCTGATCGATTTCCTCCCCGGCATGCGCGACGTCCAGATCCATCGCTTCATCATGGGCGTCCATCTTGCCGGGATCTTCATCGCGGGCGTTGGCCTCGGCTGGCTGCTGCGAACGGCGTATTCAGAGGCCAATCGCCGCGTGCCGGCCCGTTACGCCCTAGCCGCGGGGGCCGCGGCGGTCGCACTCTGCGTGGGAGTGCTCGCGCCTGCGTGGATCGAACGCCTCCATTACGACAACCGCGGCACGGCCTTGATTCGTTCACAAGAAGGCTACGACGCGACTGCTGGGCGTGACGTCGACCGGCTCGTCGACATCGTCAAGAAGCGTCACGACGGGCGCGTCTATGCCGGGCTGCGTGCCAACTGGGGCCCGCAGTACCGCGTCGGCTCCGTCCCTGTGCAGGCCTGGCTCGCCGACCGGGGCATCGACGCGATCGGCTTGGTCTTCCGAACGATCACCTCGCTCTCGACCGACATCGAGGTTGCCTTCGACGAAAACAATCCGGCGCAGTACCAGATGCTCAATATCCGGTATGTACTCGTTCCGTCCGACCGGAAGCCGTCCGTTCCGGCGAGGTTGATCGCAAGCGCCGGCTCCAATCGACTGTACGAGGTCCGCACGAGCGGCTATTTCCAGGTGGTCGATCGTGCAGCGTCGGTCTCGGCCAACCGGACAAACATCGAGGCCGCGACCCGGCCCTTCCGCAACTCGCAGCTCGCGGTGCAGGGGATCTATCCCAGCGTGGCCTTCGCCGGAGTGCGGCCGCTGCCCCCGACGTACGAGGGATCAAGGCCGCCCCCGGGCCCGGCCGGAAGTGTCATCAGGCAGAGCAATGCGCTTCAGAACGGAATCTTCGACGCGACAGTTGAGGCGCGCCGCCACGCAGTTGTGCTGCTCAAGGCCACATATGACCCGCGCTGGACGGTGACAGTGGACGGGCAACGCGCCAAACCGGAGATGATGGCGCCGAGCCTCGTCGGCGTCGAGGTTCCGCCCGGCAGGCACGTCGTCAGATTCAAGTACGTGCCCTACAGTCATTACCCAGTGCTCCTTGCGATCGGAGCATTGACGCTTCTTGCGCTCATCCTCTTGCCTCGCCGTAAGACGCTGCGCCGCCGTTTGGAGAGCCCACGCGGAAGGTTACGAAGGCCCCAGCTGGCCGACGGTCGAGACGCCTAGGCCCCGAACTCGTGCTCACCTACGCGCCCGTCGGCGACGATCGCGCGCGACGGCAGTTCCCGGGCGTCCGGGAAGTTTTCGAGCTCGCTGACGACGTACAGCGGCCGCCGCTTGACCTCCGCATGGATGTCCCCGATGTACTCGCCGATCACACCGAGCACGATCAGCTGGATACCGCCGATGAACGTCGTCACTACGACGATCGATGTCCAGCCCGGAACGTTGTAAAAACCCGTCAGCTTCACGATCAGGCTCCAGATCCCGAGTGCGAAGGCCACGAACGAGACCAAGAACCCGAGGTTGAGCGCCGCGCGCAGTGGTGCCGACGAGAAGCTGATCACCCCCGTCGCTGCGAAACGGAGCATCTTCCTGAGCGGGTATTTCGTCTCGCCGGCGAACCGCTCGTGCCGCGTATAAACCACGCCGGTCTGCCTGAGCCCGATCCAGGCGAACATGCCCCGGACGAACCGGTTGC
>Ga0075425_100009903_pt1 | contig 10154 bp, 8 predicted proteins | sample SoiMethybrSBSTD4_FD_75300 | JGI IMG/M metagenome (GOLD analysis project Ga0075425, IMG submission 75300) | Bulk soil microbial communities from a Populus tree surrounding site in Tennessee, USA - Soil MetaG P. TD hybrid SBSTD4 | ecosystem: Environmental > Terrestrial > Soil > Tree plantation...
GACCGAGATGCTGCGCGTGATCCGCGAAATCTCCAACATCACACGCATCAACATGGATACCAAGACGCGCAGCCTGACGCTGCGCGATAGCGCGGATAAGGTCGCGCTGGCTGGGCAGCTGATCCATGAACTCGAGCAAGGCCGCCGCGACGTCATGCTGGACATCCAGCTGTTGGAAGTGGACCGCAATAAGGCGCGAACGCTTGGTGTGACGCCGCCGTCGTCCACGCAGGCTATACCGCTTAACACGCAAGACCTAGCACAGCTCGCGCAGGCCACCGACCTGAAAAACCTGCTTACGATTCTTTCCCAGATCTTCCAGGCAAAGGGCATCACCGCGAGCCCCACCAATGTGTTCCCGGTGGGCGGCGGAAAGAGTACCTACTTGCTGACCATGCCGAACGCAACCGCAACATTTTCCGAGGGGCTTTCGCTCGTGAAAAGTGGGCGCGAAGTTTTCTTGCGCGCGCAGGACGGAAAGCCGGCAACGTTCTTTGTGGGCGAACGCTTTCCGGTGACGCTGTCGTTGCTTTCCACGAGCCTGGGCAGCACAACGGTCGGCACCGCTGTGACCTCAACTACATTCGCGCGCACCGACTTTGCCGTCGGGGCAAATCCAATCGCTGTGGCCGCACAGGATTTCACGAACGACGCGCAAAAAGATCTGGCCGTAGCAAATCATGACGACAGCTCGGTTTCGATTCTGATCAATCAGGGCAGCGGAAACTTTACGCCGGCAACGGGCTCGCCCATCGCGCTGGGAACCAGCGAACAGGGGCCAACCGCAATCGCGTCCGATATTTTTCGTGTGACGGACGCGACGCACCTCGTCCAGCCCGCCGATCTGGTGATTGCCAATGCCACCTCCAACACCGTCTCCGTGCTGCTCGGCAGCGAAAATTTTGACGGCACATTCACGGAGGCAACGGGGTCGCCGTTCACGGTCGGAACGAATCCAAGCGCGGTAATGATTGCGGATTTCAACAACGATGGATTCCCGGATTTCGCCGTCGCTAATCAGGGCGACAACACCATTTCGGTTTTCAAAGGCGATGGACAGGGCGGCTTCACTGAGTTCCCCAATTCACCTTTCCATTTACCCACCACGGAAAAAAGCCCCATTGCCATGAGCACCGGGGTTTTTGACAATTCCGGCAAGACGGAATTCGCCGTGCTGACTGCCGCCACGCAAAACATCGGAATTTTCCAGGTGGCTGACGCGCAAAACTTCGATGGGACGTTCACGGAAATCAGCGGCTCACCTGTCGGAACCGGCATAAATCCCGTAGCATTTGCCGTGGGCGACCTCAACGCGGATAATTTCGCGGATCTCGCGATTGTCAACCAGTCGGCCAACACGATTACCGTACTGCTCAACGACGGCACGGGCGTCTTCACTCAAGCGGTCGGCTCGCCGCTGCTTACAGCCAGCACGCCTGCTGGCGTGGCGATCGCGGACTTCACCAACGACGGGCTCGGCGACATCGCGTTTACCAACAACGGCTCCGCTACCCTCGGTGTTTATGCGGGACTTGGTTCGGGCGAATTCTCGCAAGGCATTGAACTGTCGGTGCCCCCGGGACCACTGGCGCTAACCACGGCCGATTTCAATGGCGACGCATTACCGGACGCGGCTCTCACCGCGCACTCGGGCACGAACAATTTTGTAACCGTGCTGCTCGACCCTTCGTCTTTCGCCAACGGCGGCAGCACTGCACAGTTCCCGTACCCAGGATCTGAGTTCATCGATCTCGGATTGAAGATTAAAGCGACGCCCGCAGTGCACGACAACGATGAAGTCACGCTTCAGCTGGAGTTCGAAATTCGTGCGCTCGCGGGAAACAGCGTCAACGGAATTCCGGTAATCACCAATCGCACCGTGTCGCAGACCGTGCGGGTTAAAGAAAACGAGACTTCTGTGATCGCCGGCTTGCTGGACAAGGAAGAAACCAATTCCCTCAGCGGGATTCCTGGTTTCGCTAATTTGCCCGGGCTCGGCTACTCTTTCGGCACAAGAAACGCAAGCTCAACCGACAACGAACTGCTCATCCTGGTCACGCCACGCCGTATGAAGGACCGGATCCACAATGTGCAAACGAAGTACGTCGGTCGCAACCCCACTGCTGTCGCAGGCGAAGCGCCGGCCCCATCGCCTGAGCCTTAGAGCTCTACGTTTCGCTTACTTTACAGGGATAACCAGCGTGGCATGTAGGTATTGAGGTTTCCCGTTCATACGGGCGAAATCGCCACTGGCTCACCGCGGCATAAGCAGCCAGAAACAACTCGTTTGGCGTGTCCGCGGCGGGTCCTGCTCCCGTAAGTCTGCCCGTTTCGTCGAACGCCTGGCTTCAGACGATCTTAGGCCTGGCGAGCATCGAAGAATACGATTTCTTAAAAACCTTTTTTCCGACGCGTGCTCCTTTTATTGTGGAGCTATCGAGTACACTCTGCTGAATGAGTTGGAAAACAAGTGGAGGTCCACCATGAACCGCGTATTCGCGCGCCGGCCAGTAACGGCCGCCATCTGCTCTAGCCTGATCTTTTTGGGCTGGGCCGCCCCATCAGCGATCGCTCAAACCGGCAAAGCCGCTGGGTACGCCGAAGCAGAACGCGCGGTCACCAAAGTCGAACAGGAATGGTTCGCCATCCAGCAGGCGAACGATTGGGCGAAACTTTCAAAGATCATCGCTCATGATTTTGTGCTGGTCGAATCGGACGGCAGCCTTGGCAATCGCGACTCCATGCTGAATGGTTACAAGGAGGAAGCTCCGCGCGTCGTCAGCTTGAAAATGCAAGTGCTCGTCGCTCACGCCGTAGCCCCGAACGCCGTCATCGCCAGCGGCCTCGACGACATCACGCTCAAAGACTCCAACGGAACCGTCACGCACCGCTATGAGCGCTTCATTGACACATGGATTCTCCGCGACGGCCGCTGGCAGTGCGTCGCTGAACAGATCACTCTCGCTAAACCGAAATAACGGTTCAAAATTCCAGCTTGAAATTGGCACGCCACCGCTTCTTGTGACAAATCGCGGTAGAATGCGTGGTGCTTTCGACGAAACCAAACCTGGGATGAACTATGGTTCTTGTTGGTGACTGCCGAGGACGTACCGTTCGTAGTGTTTCAGTTCGTATTGGACTAGCTAGCCTGGCTACATCGGCCGCGCTGTTCTCTCTTGCAGCCGTCACGCTCGGACAGACACCTGTCATCCGTGACCCAGCCGAACCAGAAGTTGGAAAACCGCATGGCAAAGTTTGGCCCCGGCCCGCGAACAGGCTCACACGGCAATCCGTGGACGAAAAAGGAATGCGTTCACTGATCTCCGATTTGGTGAAGTGCGGCACGCGGCTAACGCTTGCGGCGTGGGACGATGCGAAGCGCGGGCCGGGGTGCGCGCGCGATCATATCGCCGCTCGATTCAACACCATCAGCAAAGAGACGGACGGCAAGCTGCAGGTCGTCGTCGACAAGTTTGAAATGACTTCGGAGCGTACCCACAACCAGCCCGCTCCCATGCAGAATGTCTACGCTATTCTTCCCGGCACCGATCCCGTGCTCGCCAAGACCGTTTTTCTCGTCTCCGGCCATTTCGATTCCATGCCCAGCTTCAAGGACATCATGAATCCGGAGCTCGACGCGCCCGGCGCCGATGATGACGCCTCCGGCGTCGCGGTAAGTGTGGAATGCGCGCGGTTGCTCAGTAAGTATGCGCAAACGCACGGCGGCTTCCGCAGCACGCTGCTCTTCGCGGCTGTCTCCGGTGAAGAACAGGGCCTCCTTGGTTCCACGCACCTGCTCGAATGGATCAAGCAGCAGGGCTACACCGTGGGCGGCATGCTGGATGACGACATCGTTGGCGCGGACTTCGCTCCCGGAGCGCCGCATCGCGTCCGCCTTTTCTCCGGCAACGGCGAGATCGACGATGCCGATTCGTCCTCACGCGAACTCGCGCGTGCCATCGAAGAAATCAACGGCCGCTCCGCCATCCGCCTCGTCTTTCGTCAGGATCGCTACGGCCGCGGCGGCGATCACTATCCTTTCTACAAGGCGGGATTGCCTGCGGTCCGCTTCACCGAGCCGCTCGAAAACTATGACCACGAACACCAGACACCGCGCACCGAAAACGGGGTCGAGTACGCCGATTATGAAAAATTCCTGAATTTCACATTTCTGGGGAATGTCGCGTTTTACAACGCGGAAGCGTTGCGTCAATTGGCGCTCGCTCCCGCACCTCCGGCGACGGCACTCCTCAAAGGCGCCGTCACTCCGGACGCGAAAGTTTCCTGGGAAGCGCCAGAAGATGCGGCACGCCCGGGATTTGAAATCCTCTGGCGGGAAACGACGGAAGCTCGCTGGCAAGTGTATGCCTTCGTCGAGAAGGCCGGTGAAACGGTGTTGAAGGGCGTCTCCACCGACAATCATTTTTTCGCAGTACGTTCGGTCGGCAAAAACGGTGCGCGTTCCATCGCCGTCCCCACAGAGATGGAGCGGCGTGGTCCGCCGTTGCCCGCAAAGCCCAAGCAGTAAGAGGAACTCGCAGCGAAACTTATTTTTCTGCCCAGAAATCCACAACGAGAACTTTGTCCAGGGCCGTGCCGATGATGCTGCCAAACTCCTTGTGCGCCGGATGGACAAGATAAGTATCGCGATCCTTTTCGGACGTGAACGTCAGCACAAAACAATCAGTGAACCCTTGGCTCAGATTTTCCACGCTGACATTAGTTCCCCACTCAAAGTTGCGGATTTCGCTGATCTTTGCGGGAAGAGCACGAAAAGCATCTTCAATCTTCTTTTTGTCTGCCGGGGTGGTCGTTTCCTTGAACTTGAAGAGCACCACGTGGCGCAGCACTTTTCCTTCATTCTGCGGCCCAGCGCTGATAGTTGAGGCCAGCAGCGTGGTCAACAAAAACGCAACGGCTAAAAGCCACTTCAGAGAGTGCGCAAGAGACGGCATGTCGGTTCCTCCAAGGAGGCAGACCTTAGCAAATCCGCGGCAGCAATTTCAAATCCGTCGTCAGGGCAGCGGATCGAACACGACGATAGGCTGGTACGTTCTTGGGACAACAGCTTCGGCGATGGCGATCAGTTTCTCTTGGTTGCTGAAGACGCGGAGGCGTGGCGCGTGCGGAACGCCAGCGTCAAGCTGAGTCGTGGCTCCGGGCGCTGTTTCCGTACGGCCGGGCTGAAGTTGCGAAAGCGAAATATTGAATTTGGATCCGTGGCGCACGCGCCTTTCAATGACAGGCAAGACCGCGACACTCGGAAAATTCGGCAGCAAGTGCTCGAGCTTGATGACACAGTCCTGAAACCTGCCGTTGCGTGCGGCTTCGGCGAGGTCTTCGAGCTTCAGTGCCTGTTCCAGCGAAAATTCGCCGACCGCGGTGCGGCAGATTTCCGCCAAGTGAGCTCCGTGGCCGACTTGTTGGCCCATCTCATGCGCGAGCGAACGGATGTACGTGCCGGAAGAACATTCAATAACGAACCGCGCGACCTTGCCTTCGATTGCTGTGAGCCGGTATTCAAACAGCTCGACTTCGACGGGCTTCAGCGCAACTGGCTGATTTTTGCGCGCAAGTTCATATGCCGGACGCCCATGAATTTTCTTGGCAGAAAACGCCGGCGGCATCTGCTGAAAGATTCCGATGTGCTCGCTAGCAAGCTTCTCCAGCGCGGCGCGATCGAGTGCGGGAGCGCTGTCTGGTCCTTGTGCCTGGCCTTCTGAATCGTAAGTGTCAGTAGAAAAGCCGAAGCGGAATCCCGCCGTGTACCGTTTGCGGCGCCCGGAATAAAACTGTACGAGTCGCGTCGCTTTGCCGAGCAGCAGCACCAGCACGCCGGTGGCGAGAGGATCGAGGGTGCCGAGATGGCCAACCTGGCGGAATCCGGCGAGATGCCGCACGGCGTCCACGATGTCGTGCGAAGTCTTCCCTTGCGGCTTGTCAATAACAAGCGCGCCATGGAACGGAGCAGGTTGTGATTTGCGCGGCATTCAGTTGTCGGGGCCGATATTCCGACTGGCGGGTTTCCCGTAATTCATTTCTTGGCGGAGGTGTCGGATTTCATTTGTTTGAGGATCTGGTAAATTCTGGCTGCGTGCTCTTCGGAATTGTCGAGCGTGAAGTGCAGATCGGGCACGCGGCGAAGCTGGAGGCGTTCGAGAATTTCGTGGCGAATAAAACCAACGGCGTGTTCCAGTGCCTTGATGGCGCCTTTTTGTTCTTCTTCCGTGCCACGCGCACCGATGAAGACGCGCGCGTTGCGCCCGTCGGGAGCGAGGCGGACTTCGTTCACCACAACGGAGATTTCCAAGCGCGGATCTTTTAGTTCGCCGGCCAGCATGGCATTGATTTCGTGGGCGATTTCTTCGCCGATGCGTTCGTGACGATGGTTGGGTGCGGCCATGATAGTGGTAAATGTTTTTTTACAGCATATCGACGCACGGCACAAGGCGATGCGAACTGCGGTTCAAGAGTTTAAGGTCCGAAAGTTCAAAAGAATTACCCGGCGCTACAGGAGATCAACGGAATGATCGACCAGCACTGGGCCGAGGATGCGTTGTGCTTCCGCCAAAACGTGTTGTAGCGACTCTTCCACATGCTGCTCGGCGTTGGACAGCGTGACTACGCCAACAGTCGAGCTTTGCCAGACATCGTGAAAGTCGAGTTCAGCAACCGCGACGTTGAACTTGCCGCGCAGACGATCCTTTAGGCTACGCAGAATCTGGCGCTTGTCCTTCAGGGAGCGGGCGTCGGCGATGTGCAATTCAAGCGTCAGCAAACCAACTGGCATAGCAATGAGAGGCTTACGTTGAGATCCTTAGCCCCCGTAGGAATTACTTGCGGGCGCCGGCGCCGGCTTGCGCGGCAGCTTCGGCACCCGTGAGCTTCGTCACGCTGAAAGCTTCGAGAACATCACCAACCTTGACGTCATTGAAATTCGCGATGCCCACGCCGCACTCAAAGCCGGTGCGAACTTCGCTGGCGTCGTCTTTGAAGCGCTTGAGCGAGCTGAGCTTTGATGTGTAGACGACAGCGCCGTCGCGGACAATGCGAATCTGCGCGTCGCGTTTGAGCACACCATCCAGTACGTAGCAGCCGGCGATAGTGCCCGCGCCCTTGATGCGGAAGGTGTTGCGAACTTCCGCTCGGCCAAGATACGTCTCCTGGAAGACCGGTTCGAGCAAGCCTTCCATGGCTTTCTTAATTTCGTCGGAGACTTCGTAAATGATGGTGTGCGTGCGGATGTCCACCCCTTCTTGCTGGGCAAGGTCCGCGGCTTTGCGTTCGGGCCGCACGCCGAACGCGATGACGATTGCGCCTGAGGCCGATGCCAGCAGCACATCGTTTTCGCTGACCGCGCCGACGCCGGAACCGATGATCTTGAGCTTGACCTGATCGGTGGAAAGTTTGGGCAGCATTTCGCTGAGCACTTCAACCGAGCCTTGCACGTCGGCCTTGATGACGATCGGAAGTTCCTTGACTTCGCCGGCCTTGAGTTGCTCGTGCAGCTGGTCGAGCGTGATGCGTCCGCCCGAACTGGCGCGCAACGCGGCGTCGCGCTGCTTGGTCTGGCGGTATTCAACGATGTGGCGAGCTTTGGCTTCGTCGGTCACCTGGAAGTGGTCGCCGGCTTCGGGAACGCCCTGCAAGCCGAGAACTTCGACCGGCGTGGAGGGCGGACCGTCCTTGATGGTGCGGCCGCGATCATCGAACATGGCGCGCACTTTGCCGAAGACAGCACCGCAGATGAAGAAGTCGCTGGCGCGCAGCGTGCCGTTCTGCACAAGGATGGTGGCGACGGGGCCACGGCCGCGGTCCACGCGGGATTCGAGCACGGTCCCGCTGGCGGGAGCGTCAGGATTTGCTTTGAGCTCGCGCAAATCGGCCACGAGTAAGAGAATTTCCAGCAGGCGATCGAGACCTTTTTTCTGCTTGGCGGAAACTTCGACAAATTCGGTTTCGCCGCCCCATTCGGCGGGCATCAGGCCGAGCTCTGTGAGCTGACGCTTTACGCGTTCTGGCTGCGCTTCGGGCTTATCAATTTTGTTGACTGCGACGACGATCGGCACGTTCGCTGCCTTGGCGTGGTCGATCGCTTCCTTCGTTTGTGGCATGACACCATCATCGGCAGCAACGACCAGAACGACGATGTCGGTGACTTTCGCACCGCGCGAACGCATGCGCGTGAAAGCTTCATGACCCGGCGTGTCGACGAACACAACGCTGCGGTCGTTGACCTGAACTTTATACGCGCCGATGTGCTGCGTGATGCCGCCCGCTTCGCCCGCCGCAACGTCGGCTTCGCGAATCGCATCGAGCAAGCTGGTTTTGCCATGATCGACGTGGCCCATGACGGTGACGACGGGAGGCCGCGGCTTGAGATTTTCTTTGGTCTCTTCCTTGGCGACCTCCAGCATCATTTCGTCTTCAAACGAAACGACGGTTACGACGCCGTTGAACGATTCGGCAAGCTGCGTAGCGGTGGGCGAATCGAGCGCCTGGTTGATGCTGGCGAAAATCCCCTTATCGAGAAGAACCTTCAGCAGTTCCTTCGCGCGCACGTCCAGCTTTTCGGCGAGCTCGCGAATCGTGATGCCTTCGGTGATCTGAATGTCGCGCGGCGGACGCGGCTCCGGCGGAGCGATAACCGCTGCGGCGCGATGGCCTGCTCCGGGACGCTGGCGCGTCGGATGCAGCTTGCGCTCGCCTTCCATCTCGCGCTTATCCACAACGGGACGCTGGCGCTGCGGCGGTTTGCGCGCGTATAGCGGTTTGCCGGGCTCGGCCTTGGGCGGCATTTTGTCCGGCAAGGGCGGAAGCATGCCCGGACGACCGGGCATACGCGGACCGGGACGAGAACCTGTCGGTACGGCGCCGGGCCGTTGGCCAAATGGTCGATTCGGACCTCCGGGACCACCGGGGCCTCCGGGACGCGGAGAATACGGACGGCCTTGTCCGCCGGGTCCGCCTTGCGGACGCATCGGCTGGCCGGGACGCGGGCCGCTCGTACGATCACCGGAAGGAAGCGGACCACGATTGCCGGTAGGCAACGGGCCGCGATTACCTGTAGGCAGAGGGCCGCGGTTGCCAGTCGGCATTGGACGTTGCGGCTGGCCCGTAGGACGCGGTTGCCCCGCAGCGGCAGGGCGAACAGCGCCGGGCTGGCTGGGAGCTTGTTGACCGGGCCCGCCGGGACGAGGAGCTGGTGGGCGCTGGCCAGGCGTGCCTTGACTGGGTTGACCGGCATGGCGCAAAGGCTGGCCATGCGGAGCGCTTGGTGCAGGTTTCGGAGCAGCGGGCGCACCTGAAGCTTGCGGCGCGGCGGGAGCGGGAGCCGCAGGTTGTGGCGCAGGCGGCGCGGCCGGCGTAGCCGGTTTCGCTGGAGCGGCTGGCGCGGCGGAGCTTGGTGCAGCGGGCGCGGGAGCCACGGGCGCCAAGGGGCGCGGAGCCGGAGCTTGCGGTGCAGTAGAGGGAGCGGGCGCGGCGGGCTTCGCGGCAACGGGAGTGGGCGCCGGAGTTTGTGGAGCTGGAACTGCAGGAACAGGCGGCTTTGCAGCGGCGGGCGGAACCGCAGGCGCAGGAGCGGCGGGTTTCATCCGGGCTGCTCTTGCGGCGGCCTCTTTCACGGCTTTTTCGGCTGCAGTCGCAGCTTCGGCAGCGGCATCCTGCTCGGCCTGGCCTTGAATCGTCCGGCGAACTTTCTCGGCGACGTCCACGGGGATAGAGCTCGAATGAGTCTTCTTTTCCGTGACGCCGAAGCCGGGCAAAAGGTCAATGATGGCCTTGGCCTTGACTTCGAGCTCGCGGGCCAGCTCGTTGATTCGGACTTGATTGGCGTCGGTCATGCGCTCCGTTCAATACCCAGGTACTTATGAATTCGTTTCGTCCATCTTTTCGTCCGCGGTCTTTTCTTCAGCAGGCGCGGTCGCACCCTCGGAAGCTGTCGCTGCCGGAGCTTCGACTTCCTCGGCCGCCGGCAGGGACTCGGCCGTTTGCGAAATCACCGTTGCTTCGCCTTCGCCGGCTTCCGCGATTTCCGTTTCGATCGAACCCTCCGAGGCTTCCGCTGCGCCCTCGGCCGGCGCGGCGCCCCCGCCGCTTTCGTAAAACTGGTTTACGGCCTGGTAGATCTTGTCCACCATCTTTTCGCCGAT
>Ga0075425_100009904_pt1 | contig 10154 bp, 7 predicted proteins | sample SoiMethybrSBSTD4_FD_75300 | JGI IMG/M metagenome (GOLD analysis project Ga0075425, IMG submission 75300) | Bulk soil microbial communities from a Populus tree surrounding site in Tennessee, USA - Soil MetaG P. TD hybrid SBSTD4 | ecosystem: Environmental > Terrestrial > Soil > Tree plantation...
GACGACGTTTCTGACTCCCTTCGACCCAAGATCGACACTTGGTACATACAGCGGCTGAGCATAAACATCCCCGTCCACAGGCACCGTAAATAGCTTGCCGAAATGTTCCGTGTCTACGTTGGCAGGCGACAAGATTGTTTCGTGCGGGTTGGCTCCTGTTCTTGCATTGTCGGCATGATAGGTTAAAACTCCCTCAAATCCGTGTGTGACGGGTCGAATACTCGGATCCGCAGAAGAGTGTAAACCTGGCAGAGACGAACTGGAAAACCGGACCGAGGACTCTCGAGCGGAGAAACTCGGTGGAGCAGCCTCCTTCAAAAGGGATCGCGTGCGATAGACGATCTGTGCCATAAAAACGAGCAAGGTTAAAGAAATGAGGAACGGCACTCCGTGTTTCCGTAACAATTGTCGCTTAATGGGTGTCGATGCGGTGTGCATAATGCGGTCGGCCCTTCACTTACAAATAAAAAGTGGGGCACTCACTGCCCTAAAATCGTCCATTGACATTTTTAAACATTTTTCGTTGGGCGGGCGCGCTGAGGATACTGCGCTCCTTACGCTGGCTCGCCCTACCGCACCGATAGGTGAGTGGAAACACGCTCGAGATTACAATCGACGCACTCCGGACGATCTTCTTTAGAGTAAACCTCCGGCCCCGGATAATTTTGCACGCCGCTGTATCCGGAATTCAGACCGCGGTCTGCGTTCGGAGTCAATCAAGCCCGGACGTTTCGTCGGGGGACGGGGTTGCCTTCTTTGAAGTTCGTAACCTTGACATTGTTGAGGTAGACGTTTCGTCAACTCCCCTGCCCTAGTTCCCTGTCCAAGTCGTGTAGACCAAGTCGCTGACGCTAGGTCCTCCTACCACAACAACTTTAGCCCCAGCTGTACCTGTCGGGAAGTAGTAGCAGTGGACGTGATGACGCCGGCCGTTGGCGAAGGCCCGCCCGTTGCTGCTGCGTAGACCACTGGATTCGGCGTGTTGAAGTTGGTGTGATTCAAGAGATTAAAGAACTCCGCGCGGAATTGCAGAGCCCAGCGCTCATGAAACGAGAATCTCTTTGCTAACGCCAGATCCGTTTCATAAAGGGCTGGTCCCTGCAGGGTGTTGCGTCCCACATTGCCATACGTTCCCGGCAACGGCTGAATAAATGCGCTTGGATTAAAGTACTGGCTCGGTCCGCCCAGAATCACAGGCCCTGTAAAAGTCGGATTGAGCGACGGGCGCACTGGATTCCGCGTATCGCCGTCATTTGACGGGTTATAGGAAAGCTGCGGAGTAAAAGGCAATCCGGACTGGAATGTCTGTATGCTGCTGACCTGCCAATCGCTCATCAGGTGATTCAGCCACGGCTTTCTAGTCGGCCGAAAGGGAACGTTGTAGACCACGTTGAGCACCGCTGCATGGCGGACGTCGAAGGAAGCGCGGCCATAGTCGGCCTTCGGATCCAGAGGGTTCGAGACGAAGGCGGGAGAGTTTGTAGCGACGCTGGTGTTCATGTTGTCGCCGTCGTCGAGCGCCTTTGCAAACGTGTAGGTTGCCCGGAATTGGAGGCGCTTACCTGCACGCCGATTCACGTCGATCTCTAAGCCGTTATAGGAACTTACGCCTTCCGATAGCCAATGGGTGGTGTTCCAGACCGCGCTGTTCGCCAGCGGCGCGTTTGGCGGGTAATAGATCGCTCCATCGGGGTAGCCCGCCGGGCATGGCGAGGCAGGGCAAATCGTTCGAGCGGGTAGGTTCACATCCGCGGAAAGCAAAGCATGATAGCCGTGCGAGCCAATGTAGCCGAGGCCCAATGAGGTGTTTGAGAATATTTCGCGTTCGATTTTCAGAGACCACGATTCCACAGTTGGCGTCGCCAGATCAGGCTGAACGCCGCTGGGAATCACCTTGGCGCCCGCATAAGTTGCGTCAGGCGCGATTGTTGAAAACGAGATGTTCTTTACAGCATAGACGGGATTGAAAGGGCCGTTCTGGTCGAGGCGATAGCTCAAATTGTCCAGCAATGCGTAATACATCCCGAATCCGCCGCGGATGACCGTTTTTTTCGAGCCGAACGGAGAAAAGGCCAAACTAACGCGAGGAGACGGAAGGAATTTCGCGCGATTTTTGGTAAACGCGGAGCCTCCAACTGCCGGTTGCGTGAGAATCACGCCGTTCGAATCTGCGAGATAGTTCGATGCCCGGCCCTGGGCCTCATTCCACCCATTGGTGAACTCCCCGCGGAATCCTACGCGCAATTCAAATGTGGGCCTCACGCGGATCGTATCCTCCGCAAAAACCGCGCTCTCGAGCGAACGCCACGAGAGGGGCGTCTGACCGGGAGCAAACGTGTACGTGCTTGCCTTCCCTTCGAGAAACGTCTGCAGGTTGCTGAACGAGATCTGCCCGTACTGGTCCTGAACCAGAGAATCGTTCGCCTGAATTCTTTGGAACCAGGCACCCAGGCTGAAAACGTGAGCGCCGCGGCTGAATGTGAGCTGGTCCGTCAGTGTAAAGAGATTTCGCACAGCCGTCAGATTGCTGCCTGCGTTGGTTCCGCCGTTGGTGATTTGAGAGGCACCGTTCAGCGTTGTGCCGCCGCCAACGACGATTGCGCCAACCGGTTGTCCCACGTGGATCCATCCGGGCAAGTCCACGGTCGTCCTGGTGTTGAAGTAAAAGGCACCTCGCGAAAATCCCAAAGTTGCCTTGTTCAGAAGATCCGACGAGAAAATATGAGTTTGACTCAGACTGATCACCTGTTCGCGCAAATCAATGTCTGCGATCGTGAGAGGATTGCTCGTCGGCGAGTGCGCGTCACTATCATCAGCCGTGTAGATCGCAGCGAATGAATCTTTTGGTGAAAGAATCTGGTCGAAGCGCGCGGTTCCGAAGTCTTCGCGAATGGCCTGCAACGGATTGGTGAAGGCTTCTGCGATTCCGCTTGGATCGCCCTTGGAAGTAAGCAGCTCTCTCCCATTCGCGACCGGCCACAAGGCAAGAAGAGGTTGAATGCTCACTACGGCGGCAGCGCGCGAGGCGTCATCGGGAACCAGCGAGAGATTGCTCAGGCCAAGACTCTGCCGCAACCCTTCATAATTTACGAACACGAATGCTTTGTCCGCGCGGAGCGGCCCGCCCAAAGAAGCGCCAAAGTTATTCCGCTGGTATTCCGGAATATCGCCACGGTCGAAAAAGTTGCGCGCGTCGAGAGCATTGTTGCGCGCAAATTCATAAAGGGAACCGTGCAGCTGATTCGTTCCAGATGTAGTCACGATTCCGACCTGCGCACCGGGCCGTTTTCCGTACTCGGCGCCGTAAGCATCTTTCACCACCGCAAATTCGCGCACAGCATCAACGCCAAGCAATTGTCCGCTGACTCCGCCTGGAGTGTTGTTGATCTCCGATGCGCTCGTGAACTCGACGCCGTTCAGAAGGAAAAGATTCTCCTGCGGACGCCGCCCGGACACAGCAAACATGTTCCCCACCACGGAGTTTGACGTGCCGGTGCTGCCTGCGCGCTGCGAAGTGTAGTTGACAACACCAGGGTTCAAGGTCAGCAATTGGTCGTAGCTTCGGCCATTCAAAGGAAGATCTTTAACCTGTCGTTCACTGACCAGGCCAGAAGTGTCCTCGGTTGAAACAGTGACGGCCCCTAGGTTGGCCGACACTTGCTCAGTCTGGTGAACCTCTCCGAGCTGCAAAATGAAGGTGAGCTCTTCCCTTTGCCCGAGCACCAAGGCCACTCCCGTTCGAGAGCTGCTGCTGAAGCCCGGCTTTTCGACTTTGATTTCGTACATCCCCACGGGAAGTAATGAGGCATTGAATCGGCCAGACGCGTCGGTCGATAGAGTCCGGCCTGCGCCGGTTTCGACGTTACGGATAGTGATCGCTGCTTCGGGAACTGCTCCTCCGCTCGGGTCGCGTACGGAACCCGAAATCGAGGCATCGGATTGGGCTCGTACAACGCCTGCAATGGCAATCACGAACAAGAGTAAGGCTATTGCCGAAGCACGGATGATTCTTTGCGCGAAAACAGCAGAGTTCTTACGAAAATCCACGGACTACACCCCTTGCATCGAATTTTTTCTGCTCACCAGCCAAAATCGGGATGACGCAAGAATAGGGATCAACAACAGCGGGAGGAAAGACGACAGCCGGAGGAAACCACATGAAGAGACCTCTGGAAAAGAATTCCGACCGTCACCGGTCCGAACCGAACTCCACGATTGCCGCTGCAGAATCATGGCTGGGCACGTTCCTGCGCGTTTGTAGCGATGGGCGCCGAACCAGATGCTTGCCTTGCTGCCAACGACCGCGATCCCGACAATACCAGTTGGAGACCAGCACAAATGGCTATCGCAGCGATGACGGCTTTGAGCTTCTGCGCCGGAAATGTGCGAGCTAGCAGGCAGCCCAGCAGGACCCCGGGTATGCCGCCGGCCAAAAGCTGCAACAGCACCGGAATGTTGATCGAACCGAGGCTCCAGTGCACCGCGCTCCCGACGATGGCCAGAACGAGCCCGAACAAAATGTCCGTGCCGATCACTTCAACTGGCGCCATCTCCGAATAATTCAGCAAAAGCACCGTGCCGAGGGCACCGGCCCCCGCCGAGGAGAATCCGGATTCCACTCCAATAGGAAAAGCGAGCCATGGCAGCCACCGGGAATTTTTCACAGCGAATCGCGGATTTTGCACCCGCGGGAAGAAAGTTACGCTGGACGAAGCAGCTAGCACCACACCAAGAAGCAAAGTTACGAATCCGGTGTTCTCACTTCCCGCGACGGAGCGGAGCGCGAGCATTCCAATCACGAGCCCGGGCAAGGCACCTATGAGCAAGAGCTGCAGATAACGCGAATGCACGTGCCGTCCGAGCAGATAAAATGGCGCCGCGATCAATCGCAAAACGCCAGCAAAAACAAACGCTGTCCCCACAGCTTCACCTGCCGGCAAACCTACCAGCAGCAAGAGCGCGGGGACGGTGAAGCTCCCGCCGCCGATTCCGGTCAACCCGACGCCAAGGGCAATCAAAAATCCGAGGACGGGACTAGTCATTGCATCCGCTCCGAGAATGTGTAGATTCCGCACTCCAACCGCTTGCCGCACCGGCGCACCGATTGCGGATCGTCGGGATCGTCCGGCAGCGCAGTGCAAGGCTCACATGGTCGGTCTGGTTCTTGTTCGTTACCGGTCCTTGTGCACCGTATTTGTGCAAATTCATCTCTTGGCCCTGCCTGGAGGACCGCGCAAAGCGACTGGCGAGGCGTAGAAGCTTACGCACTAGAAGAAATGGATTCAGCTCTCTCATTTTTAACTTCAGGAATTGTTTAGCGGTGTGTTCCCGGCGCTCGGATCTCCAAATAGGATTGGCAGCCGCGTCAACCCGCGCAAACCCAAATTGGTCCGCCATACGAGGGGTTTTGGTTCGAGAATCCAATTGGGCAAACGACGAAGCATCTCGTCAAAAGCGATCTCGCCTTCGATGCGTGCCAGAGGTGCACCAAAACAGAAGTGAACGCCCCAGCCGAAGGCGAGATGACGAGGCTCTTTGGAGAGATGACCACATTCACGGTTTCCGATTCCAGTTAGGCTCAGAGTTTGCGGGCTGTCCGGAGCATTCTGACCACGGGTGCCTGCGCGCCAACCGCGATGCTGAACAGGAGCAGGAGACTCCCGACGAGAATTAAAGGGCTATGCCAAGTCTCAGCATGGTCTGCGAGGATCTAGCTGACTGTGTCATTGGCAACTCCTGTCGCATGTTAGGAAGCGATCACACCAGCATGGATTCCTTTTGGTCGGCGCCGGTTGTCGCCCAGCGGGATTGCGTGAATCCTCGCGGCCGAGGAGGTTCAGGCAACGGTACCTGTACCTTTTCGGTCTCACCGGCCAGTAGAACTCAGCAATCGGCTAGTAATAGGATCCCTAGTACGGGCTGATCGAGATAGCCAGCGCCTCTCTCGCGACACACTCCACGCGGCTGCGGTAGCCCAAGGGGAGCCATTTATGGGTCAAAGAAATCAATTGCTCCGCCGCGTCGAAGCGCAGCTCGACCGGCAGAAAAAGAATAAAGTTGCCGTCACAGAAGGAAGAGTGCCGTTTAAACATGCCCCGACTTGGATTGGTGTGAAGCAGGCAGGCCAGTTCGCCTTCTGCCTTGGCTTGTTACTGCTGTTGACGTCACCTGTCTTCGCGGGAACCGTCACTCTCTCCCCGGGAAGCAATGTGCCGGCGATCGTTCAGAACAGCCCGTCGGGAACCACTTTTAACTTTGCGGCCGGAGTATACCGTCTCAGCCAACCGATCGTGCCCAAGGATAATGACGTCTTTATCGGTGCGAGTGGATTGGCCACAACGTTGAGCGGTTCGGTCGTTGTCAGTTCCTTCACCCGGCAAGGTTCGTATTGGGTGGCTTCTCTGCCCGACGTCTATCCAAATGGCTCCGCAGCTGTGCCTTGCCTGTCTGGTTATTCCGCTTGCAACCTTCCCGAAGACCTGTTCTTTGACAATAAGGTGTTCCAACGACTCCCGTCGCTGAGTGGCGTTGCGCTCGGCAAGTGGTATTGGGATTTGTCTGCTGGGAAGGTCTATCTGGCCGATAGTCCGATAGGTCATACGATCGAGGTCAGCGTAAGGTCGAAAGCCTTCTCAGGCGATGCAAGTTCCGTCAAGATTACGGGCTTAGTGATTGAAAAGTTTGCTGGATACGCAATCTACGCCCGGGTCTTGGGTGGCCAGTGGAGCCAAAATTGGGTGATCTCCGGGAACAAGGTCCGCTTCAACCACCTTTCAGCCGTGGTCCTGGGGGACGGTACGCAGGTCCTCAACAACACCATCTGTGATAACGGGAAGTTGGGAATTTCCGGAGGCGGCGATTACGATTTAGTCGAAAATAACGAAATATGTCGGAACAACTACGCGGGATATCGCCAGAATCGAGGCGGCGCGAAATTTGACACCGCCATAAGTCTCGTAGTCCGCGGCAATTACGTTCACCATAATCAAGGTGCAGGTCTTCATACCGACAGCGCCAGTTTGAATACGATCTACGAATACAATCACACAACACAAAATCAAGGTCCCGGCATCGACCATGAAGTGTCCCATGCCGCGATAATCCGTCACAATCTAGTTGAGAATGATGCTCACAATCCGCTCGGCAGCTCCCTGACTTGGGGCGCAGGGATCTGGATCTATGCCTCGGACAATGTCGAGGTGTACGGAAACACTGTAAAGAATTCAATGAACGGGATTGGAGGCAACCAGACTGCGCGCGATGATTCTTTGGGGGCGCACTATCTCACCAATCTTTCCGTTCACGATAACTCCATCACACAGGACACCGGCGTTGCCGCGGGAATCATAAGCAACTCGAATCCACTTTATTATCCGAAAGTCTTCACAACGTGGAATAACCACTTCGATAACAACACGTACTGCCTGTCAACCCCATCGGGAGACCACTTTGATTGGAACCTTCAGACAGTCCCCGCGTCAACTTGGAAGCAAGTCCACCTTCAGGATGTGCACAGCGTCTGGACTTGTCCTGCCCCGCCAACCGTGACCGCTCCGTAAGCGTAAGCCGGAGGCCGTCTGGACAAGTTGATCGAGATAGGTCAGGCAGCGCGAGATGAATGTTAATCAAGTTCGGCCGCGATATTCATGGCAATAGGTCTTCGATGCGGTTGATCGGGTGTTCCGCGATGCGTGACAGAACATTGCGCAGGTAACCTTCAGGGTCGATTCCGTTCAGCTTTGCTGTACCGATCAGACTGTAGAGCATCGCCGCGCTGTCACCACCGCGGTCCGATCCAGCGAACAGGTACTTCTCCCAAGAGCCACGGCACGCAGCGATCGCTCGGCGGCGTTGTTGTCGATCTCCAGCCGACCATCATCGCAGTAGCGCATCGCTGCTTCCCCTCGTCCCAGTGCATAACGAACGGCCATCGCCGTATCGGATTTTTTCGACAGTCGACCCAAGATCTCTTCCAGCCATTGTTTCAGCGATTCCAGCAATGGTCGGCTGCGCTCGTTTTCTGACCGCGAAACGTTCCTCGGCGACCGTCCAGGAATTTCTTTTTCGATCACGTACAGTGCGCTGATTCTTTCCTGCGCTTCCGTTGCCACTGGAGACTGGTGCGCGACCTGAATATCGTCGAACTTCCTGCGCACATGCGCCCAACAAACTTCTTGAATGCTGCTTCATACATCTAGTCGAAGCCTGCGTAACCATCCGACAGCAAACGTCCCGCGGAACTTGCTCAGATGCTCTTGCGGATGTTCTCGCTTGCGATCCGGGCTGTAGGCGAACCACACCGCCGGTGGCGTCGAATCTCCCGCTGGCCGATCGTCTCGCACATTCGTGCACAGCGGTCCAGTGGTTTTGCCTAGCCCTGGTGCCAACACCGGAACCGGGACATCATCCGCGTGCAGCTTCTCCGCTTTCATTACGTGTTGTCGCAACACTTCGACCAGCGGCTCCAGCAGCCGGCTCGTTCCCGCCACCCAGTCCGCCAACGTCGCGCGATCCAGTTCCACTCCTTCGCGCTCGAAAATCTCTGCTTGCCGGTACAAGGGAATGAAAACGTTCTGAATCGAGGTGCCCCGAGCAGGGAAGCTAACGCGTCGCCATGCAAGTGAGAGGATCAAGGCAGAAGGCCGTATACGGTAAGTTGGTTCTGAGATCCCACGTAGACCTTTCCGTTGGCTACGGTTGGGACTATGAACTTCACGGCAGGTCCAGCCTTATCTCGGGTGCCTGCCTGGCTGCTGGTGTAGAGGATCCGCGAAATATCAGCTGCATCATAGGCTCCCAGGACGGCGGGCCCCGGCGGGTTCTGGTTAAACTGGCCGGTTCGCAAAGCCCAGACAATCCCATTCGTGGCTCCATTGGCTGAAACGACCGGTGTCGCTCCCGGATACCCATATACCTTCTCGGAAGCTACCGCCACGGGAGAGGTCGACAGCTGTCCATTAAATAAGCGGAAGGCCTTCGGGACGTCGCTTACAGCCACAAAGTAAAGATTGTTCTGCCAGAACGCTGGCACGCCGCGAATCTGCCCTAGGATGTTGGGAAGTGATTGCACTGCTTGGTTGTTGTTATTGGGATTAAACCCGCCCAGGTTGTCCCGATTGAGCAGAAAGATTGTTCCGTCTTTTCCTCCGCCGACCAGGAGGTGGACAGGGCTGGTTGACTGGTCAGGCAGCAGTAGCACTCCACCAGAGCCTAGATCGGCATTTGCTGCACTAAGCGCCGGCCGATTGAACGGCGCAAAGAAGTCCAATACAGCCAGGCCCCCTGTGGTCCTCAATTTCTGGAAACTGTCGTTGTAGTCCACTGGCCCGCCATCGGTACCCTGATTCGTGCCTGTAGTGAAGTAAATGTTGCCGCTATCGTCGGCAGCAATCCCGGCCCCGCACATCCAGATTCCAGCCCCCTGATTGTTGGGCGAGTTGTTATACGCGGTCACCTGTGCCAGCGTAGTCGCATCGTAGCCGATTACCCAGCCGTGGTAAGGATTAAGGTCCATGTGCGACGCCCAGGCGATGTAAACCACGTTATTCAGGAGCAGCAATCCGGGCCGCTGATTCTGGGTGAGACCATTGAAAGGAACATTGCCCTGACCGTCCGTGCCTGCGCCGGTCCCGGGAAACGAAGCCTGGATTATCACCGGGCTGTTGGGCTTTTCGGCGCCTGTTGTGATGTCTAGGGCATGCAGGCGCTGCACGTAATTGGTGACGCCGCCTGAGACTTCCTTTGTTTGCGCCACTACATAGAGCACGTTGTTCGCGTTGTCAATCACCGGAGTGCCGGTAATCCCGATCTCGGGTTTAATGTCGCCGTTGGGAATGCCGTTCTGTACATCTGCGGAGGGCACGCTGGTTATCCCATTCGCCGGATCGATGAAGCTCCGTTGCCAGAGAGGCGCGCTGGTTAACCCGTCGGCATCAAACGCATATACGCTGTCATGTTCGGTAGCCACATACACTACGTTGTGGTAACCCTGGGCGGTAAGAACATTCGCCACATAGAGTGGTTGCGCGTACATGTATCCGTCAACGGGGTAGGAAAATAGCTTTCCGAACTGATTGCTGTTGACATTCCCTGTCGTCAATACCGTCTCGTTCAGGTTCTGCCCAGTGCGCGCAAGGTCATTATGCTGCGTGAAC
>Ga0075425_100009909_pt1 | contig 10151 bp, 8 predicted proteins | sample SoiMethybrSBSTD4_FD_75300 | JGI IMG/M metagenome (GOLD analysis project Ga0075425, IMG submission 75300) | Bulk soil microbial communities from a Populus tree surrounding site in Tennessee, USA - Soil MetaG P. TD hybrid SBSTD4 | ecosystem: Environmental > Terrestrial > Soil > Tree plantation...
TTCTCCGCGTAGCGGGGATGGACCTCGACGTCGAGGAGGCCGCCGTCCTGTTCGTTCCATGTCTTCGGCGTGCCCGTGACCGGCTCGGCCAGGAGGCGGCCTTTCTCCACGATGCGCAACCGGCCCGGCCGCTCGGTGACGAGCAGGCGGCCGTCGGGCAGGAACGCGAGGCCCCAGGGCGTCTCGAGGTCGCGCGCGATGACCTCCATCTTGAAGGCCTGCTTCTCGGAGCGGATGACCGCGCCATCGGGATCGACGATGGTGGGCGGATGGACGCGGGTTTCCGCTTCCTCCTGGCGAATCAGGATCACGAGCCGCCAGATCTGGTCCTCGGTGAGCACGGGCTTGAAGGAGGCCATGGCCGTGCCTTTGCGTCCGTCGCGAATGGTCTCCGCGATCTGCGCATCCTCGCCGCCGAACTTCCAGACGCCGTCGACGAGGCTGCCCGCGGCGCCGCCTTCGAGGTTGCGGCCGTGGCAGGCCACGCAGTGCTGGTCGTAGACGGCCCAGGTCTTCACGATGGGATCGTCGGGCCCGCGCCCGGCGCGGGGATCGCGCGGCGGGGCCTGGCCGGCCGCGGCCAAGGCGAGCGCGGCCGTCGCCACCGTCCACAAGCCGACGGACGTCGAACGGATGGTCATGGGGGAGGCGCGGATTATGCCATCGGGCTGAGCGACGCCGTCACCAATCGATCGCGCGCTTGTCGCGGAAGAACCCGCCGGTGGGGCCGTCGTCGGGCAGGGTGGCGAGCCACACCGTCGTGTCCACTCCCTGCTCGACCGACCGGGGCGCGGACGGCCCGCCCATGTCGGTGCGAACCCAGCCCGGATCCACGGCATTGGCGAGCACGCCTTGTCCGCGGTACGTCGCGGCGAGGAGGCGTGTGAACGCGTTCAGGGCCGCCTTCGATATGGAGTAGGCGGGAGCGTACGTGGACATCTTCGTGAGCTGGCCCGCGCCGGAAGAGACGTTCACGATCCGGCCGTAACGTCGCTTCGCCATCGGCGGCACGAAGATGCGGCAGGTCTCGACGACGCCGAAGACGTTGGTCTCGAAGGTCTGATGGTAGGCCGCGGCCGGAATCGAGAGTGGATCGGCGTCGTCGAAGAGCAGCACGGCCGCGTTGTTCACGAGGACGTCGACCTCGCCCATCTGCTCCACGATCCGCCCATGCGCAGACTCGATGGAGGCCACGTCCGTGACGTCCATCCGTACGGCCATGGCCCGCTCGCCCTCAGCGCCCAGGCTGCGCCGCGCGCGCTCGGTGGCGTCTTCGTCGCGGCCCGCCATCACGACGCGCAGCCCACGCGCGAGGAGTTGTCGCGACGTCTCGAGGCCCAGGCCGCGGTTCGCACCGGTGACAACGGCGACTCCCGCAGGCGTCCCGTCGATGTCGCCGCGCTTGGTCATGACCGGACCATTGTCTCCGCGATCGGCCCGCGGCGGCGTTCATCCGTCCCGGGACGGATTGACAGCGCGAGACTCAACTCGTTCTGGAACGAGTCGCGGCCAGCGCGGAACTAGCGCTTCTTCTCCGGGCGGAAGAGGGACAGGTACTGCCCGTACCCTTCCTCCTCCAGCTTGTCCACGGGGATGAAGCGCAGGGCCGCGGAGTTCATGCAGTAGCGCTGGCCGGTGGGGGCGGGGCCGTCGTCGAAGAGGTGGCCCAGGTGGGAATCGCCGTGGGCGGACCTCACCTCGGTGCGCGGCAGGATCATCTTGTAGTCCGTCTTCGTGACGACGTTCTTCTTCTCGAGCGGCTTCGTGAAGCTGGGCCAGCCCGTCCCCGAATCGTATTTGTCGCGGGAGCTGAACAAGGGCTCGCCCGAGACCACGTCCACGTAGATGCCGTCCTCGTGGTTGTTCCAATACTCGTTGTGGAAGGCGGGCTCCGTCCTCTCGTGCTGGGTGACCTCGTACTGGGCCGGGGTCAGGCGCTTCTTCAGCTCGTCGTCGCTCGGCTTTCCGCTCACGGGCCGTCCTTTCGTCGTGTCCTCCTTCTTGTCCGCCGTCCGGGCGCGACCGGCCAGAAGGACCAGCGCGGCCACACCCACCACCGCTCCGACCACACGCAGTTTCACGCGCACCTCGTATTCAGGATAACGCCGTCCGGGCGCCTGGTATTCCCCAAAAGGGGCGGCCCGTGCGGCTACCCCCGCCGGTCCAGGGCCAGACGGACGGTCCGCGCCAGTTGGTCGGCGGTGAACGGCTTTTCGAGGAGGAGGGCGCCTTCGTCGAGCACGCCCTGCCTCGAGATGGCCCCGCTCGTGTAGCCGGACATGTAGACGACGCCGATCCGGGGCCGGAGCGCGGCCAGGCGCTTCACGAGGTCTCCGCCCCCGAGCTTCGGCATGACGATGTCGGTCAGGACCAGGTCGACGGGGTGTTGGCCTTCCTGGATGAGGGCCAGCGCCTCCTCCCCCTGGGTGGCGGCGAGGACGGTGTAACCCTGCTCCGTCAGCAATTCCTTGATGAGGTCCCGCAGGCTCTCGCTGTCCTCCACCACGAGCACCGTCTCGTCTCCCCGCGGAGGGAGCGCCGGCGCGGCCGTGGTCTCCACCGCCACCGCCTCCTCCACGCGCGGCAGGTAGATCTTGAAGGACGTGCCGTGGCCCACTTCGCTGTAGACCTGGATGACGCCACCCATCTGGTTCACGATGCCGTAGACGGTGGCGAGGCCGAGGCCGGTTCCCTCCCCGGCCGCCTTGGTGGTGAAGAAGGGCTCGAAGATCCGCTGCTGGGTCTCCGCGTCCATGCCGACGCCCGTATCCGAGACGGCCAGCATCACGTAGCGGCCCGGCCGGGCGGGCGGATGGGCGGCGGCGTACGCTTCGTCGAGGTCCACATTCGCCGTCTCGATGGTGACGCGCCCGCCCCTGGGCATGGCATCGCGCGCGTTGACAACCAGGTTCATGATCACCTGCTCGATCTGGGTGGGGTCCGCCTGGACCGCGGCCAGGCGCGGCGCGGCGAGCACGACGATCTCCATGTCCTCCCCGACTACGCGGTCGAGCATGCGTCTGAGGTCGCCGACGGCCGCCCCCAGGTCGAGCAGCTTGGGCTGCATGACCTGCTTGCGGCTGAAGGCCAGGAGCTGGCGGGTCAGGCCGGCGGCGCGGTGCGCGGCCAGGATCACCTGCTCGAGGCGGGGCCGCGCGGGGTGCCCGTCCGTGACCTGGGAGCGCATCAGCTCGCCGTAGCCGAGGATGACGCCCAGGATGTTGTTGAAGTCGTGCGCGACTCCTCCGGCCAGGCGGCCGATGCTCTCGAGCTTCTGCGACTGCCGCAGCATGAGCTCCGCCTGGGCCTGCCGCTCCTCCGCGCGTTTGCGGGCGGTGATGTCGTGGACGGCGCCCACGAGATGACTGCACCGGCCGTGCTCGTCCAGCAGGGGAGCGACGCTGACCTCGCCGGTCAGGCGGCCGACCGGATAGTCGCTCGTCTCCTCCCAGCGGACGATCGCATTTTCCCGGATGGCCTGGCCGTAGCGCTCCCGCACCAGGGCGAGCGATTCCGGAGGGATCACCTCCTCGATCCTCTTGCCGATCACGGCCTCCGCGGGCACGCCGGTGGTGGCGACGAATCGCTTGTTGACGGACACGAACCGGAAGCCGCCGTCCGCCTCGACGGCGACCAGGAAGAGCGTGTCCCCGACGGTGTCGTAGATGGAGACGAGGCGCTGCCGGCTCTCACGCAGGGCTTCCTCTTCGCGCTTGCGGGCGATGGCGATGGCCGCGGTCTGGGTGGCCATGTCGATGAGGACCAGGTTGTCCGCCGTCGGGCGGCCGGGCTGCCGGAAGTACAGCGCGAACGTGCCCAGCACGTTGCGCTCGGCGTCGAAGATCGGTGTCGACCAGCAGGCGCGCAGGCCTTCCGCCGCCGCCAGCTCGCGATAGTCCTCCCACAGGGGATCGGTCGCGATGTCCTCGACGATCACCGGCTCCCGCCGCTGCACGGCCGCGCCGCAGGAGCCCGCGCGCTCCCCGATCGGCCGGCCGTCGATGGCGCGCTTGAACGTCTCGGACAGGCGCGGCCCCGCGCCGTGCCGCACGTGAACCCCGTCGCGGTCGAGGAGCAGGATGGAGGCGAAGATCCCGGGGTCCTGCTCCTCGACGATACGGAGCAGCAGGTCGAGGGTGTCGGCCAGGGGCGCGCCCACTCCGATCGTCTCCAGCACCCGCTTCTGGCCGACCAGCAGCGCTTCTGCCCGCTTGCGCTCGGAGATGTCCTCCGCGACGGCGACGAACTGCAGGGGCGCCCCCGCCGGCGTCCGCATGAGGGACAGGCTCAACCGCACCCAGACCACGTCGCCGTTCTTGCGCAGATAGCGCTTCTCGAGGATGACCGCGCTCGTCTCTCCCGAGCGCAGGCGCTCGCCGGCCCGGCGGCTGGCCGCCCGGTCGTCGGGATGCGTCACGGATTCGAAGTCGGTGGCGCGGAGCTCGGCTTCGCTGTAGCCCATGGTGGCGCAATAGGCCGGGTTCGCGTAGACGAAGCGGCCGTCCAGGCCGGTGACGGTGATGCCGGTGGCCGCGCCGTCGAAGATCATCCGCAGGCGCTCTTCGCTGGCACCGACGCGCGATCCCGCTTGCCGGCGCGGCGCGGCCTCCGCGTGCAACTCGCGACTCCGGCCGCGAACGCTCCTGTGCATCCCAGCCGACACTACGCCCCGCTCGGGTCGGGGTCAACGGTGCCGTGCCTCGAGCTAGTCGAAAAGCGTCCGTCCGCGCTCGTCCTACTTCACGCGGCTATCGACCGCGATCCAATTGACTTCCCATGTCTTACCACCGTCCGCGGAGAACGCCTGCTCGAAGCGGGCCGAGTCCGTCGTGATGTCCGAGATCACGAACCGTACCGAGATGGGACGTCCATCGAGGGTCTCCTGGCTGAAGAACTCGCCGCGGCCGTCCTTGAACCCGCCCACCGCCGGCGGGCTCAGGACGCCGGTCCGGCGGTTCGAGAAGTTGAGGCTCCACTGGCGCGACTCGGGGTTGTAGAGCCGCAGGCTCAGGCCCTCGAGATGGCCGGCGGGACCGTCGACCTCGAGCTCCACGAGGTTCGCGCGTCCCTCCCAGACCTTGCGCACGACCGTGGTGCCCTCGTAGGAGGCCCAGGTCGTGGACCCGGTCAGCGGACGCACGAGGCGCGAGAGGCGCGTCTTCCAGGTGCCGATCTCGAAGTCGAAGTCGTGCTGGGGATCCGGTGGCGCCGCGAAGAGCAGGATGGCAAGAGGGACCAGAGCCAGGTTCATTGGTCTTGCTCGTCAGCGAACGCGGGTCGAATCCGTCACCCAGTTCGTTTCCCACGTCTTGCCGCCATCGAGCGAGAACGCCTGCTCCCAATGACAGGAGTCCGCCTTGATGTCGCTCCAGACGTACCGGACGAGAACCCAGCGGCCCTGGATCGTCTCGTGGTCGAAGAACTCGCCGCGGCCGCTCGCGTCGAAGGCCCCCACGGTGGGGACGCCCATCGGGGAGGCGGCGGCGCTGTTCGCCCAGTAGATGCTCCACTGGCGCGCCTTCGGATCGTAGAGGCGGAGGGTCAGGCCCTGCACGGGGCCGGCGGGCGTGTCGGCTTCGAACTCGTCCAGGTTCGCCTTGCCGCCCCACACCGGCCGGACCACGGTCCGGCTGTCGAACTCGTACCAGGTGGTGGAGCCGGTCAGGGGGTTCTTGAGCCGGCGGTTGTGCTGCTTCCAGGTGCCCACGAAGAAGTCGAAGTCGTGCTGCCCGTCGCGGGCCTCGGCCGCCGGATCCGCGCCGGCGCCGCTCCCGAGGGCGAGGAGAAGGACGGCCAGGACCGAGGCTCGAAGCTTCAGGGTCGGTAGGTTCATGGGCGCAGTTTGCGGGCAGGGAAGTGGTCGTCTCAATAGCCATTTCGAACGATATCCGACGACCATTATGATTCGAGGGTGAAGAAAGCCCCCGCCCCCGGAATCCTGCCCGTGATCGCGGTGGACCGCCGATCCCATCGGCCTCTCCATCGACAGATCTACGAGGGCTATCGCGACGCCATCGTGACCGGCCGCCTGCGGCCCGGCCAGCGACTGCCCTCCACGCGCACCCTGGCCGCGGAGCTGCACATCTCCCGGATCCCGGCCCTCAATGCCTTCGAGCAGCTCCTGGCCGAGGGGTATTGCGAGAGCCGCGTCGGCGCGGGCAGCTTCGTCGCCCTCTCCCTGCCCGAACCTCCGTCCCCGGGCGATCGCGCGCCGCGCGAGCGCTCCCGGCCCGGACCCCGCCCGGTGTCGAGCGCGCCCGCCTTCCTCCTCGGTCGCAAGCCGGGGCCCTGGGTCGGGCGCACGGGCCCGTTTCGAGCCAGCGAGAGCGCGGCCGACTTCTTCCCGTTCCCCGCGTGGACGCGCATCGTCGCGGGCCACTGCCGCAACCCGAGCCGCAGCCTGCTGCGCTACGGCGGGCCCATGGGTCTGGAGCCGTTCCGCGAGGAGATCGCGGCCTACCTGCGCACCGCGCGCGGTGTCCACTGCGAGGCCGCCCAGGTGATGGTGGTGAGCGGCTCGCAGCAGGCCCTCCACATCGCGGCGCGCGTGCTGCTCGAGCCGCAGAGCCCGGTCTGGGTGGAGGAGCCCGGCTATCCCGGCGCGCGCGACGTGTTGACCCTGGCCGGGGCGCGCCTCCGGCCCGTGCCGGTGGACGCGGAAGGACTCGACGTGAGCGCGGGCATCGCCCGCCACGGGAGCGCACGCGCCGTCTACGTCACGCCCTCCCACCAGTATCCGCTGGGGGTGACCATGAGCGCCTCGCGGCGCCTGCAGCTCCTGGAGTGGGCGCGTCGCGTCGGCGCCTGGATCCTGGAGGACGACTACGACAGCGAATACCGCTACGAAAGCCCGCCCATCGCGGCCCTGCAGGGCCTGGACCGGGACGCGCGCGTCGTCTACCTGGGAACGTTCAGCAAGGTCCTCTTTCCCGCGCTGCGCATCGGGTACCTGGTGATCCCGCCCGACCTCGTCCCGCGCTTCGCCGCCGTGCGCGACGCCATGGACATCTTTCCCCCGGCGCTGTTCCAGGCCGCGCTCGGCGACTTCATCGCCGCCGGCCATTTCGCGCGGCACTTGCGGCGGACGAGACAGCTCTACCGCGAGCGCCGCAGCGTGCTGGTGGAAGCGCTGCGCAAGGAGCTGGGCGACTCCCTCGAAGTGCTCGGCGAGCAGGCGGGCGTGCATCTGGTGGCCAGGCTCCGGGGCCGAAGGTCCGATCGCGAGGTCGTCCGGCGCGCGGCCGCGCAGGGGGTGTGGACGATGCCTCTCTCGGACTGCTACGTCGGTCGGGCCACGAGCCAGGGCCTCGTCCTGGGCTACGGGGGATCGAGCGTGGCGGCCATTCCGGCCGCGGTCCGGCGATTGCGGGACGTGCTGGAGTCGCGGCCCTAGGGCGCCTTCCGCACCACGCGGCCATCCTTCATCACGAAGGTGACCCTCTCCAGCGCGGTGACGTCGGCCAGGGGATCGCCCGGCACCGCCACCAGGTCCGCGCGCTTGCCCACCTCGAGGGTCCCGAGGTCCTTGTCGATCCCCAGCACGCGGGCGGCGTTGGCGGTGGCGGCCTTGATGGCGCCCATGGGCGAGAGCCCGAGGCGGACCATCCGCGCGAACTCCCGGTTCGCGGTCTCGTGGGGAAAGATCGTGTCGGAGCCGAAGGCGATGGTGATCCCGGAGCTGAAGGCGGCCCGCTGGGCGCGGTCCCGGTCGGCCTGCAGCGACCGCGCCTTGGCGATGCGGTCGGCGGGGATCCCCGTCTTCTCGCCCTGCTCGATGATGTAGTCGAGGACGTAGACCGTCGGGACCAGCGGGACGCCGCGCTCCTTCATCATCGCGATCGCCTCCGCGTCGATGAGGAGGCCGTGCTCGATGCAGTCGACGCCGGCGCGCAGCGCGGCCTTGATGCCGCCGGTTCCGATGGCATGGACGGTCACCTTGCGCCCGTGGCGGTGCGCCTCGTCGACCGCGGCGCGCAGCTCCTCGTCCGTGAAGGCCTGGGCGCGCGGATCGTCGGCGGCGGACATGACGCCCCCGGTGGCGGCGAGCTTGATCCAGTCCGCGCCGTGTTTGACCTCCTCGCGCACGGCCTTGCGCATGGCGTCGGGGCCGTCGACCACGACGTTGGGGACCTGGAGGGCGAGGTCGGCGGCCAGGTCGTTGAAGTCGCCGTGGCCGCCCGTGGACGAGATCATGTGCGGCGCCACGAAGAGCCGCGGCCCCTCGAAGTCGCCCCGGGCGATGGCGTCGCGGATCTCGATCGTCGAGTAGTAGAGGTCCTCGTCGCCGGGATCGCGCAGGGTGGTGAACCCGTTCTGCAAGCGCACCCGCGCGTTGCGCAGCCCTTCGAGCGCTTTCCGCGCGCTCGACCTGCGAAGCGAGTCCGCGAGCACGTCGCCGGGATTGATGAGGATGTGCGCGTGGAGGTCGATGAGGCCGGGCAGGCAGGTTGCGTTCGTGAGGTCGATCGTCTGCGCTCCGGCCGCGGTGGGCAGGTCCTTGCCGATGGCGGTGATCCGGTCCCCGGAGACCTGGACGACCGCCGGCCCCAGCGCTTGCTCGCCGCGGCCGTCGATGACGCGTCCGCAGCGGATGAGCACGACCGACTCCGCCGCCATCAAGGGAGCGCCGGCCGCGCCGGCGAAGAGGAGCGCTGCGGCCAGGATTCTCATGGCCCGGATTATAGGGATTCGCCACGCGCACAGGTGGTGGCTCGATAGAGCCACTCCTGGCTGTCCGCGGACCGCACGTCCCGTCTGGCTCTTCGAGGGCAGGGCGCGCCTTCGAGGGCGGAACTCCATGGACGGCCACCACTTGGAACACGAACCCCGCCGGCGCCCGCCGTTGGCACGGACCGTGGAAAAGGGTCGCGCCGGAGGACGATATGGACCTTGTGGTTCTGAGCGAGACGGAAACCCCTTGCGCGCTGCGCGCGCTGCGCGACGTCGTCGCCAGCAACGGCACGATCACCCCCGCGGAGCGACGGTTCATCGAAGTCGTCGCGGAGCTCCACGGGGCCACGGTCGACGTGGACGCGCTCGCGAGCATCGCGCCCGGCGAAGTGGCCGAGGTGATCACGGAGCCGCACCGCCGGAAGCGCGTCGTGCAGCTCGCGTCGATCGCGGCCATGGTGGAAGGAGACGTGACCCCGGCGGAGGCGGAGGCGGTGAGGACGCTGGCGAAGGCGCTCCACGTGGACGAGCGGGGCCTCAAGGTGCTCGACGACATCGCCTCCGACCACCAGCTCCTCACGCGCTTCGACATGCTGCGCCGCATCATGGGGAAATACGGGACGAAGGCGTATCAGGAAGAGGGCTTCGCCGGCGTGCGCAAGATGATGGCGTTCTGGGGCGGCGGGGAAGATCCGCAGGTGGCGTGGAAGTACAAGCAGCTCAGCCTCCTTCCCGAGGGGTCGATCGGCCGGGAGTTCTGGGAGCACTGCGCGAAGAACCGCTTCAGCGTCCCCGGCGAGAAGGGCGGCATCCCGGAGCGCATGGTCTTTCACGACTTCGGCCACATCCTCGCGGGCTACGACACGACGCCGAGGGGCGAGATCCAGCAGGGCGCGTTCCAGGGCGGGTTCGTGCGGGAAGACGGCTTCGCGTTCCTGATGTTCGCCATCATCCAGTTCCATCTCGACATCAAGGTGACGCCCGTGTCGCCCGGCTACGCGGGCCTGTTCGACGTACCGAAGGTGCTGCACGCGGCGCAGCGGGGCGCGGCCTGCAAGGTGGACCTCAGCGATCACTGGGACCCCTTCGCGGTCGCCGATGCTCCTCTCGAGCAGATTCGCGCGGAGTACGGCGTCCCGGCCCTGTGAGCCGCGCGGGTCATAGAATCTAGGAGCCTCGTAGGGCGATGGCAAGAAGGAGACCATGGCTCACCACACGGCTGACGGTGCGAGACCGCGGAGGGCCGGGATGGGCTGGACGTGGCTGGTGGCCACGGTCGTGGCCACCTCTATGTTCGTGTGGGTGGCCATCCCCGTCGTCCTGATCATGCCTTTCAAGCCCCAGACGCCGCTGGGTGTCGCGTTGTCCTTCGAGCTGCGACAGAAAGCGGCGCTCGTGACGCTCGTGGGCGCGATCCTGCTCTTCGCTCTTCTCGTGCGGCTGGCGCGGCACGCCACACGCTGGTGGCAGTGGCCGCCGAT
>Ga0075425_100009910_pt1 | contig 10150 bp, 9 predicted proteins | sample SoiMethybrSBSTD4_FD_75300 | JGI IMG/M metagenome (GOLD analysis project Ga0075425, IMG submission 75300) | Bulk soil microbial communities from a Populus tree surrounding site in Tennessee, USA - Soil MetaG P. TD hybrid SBSTD4 | ecosystem: Environmental > Terrestrial > Soil > Tree plantation...
GGGATGCGCACGCACGAGCGCTCCGGCACGACCGCCCGCTCGGCGAACGACGAGAGGAAGCAGTAGTGGTGGACGGTCGCGCCCCCGAACCGCAGCCGGGTCGTGCCGTCGAGCAGGCCGCCGGTGAGCATCTTCGGCCAGGCCGTGCCGCACAGGTGCGGCAGGTCGCGCAGGCACTCGTCGCAGTGCCCGCAGTACGGCGCCCACGAGAGCGCGACATGGTCGCCCACACGGAGGGAGTCGACCCCCTCGCCGATCTCCTCGACGACGCCCGCGCCCTCGTGGCCGAGGACGGCCGGGCACGGCACCTCGACGGAGCCGTCGAACGCGTTCAGGTCGTCGCTGCAGACGCCGCTCGCGTGCAGGCGCACGCGCACCTCGCCCGGCCCGGGCGGATCGAGCTCGAGGTCGACCACCCGCAGGCGCGTCCCGACGGCGGGCAGGAGGGCCGCCCGGATGGTGACGGCGCTAGCCACGCTCACCCGCCCCGACGAGGCGCTCGAGGTCGCGCTCGAGCCCGCCCTCGCCCACCTCTCGGACCTCGAGCGGCAGGCCGATGCGGTCGGCCGCCGCCTGCGCCTTCTCGCGCAGCTCGTGCGTCGGCCGCTGGGCCAGCCAGACGACCCGGCGGTAGTGGCGGAAGTAGTCGTCGCGCAGCTCCGGATGGCGGTCGAGGCCGAGCGAGCGCACCACCGTGCGGTCGAACGTCCGCGCGAGGAAGTCGGTCAGGAAGTAGGTGCCCGGCTCCTCGGCGAGCGCGGCGCGCACCTCGGCGCGGGCGAAGACGTCGTAGCAGTGGTCGCCCTCCAGGCGCTCGAGCCCGAGGTCGTCGACGGCCCCCTGGCTGCCGCAGTCGGCGTAGGCGAGCACGATCCGGTCGTAGCCGCCGCGCAGGCCTGCGACCAGCTCTCGCGCCGCCGGCGCGATCCGCTCCGGCCGGTTGTGCAGCTCCGGCGGCAGCGGATGGACGTCGACGTCCCAGCCCCGCCGCCGCGCGATGCCCTGCACGTGCAGGGCGAGCGCGCCGCACGCGACGACCGCCACCCGCGCGTGCCCGGGCGCGCTCATCCGGGGAAGGCCAGCTGGTCGATGAACATGTCGTTGAAGTCTGCCCGCCCGGACAGCTCGACGTACTCGACCTCGTCCAGGATGGCGTCGGCGGCGGAGCGCTCGCGCAGCGAGAGGGCAGCCATCTTGGCGCCCTCGCCGGCGACGTTTCCGGCCGAGACGATCCGCGGCAGCGGCAGCCGCGGCACGAGGCCGATGCGGACGGCGCTCGCCGGCGACAGGTAGGAGCCGAAGCTGCCGGCGAGCAGCACCTGCGAGACGTCCTCGGGCGAGATGCCGAGCTCGCCCATGAGGATGCGCCAGCCGGTGGCGATCGACGCCTTGGCGAACTGCAGCTCGCGCACGTCCCGTTGGGACAGGTAGACCGCGTTCTCGGGCTCCTCGCCGCGCCAGGCCAACACGAACACGCGCTCCTCGCCGACCTTGACCAGGCGTTTGGCCAGCGCGGGGTGCGCCTCGGCGGCCGCCTCGTCGGTGACGAACCGGCCGGAGTGGTCGAGCAGGCCCGCCGCGACGAGCTGGGCGACGGCGTCGACGAGCCCCGAGCCGCACATGCCGACGGGGTCGGTGTCGCCGATCACCTCGAGGGCGAGCTCGTCGCCGTCGATGCGCACGCCCTCGATCGCGCCCTCGGCGGCGCGCATGCCGCACTTGATCTGGGCGGCCTCGAACGCGGGCCCGGCGGGCGCCGCCGTGCTGACGACCCGGTCCTGCGAGCCGAGGGCGATCTCGGAGTTCGTGCCGACGTCGATGAAGAGCCGCACGCGGCGGTCGCGGGTGAGGCCGGTCGCGAGCATCCCGGCCACGATGTCGCCGCCGACGTACGCGCCCAGGGCGGGGAACGTGAACGCCGGCGCGCGCGGGTGCAGCTGCACGCCGAAGTCGGCGGCGGTCACGGGCGGGAGCCGGCGGGCGGCGATGATGAACGGCGCCATCGCCAGCGGCTCGGGATCGATTCCGAGCGCGATCTGTGTCATCGTCACGTTGCCGCAGAGCACCATCTCGTAGACGCGCTCGCGGTCGATCCCGGCCTCCTCGCAGACCTCGGTGGCGAGCAGGTTGAGCGTCTCCGCCGCGCGTGCCTGGAGCGCCTCGAGGGCGTCGGGGTCCATCATCGTCGCCGAGACGCGCGAGATCACGTCGGCGCCGTAGGGCTGCTGGCGGTTGAGGACGGAGCGCACGGCCAGCGGCTGCCCGGTGGCCAGGTCGAGCAGGGTGGCGACGACCGTGGTCGTGCCGAGGTCGAAGGCGATCGCGTGCCGCTCGGCGGTCGTGTCGCCCGGCTCGACGTCGATCAGGAGGTCGTCGCAGATCACGGCCGTGACCCGGTAGTCGGCGGCCCGCAGCGTCCGCCCGAGCGTGCGCACGGCGCCCGGGTGCACGCGCAGGTCGAAGTCGTCGACGGCCGCGACCACCCGCTCGACGTCGGAGACCTGATCCTCGAGCGACGGCTCGTCGAGCTCCAGGTAGCGCTTCTGCACCGACGGGCGCAGGATGACGTGCCGGCCGACGCCGACGAGCGCCGCCTTGGGCCGCGTCTGCAGCGGCGGGACGTCGATCTCGAGATCCTCGGTCGCCGCCGCGCGGCAGGCCAGCCGCCAGCCGCCCTTGAGCTCGTCGATCGTGAACGCGCGCGGATCGACCGTGTCGATCGGCACGGAGCCGTTGAGTACGCGCACCTTGCACTTCTTGCACGTACCGTGGCCGCCGCAGGTGGAATCGATCGCGATCCCGTTCCACGACGCGGCGTCGAACACCGTCGTGCCGGCGGGGACGCGGACGTCGCCGCCGTCGGGGCGGAACTGCAGCCGCACCCTCCCGGTGCCCGCGGCGGCAGCGGCTTCGCTCATTCGCCACCCCTGGTCGGCGAATGAGCGGGGAGGGGTGTGGGGAACCGGGAGGTTCCCCACGGGTTCAGAAGAAGGGGGCCCCGTGGGGGAAACATGGTTTCCCCCACGAACGCGAGCCGAAGGCGAGCGTTGCTCATGCCGCTCCGGCGGCCTGGGCCGCCGCCAGCTTGGCCCGGTGGGCCGCGATCCAGCGTGCGCCCCACTCGTCGTGGCCGAGCAGGAAGTCGGCCGCGCGCACCGCCTCGACGCAGACGGGCGCGCGGGCGTCCATGATCGCGCTCGTCAGGCCGTGGCTGGCCGCGATGCCCAGGAACCCGGCGCCGAGCACGTGCCGGCCGGGCAGGCCGAACGACGTGTTCGAGGCGCCGCACGTCATGTTCACGCCCAGGTCGTCGCGGATCAGCCGCACGGTCTCGATGAAGAGCGTGACGGCGCGCGGCTCGGCGCCGACCGGCATCGCCAGCGGGTCGATGACGACGTCCTCGGGCGGGATGCCGTGGTCGCCGGCGACCGAGACGATCTTGCGGGCGAGCTCGAGCCGCCGCTCGGGATCCATCGGGATCTCGTCGTCGTTGGGCAGGGCGATGACGGCGGCGCCATGCTTGGCGACGAGCGGCAGGATGGCCTCGAGCCGGTCGTCCTCGGCGGTGACCGAGTTCACGAGCGCCTTGCCCTCGTAGGCGCCGAGGCCGGCCTCGAGCGCCTCGATCACCGACGAGTCGATCACGAGCGGCAGGTCGGTCAGGCCCTGCACGAGCGGGATGGCGCTTCGCATCAGCTCGACCTCGTCCGCGAGCGGGTCGCCGACGTTCACGTCGAGCATGTCCGCGCCGCCGGCCACCTGCTCGGCGACGTCGGGCTCGATCTGGGACAGGTCGCCGGCCTGGAGCTGGGCCTGGAAGGCCTTGCGCCCCGTCGGGTTGATCCGTTCCCCGATGATGCAGAACGGCTTGTCGGAGCCGATGACGACCGTCTTAGACCGCGACTGGAGAACCGTATCCATGTTCAACCCTTTCGGCGTGCGTGGGGATCCCGAGCCGCCGGCAGAGGGCGGCGATGCCCGCGTCCTTGCGGAAGCTGATGAAGTGCAGGCCGCGCACGCCCGGCTGCGCCATGGCGTGGGTGGCCAGCTCGTATGCGAGGTCGAAGCACGCCTCCTGCTGGTCTGAAGCGGCCTCGACCCGCGCGATCGTCTCGGCGGGCACCGAGATGCCCGGCACCTTCTCGTCGATGAAGCGCAGCGCCCGGGCCGAGCGCAGGATGGTGATCGACGGCAGGATCGCGGCCTGCTCGGTGACGCCGAGCCGTACCGCCGCCGCCATGAACTCCTCGAGCAGGCGCGGCTCGAAGCAGATCTGGAGCTGGAGGAAGCGCGCGCCCGCCCGAACTTTCTTCAATGCCCTTTGCGCCCGGTATTCAAAGGGGGGCGCTCCGGGGTTCTCAACGGCTCCGAGAAAGAGATGCGGAGGCGGCGAGACGGCTCGGCCACTCAGGTAGCTGCCGCGGGCGATGCCCGCGGCAGCTACCAGAAGTTGCGGGCTGTCCAGGTCGAAGACGCGCCGGGCCTCGGGCTCGTCACCGGCGGTCACGTCATCGCCGGTCAGGCAGCAGATGTTGTCGATGCCGTGCAGCGACGCGCCGACCAGCTCGGCCTGGAGCGCGAGCCGGTTGCGGTCGCGGCAGACGAGCTGCATGATCGGCTCCATCCCGCACTGCTGCAGCGCGATCGCGATCGCAAGCGGCGAGGCGTGGGCGTGCGCGGCCGTGTTGTCGGTCGCGTTGCAGGCGTCCAGGTACGGCGCCATCGGGTCGAGCTGGAAGCGCACCTCGTCCATGCCGCCGCCGTCGATGGTCGGCATCTCGGCGGTGACCACGAACCGCCCCTGCTCGAGGGCCTCCTCCAGCCGGCTCAATGCTCGCCGGCCTCCCAGCCCGCCGGGGTGCGCCGGTCGCGGCCGTTGGCGAAGTTGCGCCACGACGAGGTGCCGCGCAGCGTGTTGTCGACGGGCGGGCGCAGATGGTTGAACTCGTCCCGCCAGGCCGCCGGGAGCAGCGGCAGCCGCCGCGACCGCTCGTACCCGCGCAGCCACACGCAGCGCATCTCCGGCTTCACCTCGCAGCCGCCGTCGGCGCGCACGCCGCCGCACGGGCCGTTGCGCAGCGTCTTGGGGCAGTTCATCGGGCAGGTCATGCCGGTCGAGTGCAGCACGCACTGACCGCACATCTGGCAGCCGAAGACGGGCTTCTTGACCGCCGCCTCCATCGCCGTCAGGAGGCCCATCTAGACCGCTGCGGGCTGCTGCCGGTGCTGCTCGATCAGCGCCTTCGCCAGGCGCACCGCCGTCGAGGCGTCCGCCGCGTAGCCGTCGGCGCCGACCGCGTCGGCGTACTCCTTCGTCACGGGGGCGCCGCCCACCATGACGATGACGCTGTCGCGCAGGCCTGCCTTCTGGAGCGCGTTGATGTTGGCCTTGAACATCGGCATCGTGGTCGTGAGGAACGCCGAGAAGCCGACGATGTCCGGCTCGTGCTTCTGCACCTCCTCGACGAACTTCTCCGGCGCGACGTTCACGCCCAGGTCATGGACGGTGAAGCCGGCGCCCTCGAGCATGATGTTCACGAGGTTCTTGCCGATGTCGTGCACGTCGCCCTTGACCGTGCCCATCACGAAGGTGCCGATCGGCTTCGCGCCGGTCTCCGCCAGCAGGGGCCGGAGGATGTCGAGCGCGCCCTGCATCGCGCGGGCGGCGATCAGCATCTCGGGGACGAAGAAGTCGCCGCGCTCGAACCGGGCGCCCACCTCCTCGAGCGACGGGATCAGCGCGTCGTAGAGCATCGACTCGGGGTCCATGCCCTCCGCGAGGCCCTGGTTCGTCAGGTCCTTGACCTCGGGCGCGTTCCCGATCAGCGTGTTGTCGTACAGGCCTTGGAGGATCTCGTCGTGGCTCATGCTGCTCCTTGCGTGGTCGTCCCGTACCCCAGTCGTGCCGACACCGTAGCCGCCTCGTCTAGGAGGACGGGCGCCAGGCCGGCGATTCGCTCCCGTGTCAGCCGCGTCTCCGGGCCCGAGATCGAGAGTGCGGCGACGACGTCGCCCGCCCCCGCGCGCACCGGCGCGGCCATGGCCGCGAGGCCCGGCTCGAGCTCGCCGATCGCGGTCGCGTAGCCGCGCACCCGCACCGCCTCGAGCTCCGGGACGAGTCCCGCGTGCTGCTCGGCGATGCGCACGGCCCCGAACGCCAGGAACACCTTGCCGACGGCGGTCGTCTCGTGCGGGACGCGGCGTCCGATCCAGTTCGTCGAGCCGATGAAGTGGTGGCTGTCGACCTGGCTCAGGTGCTCGACCCCGAGCGGCGTGGGCACGGCCAGGTTGATCGTCTCGGCGCTGGCCTCGGCCAGGTGGCGGAGGGCGTCGGCGCTCAGCTCGGTCAGGTCGCGGTCGCCGACGCCGCGGCGGGCGAGCCTCAGCATGACCGGGCCGGGACGCAGCGGGCCGCGGACGCCGTCGCGCTGGACGAGCGCATGCCGCTCCAGCGCGGCCACCAGCCGGGACACGGTGCTCTTGGGCAGGTCGGTCGCCTCGGCCAGCTCGCCGACCCCGATCGGGGCGGCGCTGTCCGCAACTGCGATGAGCAGCTGGGCCGCGCGATCGATCGACTGGGTCCCGGAAGGGTTCGGCATTGAAAATGGACTCACTATGTGGAACTATTGTTCCACGATAAGGATCATAGGGACCGACCTGGGGGCCGTCAAGCATGTTCCGGAACACGATGCCGCGCTATGAAATCCTCTCCGAGGAGGCCATGGACACCCTCGACCGGGGCTGGCGGCGGATCGTGTCCGAGATCGGCGTCGAGTTCATCCTCCCCGAGGCCGTCGAGATCTTCCGCGCCGCCGGCTGCCGCACCGAGGGCGCCGCCGTCTTCCTCGACCCGGACTTCGTGATGGAGCAGGTGGCGAAAGTGCCGCGCGAGTTCGACCTGGTCGCCCGGAATCCCGAGAAGTCGGTCCGTATCGGCGGCGACAACATGGTGTTCACCGGCGTCTACGGCCCGCCGTTCGTGCGCGACGGCGACGAGCGCCGCGACGCGACGATGGCCGACTTCGAGCGCTTCGTCATGCTCTCTCAGGCGTTCGACCAGCTCGACTCGGCCGGCGGCACGATCTGCGAGCCGAACGACACGCCGCTCGACTCGCGCCATCTCGACATGGTGTTCGCGCTGCAGACGCTCTCCGACAAGCCGCACATGGGCTCGGTCACGTCCGGCCCGAACGCGGCGGACACCGTCGCGATGAGCGAGATCCTGCACGGCGGCCGGGACCGGATCGAGGAGGCGCCGGTCACCATCTCGCTGATCAACGTGAACTCGCCGCTGCGCTTCGACGACCGCATGCTGGCGGCGATGCTCGAGTACAACCGCGCCAACCAGGCGGTCATCATCACGCCGTTCCTGCTGATGGGCGCGATGTCGCCCGTCACGATCCCGGCCACGCTCGTGCAGCAGATGGCCGAGGCGCTCGCGGGCATCGCGCTGACCCAGCTCGTGCGGCCCGGCTGCCCGGTCGTGTTCGGCTCGTTCCTCTCGAACACCGACCTCCAGTCGGGATCGCCCAGCTTCGGCACGCCGGAGTCGGCCCTCGGCCTGCTCTGCACCGGCCAGATCGCGCGCCATCTCGGCCTGCCCTGGCGCAGCGGCGGCGGTCTCACCTCCAGCCAGACCGTCGATGCCCAGGCCGCCTACGAGGCGCTGATGACGATGCTGCCGACGTTCCTGGCCGGCGCGAACTACGTCATGCACTCGGCCGGGTGGCTGGAGTCGGGCCTGGTCAGCTGCTACGAGAAGTTCATCGTCGACATCGAGATCCTGCGCATGCTCCAGGAGGAGTTCACGCCGCTCGAGATCGACGAGGCCAGCCTGGCCTACGACGCCCACCAGGAGGTCGGCCACGGCGGCCACTTCCTGGGCGCCGCGCACACGCTGGAGCGGTTCCGCACCTGCTTCTACCGGCCGCTGCTCTCCTCGACCGAGAACTTCGAGCGGTGGAAGTCGAAGGGCGGTCGCGACGCGACCGAGCGGGCGGGCGAGATCTGGCGGGAGACGCTCGCGGCGTACGAGCCCCCGCCGCTCGACCCGGCGGTGCGCGACCAGCTGAAGGAGTACGTCGACAGGCGGCGGATCGAGCTCGGCGACTGACCGGGCAAGGGGAGGGACAATGGCAGAGAGGCTGGCAGAGAGCATGGACCGGCTCGGTACCGAGACCGCGTTCGAGGTGCTGGCGCGGGCGAAGGCGCTCGAGGCGTCCGGGCGACGGGTGATCCACCTCGAGATCGGCGAGCCCGACTTCGGCACGCCCGCGCACATCGTCGAGGCCGGCATGCGCGCGCTGCGCGACGGCCACACCCACTACTGCCCGGCGCCGGGCCTGCCCGAGCTGCGCGAGGCGTGCGCCGCGCACCTGTCCGCCCACCGCGGCATCGCCGTCGACCCCGGCCGCGTGCTGGTCGCTCCGGGCGCGAAGCCGTTCCTCTTCTTCGGGGTGCTCGCCACCTGCCAGCCCGGCGACGAGGTCATCTACCCGAATCCCGGGTTCCCGATCTACGAGTCGGTGATCCGCTTCGCCGGCGCGACGCCGGTGCCGCTGCCGCTGGTCGAGGAGCGCGGCTTTGCGTTCACGGCCGCCGACCTGGCCGAGCGGCTCAGCCCGCGCACGCGGCTCGTGATCCTGAACTCGCCCGCGAACCCCACCGGCGGCATCGTGCCGCCGGCGCTGACCGCCGAGATCGCCGAGGTGCTGGCGGGGCACGACTGCTTCGTGCTCTCCGACGAGGTCTACTCGGAGATGCTCTACGGCGCCCGCCACGACACCGTCGCCGCCCACCACGGCCTGCTCGACCGCACCATCCTCCTGGACGGCTTCTCGAAGACGTTCGCGATGACCGGCTGGCGGCTCGGCTATGCGGCGCTTCCCGCCGAGCTGGTGGAGCCCGTCACGCGCCTTCTGATCAACTCCGTGTCGTGCACGGCGCCGGCGGTGCAGCTGGCCGGCGTGGCCGCCCTGACGGGCCCGCGCGGCGAGGTGGACGCGATGCTCGCCGAGTTCGAGCGCCGGCGGGTCGCCGTCGTCGAGGGCCTGAACGCGCTCCCGGGCGTCACGTGCGTCATGCCGCAGGGCGCGTTCTACGCCTTCCCCAACATCTCGGGGACGGGCATGGAGGCGCGCACGGTCGCCGACCGGCTGCTCGAGGAGGCCGGCGTGGCGGTGCTCGCCGGCACGGCCTTCGGGTCGTACGGCGAGGGCTACCTGCGGCTCTCCTACGCCAACTCGCTCGAGAACATCGCCGAGGCGCTGGCCGCCATGGGCGGGCTGCTCGAGGCCGTCGCGGTATGACGGCGCCGGCGGCGGCGCGCATCGTCGTCACCCGCCGCATCCCCGAGCCCGCGCTCGAGCTGCTGCACGGCGCCGGCGAGGTGTGGCTCTCGCCGCACGACCGGCCCATGACGACCGCGGAGCTGCACGCCGCGATCGCCGGGGCCGACGCGGTGGTGACGCTCCTGCACGACCGGGTCGACGACGCCTTCCTCGACGCGGCCGGCCCGTCCCTGCGCGTCGTCGCGAACGTCGCGGTGGGCTACGACAACATCGACGTGCCCGCCTGCACGCGCCGCGGCGTGATCGCGACGAACACCCCGGGCGTCCTGGTCGACGCGACGGCAGACATCGCGATGGCGCTCATCCTCATGTCGACCCGGCGGCTGGGCGAGGCCGAGCGGATGGTGCGCGAGGGCGGCACGTGGTCGTGGTCGATGTTCTTCATGCTCGGTACCGGGCTCCAGGGCAAGACGCTCGGGATCGTCGGGCTGGGCCAGATCGGCGCGGCCACCGCCCGCCGGGCGCGCGGCTTCGGGATGCGGATCGCCTACGCGGGCCGGCGCCGGGCCGATGCGGCGGTCGAAGCGGAGCTCGACGCGACGAAGCTCGACCTGGACGAGCTGCTGGCGACCGCGGACGTGGTCTCGATCCACACGCCGCTCTCGGCCGACACCCGGCACCTGATCGACGCCGGCCGGCTCGCGCTGATGAAGCCGACCGCGCACCTCGTGAACACGTCACGCGGCCCGGTGGTCGACGAGGCCGCGCTGGCCGCCGCGCTGCGCGACGGCACGATCGCCGGCGCGGGCCTCGACGTGTTCGAGCGCGAGCCCGCCATCGAGCCGGGGCTGCTCGAGCTC
>Ga0075425_100009912_pt1 | contig 10149 bp, 7 predicted proteins | sample SoiMethybrSBSTD4_FD_75300 | JGI IMG/M metagenome (GOLD analysis project Ga0075425, IMG submission 75300) | Bulk soil microbial communities from a Populus tree surrounding site in Tennessee, USA - Soil MetaG P. TD hybrid SBSTD4 | ecosystem: Environmental > Terrestrial > Soil > Tree plantation...
CAGCATCGGCGCCGTGACCATGAAGATGATCAGCAGCACGAGCATGACGTCGACCAGAGGCGTGACGTTGATCTCCGCCATGTCCCCGAGGTCGTCCGAGTCGCCGAAACGAAAAGCCATGTGATGGTTAGACGTACAGGAGCGCTGCGTGGTAACAAAGGATGAAGGATGAAGGATGAAGGCTGAAGAACCGCCTCATGGATTCATCCTTCATCCTTACGTGAAGTTCCGCTCCGTGAGATTCAAAAACTCGAGGGTAAAGTCCTCCATCTCACCTCGCGCCTGCCTGAGCCGTGCCACGAAGTGGTTGTAGGCGAGGAGGGCGGGGATGGCGGCGAAGAGACCGGCGGCGGTGTTGATCAATGCCTCGCTGATGCCGGGCGCGACCGCGGTGATCGACGTCGTCCCGGTTGCGCCGATCGTTCCGAACGCTTCCATGATTCCCCACACCGTGCCGAAGAGACCGATGAACGGCGTCGCGGCGGCGGTCGTCGCGAGGAACGGAACGAACTTGCTCAGGCGCGCGCCTTCGATGCGCGTCGCACGGATGAGCGATCGCTCCACCGCATCGAGCGACTTCACCGTCTGCCGTCCATCGGCATGCGCGATCTGCGCATCGATCTCCGCGTAGCCCGCGCGAAAGAGGCCGACCAGTGCCGACTGCGCGAGCGCGCCGAGCGACGGCTGCACGTCCGCGAGTCTTTTGGCTTTGCGGAAGACCGTGGTGAATCGGCGCGACGCGCGCTGCGAGCGGCGGAAGCGCTGCCACACCACGAAGATCACCGCCCACGAGATGACGGAGAAGAGGAGAAGAATCGCCAGGACCGCTTTGCCGATCGGTCCCGTGTGAAAGAACGCCTGCCAGAGTTGCATCGGCGCGGAGGATAGCAAACCCAACGCACTGCGGCCGGCGCCGGATCGTGAGTATGATCCTTCTCATCCCGGATCCATTTCGAGGCCCCATGAAACCGCGCCCGTTCCTTCTCTGCTCTCTCGTCGCGTTCGTCGCGTTCGTCCCTTCCGCCTTCGCCGCTCCAGCCGTGGCGCAGACCCTGCCGGCGCGCGATGTCGCCGCGAAGTTCATCGCCGCACTGCAGGCGGACAGCTTCGACGCGGTCGCTGCTCTCGCGGAAGGCGACCGTCCGCTGGCGCGACGATGGAAGGCAGTCACCGAGGTCATTGACAGGTTCGATTGCATCAGCGTTTCGCACGTCGAAGCGCATGCCTCGCCGGAAGCCGGCGGCGCGACGCTGGTGGTCATCGACGTCGACGGAACCGCGGTGACCGCCGGAAGACCGAAGCAGCCGGAGCGCCTTCCGATCACCTGGTACATCGAGGCCGTCCCGTCCCCGAACGGTTTTCGTGTCGTCCAGGCCGCATCGTCCGAGCGCCGTGCCGCGCGAGCGATCGTGTCCGGCAGGATGTCCCTCGCGGAAGCCCTCGGCGATTCGCGAAACGAGCCTCGTACTCTTCTGCGCGACACCGCGGACGAAGCGTCCGAGGTGATTCGGGAGATCATCGACGAATCGTCCGGCCTCACGATCGAGAGAGCTCGCGACACGGCGACCGAGGTCCTCGCCGTCGCTCGCGCGTGGCACGACCAGGAGATCGAGTCGCTGGCGCTCCGGCGGCTCGAGGTTCTGGACATCGCCGCCGGCCATCCGGACCTTGCGATGGCCGCGGCCCGGGAAAGCATGACCGTCGCGGAAAAGACCGGCGACGCCGATCTCATCGCCGGCGCGCACTTCGCGATCGGGACCGTCGACCGCCTGACCGGAGATCTCCCTGCCGCGATTGCGGAGTTCCGCGCCGGCGGCTCGACGATCGCCGCACAAAACGATCCGCGCGAGGGAATGCGCTCTCTCCACATGGTTGCCATCGTGAATTTGCAGCTCGACCACATCCGCGACGTGATGGCGGCGGAGCAGGAGCTCTCCAGGTGGTTGGAGGAATTCAACTGGCCGGAGGGACGCCGTTACGTCGCCAACCACCGAGCCAGCGTGTTCGAGCGCGTCGGCGACTTCGAGCGCGCGCGCGATGCGTATCAGGAGATGCACGATGCGGCCCGAAGAATCGGCGACACGACGCTGATGACGGTTGCGCTGTATGGCGTGGCCGATATGGATGTCGCGATGGGACGAGGATCGGCGGCGCGTCTGCTGCAGGAGGTTGCGGATCTGTCGGGGAAATACGCTCGCCCTCTTCAGTCCACGGCTCTCCTGAACCTCGCGAATGATCTCGTGGGGACGGGCCACTACAGCGAGGCGGACGACGCGCTGTGCCGCGCGTTCGCGACGGCCGGCCCGCGCATCGAGATCGCCTCGGCGCCGATCGACGACTGGACGAAATTCGATCTCCTCGCAAGCGAAGCGGAATTGCGGCATGGCCAGGGCCGCGACCGGGAAGCGCTGCCGATCGCGACCGAGGCGCGCATCGTCCTCCAACGGACAGCGGAGAAACCACGGGCATTCACCACCACACCGGCCGGCCGCCTGGATCTCGTGACCGGCCGCATCCTTCGCGCGCTTGGCAGGCGCGAGGACGCGATCGAGGAGCTCGCGCGAGGCGTCGAAGCGATCGAGAGCAGCCGCGCGCAACTCTCCGGCGGACCGCTGGCCTCGATCCGTTTCCTGCGCGACAAGCTCGCCGCCTACCGCGAGCTGGTCGACGCGCTGCAGGAAGAAGGACGTGTCGAAGAGGCGCTCGCCGCCGGGGAGCAGATGAAATCGCGTGCCCTGCGGGACATCCTCGAGCGCAGCGACCGCGGCGCGGGAGAAGGGGAGAGCAGTGCGCCGCCGGAGCTGAAAAAAATGGAGGAGACGCTCAACGCGCGCATCGTGACGCTGAACAGGGAGCTGCGCACGGCAACCGGCGCAGCGCAGCGCGTCGCGATCCAGCGACAACTTGAGCGAACTCGTTTCGAGCTCGACGACCTGGTCCTCAGCATGCGCGTCCTCACGATCGACGCCGGACCTGCGCAGGCGGTCGAGCCGAGGGCGATCATCGACCGCCTGCGCCAGGAACTGCCCGAGGAGGCCGTCGTGCTGGAGTACGTCGTTCTCGACCGGCACACCATCGCCTTCACCATCGCGCGGAACGGCGGCCGGTTGCGCGTCGCGTCGCACGTGATTCCCATCCCGCGCGCGCAACTCGAAAAGAAAGTCGACCGGCTCGTGACGATGACCGCGACGAGCGATCTCGACTGGCCCGCTGCCTCACGCGACCTCTACGACACGCTCATCGCGCCTGTGGCTCCGGCCCTGCGCGGCAGGACGCTGTTGTGCATCGTCCCCGACGGTGTTCTGTGGAAATTGCCGTTCAGCGTCCTCGGGCCCGGGCCGCAAACGACGCTGCTCGATCGCGTGGCAGTGGCTTACGCTCCATCGCTGGCGACATTGCGCGCCAGCCGCCGCACGGACGCGTCCGCGCCGCTCCTTGCGCTGGCCGATCCGATCGACCGGACGACGCGGCCGGCGTCGCCATCACGCCTGCGCTACGGAATGCTGCAGCCGCTGCCGGAAGCGAAGCAGGAAGTGCGGGCCATCGCCCGGCTTTACCCAACGAGTCGCGTATTGACCGGTGCGGACGCGGCCGAGCGGGTCGTCAAGGAGCACGCCGCGGAGTATCGGGTGATCCATCTGGCCACGCACGGTCTTCTCGACAGCGTGTCCCCGCTCTACTCCGCCGTCGTTTTGGCGACGTCGGATCGCGAAGACGGTCTGCTCGAGGCACGGGAGATCCTCGACATGCGCCTCGGCGCCGATCTCGTCGTCCTCTCCGCCTGCGAGACTGCCGGCGGCGACGTCGCGCCGGGCGAGGGTTTGATCGGCATGTCCTGGGCGTTGATGGTCGCCGGCTGTCCGACCAGCATCGTCAGCCAGTGGAAGGTGGACTCCCGCAGCACGGCCGACGTGATGGTCGACATGCATCGCGGCCTCGTCGGCGGTCTCACCGCCGCGAAGGCTCTCCGCCGCGCACAACTTCAGCTGCGCCGCGACCCGCATTACAGGCATCCGTTTTACTGGGCGCCGTTCGTAGTGATGGGCAGTGCGTGGTGAGTTTACGCAGCCGCGGCAGCTGCGGCTGCCGCAAGGCAAAGCGGCGATTGCGATCGCCGCACTCCAAAAAAAACGCAAGCGAGCTTATGGAGTGCGGCAGCCGCAGCTGCCGCTTTGCCTTGCCGCGACCGCAGTCGCGGCAGCTGCGGCTTGTCGGCACATACGCTGCACTTCTTTTCAGTGGCAAAGGAGATTGTGCATGGCAGCCCGTGCCATCTGGAAAGGCGTCGTCAAACTCGGTAAGGCTGAGGTGCCGGTCAAGTTGTACTCGGCCGTGACCGACAAATCGATTCACTTCCGCCTGCTGCACAAGACCGACCTCGAGCCGGTGCGGCAGCAGATGATCAATGCCGAAACGGAAGAGCCGGTCGCGTGGGAGGAGATCAGGAAGGCATTTCCCATCACGCGCAGCTCGCTGGTCGTGCTCGACAAGGAAGAGCTCGACGAGATCCTGCCCGAGGCGTCGCGCGACATCGAAGTCACGCGCTTCGTCGACCCCGAGGACATCGATCATCGCTGGTACGACCGCGCCTACTACCTCGGACCCGATCAGAGCAGCGAGCACTACTTCGCACTGGCCGAGGCGCTCGAAAAGAAGAAGAAGGAAGGCGTGGCGCAATGGGTCATGCGCGGGAAGAACTACATCGGTGCCCTGCGCGCCGATGACGGCTATCTGATGCTCATCGTGTTGCGGCACGCGGACGAAGTCATCGACGCGGAGTCGCTTGGGGCCCCGCAGGGACGCGCGCTCGACAAGCGCGAGCTGGCGATGGCCGAGCAGCTCATCGATGCGCTGAGCGGCGAGTTCAAAGCGGATGAATTCAAGGACGAATATCGCGAGCGCGTGCTCGAGCTCGTGAAGATGAAGGCGAAGGGCAGGAAGCCGAAGGTCGTGAAGTTCCGGCCGAAGACGACGAAGGAAGAATCGCTCGACAAGGTGCTCGCGGCGAGTCTGGCCGGAGTCGGAAAGAAGAGGGCAGCCGGTGGCAGCCGTTGAAGAAGAGGTCGAAAGCGGAGGATCGTCCGGACGGCCGTTCTGGTCGGGCACGATCACGTTTGGTCTGGTGAGCATTCCCGTCGGACTGTTTCCGGCGTCGCGTTCGCGGCAGGGCGTCGGACTGCGCATGGTCGCGGGCGACGACGGCGCGCCGCTGCAGCGGCGCTACGTCTGTTCGAAGGATGACAAGCCGCTCGACTGGGACGACATCGTGCGCGGCTACGAGATCGAGAAGGACAAATACGTCGTCGTCACGGACGATGAGCTCGAGGCGCTCGCGCCGCGCAAGTCGCGCGACATCGATCTGCGCCTCTTCGTCGATCGCAGCGAGATCGATCCGAAGTTTTTCGAGCGCGGCTACTTCCTCGCGCCCGCCGGCGGATCGAACAAGGCCTACCGTCTGCTCGCGGAGGTGATGGAGCGATCGGGACGCGCGGGCGTGGCGACGTTCGTCATGCGATCGAAGGAGTACGTCATCGCCATCATCGCGGAGAACGGCATCCTGCGCGCGGAGACGCTGCGGTTCGCCGACGAGATCCGCAGCGCGGACGACGTCGGCCTGCCGGAGCACAAAAAAGTGAAGGCCGCCGAGGTGAAGAAATTCGAGGCGGCCATCCAGGCGCGCGCGAAGAAGGTCGACTTCCACGAGTTCCTCGACGACTACGAGAAACGCATCGAGGATCTCGCGAAACGGAAGCAGAAGAAACATGAGGACGTCATCCGCGTGAGCGAGCCGGAGGAGGCAACCGACGCCGGCGGCGGGGAGGTCGTCGATCTCCTCGAAGTCCTCTCCCGCAGCCTCGGCAAGGGCGGCGGCCGCAAGCCGGCGCGGAAGGCGCCCACGAAACGAACCGCAGCGAAGAAGACCGCGGCGAAGCGGAAATAGCCGCCGGCGTTGCTTCGACATGGTCGATCGCGCTTTGGGGCATGCTCGGATAAAGCGCGTCGTCCGGGTCCCGGACGATCGTCGTACAAATCCGAAATTCGAAATTCGAAGCGCCGCCGGAACGGCCGGCTGGAAGCCGGCGCTCCGGCGCGCGTCGTAGATCCTGGAGCGCCGGCCTCCGGCCGGCCGTTCCGCCAGCGTCTCGCTGGCCGATCTCAATCGAAGAAGCTGCAGGGCCGCAATGTTGTTGCTGCGGCGTCGTTCACGGCGATGTAATTCACGAGCCAGTGCTGCCAGTAGCGGTTCTTCTCATGCCAGTGAATCGCATCGCGAATCTCGAGCTGCAATAGAGAAGGCATTGAAATACAGCGAAAATAAGCAACGAGCAGGAGCCTTCCAACGTCCCGAAGCAAAAGTGCTGCGTGCTGGCTGAGTGCTATGTGCTGTCCCGTGCTCTCGTCCACCTTCAGTTTGCTCTCGCGCACCTTCAGTCTGGTCTCGCGCCGATTCGGGTCTGATCTCGAACGCATTCAATCTGGAGTCACCATGTACCCGCTCCGGATTTGCGTGAATTCAGTCTGACTTCGCGCACCTTCAGTTTGGTCTCCATCGGATTACGGTCCGGTTCGCGTACATTCGGTCTGGTCTCGCGCACATTGGATGTGCGCGCGCACGAATGGAGCGAAGACGTACTGGATTAGCGCGTAACCCACAGTAGAGTCTGTGCCTGGAGCGCACCGAGTGGCCTTTCACAGCACTCAGCACGCAGCACTCAGCACTATCTTCGTCTGACTCTTCGCCGCATCGCCTCGAGCTCTTCGCGAAGGAAGTCGAGCTGGGCGAGGAGCTCTTCGACCTGCGCGCCGAACTGGGCGTCGTCCTGGCGGCGGTTGCGGGAGCGCAGGATGCGCTTCTCCGCGGCGAGGTCGCGCCAGAGCTGCGTCCGGTCGCGCGCGGCGAGCGTGCTGATCTGCCGGACGAGCGGATCCGCCTCGTCTTCGGCTCCGTTTCCATCCTTGTCGAGGAGGTCGTGCGGGGAGATCTTCAGGACGCGGGCGATGACGAGGAAAAGGCCGAGATCGAGGGTCTGCTTCTCGTTCTCGATGCGCGATAACGTCGCGACACTGATCCCCGCCTCGGTGGCGATGTCGGCCAGAGATCGTTGCTGCGACTGCCGTTTTTCACGAATCCTGAGGCCAACCATTGAATGATCCATCGTACCAGGAAGTTCCGGTAAAAAAAGGTACGAAAACGTCCTGTTTCTCCAAACGCTGACCCCGGCGCGCGGGATTCCGTTCTGACGAGCTGACGGCGGGCATTCAGAACGCATGCCGGGAGCGTGCCTCCGAAGCCTGACTCCTCTATGGACCGCAAAATTCTGCGCATGCGGTTTGCTTCTGACGGAAAGCGGCCGGCGCGCGCGATCATCTCGCTATCAACCGGGCCGCCAGCTACGACGCGCCGGCTGGCATCAGGGCCGGCGATCGGGAACGCGCTCTGCGGGCCGATCGCCGGCGTTTTCGTCTCCCGGAACATGCGCGGCAAGGCACTGCTGCAGCGTCTCTTCGAGATCGGCGATGTCGAACGGCTTCTGAATCACGCCCCACACGTTCGCGGCATACGCATGCCATTGGTCGCGAGGCACCGCCGTGACGATGACCACGCGCTTCCTCACGTCTCCGTCGAGTCCCTGCAGGATGTCGATGCCGCTGATCTCGGGAAGGCGGAGATCGAGCAGGATCGCGTCGTAGACGGATACGGCAAGAAGGGCCTGCGCGCTGCGGCCGTCGCGCGCCACGATCGGCTCGAGGTGATTGCGGGCCACGACGGCCTGCAGAAGGAGACGGGTCGAGTCGTCGTCCTCGACGATCAGAACCTTCCCGGAAGGGGGCATGGGCGATTCAGGAATGGTAGAAGAATTTGCACGAATTGCAATCCATCGCGGCAAAAGTTCTCACCGGAAGGAAGGTGAGAAATGCCGCGCGACCGCGCGTGTTACGCTCCCGTACCGCGTGGCCCCGTAGCTCAGCCGGATAGAGCAGGGGTTTCCTAAACCCAAGGTCGGAGGTTCGAGTCCTCTCGGGGCCACCAACACTGATCAGTTAGCCGGCGAACGGTTCTATCCTTCCTTTGACTATCGAAGGTTCCACGTTGAGGATCAGATCCCTTTGCAATCCCTTGAACCGGGTCCGGGATACCTCCGTGTAGAGCGATCTCCCTTGAAAGCCTGAATCGATCGCGCGGCAACGCTTCGATTCGCGGGTCTCCGACTTTCTAACCGACCCTTTGAACGAAACGCCGCGAAGTCGCGGCGCTTGAGCGTTTCGTTTGGCGGGCCGATGGAGCTCGAACCCCGCGACCTCCGGCGTGACAGGCCCGCGTTCTAATCAACTGAACTACGAACCCACATCAGGAACTAACCGTAACCTCCGGGGCGGTGCAGGCGATGTGGCTCCCTGCCGAGTCATGTCCGCTACGGTCGCATTCGTCTGCCCACGACCACGGTGCCAGTCAGATTGGGTGCTTTTTTCATCGGCGTCTGTCGTCCGTTCGTGGCTGCGGCCACCTTCTTCGCAACATACGTGTAGATCTCGTCGATATCGACGCGGCCGTCGCCATCGAAATCGGCGTCACCCTGCAGGGCCTCGAGCAGATAGTGCGTGAAGACGCCGTGATGCCACTCCACTCCCTCCTGCGCCACTTCCTGGCCACTACTCGCGGTCAAGATGACGCGCCCCCTGCCTGCCGTAGCCATGCGGGCCAGAAACTCGTCGGTCATCGGCGCGCGCCCGGTGACGCCAGGCTCGAAAAGCGTGCGGCCTCCCGCGGCTCCGCTGAAACAACTATCAATGATCAGCACGACCCTCTCGGGACGGAGCCGCTGCAGGATTCGCGTGAGTTCTTCCATGCTCAACGCGGAACTGAACAGGTCGGAGGTATCGGCGTCATAAGGAAGCAGGTACTTCGAGTACCCATCCGAGTCGATGCTTCCCCGATCGGATTCTCTCTCTCCGTGACCGGCAAAATAGAGAATGACCGTGTCGTCCGGATTCGTCGCCCTGTTGACCAATTCGGTGCCGAGATTCCGTTTGATATTGGATAGCGTTGCCTGCTCGTCCAACAGCGGAATCAATTGCGTTTCAGGGAGGCCGAACTGGCGGTAGTATGCTAGGACTGCAACGGCATCATCTCGTGCAAAATCAAGGTTCTTTACGCGTTTATCGACGTATTTGGAGATTCCGACGGCCGCGACCCACACTCTTCCCTGGGGTCGCTCGCGATTGATGATGATGCCTCGCGGACTGCGGACGCCCTCGGTCGTCACGACGATGACCTCGAAGACGTTCTCCCCGTATTCTAGGTGCACCAGCGGCTCATATTGCCATGCATAACTGCTCTGATCGGAGAGGGCTTTCGGTGTGCCGAGATCGATCGCGCGATGATTCTGTTCGAGCCGGACCGTCTCCAACGCTGTTCGTGACTGCACTTCAAAGCGCAGTGCAATCGATTCCTCATTTACACGATCGCCGTTGTCGTAGCGCGTAAAGGTGACGGTTGCCGGAACAACGCTCGCGCGGGCGGCTGGTCTTTCCGGCAGCGGTCCCGTGGCTGGAGCGGCGGAGATGACAGTCACTTCTTCTCGTTGAATGTTCAACGCCGCCTGCGTTGTCACCTGGGGAAAGTCAGCCTGTTGAACGACCAACTCGAGAGACGTAGCGGTTTTCTGGAGGTTGCGCCGGATATGTGCCTTGATGGGGATCTTCGGCAGCGTCGTCTGCGCGCCGACGGAGCCGACGGCGATGACCAGCTTCCGCGCGGGCGTACCCGAGTCTTCGAGCAACTCCAGGCCGCTGTTATCGCAGGTCACCTCCACGTTTACGTCTTCTGCCGCCAAAGCTCCGCGATTCCGGACTTCGAGCGCGAACGTTACAGGCGTTCCTTCGATGAGTGGTGAGAGTGTTGTCATCTCCGCGACGACCTCCGGGCGTCGAGCTTTGAACTCGAGCGCGATCGGTTGCTCATTCGACGCGAAATCTCGCTGTGCGATCGAAACCGCGAGGGGTAGTTTGCCGATTGAGGTGTCGCGTCCGAGCGTGCGGGGAACGATGACGCGCACGCGGTGCTCGGCGCCTTCCGAGAAGGGTGGCAGTTCTCCGGCTTGAAAGCTCTCCGGGTTCACAGTGACATCGGCCTGACGCGATGCGATC
>Ga0075425_100009913_pt1 | contig 10148 bp, 11 predicted proteins | sample SoiMethybrSBSTD4_FD_75300 | JGI IMG/M metagenome (GOLD analysis project Ga0075425, IMG submission 75300) | Bulk soil microbial communities from a Populus tree surrounding site in Tennessee, USA - Soil MetaG P. TD hybrid SBSTD4 | ecosystem: Environmental > Terrestrial > Soil > Tree plantation...
CCCCGCGCGCAACCTCTGCGGCGAGACCACGACCGCGGAGATGGTGGGGGTCCTGAAGAACCTGGACCTCCTCGTGACCGGCGACTCGGGTCCCATGCACGTGGCCGCGGCCCTGGGCGTGCCCGTGGTGGCCGTGTTCGGGCCCACGGACTGGCGCGAGACGGCGCCGCGCGGGGACCGGCACCGGCTGGTCCGGGAGCCCGTGCACTGCTCGCCGTGCAAGCTGCGCGAGTGTCCCATCGACCACCGCTGCATGACCCGGATCCCGGCCGACCGCGTGCTGGACGAGGCGCGCGCCCTCCTCCGAGCATGAAGCCCGCCATCTTCATGGACCGCGACGGGACGCTCTGCCACGAGGTGGGGTACGTCAACCACCTCGGGCGCTTCCGTCTCTATCCCTACGCGGTGGACGCGGTGCGCCTCGTCAACCGGAGCGGGTTCCTGGCGGTGGTGGTCACGAACCAGGCCGGCGTGGCCCGCGGCTATTACCCGGAGTCGCTGGTGCACGAGGTGCACGCCACGATGCGCGCGGCCATGGAGGCCGGAGGCGCGCGCCTGGACGGCCTCTACGTCTGCCTCCACCACCCTTCCGTGGGCGAGCCGCCGTACCGGCAGGACTGCGACTGCCGCAAGCCGCGTCCGGGCCTGCTGCGGCGGGCCGCGGCCGACCTGGGCATCGACCTGCGCCGCTCCTGGATGGTGGGGGACCGGCGCGGCGACCTCGAGGTGGCGTGGAACGCCGACGCGCGCGCGGCCCTCGTGCGCAGCGGCTACGGCCTGGGCGAGCTGACCTGGTTCGCAAACACCTGGCCCCGGCAGCCGGACCTGGTCGCCGATCACCTGCTGGAGGCCGTGCAGAGGATCGTGTCCGCGGCGGCCGTCGAAGGCGCTCCCGCGTGACCGCTCCGGCGTCCCGGCCCGCGCCGGGCCGGCTCATGCAGATCGTCGACGCGGTGCGCGGCCGCCGGCTGCTCGTCCTGGCCGACCTGGTGGCCGACGAGTTCGTCTACGGCCGCGTGCAGCGGGTCAGCCGCGAGGCGCCGGTCCTCATCCTCCAGTACGACTCCACCGACCTGCGCCTGGGCGGCGGCGCCAACGCCGTCCACAACATCCGCACGCTGGGCGGGCTGCCGCTGCCGCTCGGCGTGGTAGGCGCCGACGAGCACGGCCGCCGCCTGCGGGCCCTGCTGCGCGACAAGGCCATCCCGGCCGCGACGGTCTTCACGGCCGCGGGGTACGCCACGCCCGTGAAGACGCGCATCCTGGGCGGCGGGGTGCACGCGAGCGGGCAGCAGATGGTGCGCATCGACAAGATGACGCGCCTGGCCGATCGGAGCCCGGCGCGCCGCAGCGTGATGCGCGCGCTGCGCGGCTTCAAGGGCCGCGTGGACGGCGTGCTGGTGAGCGATTACGGGTTCGGCCTGGTGGACGACGCCGCGGTGGAGGCGGCCATCGCGTTCGCGCGGCGCCGCCGGATCCCGGTGACGGTGGACTCGCGCCACTCGCTCCTGCGCTTCCGCGGCATGACCGCCGCCACGCCCAACGAGCCAGAGGTGGAGGAGGCCCTGGGCGTGACCATCGGGCACGACACCGCCCGGCTGGAGAGGGCCGGCCGGGCGCTCCTGCGGCGCCTGGGCACGGCGGCCGTCCTCATCACCCGGGGCGGCGACGGCATGGCGCTCTTCGAGCCCGGACGCCGGCCGCTGCACATCCCCATCCACGGGTCCGACGAGGTGGCCGACGTGACCGGCGCGGGGGACACGGTGATCGCGACGTTCACCCTGGCCCTGGCCGCGGGGGCCACGCCCGCCGAGGCCAGCTACCTCGCCAACTACGCCGGCGGCATCGTGGTGATGAAGCGCGGGACGGCCACGGTGTCGGCCGCGGAGCTGCGCTCCGCCGTCGCCGGCGACCGGGACCCGGCGTGAGAGCGGCCCGCTCCAAGATCGGCACGCTCGACGAGATCAGGGAGCGCCTGCGCGAGGCCCGAGGCGCCGGGCGTACCGTGGCCCTGGCCAACGGCTGCTTCGATGTCCTGCACGTCGGCCATGTCCGCTACCTGGCGGCGGCCCGGGCGGAGGCCGACGTCCTGGTGGTGGGCGTGAACGCCGATGCCTCGGTCCGGCGGCTCAAGGGGCCGGGACGGCCGCTCACGCCCGAGGCCGACCGCGCCGTGATGGTGGCCGCGCTGGAGAGCGTGGACCACGTCGTGGTCTTCCCGGAGGACGACGTGGGCGCGCTGCTCCTCGCCCTGCGGCCCGACGTCCACTGCAAGGGCACGGACTACACGGCCGACACCATCCCCGAGCGCGAGGTGGTCCGATCCTACGGCGGACGGGTGGCCATCGTGGGCGACCCCAAGGACCACGACACGCGCCGGCTCATCGAGAGGGTCCGCTCCGCGCGGGCGCGGGCGGAGCGGTGAAGGCCCTCGTCGTCCGCCTTTCCGCCATCGGCGACGTCGTCCACGTCCTTCCCGCGGCCGCGGCCCTGCGCGCCCACGGATGGGATGTGGGCTGGGTGGTGGAGCCGGCGGCCCGGCCCCTGCTCGAGTCCGATCCGATGCTGGCGCACCTCACGCCCGTCCCGTCCGCGCGGCGGTTCCGGGTGGGGCCCGCGCGGGCGGCCGTGACCGCCCTGCGCGCGCACGGCTACGACGTGGCGCTGGATTTCCAGGGACTGTGGAAGTCCGCGGCCTGGGCGCGCCTGTCCGGCGCGCGCCGGGTGATCGGCTGGTCGCGCCGGTGGCGGCGCGAGCCGATGTCCGCGGTCCTGGCCCGGGAGCAGGTGGAGCTCCCGCCCGGGGTCACCCATGTCATCGACGAGAACCTGGCCCTGCTCCGGCCGCTGGGCATCGAAGCGGTGGGCCGGCGCGAGTTCGCGCTCGCGCGGCCGGGAGCGGAGGCCAACGCAGTGGCCGGACTCCTCCAGCACGCGGGCGTGGCCGAGGACGAGCTCGTGATCCTGAATCCCGGCGGCGGCTGGCCGGAGAAGCTATGGCCCGCGGCCTCCTTCGGCGCCCTGGCCCGGCTGCTCCGCGACGGCGGGCTGCGCCCCGTCGTGTCCTGGGGGCCGGGCGAGGAGCCGCTGGCGGACCGCGTGGTGGCGGCGTCGGGCGGCGCGGCCGTCCGCTGCTTCCCGACCACCCTGCCCGGATTCGTGGAGCTGGCGCGGCGCGCGCGCCTCGTGGTGGCGGGCGACACCGGCCCCTTGCACCTGGCCTGCGCGGTGGGCACGCCGGTGGTGGCCCTCTTCGGTCCCACCGATCCCGCGCGCAACGGTCCCTTCTCCCCCGACGACCGGGTCCTCCGTGCCCCATCGCGGAACGGCCGGAGCGATCGCTTCCGCGTGCCGTCCGCCGCCATGGCGGAGATCGCGGTGGACGACGTCGCGGCCGCGGCCTTCCACCGCCTGGGCCGGCAAGGCGGTCCCCGGGCCGTTGCCCTCTAGGTACCGGGTCCCGGCCGGGTACGCGGTGGGCGCCCTGGCCGTGCTGCTGGCGCGGCCCACCGCCCTCTCGATCCTGCTCGCGCTGCCGCTGGTGGCGGCGGGAGAGGCGCTGCGCCTCTGGGCCTCCGGCCACATCGAGAAGACGCGGCGCCTGGCCACGGGCGGCCCCTACGCGCACACGCGCAACCCGCTGTACGTGGGCAGCATGCTCCTGGCCCTCGGCTTCGCCACCGCCTCGGCCAGCTCCTGGGTGGTCCTGGCCGCGGCGGCCTACGTGCTGGCCTTCTATCCGTCCGTGATGCGCGAGGAGGCGAGCTTCCTCCGCCAGACCTTCCCCGAGCAGTACGGCCTGTGGGCGCGCGACGTGCCCCTCTTCCTCCCGCGCTTCGGCGCGGCGGGGCCGCGGGAGACGACCTTCTCGTGGCAGCGCGTCGCCGCCAACCGCGAATGGCGCACCGCCGCGGCCATCCCCGCGGTGGTGGCGCTTCTCGTCGCGCGCTGGTGGCTCGCGCCGTGAGCGCGAGTCCGGTCTAGACTACGGTCTCCGGGAGGCAACGTGACCGACACCATCAGCCGCCGTGAGTTCGTGGGGACCACCGCCGGGCTCGTGGCCGGGGCCGCGCCGCTCTTCGGCCAGGGGCCGGAGGTGCTCGTCCCCAAGGCCGTGAAGCCCGTCGTCATCTCGTCGAGCAACGGGCACAAGTACAAGAACGGCGGCCCGCGCACCCCGGTGGAGGAGGCCTTCCAGCGGATGACGCGAGGCGACGACGTCCTCGACGCGCTGATCGCGGGGGTCAACATCTGCGAGCTGGACCCCGAGGACGACAGCGTGGGCTACGGCGGGCTGCCCAACGCCGAGGGCGTGGTCCAGCTCGACGCGTCCTGCATGCACGGCCCCAAGAGGCGCGCGGGGGCGGTGGCCGCGATCGAGGGCGTGCGCACGCCGTCGCTGGTGGCCCGGGCGGTGATGGACCTGACGGACCACCATCTGCTGGTGGGCAAGGGCGCGCAGGACTTCGCGCGCAACGTCGGCTTCACCATCGAGGCCGACCTCAACACGCCGAAGTCGCGCGAGGCGTGGCTGGAGTGGAAGCGGCGGATCGACCCCGGCCACTATCCCACGCCGGCGGCGCGCGAGGAGATGAGCCGCAAGATCAGCCACGACCTGATGCGCGAGGGCCTGATCCAGGACAACCACGGCACCATCAACTGCAACGGCGTGAACGCCAAGGGCGAGGTCTGCGGCGTGACCACCACGAGCGGCCTGGAGTTCAAGATCCCCGGGCGCGTGGGCGATTCCCCGATCCTGGGGGCCGGCCTCTGGGTCGACGGCGAGGTGGGGGCCGCGGGATCCACGGGCCGGGGGGAGGCCAACCTCTTCAACCTCTCCTCGCACCTGGTGGTGGAGGAGATGCGGCGCGGCCGCCATCCCAAGGACGCGGCCATGGAGGCGGTGAAGCGCGTCCGCGCCAACACCGTCGAGAAGCGGCTCCTGACCGACCGCGGGACGCCCAACTTCTACGTCACCTTCTACGTCGTGGACCGCCTCGGGCGCTTCGCCGGTGTCGACCTCTACAGCACGTGGAAGGGCAAGCCCCGCCAGTTCGCGGTCTGCACCGAGAACGGGCCGGAGCTCGTGCAGAGCGAGTCGCTCCTGGGCGAAGGGCCGGCCGCCTGACCATGGCGGAGCTCCCGACCCTCGAGGCCATCCGCGCCACCCGCGAGCGCCTGGGCGACCTGGTGGTCACGACGCCTGTGCGCCGCTGGCAGGACGACCCGCTGGAGCGGGCCGTGGGGCGCGGCACGCAGGTCTTCCTGAAGGAGGAGCTGTTCCAGCGCACCGGGACCTTCAAGCCGCGGGGCGCCCTCTCCAACATGCTGCGCCTGGCGCCGGACGCCCTGGGCCGCGGGGTGACCGCGGTGAGCGCCGGCAACCACGCCATGGCCGTGGCCTACGCCGCGCGCGTCCTCGGCTCGACGGCCAAGGTGGTCATGCCCAAGACCGCCAACCCGTATCGCGTCATGCGCTGCCGGGAGCTGGGCGCCGAGGTCCTGCTGATGGACGACGTCCACCAGGCCTTCGACCGTGTCCGCCAGATCGAGGCCCAGGAAGGCCGGACCTTCGTGCATCCCTTCGAGGGCGAAGCGACGGTGTTGGGCACCGCCACGCTCGGGCTCGAGCTGATGGAGCAGGCGGGGGAGCTGGACGCGGTGATCATCCCGATCGGCGGGGGCGGGCTCTGCGCGGGGGTGGCCGCGGCCATCAAGCTGCTGCGGCCGCGCTGCCTGGTCTTCGGCGTGGAGCCGGAGGGCGCGGACAGCATGCGGCGCAGCCTGGAGGCGGGCTCCCCGCAGTCCATCGACGCCGTGCGCACCATCGCCGACAGCCTGGGCGCGCCCTATGCGGCCCCCTACAGCTTCGACGTCGTGCGCCGGAACATCGACGACCTGGTGCTGGTGGACGACGACGCCCTGCGCCGCGCCATGCTGCTCCTCTTCGCCTCGGCCAAGCTGGCCGTGGAGCCGGCGGGGGCCGCGGCCACCGCCGCCCTCTGCGGGCCGCTCCGCGAGCGGCTGGCCGGCAAGCGCGTGGGCCTCATCGTCTGCGGCGCGAACATCGACGCGGAGAGCTTCTCCCGATACCTCGGCCAGGCCCTGGAGACGGCGCGGACCGAGCATTGACCGGCGCCGGCCGCGAGCGTCTCTTCACCCCGCGCTTCTTCGTGATGTGCGGGTTCACGTTCACGGTCTTCCTCTCCGCCTTCCAGCTCCTGCCCACCGCGCCCTACCGGATCCTGGCCATGGGCGGGGGCCCGTTCGCCGCGGGGTTGTTCCTCGGGTTCCTGACCTACGCGTCGGCCTTCTCCGCGCCCCTGACCGGCGCCCTGGCCGACCGGATCGGGAAGCGGCGGATGCTGGTGGGCTGCGGCCTGGCCCTCACGGCCTTCGCGCTGGCCTATGCCGTCATCGAGGACTACCGGCTGATGCTGGGCCTGGTCCTTTTGCACGGCGTCTTCTGGTCCGGCCTGCTCTCGGCCTCCGCGGCCTACATCACGGACCTGATCCCCGAGGCGCGGCGGGCGGAAGGGATCGGCTACTGGGGCCTGTCCACGGTGGTGGCCGTGGCCTTCGCGCCGGCCATCGGGTTCGCGGTGTACCGCCACGGGTGGACCTGGCTGTGTGTGGTGACCGCCGCGCTGAATCTCCTGATGGCGGCCATCGCCTTGAGCCTGGAGGAGCGGCCGAGGCCGGCCGCGCCCCACGTCGATCCCTTCTTCACCAAGGGGCTCCTGGAGTGGCGGGTCCTGGTCCTGTCCTTCACGCTCTTCCTCTACTCGTTCGGGTACGGGGGGATCACCAGCTTCGTGGCCCTCTACGCGGACGCCAACCACATCGCGCCCAAGGGGATCTTCTTCACCGTGATGAGCGTGGTCATCCTGCTGACCCGGCCGTTGTCCGGGCGCGCCGCGGACCGCGTCGGCTACAAGAAGATCCTCCTGCCCTCGCTCACCCTCATCGCGCTCGGCCTGGCGCTCCTGGCGGCGAGCGCCACCCGCGCGGGGCTGATGGCCGCGGCCGTGGTGTTCGGGAGCGGTTTCGGGTCCGCCTACCCCTCCTTCGTCGCCCACGTGATGAGCCACGTCGACGCCGCGCGGCGGGGGGCGGCTTTCGGCGGGATCCTGGCGGCGTTCGACACCGGGATCGGCACCGGGTCCATCGTCACCGGCTGGATCATCAACCGCTTCGGCTACTCGCGCGCGTACGTGGCCGCCGCCATCCTGGCCGCCCTGGCCATGCCGTTCTTCGTGCTGGCGGAGAAGCGCCTGTTCCCGCCGGCGCAGCCGGCCGGGCGGCTATAGCGCCCGGCCGCCTTCCGGCACCAGGCTCGTCACCACGTAGACGAAGGCCGCGCCCAGGCACGTCAGCAGGATGGTGACGGCGGAGCTGCGCCGCGAGTGCGCCTCGGGGAGGATGTCCGCCGCCCCGAGATAGAGCAGGAACCCGGTGAAGAAGCCCAGGTACAGGACGAGCGTGCGGGCGGGGATGTGGACGGCCAGCGTGGAGGCCGCGCCCGCGATGGGGGCCAGCGCGTCCAGGGCCAGCATGCCCAGCGAGCGGCGCGTGGTGTTCTGGTGCAGCAGCATCAGGCTCACGGTGTTGAGCCCGTCGGCGAAATCGTGCGCGATCACCGCGGTGGCCACCACCAGCCCCACCGTCGTGGAAACCTGGAAGCCCAGCCCGATGCCCACCCCGTCCATGAAGCTGTGGGCGATGAGGGCCGAGGCCGAGAGCACGCCGACCTGCGCGTGGTGGTGATCGGCATAGCTCTGCTCCTGCGCGTGGTGGATGAGCGCCAGCTTCTCCACCGCGTGGAAGAGCAGGAAGCCCACCACCAGCGCGGCCATGGGCCGCGCGGGATCGAGGCCCTGCTCCCTCACCAGGTCGAACACGTGGGGAAGGAGGTCGAAGCTCACCACCCCGAGCAGCACCCCGGCCGTGAAGCCCAGGATGAGGTGCAGGCGGTCGCGGAACTTCAGCGCGAACAGCCCGCCCGCGCAGGTGGACAGGAAGCTGACGAGCGAGAGCCAGAGGGCGTCCAAGGCACGGAAGGATACGTGAAGACTGGTTGACAACGTAACGCAAGGGAATGGTAATGAAGACCGGCTGACAACGTAACGACAAGGACTGGCTGACAACGTGACGCAAATACCGGCTGACAACGTGGCGCAAGTGACTGAATTGACGAGGATCGGGACGGCGTCAATTCAGTCGGTTCCGCCGCTGCGCGAGCTGGGCGAGGACCTGTTGCGGACGACGCCCCTGCGCGCCGTCGCCACGCTCGCCCTTCCCTTCCTCTGCACCGCGGCCTATTTCGCGTCCGCCGCGCGCGGGTGGTGGCCGGCCGCGGTCGTCGCGGTCATGGGCCTGAGCTTCTTCACCTACGGATCGACGTCGCACGACCTCGTCCATCGCACGCTGGGCCTGCGGCGGTGGCCCAACGACCTGCTGCTCTCCGCGACCGAGCTCCTCTGCCTGCGCAGCGGCCACGCGTACCAGATGGCGCACCTCCATCACCACGCGCACTTCCCGGACGAGGACGACGTGGAAGGCGCCTCGGCGCGGATGTCGTTCGCGCGGGCCCTCCTCGAGGGGCCGATCTACCAGCTCCGGATCTGGCCCTGGGCGCTGCGCCGGGCCGCGCCCCGGGAGCGCGCGTTCATCCTGGCCGAAGGCGCCGGCTGCCTCGGGCTGCTCGCCGCGTCGATCCTGCTCGTTCCGCGCACGCCGGTCTTCTTCGTCTACGCGGCCCTGGCCATCATGGGCAGCTGGATCTTCCCGCTGATCACCGCCCACCTCCAGCACTTCCCGGAGCAGCGCAGCGCGCTCTTCCAGACGCGCACCTTCCGCGGGATCGGCGCCCGGGTGGTCGCCCTCGACCACCTCTACCACCTCGAGCACCACCTCTATCCCGCCGTGCCGCACCAGCACTGGCCGCGGCTGGCCGACCGGCTCGACCCCTACCTCGCGAAGGCGGGCGTGCGTCCCAGCCGGATATGGCGCTGAACCCGGCGGCGACGCGCGACCGCCACGGGCTCCTGGAGGCCCTGGTCGGCGACGGGCGGCCGGTGCTCACGGTCATCGGCCTGGCCCTGGCCGCGTGCGGCGGCTTCGCGCTCTTCCAATCGGCCACCGGCCATTTTCTTCCCCACGACGTGGCCTACCTGGGCATGGACGCGCAGAGGCTGTGCGCGCTCCAGCAGTGCCGCATCGTGCACTTCATGTTCCACGACCGCGTGGCCTTCGGCGGCGTGCTCCTCGCCGTCGGGACCCTGTACGCCTGGCTGGCCGAGTTCCCCCTGCGCAGCGGGGAGCCCTGGGCCTGGAGGGCATTCGCCGTCAGCGGCGCCTGCGGGTTCGCGAGCTTCCTGACCTATATCGGTTACGGGTATCTCGACACCTGGCACGGGATGGCCACCCTGGTCCTGCTGGCCCTCTTCACCCTCGGCCTGGCCCGGACGCGCCGGATGGTCGCCGCGCCGCGGGCGGCGAGCGCGCCGCCCGGGCCGATGGAGGCGGGCCTCGGGCGCGCCCTGCTGCTGGCCACCGGCCTCGGCCTCCTCGGCGCCGGCCTCACCATCAGCGCGGTCGGCACCACGCGCGTGTTCGTGCCCCAGGACCTGGCCTACATCGGCCTCAGCGCGAGCGAGCTGCGGGCGATCAATCCGCGGCTCGTCCCCCTCATCGCCCACGACCGCGCCGGTTTCGGCGGCGCGCTCTTGACCTGCGGCGTGACCTGGCTCTTCTGCGTCTGGTACGGGCGGCCGTCGCGCGGCCTGTGGCAGGCCCTGCTCGTCGCCGGCATCGCGGGCTTCTCCTGCGCCATCGGCATCCACTGGATCATCGGCTACCTGGATGTCGTCCACGTCGCGCCGGCGGTCCTGGGTGCGCTGCTCTTCACGGCGGCCATCACGCTCTCCTACCGGCCGATGTGCGGAAGCGGGGAGGCCCGGGTCCGGGGGACCGCATGAGCTCGCCGTTCCCGATGCCCGCCGGCGAGGGACTGGAGCTGCGACTCTTCGAGGAGGCGGAGGCCGAGGAGCTGTTCGCGTTGGTCGACGCGAACCGGGCCTACCTGCGGCAGTGGCTGCCCTGGCTGGACGCGAACACGGAGGTCGAGCACAGCCGGGCCTTCATCC
>Ga0075425_100009914_pt1 | contig 10148 bp, 8 predicted proteins | sample SoiMethybrSBSTD4_FD_75300 | JGI IMG/M metagenome (GOLD analysis project Ga0075425, IMG submission 75300) | Bulk soil microbial communities from a Populus tree surrounding site in Tennessee, USA - Soil MetaG P. TD hybrid SBSTD4 | ecosystem: Environmental > Terrestrial > Soil > Tree plantation...
GGCGGGGTAGGCCCAAAGGGCGGCCCGCAAAGCCGGGCGGCGCACCAGCGCTTGGGTCGCGACCGCCACCCATAGCGCCGTGGCGACATGCAAGGACGGCAGTGACCTGAACTGGTTGGCGGCCTTGCTCGCGAAGACCTGGAGAAGAACGGCACAACTGTGGCCGCGGTGTCGCTGTATCTGGGAAGCATCCGGGGCGGGGCCACCGGGTAGAGCCAGAACACGATCGTCCCCATCGCGCTCGCTGCGATAAGGACATTGCGGTGCAGCCGGGAGGCCGGGTGACGGTGCCGGATCAGCACGATCCCGGCGATGGCAGTGACTAGCGCGTGGAGCACGATGTAATAGCCGGCCGCAGCGGCCGCAGCGAGCGGATGCGCGGCGAGCCAGTGGTTCATCATCACAGCCACTCCGTCGCCCAGGTCCCGGCCGATCGAGACGACGGCGGCGGCGTGTTTGAGCCCGGCCGCCTGTGCCCTGAGGTGGAACTGGGCGACCGCGTCCATCGCCCACAAGACGATGGCCACGAAAACGATCTGCAGGTAGCGCCAGGGCCCTGCCTTCAGGAGGGGCCTGGAGCGAGGCTGCGCCGTACCGCGCGGTGGGCCGCGCTTTGCGGTTTGGGCTCGCATAAGCCTTCCTAGGCGGAGCCGCCGGTGCGCGCCGCTCGGCAGGCGGCGCGATCCACGCCGCTATCGCCGGAGCGCTTCCCGACCGTGGTGATGGCGACCCCGCTGAGTGCTGGGGCTTGACGCCCTGGCCCGCTGGGGCGGCGGGCGAGGGCCGCCGCCACCGCGGCACCGGTGACACCGACGGCCCAGTACCCGGCCACTCGGTAGATGATGACCGCGGCCGTCGCCGCGGCGGGTGGGGTGCCTGTGAGCATGAGCGCGCCGAGCAGGCCGCCTTCCACGCCGCCGAGCCCGCCGGGCAGCGGGACGAGCCGGCCGGCCAGCTGTCCGGCGGCGTATGCGAGCAGCAACCCTCGCCAGGGAACTGGCAGCCCGGCCAGCCCGAAACAGGCGGTGAGCACTCCGGCGTCGGCGAGCAGGCCCACGGCGGTGCAGGTCATCACCCCAGCGGCCCAGCCGGGCCCGGCGTGATGGCGTGAGTGCCCGGCCAGGGCTGCAGCAAGCCGGCCGATGCTGGGCCGGCGGTGGTGACGCCGGGCCAGCCAGCCGCTGAGTCGGTGGGCGCGGCGCGGGGCGGCTGTAAGCCCGGCCGCGCCCGCGGCGAGCACCGCGGCCGCAGACAGGAACACCGGGAGTGCACCAGCGCCGGCCACCGCCGTTCCGGCCAGCAGCATGGCCAGGAGGGCGACCGCGGAGGTGAGCCCTCCTGCGAGGACTGCCCACACCCCCGCGGCGGTGCCTGCGCCACGGCGGCGGTACTGTCTGGCCTGCCAGGCTCCCCCCGTGACCGGCCCGGCCGGCATGATCCTGGCCAGCCCGGTGGAGGCGACAACCAGGGCAGACACGGTCCGCCACGGCATTCGTGCGCCACCGGCAGCCAGCAGCTGGTGCTGTGCCGCCACGGCACCAGCCAACGACGCGATCTGCGCGGGAACGGCCACAGCCAGCCAGGACAGGTGCAGCCGGCCCAGGTAGGCGAGCGCGGGCCGCATATCGCTGGCCACGCCGGGAACACGGACCGCGACCGCCATCGCCACACCCACCCCGAGCACCCAGACCCAGGATCGGCTACGGCGGGATGCCGCCCGCGCTCGGCCGCCGTTGGCCAGCAGAACCCGGGCGGCTGCCGTATCCCCGCGCCGCCGTGTCTCCTCAGCGCGGTTCATGACGGGGGCGCCAGTTACCGGCCATGCGCCGCAGGTCATCACGCTTCCCGTTGGGATGAGGCCGACGACGGGCGCTGGGCCTGCACTGGGACGAGACCGCGGCTTTGCCGCATCTTGACTGTTCGGCGCGCGGCCGCATAGTCCCGGAGGTGACAGCGCAGCCGGCGGCGGGCGCGGTGAAGCCGTGACATCACGGTTCCGATCGGTGTTCCCATGAGGCCGGCGATTTCCCGGTAGGCGTAGCCCTCGACGTCGGCGAGGTACACGGTGACGCGGAGACTTTCGGGAAGCTGCTCGAGTGCGCGTTTGACCCGGGGATCCGGCATGTGTGCCAGGACCTCGGTGTCCGCGGCGTTCAGCCCAGACGAGACGGGAGCCGCGGCGCGGGCCAGCTGCCAGTCTTCGATCGCGCTGGTGGCCGCCGATTCCCGCCGGCGTTTCCGGCAGCTGGCGATGAAGGTGTTGGTGAGGATGCGGTGCAGCCAGGCCTTCAGATTTGTGCCGGGCTCGAACTGCTCGAACGAGATGTACGCCCTGGTGAACGTTTCCTGGACCAGATCCTCGGCGTCGGCGGGATTGCGGGTCATACGCAGCGCCCTGGGGTACATCTGCCTCAGGTGGGGCAACGCGTCCCGCTCAAACCGCCTTGCCCGCTGCTCCGGCGTCTCGGTGGCCACATCCTTTTCCGCGGACACGCGGAGCGGCGTGGCTCCAGTCAGGTCCGTGCTCATACCGCCCCTCGCACATTCGGGCTACTGGTGGACCGCGACCGGACGGCCCGTTGGCTGGCGGCGGGGCGTTCCCTGACCGGCGAGCGCCTTGGCGCGGACGATATCGGGGTCTCGCGGGTCGGGCGGAAGTGCCTCACACCATTCGCACTCGCGCCGGCCCCTCCGCCTCTGGATACGGATGCGCCGCACGGTCATCTCCTCGGCCAGTCGCTGCGTCGGCCCGGTCACGGGGAGGCCAGGATGTCCTGAGGACTGATTCCTTGGAAGACGGTATGAGTCGCGCTGGCCTGGGGCGTCACCCGAAGGTGGGCATGCGGGTGGAATCTTTCCACGGCCACGTTTGATGGCACCGTCGTGCCATCAGGCGGGCTGGGGCCCGATGGTGCCACCGCGCGATCGGCCGCCTGGAGCGGGCTAGGGGATCAGGCCGAGCTGATGTGCCCGGGTCACGGCCTCGGTGCGGTTGGCCGCGCCGAGCTTGCCGAGGACGTGGCTGACGTGCTTTTTGACCGTGTCAACGGTGACCACAAGCTCCTCGGCTATGCGTGGGTTCGGTGCGCCCTGGGCCAGGAACGCGAGGATTTCCAGCTCGCGGGCGGTGAGCTGCTCGGCCAGGCCAGGCGCTGCCGGTGCCGCTCGCGCCGGGGGCGGCGCCGCGGGGACCGGGCCAGAGGCGCGCAGCAATTCGGCCAGGTATCCGGGGGTGATACCGCGCGCCGTGGGCTGCGAGCCTCGATGGGCGGCTAGCCGGGAGAGCAGCGCGTGCATGGGTGCGCCCTCGTCGGTGAAGACCCGGATATAGCCTTGCGGAGCCCCGAGGTTGAGCGCCTCGGCCAGCGTGTCGAGCGCAGCCGCGCGGTCGCCGCGGGCCGCCAGCGCCAGCGCACGCAGCGCCTGAATCTCGATGACGCTGCCGGTCCGGCCCTGGCTCGCCGCCAGTTCGAGCAGCCGCTCGAGAAGTGCGATTGCCTGGCCGGGAAGATCTTGCGCGAGCACCATCCGTGCCAGCGCGAGATATTCCGGTTCCCGGATATAGCTTGGCTCGTCATCGGTGCCGAGGCCGCGCTCGGCCGCCCAGCGGGCGACCGCAGCCAGGTCGCCGTGCGCCAGTTTCAGGCGTGCCCACAACGACGGCACCGGGTTGAGCAGGGCGACCACCTGTGGGCTCCACTCGACCTGCCGGGCCTCGTCCATGGCCGCCGCAGCCGCGGCCGCATCGCCTTGCGCTTGCCGGATCTGGGCCAGCGTGGCCAGGCCGGTGGCCAGCGGCTGGGTGAAGGCGAGCTGCCGGCACAGCCTCACGCCCCGGGTGGCGTGGTGCAGAGCGGCGGTGAGCTCGTCTCGCTCGTACAGCACCCCGGCCAGTCCCACGTGCGCCATGCCCAGGTACGGCAGCTGACCGCCGGCCACGCCGACGCCGGTCTCCAGCGCTCGCCGGTAGGTAGCAAGGGCCGCATCCAGCCGGCCCCGGGCGCGCTGCATCAGGCCCAAGTCATAGCACGCGCGCACGGCGAGGAAGCCCTCGCCCGCCGACCATCGTTCGGCGACCACCTCGGCCAGGCCGCGTTCCGCCTGCTCCAGCTGGCCGCACAGCCAGTCGGTCGCTGCCACAAAGCTGGAGCGCACCAGGAGGCGCAGGTAGGAATCCCCGTCGCCCAGCTGGGCCAAGGCCTGCCGGTCGCATTCGAGGGCCCGCTCCGTGTCACCGCGCAGCCGCGCGATCTCGGCGCGCATGAACGTGATCCACGCAGGCACATTGGCCAGCACGCTCATCGCCCGGCCAACCGACGGCTCATACGGTTCGTCAGCGGTCGCAGCGTAGGCGCGCTCGGCGTCATCGATCAGTGGCTCGGCCACCTCCACCTGGCCCCCGACGATGGCGCTGACCGCCTGGGCCACACACAGGCGCGCCCTGGTGCGGAGCGTTTCAGGGGGCAGCGCGGACAGCCAGCGGCGCAGGGTCGCGCCCTCGCTCTGGCGCAGCAGCGTCTCGACGTGCTGTTCCATCAGGCGGGCCGCCCAGGCGAGGTCACCGGCGGCTACCGCGTGCCGCACCGCGCCGTCGGCGAGCCCGTGGGCTTCGTGCCAGGCGGCAGCGGCCCGGTGCAGCTCCGGCACCCGGCTGGGCTGTTCCTCTTGCAGCCGCGCGCGCAGCAGGTCGGCGAATAGGTGGTGGTAGCGCCACCAGCTGCGCACCTCATCCAGCGGCACCAAGAACAGGCCCGCCCGCTCCACATGTTCCAGCATCGCCTGGCTGCCGGTCCGGCCGGTGACCGCATCGCACAGATCCCCCGACAGCCGGTCCAGCACCGAGGTTTCCAGCAAGAACCCGCGCACCTGCTCTGGCTGGACCGCCAGCACCTCGTCGGTCAGGTAGTCCAGCACGAAACGGTGGCTGCCGCTGAACGCCGCCACGAACCCGGCCGTATCCACCTGCCCCCGCAGCGACAGCCCGGCCAGCCGCAGCCCGGCCGCCCACCCTTCGGTGCGGGCCACCAGGGCCGCCACCGCCGCTTCAGACAGCCCCGTCCCGGTCGCGTCGGCCAGCAGCGCCGCCGCCTCCTGGCCGGTGAACCGCAGCTCGGCAGCGCGCAGCTCGGCCAGCTGCCCGCGGCCCCGCAGCCGCGCCAGCGGCAGCGGCGGGTCGGCCCGGCTGGTCAGCACCAGGTGCAGGCCCGGCGGCAGGTGCTCCAGCAAGAACGCCACCGACGCGTGCACCGGCTCGGAATCGATCAGGTGGTAGTCATCCAGGACCAGCACCACCTCATCCGCCCCGGGCTGGGCAGCCAGCTCGTTGATCAGGGCAGTCACCAGCCCCTCAAACGACCGCGGTGGCGGCGGGCCGAGCAGAGGGCCCACCCGCCCGGCCAGCCCTGGCCGCACCCGGTCCAGCGCGGCCATCACGTAGCGCCAAAACCGCGCCGGGTCACTATCGCCGGCATCCAAGCACAGCCAGGCCAGCGGGCACCGGCCGCCTTGGACCCACTCGGCCAGCAGCGCCGTCTTGCCGAACCCGGCCGGAGCGCAGACCAGCACCCGACCCCGCGCCAGCCCCTCGCTGACCGCCTCCAACAGCCGCGGGCGCGGCACATGACCCGGCGGCGGGCGGGGTACATGCAGCTTGGTAGCCAGCAGCACATCCTGCCCGGAGGCGACCACCCCGGCCCGGGGCGCCGCAGGCGGGCCTGCCACCGGTGACCTGCCGCTCACCGCAACCAGCAATCCTCCGTCGAGCCGCTGGACGCGGCCATTCTACGACTCCAGGCCCCGCCGCTCGCGACGGCCATGCAGCCGGTAGACGTGATCGCTCTATCCCAACACCATGATCGCGGCACCTTCGTGCCGGCCACCAGCGGGCAAGATTCCGCCCGCTTGCGCACGTTCAGGTGACGCCATGCCGCCCAGACCGTCCGTAGGGGTTCCGGGAAGCCCCACCTAACGCGACGGAGAGACGCGGATGGCTGCTGACAGATCGAGTGACCCGGAGCAGCAGGAACCAGAACCACGTGGCGGCCACGAGCGCGGCCGCAGCGGCCGCGCGCCGGTACCGCAGGGCGATCAGCGGCGGCAGCGCGAGTGCCAGGGCTGGCAGGTAGAAGTCACTCACCCCGTAGAAGTCGAGCGCGGGCAGGAGGTTCCACAGGTAGTTGACCGCGAGCGCGGTGAGCAGCGTGACCGGCAGGGCGGCGCTGCAGACGGCGAGCGCGTCCGGCCAGCGAGCGTCGCCGAGCCCAGCGCCTTGTCGGCTGAGTCTGGCCCGCAGGCCGCCCGTCATCAGATCGAAGGCGTCGGCTAGCCGGGGCCGGCGGCGTCCCTGCGGGGTCGAGGCCAGCAGCACGCCGATCATCTCCTCGCCGTACTCGCGGCGGTGCTCGGCCGGGAACCAGACCAGCAGGCGGCGGTAGCGGCGTTCGAGCGCGAGCGAGTCGTTCACGAGGCACTCATCCCGAGCGTCCGCAGCCGCCTCGTTGCGACGGCGGCGTTCGACCGCATCCGGGCGGTCTCCGCGGCAAGCGCGTCAGCACCAGACGGTGTCAGCCGGTAGTAGCGGCGGAGCCTGCCGTCCACGATCTCCTCACGGTCGGCATCGATCAGGCCGTCACCGCGCAGGCGGTCAAGCGCCGCGTACAGCGTCCCGGCCCGCAGCCGGACCCGGTCGCCGGAGATACGGGCGACGTCAGTCATGATCCCGTAGCCGTGCTGTGCCCCGGCCGCCAGGGCCGTGAGGATGAGGAACGTCGGTTCCTGCATGGCCTGATTGGTCATGCCGATGTTATATATCGACGAACGATCTATTGGCAAGCCTGTCAGCTCTGCTCGGCACCGTGCCGCGCATCGCCGCGTTTCTTGCGGTGGCCGGACTTATCATGATCACACCGGGGACCGGGCATGCCGCTGGCCGCCAGCAACGCGCTGAACCGCAGGCGTGCGGCGGCGCTGCTGACCGCGGCAAGTTCAGGAACCGGGCCGCGGAGCAGAACAGGTGCTGGCCCAGAAATGGGATTCTGGACCAGTACACGCCGGCAACCCGCCAACCCGGCAAGGCAAAATAATCGGCGTTACGCGCGGCTTGGCTCCTTGCAGGACTACGTGGCACCTCGACGCTCAGCGACGGCCGCGCCGACGGCGACGGGTCATCAGCTTCCGGCCATGTGCGGTGTAGTCGCCGGCGAGACACAGCACGCGCGACGACCGCCGCCGGAGAGCCGATTGTGCGCTCCACGCTCACGGGCATCACCCGCCTCCGACGTTCCCAGCGGCCCGGACGGCCGGGCCGCGCCCGATATGCGCCCGGGCAGGACACCTGCGAGCACGTTTCCGCTGGCCAGAGGCGTATACAGCAACCCTCTCCGGAGCCGTAAGCGCAGGTTCGAATCCTGCCGGGGTACATAAATCGAACAGGTAAAGGAATCCGTGCCCAAGTTCAGCCCCAGCTGGCCTGCAAAGAAGGCAACGGTCCTGTAGGCCGTTTCTGTATGCCACGCAATCGCAGCCCCGGCAGCCCTCCGAGCCATCAACCGCCCGGTTGTGACAGGCGGCCGGGCCACGCGGGTTCAAGCCGGAGCACCAAAGGATGCGGCGTAGCCCTGGGTGTCGTTTGGGGGGGATGACGCTCGGCAGTTCTTTGTGCCCACGGAGCGTTTCATTCCCTTCACATCGAGGCGGGGCAGCGGTAACGTCGGCGCTGAGCGGGGTCACACGGGCGGCTGGCCGGTTCTGCGGAGAAAGGCCAGGTGTTTGGCCGAGCGAGTCCTCCGGTGGGAGTGACCCAGCTGGCTTCAAGCGAACCGCCAACGCCAACAGCCAGGTGCTGAGCGATTCGCCACGCATGGGAGCGGGACTACTTGATGCCAGCCGCCGATCGCGGCTTGTACAAGGAGGCAGGTATGCGAATGAAACCAGCGCTGACCCGCGGAGGGTTAGCTTCGGCGGACATGGTCGGCGAGCCCGAGACCAGGGGCAGTTGCACGTCCTCGGCCGGCACCCGCTCCGGCAGCATCGGCGGGTTTGATCAAGACATCTGCTCCGCCATCACCACCCCATAAGCCGACAGGCCCGGTACCCCGGACATTCTGCTGGAGCCGAGCCCGATTCGCGCTGTTTTGCGGCGAAATGGCCGACGTGGAGGTGATGAGTTGAGCGCCGCTCGCCGCAGCCGACCATGGGTTCCTTCGTGAACAGAGAGGTTCACGCCATGACCACACATCATCTTTTCCGGATCGGCCGCCGGGTAGCGCCGGTGGCGCTGTTGTGCGCCGGAGTTCTCGGCATCTCCACGGCAGCATGGGCGGGCCTCAGCACCGGCACGCTTGCCCAGGCCCCCGATCATCCATTTCCTGGCACCTCGGCCGCGTGCGACAACTTGATCGCGCAGCAGACCGCACTGGGCAGCCACAACTACCCAAAGGCCGAGGTCGAACCCTACGTGGTGGCCGACCCCACCAATCCCAGCCACCTGGTCGCGTCGTTCCAGCAGGACCGCTGGAACGACGGTGGTGCCAACGGACAGATCACCGACGTCTCGAAAGACGGCGGTCTGACCTGGACTCTCGCGTCCACCCAGCCGGCCTTCACGGTCTGCCAGGGCGCCACGCCCAGCTCCACCAGCTTCTTCAACCGTGCCTCCGATCCATGGGTGAGCTACTCGAAGGACGGTCACACCGTCTACCAGGCGGCCCTCGCCTTCAACGCTAACGGCCCAGGCTTCGGCGGCGTCAGCTCCGTGCAGGTCAGCACGTCCAACGACGGCGGCACGACCTGGAACACGCCGGTCGCCGTGCGGGTGGACCCGTCCTTCACCGTGCTGAACGACAAGGAATCGGTGACCGCCGACCCGCTGAACAGTTCGACCGCCTACACGGTCTGGGACCGGCTGGTATCACCGTCCGTTAACGCCAACCCCACCGCCTTCCTCGTCACTCCCGCCTTCCGCGGCCCGACCTGGTTCTCCAAGACCACCGACGGCGGCAAGACCTGGGGGCCGTCGAAGATGATCTTCGACCCGGGCCAGAAGAACCAGACGATCAGCAACCAGATAGTGGTGGAACCGGCGGGACCCGCGAAGGGCACGCTGATCGACTTCTTTGTCCTTCTCCAGACCAAGGGAGGGAAAGGCAACCCCAGCACCGCCGATTCCGTCGCGGCGATCCGCTCCACAGATGGGGGCGCCACCTGGTCGGCGCCGGTCACTATCAGCCCGCTCGTAGATACTCTGGTCACAATCAACGGCGTGCCCGTGCGCACCGGCGACGTCATCCCCGGCTTCACCGCCGACCCGAGCACCGGGAACCTGTATGCGGTCTGGCAGGACGGCAGCTTCAGCCCGACCGGGCAGGCAAAGATCGCCTTCTCAATGTCGTCGGACGGCGGCCTGCACTGGAGCGCGCCGATCCGCATCGACCAATCCCCCGGCGACACCCCGGCGTTCACCCCCCAGGTGCACGTCAACAGCGACGGCACGATCGGGGTCACCTACTACGACCTCGAGAACGCCACCGCCGCGCAGCCCGGCCTCACCGACGCCTTCATCGTGACCTGCCCAGCGGCCACCAGCGACTGCACCAAGGCCGCCAGCTGGGCGGCAGGCGGTGAGACGCGGCTGAGCACCTCGGGCCCGTTCAACATGACAACAGCGCCGTTTGCCCGAGGCTACTTCGTGGGCGACTACGAGGGCCTGACAGCGACCGGCACCACCTTCGACCCCTTCTTCGTGATGGCGCAGCCGATCGCGACCAACGGTCTGACCGACCCCTTTGCCAACACCGCCAAGTAACCGGCGGCTCCACCCCGCCCCGGTGCCGCCGTCACGTGGCACCGGGGCGGCCAATCCGGTCAGCTCGCCTCAGCTCGGACATGGTGCCAGCCGAGTGGATATCCTCACGACGGCCGCCGGGCCAGTTCACAGGCCAGCGCCTTGACGCCACCACGCGCGCCCAGATGGCCCCCCAGGCCACGGCAGAACGCGTTTACCCAGCCCAGAGGCCTGGACAGTAGCGCTCCCCAGAGCCTTGAGCGCAGGTCAGAATCCTGCCGGGAGCCCCAACGTCCAGCTGAGCAGGCCGCCCTCTCGGGGATGCGCTTCACGTACAGAGCATCGCGCAGGCGGCCTGGTTCCATTC
>Ga0075425_100009916_pt1 | contig 10146 bp, 11 predicted proteins | sample SoiMethybrSBSTD4_FD_75300 | JGI IMG/M metagenome (GOLD analysis project Ga0075425, IMG submission 75300) | Bulk soil microbial communities from a Populus tree surrounding site in Tennessee, USA - Soil MetaG P. TD hybrid SBSTD4 | ecosystem: Environmental > Terrestrial > Soil > Tree plantation...
TGGTCGGCGTCGACGCCGATCCGGTGGAAGCCGTCTTCGACCCCGACGTCCAGGGATACTCGCGCTGACGGCCGCGGATGTCGCGCTGCTGATCATCTCCCTTGGATTGCTGCTCGCGACCTTGGTGTCATTCTTGTTGTGGATCGCCATCTGCGCCTTCGGTCATCTCACCGATGCGTGCGGGCTGATCGGGATCCTCATCGGGATCTTGACGATTGCCGATGCGATTTCCCTGATCCTCGGGGTGATCTTCACATTCGTGATCCACTCGGTCGGATGCGCGGTAGGAAGCTTCATCGACTTCGGGTGGTTCGGAATTCTCCTGGCGATCACGTGGTGGGTCGGTGTGGCCCTGGGGTGCCAGCTGGTGGAGTCGAACTAGGCGTGCGCCATTGACACGCGAGAGGCGGCTGCAGTACGGTCCGCGACAACCAGCAGCCATGAAGGAGAGGACGCCATGAGCCGGCTTCGCGTCGTTCACCTCGCCGCGGTCCTGACGCTCGCACTCGTACTCACCGCCGGCGGCCTCATCGGCGTCCGCGACGGCGCCGCGCAGGGCCCCATCACCCTCTCGATCGTCGACGTGTCGGGCGATCTCTCCTCCGTGCGGGCCATCATCGAGAACTACCAGAAGGCGAATCCCCAGAAGGTGAAGGCCGCCAACTTCCAGCGCGCGCCCGCGCCCGAGCTACCCGCCAAGATCAAGGCCCAGCAGGACGCCGGGCGGGTGGACGTGAACCTGCTCCTCGTCGGCCAGGACGCGGGCTCCGTGCTCGCCAACAACGGCCAGCTCGTGAAGCTGTTCCCGCAGCACGACAAGCTCTTCCCCACCGCGGAGCTCACCGACGCCGGCAAGGTGCTCCAGGCCGAGGGCGAGGGGTTCCTGCTGCCGTCGGTGGTCAGCAACGGCGGGCCCGTCTTCATCTACAACCCGGTGAAGGTGAAGTCGCCGCCCAAGAGCGCCGACGAATTCAAGGCGTGGGTCAAGGCCAATCCCGGCAAGTTCATGTACGCGCGGCCCGCGAACTCCGGGCCGGGCCGCTCGATCCTCTGCGGCCTGCCCTACGTCCTCGGCGACAAGAACCCGCGCGATCCCGTCGCCGGGTGGGACAAGACGTGGGCGTTCCTCAAGGAGATCGGTGAGACCGTCGAGTACTATCCGACGGGCACCGCCATCACGCTCAAGGAGTTCGCCGAGGGCACGCGCTGGATCATCGCCGGCATCATGGAGTGGGACATGAAGCCGCGCGCCGAGGGCACGATCCCGCCCGACTCGAAGATCTTCATCCTGCCGAACACGTCGTTCGTGATCGACGGCCACTACTGGGCCATCCCCAAGGGCGTGTCGGCGGCCGAGCAGGAGGTCATCCTCGACCTCATGAAGTTCATGCGGCGGCCGGACCAGCAAGTACTGACCTGGAAGGCCTTCATCGGCCCGTCGATCAAGGCGGCCACGCTCGACAAGGCGCCGGCCGACATCCAGAAGCTCGTGCAGGAGCACTGGCGGCCCGAGTACACGGACATGGACAAGAAGTACAAGATCGTGCCGCAGCTGCCCGTGAAGGATCTGATCGCGGCCATGGACCGGTGGGACAAGGAGGTCGGCGCCCAGCGCATCAAGAAGTTCTAGCGGCAGGAGCGGGCGTGATCGACCGGCTGCGCTTCCGCCTCAGCAAGCACTTCGGCGCGAAGAACGTCCTCGACGGATTCGCGCTCGAGGTGCGCGGCGGCGAGTTCATCACCTTCCTCGGCCCGTCGGGCTGCGGCAAGTCGACGGCGCTCAACCTGCTCGCCGGTCTGCTCACGCCCAGCGACGGCGAGATCTGGCTCGACGACCAGCGGATCGACGGCCTGCCGCCGGAGCGCCGCGGGTTCGGCATGGTGTTCCAGAACTACGCGCTGTTCCCCCACCTCTCGGTCTTCGACAACGTCGCCTTCGGCCTCGACGTGCGCGGCATCCCGCGCCCCGCGGTCGCCGACCGCGTGCAGCAGATGCTCGCGCTGGTGAAGCTCGACGGCTTCGAGGCGCGCTACCCCGGTCAGCTCTCCGGCGGCCAGCAGCAGCGCGTGGCCATCGCCCGCGCGCTCGTCATCGAGCCGCGGCTGCTGCTTCTCGACGAGCCGCTGTCGAATCTCGACGCCAAGCTGCGCCTGGAGATGCGGGCGGAGATCAAGCGCCTGCACGCGGGGCTCGGTCTGACCTCGATCTACGTCACCCACGATCAGGGCGAGGCGCTCTCGCTCTCCGACCGCATCGTGGTGATGCGCGAGGGACGGGCCATGCAGGTCGGCACGCCGGCCGACATCCACGACCGCCCGGAAAATCTGTTCGTGGCCGACTTCGTCGGCTACCGCAACGTGTTCACGTTGACCGTGACCAAGAGCGGCGTGGATGGTGTCGTCATCGGCGAGGGCGCGGGCCTCACGCTGTGCGGGCGCGGCGCGGTCCGCCCCGCGCCGGGCACGAAGGTGCTCGCCGCCGTCCGCCCCGAGGACGTGCGGCTGACCGACGACCCGCCCGGCCTCGACGTCGCGCGGGGGACGGTGAAGCTGGTCGAGTACCAGGGTCGCGAGTACGACGTCGAGGTCGAGCTCGAGTCGGGACTGGTCGTCAAGGCGCGGCTGCCGCGGGCGGTGATCGTCGGGAGCGCCGTGTCTTTGCTGCTCGACTCCGATCGCGTGGTGATCCTCCCGCCCGAGGGAGAGCCATACTCCTCGACATGATGTAGGACAGTGGCTCTCGCAGGCGATCTGCGTTGCTGCTGAATTGGGTATCGCAGATTATTACGAGCTCTGAGCGGCGTTGGCCTCTTCATCGAGAGCGAAGGACGGTGCTTCGCTCTGGCGGAACTCGGTACGGCTCTTCGAAGCGATGTTCCGGGGTCGCTGCGAGGTTTTGCGCGCTTCGTCGGGCATGAGATCAACAGCCGACCTTGGGGAGAATTCCTGCACAGCGTCAAGACGGGCAGACCGTCGTTCGACCACGTCTTTGGTGCACCAGTATTTGATTACCTGGCAACCCGGGGCTGCGCGGTATTCTCTTCGAGTTGCCGCACGCCCTCGACGGCGCGCGCGCTCTCCTGGAGAACGCGGGTGTCAGTGCGCGTTGCGACGTCGTGGGCGGAGACTTTTTCACTGCGGTTCCTGACGGCGGCGATTTATACGTGATGAAACGGGTCATCCACGATTGGGATGACGAGCGTTCGATCCGGATTCTTCAGAACTGCCACCGAGCGATGCGGCCGGACGGCAGACTGCTCGTGGTAGAGATCGTCGTTGGGTCAGCCCATCCGTCACACTTTGCACGGCTTCTCGACTTGGAAATGCTCGTGATCACACAGGGCGGCGCGAGCGTAGCGAAGCGGAATTCCGCCAGCTCTACGAGGCCGCGAAGTTCAGAGTTGTCCGGGTCATGGAAACCGGGTCGCCTGTGTCCCTCGTGGAGGGAGTGGCCGTCTGACGTTTTCCAGGGGCGGTTTTGAAATGACTCCTAGTCACAAGACGAAGCGCGGCGGCCTCAGAGCCCGACACCGAACAGGCCGCACAGCAGCACGACCAGCACCACGAGGGTGACCACGACGTACGTCCGATCCCGTTGCAGCGCGAAGGCCGCGAGCGAGAACAGCACGCGGGCGATCGGCGTCGCGATCAGGATCAGGACGCCGAGCTGGATGATGGCGTCGCGTTGCCCCCCGAGCGCATGGACCAGGATCGCGGGCGCGCTCCGCAGATCGTACGGCTCTCCACGGAAGACTCTGTAGTCGGCGAGCTGTCGCCCGACGTGGCCGAGATAGAGGACGCTGCCGACCAGCGTCACGGCCGCGGCGAGAATGACGCCCGCCTGCAGGAGCCGGCCGATCGCCCGCTCGACCCGCTGGTCCCGCCGGAGCGTCGCCGGCTCATCCACCGGAGAAGCCCCCCGTCGCGCCGTGATAGATCATCTCGCAGCCGAGCGCGAACAGGACGACGACGAACACCACGCGGAGGACGGCCGGCCGCGCCTTCACGAGCACGCGCGTGCCGAGCGTGGCGCCCACCAGCACACCCAGCATCACGGGGCCGGCCAGCGCCGGGTCGATGTAACCGCGCTGCAGGTAGAGACCGGCGCTCGCCGCGGCGGTGACGCCGATCATGAAATTGCTCGTGGTCGTGGAGACCTTGAACGGCAGGCGCATGATCTGGTCCATGGCAAGGACCTTGAGCGCTCCGGAACCGATGCCGAGCAGCCCGGACAGCGCGCCGGCGATCGCCATGATCAGCCAGCCGAGAGGAATCCGCCTGAGGTGATACGGCTGCGGTCCGGCGGGCGTCGGGTAGCTCGAGTCCATCCGGAGCGCAGTCGCCAATCGATCCGGCGGTCCGCCCGCGTCTGCCCCGGAACGCTCACGCAGGGAAAGGAATGCGGACCAGATGAGCACGACGCCAAAGATGATGGCCACCGCGGCGAGCGGCAGCCGGCGCGCCAGCATCGTGCCCGCGACCGCCCCGAGCGTCGTCGCGACCTCGAGGAACATTCCGACGCGCAGGTTCGAGTAGCCGTCGCGCACGTAGGCGGCGGCTGCGGCCGACGACGTCGCGATCACCGACACCAGGGACGCCCCGATCGCGTAGCGCAGATCGATGCCGAACACGAGCGTCAGGACGGGCACGATGACCACGCCGCCGCCGAGGCCGGTCAGCGAGCCGAGGAACCCGCCCGCCAGCGAGGCCGCGGCCAGCAGCAGCGTCAGGGCGTCGAGGTTCATGCTCTCCCGGGCTCGGAGCGTTGAGGGCACCGGGATCATCGCGCGGGCCTCCCGTGGGGTCAATGGGATGTAGACTGTCCCGACCGATGCAGACTCCCGCCGATCTCGAGCGAACCATCGACGCATTCTGGGCGGACTGGCAGCGCGGCGTTCACTTCCCCGCCGCGTGGCGCGATCGGCTCGACCTCGAGGACGCCTATCGGGTGCAGCTCGGTCTCGTCGCGCGGCGCTGCACCGGCGGCGTGACGCAGATCGGCTGGAAGGTCGGGCTCACCGCCAAGCCGATCCAGGATCAATTCAACGTGCACGAGCCGGTCTTCGGCTGTCTCCTGAGCGAAGGGCGGATTGCCAGCGGGCACGTCTTTCGCCATGAAGAGCTCAGCACGCCGGGGTTCGAGAACGAGGTGTGCATCGTGCTGCGCCGCGGGCTCGAGGGCCCGGGCCTGTCGGTCGACGACGTCCGCGGCGCGGTGGACCGCTGCCATCCGGCGCTGGAGATCGTCGAGAAGCGCGGCGACCTCACCGGTCAGCTCGCGCTGGCGCTGGCCGACAATGCCGAGCAGAAGGCCTTCGTGCTCGGCCCCGCGGTGCCGCTCACCGCCGACGTCGATCTCTCCGCGATCGGGGTCCAGGTCACCGTCAACGGCAGGCAGGTGGCGACGGGTCGCGGCGATGCGGTGCTCGGCCATCCGCTGCGCTCAGTGGCCTGGCTCGCGGGAAAGCTCGCCGCGTACGGACGGGGCCTGAAGGCCGGGGATCACATCATGACCGGCTCGTTCACCCGGCAGTTCCTCATCGCGCGCGGCGATCGGATTCGCACCGAGTTCGAGCGGCTCGGCGTCGTCGAGGCGACGTTCGCGTGAGGGCATGAAGGGGCGCCACACGTTCTTGCTCCTGGTTCCGTCGGTCGTGTACCTGCTCGCGATGTTCGTCTATCCGTTCGCGTACGGCGTCGTCCTCTCGCTGCGCTCGGCGAAGGGCACCGGCGGCGCCTCGCTCGTCAACTACCTCACGTTCCTCGGCGATCCGTGGCAGGCGCGGACGATCTGGGTCACGGCGTCCATCGCGGTCCCGAACACGATCATCACCGTGGCCCTCGCCCTGCTGGTGGCCTACGCGATGCGCCGGGGCATCTGGGCCGAGCGCACGATCACCGCTCTGCTCGTCCTGCCCATCGCGCTCGGCACCGTGCTCGTCGCCGAGGGCATCAACGGATTCTACGGGCCCAAGGGGTGGCTCAATCAGCTGCTGGTCGCCGCCGGCGTGACCGACGCGCCGCGCCTGACCCACAACTACACCGGCGTCATGATCGCGCTCTTCGTCCAGCACTTCCCGTTCTGCTTCCTGATGCTGCTCGGCTACATCTCTGGCATCGACCCCGCGCTCGAGCAGTCGGCGCGCGTGCTCGGCGCGCGGCCGTCCGTGGTCTTTCGGCGGATCATGTGGCCGCTGATCGCGCCCGGCGCGGCCATCGCCTTCGCGCTCGTCTTCGTGATGAACTTCGGCGTCTTTCCTTCCGCCGTGCTGGTCGGCCAGCCCGCCGGCCCCACTCGCACCATCGCGATCGCGGCGTACCAGCAAGCATTCGAGCACTACGACATGTCCATGGCCTCCGCGATCGCCGTGATCATGGGGCTCTGTCAGCTTCTCGGCCTCGGAGTCGTGCTCGCGCTCCGCAGCCGCACCGTGGCCACCGGCATGGCCACCGTCGGCGTGGGCAAGCGATGAGCGCGGTCGTCGGCGTCGCCCTCGGGCTCGTGGCCCTGCTGACCGCGATCCCCGCCGCGGCGCAACCGCCAGTCAAGCTCGCCCGCGTGGGCATGCTGCGTACCGACGCGCCAGGGGCATCCGGCATGACGACGGAAAACGTCGCGGCGTTCAAGCAGGGGCTCGCCGACGAGGGTTTCGTCGAAGGCCGGAACCTCGTGATCGACGTGGTCACGCCGCGCCCCAATACCGATCGCCTCGACGACCTCGCGCGAGACCTGGTGCGGCGGAACGTCGACGTCATCCACGCCGCGGGGCCGCAGGCCGCGCGCGCGGCGAGCGCGGCGACCACGACGATCCCCATCGTCGTCCACGACTACGAGACCGACCCCGTGGCCGCCGGCTTCGTCACGACGTTCGCGCGCCCGGGTCGCAACATCACCGGGGTGTTTCTCGATCTCCCGGAGCTGGGCGGCAAGTGGCTCGAGCTGCTTCGCCAGGCCGTGCCGCGCATGAAGCGCGTCGGCATCCTGTGGGACCCCGCCACCGGCGACGGCCAGCGGCAGGCTGTGGAGACGGCCGCCAGGGCGCTGGGCGTGCTCGTGCAGGTGATAGAAGTCCGCCAGCGCGGCGAGCTGGAGGCGCGGTTTCGCCAGGCCAGGGGCGCCCGCGTGGACGCGATCGTCGTCCTCTCCTCGCCTGTGCTCGCGGGCCCGGCCCTCGGCGCAATCGCCGACCTCGCCCTGCGCACACGCTTTCCCTCGATCAGTCTCTTTCCGCAGTACGCCGAGCTGGGCGGGCTGCTTGCCTACGGCCCACGGCCCTCGATGCTCTATCGCGAGGAAGGCCAGATGGTCGCGAAGATCCTCAAAGGCGCGCGCCCGGCCGATCTTCCGATCATGCGTCCGGCCCGCTTCGAGCTTCTGGTGAACGTCAAGGCCGCCAAGCAGCTCGGCGTCGTCATGCCCGCCGAGCTGCTCGGCCGCGCCGATCGGACGATCGAGTAGTGCGCGCCCGGCTCTGGCGGCTGGCCGTCTTCCTCTTCGTGCTGGGCTTCACGCTGAATCTCGTCGGCATCGTCAGCCACGTTGCGGTCTCGTCGTTCGCCAGGCGCTGGTTTGCCACGCCGCTGCCGCCGGCGTGGACGACCGAGTGGTACGCGTACTCCTGGCGGGAGTTCCAGCTCGCCGACGTGCTGACCGTCACTGCGATCGTGGCCGCCACGGTGACGGCGCTAGCGCTGCTGCTGGGATTCCCCGCCGCCTATGTTCTGGCGCGGCGGGGATTTCCGGCGAAGAACGCGGTGCTCCTGCTCTACTTCCTGCCGCTGCTGATCCCGCAGATGACGTACGGCATTCCGCTCGCCACGTCGCTCTACCGCTACCGCGTCGGCGGGACGATGGCCGGTGTGATCCTCGCCAACCTCGTCCCCATGCTGCCGCTGGCGATCTTCGTGCTCCTGCCCTTCATCGAGCAGATCAGCGAGAACCTCGAGTGGGCCGCGCGAGTGCACGGCGCCGGGCGGTGGCAGGTCTTCCGGCGGGTCGTGCTCCCGTTGGCGCTGCCCGGCGTGCTGACGGCGGGGCTGCTCGTGCTCGTCAACACCGTGGCGAACTTCGAGCTGACGTTCCTGCTCTCGGGCGCCGGCTCGCAGACCTTGGTTGTCGCGCTCTACTACGCCGTCTTCGCGGCCGGCATGCGGCCGATCTACTCCGTGGACGCCATGGCCGTCATCTACATGGCGATCGTGCTCGTCATCCTGCTCGTCGCCCTCCGATTCGTCCGACCGACGCAAATGGTCTTCCGCCTCGGAGGGCGATAGCAGGCGGTTGAAAAAGGCCCATCTGCTTCGTTGGCGCCCTCGGCCGCACGCTCAACGTACAGGCAGTACGCCTCGCGTGCGGCTATCGGGCGCCGCCTCGCATCTGGGCCTTTTTGAACCGCCTGCGACGCTTACTTCTTTCGGGGGTCGTCGGCGGGGTTGACGTAGTTCACGCCCCAGGGGCCCACGCCGTGCACCTGGACGATCGTCTCGTCCTTCGTCCAGCCGAAATGGTTCGTCTTGGGCTGCATGATCGCGACGCTTCCTGGCGCCAACGCCATGCTCTTCGCGGGATCCAGCTTGTCGCCCACGCCCATGTGGAACGCACCGGAAATGACGGTCACGTGCTCGATCGCCGGATGCGAGTGCGCGGGGATCTTGTAGTCGGCGGGAAACTTCAGCCGGAACGTGAACGGCACGGCTTCACTGACAGGGCCCTCGATGACCGCCATCTTCGCCCCGGGCGGCAGCGACGGCACATCCTGCCACTTGAGGTCGTCGGGCTTGACCATGACGTGAGAGGCGCCTTGCGCCCAGCACATGGAGGCGGAGAGGCAGCCGACGGCCAGCGCGACGAGCGACACGACGAGCTTCGTCTTCATGACCGATCCTCCTTCGATGGACGTTGCGCGAGATACCAGTCGAGGATGTGGGCACCGTCCCAGACGACGACGCCCGGGCGGCGCATGATCTCCTCGAAGGCGCGCTCGACGTGGCGAGCGCGGTGCGGCACGCCGGAGAGGTAGGGATGGCAGGCGATCGCCATCACCTTGGGGCGCTCGGCGCTCTCCTCGTAGAGACACGCGAAGTGGTCGAGCGCCCGCGCGGGGAACGCGTCCGAGGGCTGGTGCTGGAGCGCCATCATGACGATGTCGTGGATCTCGAAGTTGTAGGGCAGCGCCACCAGCGGCCGTGACGTCGTGCGGAGCGTGACGGGCTCGTCGTCGAGCACCCAGTCGCCGATGTACTCGATGCCGGCGTCGGCGAGGTAGTCGAGCGTGTGCTCCGTCTGGGTGAGGCCGGGGCCGAACCAGCCGCGCGGCCGGCGGCCCGAGAACTTCTCGATGATATCGATCGTGCGCCCGATCACGGCCCGCTCGTCGTCGAGCCGCTGCATGGGGATCTGCTCGTAGCTGTGGGCGTTGAGCTCCCAGCCGCGCGCCAGGCAGGCCTCGGCCACCGGCGGATACGTCTCGCACACCTTGGCGTTGAGCGTGACCGTCGGCGAGATGCCGAGGCGCTCGAACATCCGCTTCAGCCGCCAGAAGCCGACGCGCATCCCGTACTCGTGCCACGTCCAGTTGGGCACGTCCGGGAGCAGCGTCTGGCCCTGCGGCGGCGGAATGACCGTCCGCGCCATCGGACGGGCGATATCCCATTCCTCGAGCGCCAGCACCGGCCACACCACCAGGCGGGCGCCGCCGGGCAGTACCAGCGGCGCCCGGCCCTCGATGGGCGAGAAGTCGAGCCGTTCCCTCGGGATCACGGAATGATCGGCAGCAGCAGATAGGATTCGCGCGCGCCGCCGGTGTGCAGCGTGACCTTCCCGCCGAAGACGTCCGACGGCCGGTCGTCGGGGTCGGCGTGGGTCATGCCGCCGGTGCCGCGCGTGCCGTAGTGGAACTTCTTGCCGAACTCCGACAGCTCGCCGGTGTACTCGTAGTCCTTGCCGCGGACGGTGAGCGCGATGCGCCAGCCGGCGGGCACGACGATGCACGACGGCACGATCTCGACGTCGCACTCGTAGACCTCTCCCGGCGTCAAGGGCTCGATGCGGTCGTGGGGATGGTAGGGACGATACGGCAGGCTGCGGCGCGGATCGAGGCGGCGATGCGAGGCGCGCAGCCAGCCGTTGGCGATCGGCGTGTTCGG
>Ga0075425_100009917_pt1 | contig 10146 bp, 3 predicted proteins | sample SoiMethybrSBSTD4_FD_75300 | JGI IMG/M metagenome (GOLD analysis project Ga0075425, IMG submission 75300) | Bulk soil microbial communities from a Populus tree surrounding site in Tennessee, USA - Soil MetaG P. TD hybrid SBSTD4 | ecosystem: Environmental > Terrestrial > Soil > Tree plantation...
TTCGGACACGCGGTCGTGATGTTCGCGGCGGCGTGTCGTGCGGTCGGCATGTCGATCGGCCGCTGCGCGTACGAGACGATGCGGCCGGCTGTGGTGGCGGGCTCCGTCGCTGCCGTCGCGTGCATCGCGCTGCGCAGCCTCCTGCCGCCGCATTCGACGGTCGCCGTCGTTGTCGAAGGGACGCTGGTGGCAGCCACCTACCTCGTGTCGTTGATGACGATCGGTTTCGACCCGGCGATCCGGCGCACGTATTCGTCCCGGCTGCTCGGTGCCGGCGCGGCGATCGCGTCCGTGCTGCGCGGGGCGCGCACGGATGGCCGTCGTCATCGCGCCGCCGCCGGTTCGTACACGAACTGATCGACCATCGGCGCCGCGGGCGCGAATCGAGCGAATCCAACAGTCCAGCGACGACTATAACAAGCCGCCATTAGAAAACTGTCAGCGTGCGGTGTTATCCTGAACCTACCGTCGCGCATGCGGCGCCAGAAAAGGCTCGAGCGACCACGCCTCCCACGAGCGAGGCACCACGAACTTGGTCGCGGCCGGGAGGTGCATCAATGCCGAATAGCACCGGGGGCAGTCGATAGGCTGTTCTCAGCTGTTGAACATCAAGGGCCGGCCACAGCGCCGGCCCTTGGTGTGTACGCTAATCCGCTCTCGACAAGTTGATGAGAGTCGCGCCCGGCACTCGACCTGACAGCCTGGCGTCGCGGAGCGAGTGCTCCATGATGCGGCGCGCGATGTGCGAGTGCTCCCGGGCGAGCGCCTCGGCGCGGGCGCCTTCATGCGCCGCGATCGCTTCGACGATCCGGCGGTGATGCTCCTGGCCGATCTCGGCGGTGTGGGCCGCGGCCGCCGCTTGGATGAAGACGTGCGCACTCGGCGCGGCGAACGGCAGGCTCAGAATTCCTTCGAGCGTCGCGACCACCATGCGGCTCTTCGAAAGCTGCCAGAGCGCTCTGTGAAACCGATCGTTGTGTTCCAGAAAACGCGGGTACTGCCGCGGCCGCAGCGGCAGCAGCGCTTCCATCCGCTGCAGATGCACCCGGATCTCCGCGAGATCGTCCGGCCCTGAATACCGCTCCGCCGCCAGTCGTGCGGCGGTGCCCTCGAGCACGCCTCGTATCTCGATCGCGTCCCAGACGTCCTCGATTGCAAACGCCCGGACGCGGTAGCCGCCGGAGTGAACCCGCTCGAGAAGTCCCTCGTGCGCGAGGCGGCTCAAGGCGTGACGAATCGGCGTGCGCGACGCGTTGAGCCGGCCAACCAGATCGAGTTCGGTGAGACGCCGCCTCGTGGCAAACGCACCGGTCAGTACCATCTCGCGGAGCATCAGCGTGACGCGGTCGGATTGCGAAGGCGAAAGGGCCGGCGAGTTCGACACGCGAAGGGCCCGTTTCACCATCTCTGCACACATAAATTGTATACAAACACCGCCGAAATCAGGCCGACGCCGGGCCCAGGCCGCCGCGTTTCGTCAAAAACACTTGGCTGTAAACGATTACGGACTTATACTCCGCCAGTTTCATTGTGTACATCGCGGCGTCGGAGGCTTCGACGCCATGCGTATTCCATCGGTTCTGCGGTTCGAAGTCTGTGATTGCTGGGAAGGAGGATCTATGCGGTTGGTCAGAGGCCTCGGGGGCGTACTCCGTCTCGCCCTCATAGCCCTCGTCTTCGTGGGCTATCCAACGGTTCTTCGCGCACAAACCACCAGTGCTACCGTTTCGGGAGTCGTTCAGGACTCGCAAGGCGGCGTCCTGCCCGGCGTCACGGTCACGATGACCAGCCGCACGCAGGGCAACGCGATGACCGCGACGACCGACGCCGGCGGCCGCTTCGTGTTTCCGATCGTGCGTCCCGACACCTATACGTTGAACGTCGCGCTTCAGGGCTTCAAAACGCTCGAGCGCACGAACGTCGTCGTCAACGCGAACGACAAGCTGACGACCGGCACGCTGACGCTGGACGTGGGCGCGCTGTCCGAGGAAGTCAGCGTCACCGGCCGCGTCACCGAACTGCAGTCGTCGAGCGGCGAGCGCTCGTTCACGCTCGAGAACGAGACGTTGAAGAACATCGCCAACAACGGCCGCGCGCTCTTCAACTTCACGGCGCTGGTGCCCGGAGCGCTCTCGCAGTCCAGGAACAACGCGGAGATTGGGTCGGTTGGTGACTTCACCGTCAACGGGCAGCGACCCAACTCGAACAACATCACGATCGACGGCGTCGCCAACATCGACACCGGCAACAACGGCGGCAACATGGCGACGACCAACATCGACGCCGTCGCCGAGTTCAAGGTCCTGACCAACGCGTATCAGGCGGAGTACGGACGCGCCGTGGGCGGCCAGCTACAGGTGGTCACCAAGAGCGGCACGCAGGACTATCACGGATCGGGCTACTGGTACGGACGGCGCTCGGGGTGGGACGCGAACACCTATCTGAACAAGCGCGAAACGCCGGAGGTGCCGAAGGCAAAGACCTCGCGCAACGACCAGGGCTACACAATCGGCGGGCCGGTCTCGTTTCCGGGCTTCAACGAGGAGAAGAAGAAGCTGTTCTTCTTCTGGAGCGAGGAATTCGAGAACCGCAGCAATCCGCCGAACCTCCGTCAGGCGCGCGTGCCGACGGCGCTCGAACGGCGCGGCGATTTCTCGCAGAGCGTGGACAGCAGCGGCAATCCGTTCCCCTACGTTCGTGACTACACCACCGGGCTGCCGTGCAGCGCCGCCAACACGAGCGGCTGCTTCCGTGACGGTGGCGTGCTCGGCCGGATTCCGGCGAACCGCCTCTACCAGCCGGGACTCGCGGCGCTCGGCATTTTCCCCGACGGGAACTTCTCCGGCGGCAGCGGCTTGAACTACACCAGCCAGGTCCCCGATCAGCCGTCGCGGCGCGAAGATCTGCTGCGCATGGACTTCCAGCCGGCCAACGCCTGGCGCGTCACCGGCCGCTACATGCACAACAAGGAAGACACGCTGCAGGCGTACGGGACGACATGGGCCGGCAACGGCAGCGATCAGTTGCCGATGCCGGTGCTGTTCGTCCACCCCGGCACCAACGTCATGCTCTCCGCGACCGGTGTCCTGAACAACACGACGTCGCTCGAGTTGAGCTGGGGACGGGCGTCCAATTCGCTGAACTTCCAGCTCCAGCAGGAGAAGCTGTTCAGGAGCAACGCCGGCTTGCAGAGCATGCCGCTCCTCTTCCCGAGCGCGGTGCAGGCCGACTACGTGCCGTGGCTGGTGTTCCGCCCGAACAGCAACTCCGGGCCGACCGGCAACGCCGGTCAGTACCAGACCGATCGCGGGCCGTTCACCAACGAGAACATCACCCACGACGTCATCGCGAACCTGACCAAGGTGTGGGGCGCGCACTCGTCGAAGGCCGGCTTCTACTTCCAGCACAGCTTCAAACCGCAGAGCATCTTCGCGAGCTTCAACAGCCAGATCGACTTCACCGAGAACTCGAGCAACCCGTTCGACACCGGCTACTCCTACGCGAACGCCGCGACCGGCGTGTTCAACTTCTACCAGCAGGCGTCGAAGTACGCGCTGCCCGAATGGAACTACAAGAACATCGAGTGGTACGCGCAGGACAACTGGAAGCCGAACGGCCGCCTGACGCTCGACTACGGCGTGCGCTTCTACACCCTGACGCCGCAGTGGGACACGACGCTGCAGGCCTCGAACTTCCTGCCGGACCAGTTCAATCCGAGCACGGCGGCGAAGCTCTACACGCCGGTCTGCGTCGGCGGCGCGCCGGGCGCGGGCTGCGTCCGCCGCGGAATCGATCCGACGCTCAAGGCGCAGGGTGTGCCGCCGACGCTGGCCAACACCGTCGATGAACGCTTCATCGGCCGGCTGACGCCCGGCTCGAACCGCTTCAACGGCAGCTTCCAGGCGGGACAAGGCATCGACGATCAGCTGCAGGACGGCACAAAGCTCCGCGTCTCGCCGCGCATCGGCGGCGCGTATGACCTCTCGGGCAAGGGCGACACCATCGTCCGCGGCGGCTTCGGGATCTTCTACGATCGGCCGCAAGGGAACATGGTGTTCGACATGATCTCGAACGCGCCCGGCGTGCTGAACTCCCGGCTCGACTGGGGCCGGCTGCAGGATCTGGCGTCGGCAAGCGGCGATCCGTTCACGACGCTGTCGCTCAGTCCGACCGCGTTCGGCTTCGAGCCGCCGCGCGTCGATCAGTGGAACGTCGGGGTGCAGCGCAAGCTGTTCGAGGCGGTGATCCTCGACGTCGCGTATGTCGGCTCCAGGTCGACCCACCTGTTGCGGCAGGTGCAGATCAACTCGCTGCCGTTCGGTGCGACGTTTCAGCCGCAGAACCAGGATCCGACGCGCGTGGCGAACTCGGTGCCCGGCGCCAACGCGCTGCCGACCGATTTGCTGCGGCCGTACCAGGGCTACGGCGACATCCGGATGTGGGACTACAGCGGCTACGGAGATTACAAGGGGCTGCAGACAGCGGTGACCCGGCGCTTCGATCGCGGCTTCATGGTGTCCGGCTTCTGGGTGTGGAGCAAGGCGCAGGGCATCAACAACGACGACTTCTCCGCCGGCGTGCCGAATCTGAGCAAGGAACAGACCCGGGCGCTCGACTACGGGTTGGTCGATTACGACCGGACGCACAACTTCACGGTCAACGCGATCTACCAGATGCCGAAGGTGACCGAGAGCAAGGGGCTCGGTCTGCTCGCCAACGAGTGGCAGTTGTCGGGCGTCTATCGCTGGACGAGCGGCCGGCCGTACACGATCAACTTCTCGATTCCCGGCATCGGCTCCGCGAATCTGACCGGCACGAACTTCCCGAACGCGCGCGTCGCTCTCACCTGCGATCCGGGCAAGGGCAACAGCGGCGATCCGTACCGGCAGTTCGACAACCCGTCGTGCTTCGCGCCGCCGCAGCCGGGCAGCAACGGCAACGAAACGCCGCGCTTCTTCGCGCGCGAACCGCCGCTCCACAACCTCGACCTGTCGATCTCGAAGAACTTCACCATCGTGCGCAACATGAAGTTCGAGTTCCGGATCGACATGTTCAACGCGTTGAACACCGACCAGTTCTCTACGGTGAACAACACGGTGAACTTCGCGAGCCTGACGGATCGGACGATTACCAACCTGCCGTACAACGCGCAGGGGACCCTGACGCAGCGCAACGGCTTTGGCACCATCAGCGGCGTCGCCCCTCCGCGCACGCTGCAGCTGGTCACCCGCTTGACGTTCTAGCGGTGGAAGTCGAGGCTGCGACGCATCACTCGTAGGCGGGCCCAACAGGTCCGCCTACGAGTCCGTCACAGCCTCACGCCTTTCCAGCCCGCCACGAGCTGGAGTTAGACTCACCTCGGCGATGGACATCAAGCGTTCCTGGGTTCGCGCACGTGCCACGCCGCGTGCGATTGTGCTCGCCGTGTCCGCCTTGCTCGGCGCGATCGGCGTGTTCATGCCGGCACCAGCGGCGCAGCAGGCACGAGCGGAGGCGGAAGAGCGCACGCGGTTGCTGAAACTTCAGCGCGACGCCGTCACCCAGTTGCAGCAGGCGTCGCGCGCGGGCACGCCAGCCGATCAAGTTCGCCGCGCGCTTCTCGATGCCAGCCGCAATCTCGAAACATTGGCCCGGCCGGCAGTCACGAGCCTCGATGCGCCGCTGCGACGCGAGCTCGGCCGCGCGGCATCCGATGTCGCGGCGCTCGCGTCGGCCGACGCTGGACGCGTCGCGGCGGCGATCGGCCCGGTGCTCGCGCTCCTCGAAAAAGTACGCGCGCAACTCGAGGGAGAAGTCGCGCTCGGCCTGACGTTCCAGGGCAGCTACAGCCAGACGAAGCCGAAAGATCCCGCGTACGGCGGCCACGCATCGACGATGGGCCCCGCGCCGGCTACCGGCCCGTCGCCGGAAGACGGCGCGCCCGTGCCCGTCACCTTCGAAGTGGGTGCGCGGCTGCCGTCGAAGATGTATTGCGGCGGACCAACCAAGGACCACATCCTCGAATCGGCCTGCGGCGGCGTGGCGCTGTTCGACTACGACGGCGATGGACTGCTCGACATCTATCTCGTGACCGCGGCGGAGCTCACGCCTTCGCGCGAACGTATTCCACACCGCAATGCCCTCTACCACAACCTCGGCGGATGGAAGTTCGAGGACGTGTCGAAGCAGGCTGGCGTCGATCTCGCCGCGTGGGGCAGCGGCGCGTGCGCCGGCGATTTCGACGGCGACGGCCGCCTCGATCTCTACGTCACCAATTGGGGCCCGAACGCGTTGTTTCACAACCGCGGCGACGGCACGTTCGAGGAAGTCGCGGCTCGGGCCGGCGTCGCCGCCGGCGGCTGGAGCACGGGCTGCGCGTTCTTCGACGCTGACGGCGACGGCGATCTCGACCTCTACGTCGCTCGCTACGTGGACACGACGTGGGATGCCGTCGTCCGCGCACAGCGGACGCTGCAGTGGCGCAACGGGCCGCACATCATGGTCGGGCCGGTCGGACTTCCCGGAGAGTCCGATCTGTTCTTCGAAAACGTCGGCAACGGACGATTCGTCGAGGCGGCCGAGGCGCACGGGCTCTCCGATTCGTCCCGGGCCTACGGCTTCGGCGTCGTGACGACCGATTACGACGATGACGGGTTGGTCGACGTGTTCGTCGCAAACGACTCGAACCCGAATCTCCTGTATCACAACCTCGGGAACGGACGGTTCGAGAGCGTGGGACTGGACGCCGGCGTCGCGGTGAACGGCGACGCGCGCGCGCAAGCCGGAATGGGCGCCGACGCCGGTGACTACGACGGCGATTCGCGGATGGATCTCGTGCTCACGACGTTCGCGCACGATCGCTACACGCTGTATCGCAACGTCGACGGCCGGCACTTCGAGGACGTGAGCATGGCGGCGGGCATCGCCGCGCCCACCTTCGTTCGCATGGGCTGGGGCGCCGCCTTTTTCGACGCCGACCTCGACGGCAAGCTCGATCTGTTCTTCGCCAACGGCCACATTTTTTCGGATATCGACAAGTTTCCCGAGCTTGGCGAAACCTACCGACAGAAGAACCAGCTGCTCCTGAATCTCGGCACCAGGTTCCGCGACGTTTCGGATCGCGCCGGCGGCGGCCTGCAGATCGCATCTGTCGGCCGCGGCCTTGCCGTCGGCGATCTCGACAACGATGGCGATCTCGATCTCATCGTGAGCAACACAGACGAAGCGCCGACGCTGCTGGAGAACCGACAGGCGACCAAGCACCATTGGGTGGCGGTGCGCGCCACGGCCGCCTCGGGGAATCGGTTCGCGATCGGCGCAAAGGTTACAGTCAGCGGCGGCGGCACCAGGCAGTTCCGCGAAATCCGATCGGGCGGGAGCTTCCTCTCACAGAACGACCTGCGCGCGTACTTCGGCCTCGGCGACTACGCCGGTCCCGTCGATGTGGAGATCCGGATGCCCGGCGGCCGCCGCTGGCAGTGGAAACAGCTGCCCGTCGATCGTTTACACGTGTTGACGTTGTCCAACTGATGACGAAGACGCTCGTCGTCGCAAGCATTCTGTCGACGTGTCTGGTGGCCGGTGAAACGGCGCAGGTCGACGACACAGGCGTCTATCGGCCAAAGCTCACCGTCTCTGACACGCTCGAACCTTATCTGAAACAGCTCGAACCAGGACACGATGCCTTCACGCTCGAGCGCCAGGTACAGGAGCTCGACGGGCGATTGCGCGAGTTGTCCGATGCGCTGCGCGGCGGCGGGCCCCTTGTCGCGGGCATCACCACGCGGCTGCTCGATCCGAGCTTCCGCGGCGCACGGCTGTTACCCGCGGAGAGAGCGTCAACGAGTCAACCGCCGTTAGAGGTGCAGAGGGCGACTGATCTGCCGAGCGACGCGACGCTCGACGCGCGCGCGTTCGCCGCGGAACTGCGGCGGCTGGTCGACGATGTCCGCGCCGTCGCCGTCGCGGAATTCCTCGTCACTGCAATCGAAGCTGAGGGGCCGGCGGATTCGCCATCAGGTCTGCGCACCGCCGTCCGCTACGACATCGTCGGCGAGGGAACGAAAACGTATCGCGTCGAGCACGTCGGCGAGTGGCAGATGGGATGGCGGCGGAACGCGTCCGGGTGGCAGGTCGTTCGATGGAACGCGACGTCGCATGTGGTCAGCCGTGCGCAGCGCCCAATCTTCACGGAGATCACCGCGGCGGCGCTCGGCGGCAACGACTCGTTCCGCCGGCAGCTCAACATCGATCTCGACTCGTGGATGGCGACGCTGGACTCGGTCCTGACGCGCGACTCGAACGGTCACCAGGGCGTCTCGGTTGGGGATGCGGACGGAGACGGCCTCGACGACTTGTACGTCGCGCAGCCGGGCGGACTGCCCAATCGCCTGTACCGGAATCGCGGCGACTCGACCTTCGAGGACATCACCGATCGGGCGGGCGTCGGCATCCTCGATGACACGGCGCAGGCGCTCTTTGCCGACGTCGACAACGACGGCGATCAGGATCTCATCGTCGCGACGTCGACCAATCCGCTCCTCTTCATCAACGACGGCAAAGGGCATTTCACGCTCGTTCCGGATGCCTTTCGATTCGCGCGGCCGCTCCAGGGCGTGCTCACGTCGATCACCATGGCGGACTACGATCGGGACGGCTTCCTCGATCTGTACTTGTGCGTCTACTCATATTTCTTCGGCGCCGGTGAGGACAAGGCCGGCACGCCGGCGCCGTACTACGACGCCCGCAACGGTCCGCCCGGCGTGCTCTTTCGAAACGACGGCCACGGGCGATTCGTCGACGCCACTCACGATGCCGGTCTCGACGCCGGAAACGATCGCTATCACTTCGCGGCGGCGTGGGGCGACTACGACGGCGACGGCTGGCCGGATCTCCTCGTCGCCAACGACTTCGGGACCAAGAACCTGTATCGGAACCTCGGGCGCCGCGATGGCAGCGTGAAGTTCGAGGATGTCGCCGCCGCGGCGGGCGTGCTCGATCACGGCGCGGGCATGAGCGCCGCCTTTCTCGATTACGACAACGACGGCCTGCTCGACATCTACACCGGCAACATGTGGAGCGCGCCCGGACTCCGCATCACCTCGGCGCCGGCGTTCATGCGCGACGCGACGCCGGAGGTGCGCGCGCTCTATCGCCGTCACGTTCGCGGCAACTCGCTGTTGCGAAATCTCGGCAACGGACGCTTCGAAGACAAGTCGATCGAAGCGCACGCCGACATGGGGCGCTGGGCATGGTCGTCGGATGCGCTCGATTTCGACAGCGACGGCTGGGACGATCTCTACATCGTCAACGGCATGCTGACGCGCGACGCTCGTGGGGCGAGCGACCTCGAGGGTTTTTTCTGGCGACAGGTCGTCGCCCGCTCTCCGCTGACGCGCGTGCCGGGCACGCCTTACGACGATGCATGGCGTGCGATCAATCAGATGCTGGTGAAGGGTTCGATCGCCAGCCGCCAGCGCAACGTATTCCTGCGCAACGATGGACACGGCGGTTACGACGAAGTCTCAGGCGCCCTCGGACTCGATCTCGATCAGGACGGCCGATCGTTCGCCGTTTTCGACATCGACGGGGACGGCGATCCGGATCTGGCGGTGATGGCCGACCGTCAGGCGCCGCAGCTTCGGATCTTCCGAAACGACTTCGACCCGAAGCCGCCGTCGATCGCTGTACGACTGCGTGGAACGAGGAGCAACCGTGACGCAATCGGCGCGCGGGTCACCGTCGAGACCGATCGACTCCGCAAGGTGCGGATCGTGCAGGCCGGGTCCGGATTCCTGTCGCAGCACTCGAAGGAACTGCTGATCGGTCTCGGCGCGAGCGAGCGCATCTCGAAGCTCACGGTCAGCTGGCCGTCGGGAGCAACGCAGGTGTTCACCGATGTGCCGCTCGACACGCGCGTTCAGATCGTCGAAGACGGTGGAATCAAGACGGAGCCGTTCAAGCCGCGATCGACGGGCACGACGACGAACTCACTGTCTGCGCCGGCGTCCGCGCCACGCGCCACCTGGATGTACGAGCCGTTCGCGGCACCCGACGTGTCGCTGACCGACGCCGGCGGCGCGACGCGCTCGCTCGCGGCGCTGAAAGGCCACCCGGCCATCGTTCTTCTGTGGTCCTCGAATGTGTCGGCGGCGCGCACAGCGCTCG
>Ga0075425_100009920_pt1 | contig 10142 bp, 5 predicted proteins | sample SoiMethybrSBSTD4_FD_75300 | JGI IMG/M metagenome (GOLD analysis project Ga0075425, IMG submission 75300) | Bulk soil microbial communities from a Populus tree surrounding site in Tennessee, USA - Soil MetaG P. TD hybrid SBSTD4 | ecosystem: Environmental > Terrestrial > Soil > Tree plantation...
ACCCAGGATTCCCACGCCACGGTGCCGCGCGTCGCCGCGCCGTTCACCGCGCTCGATGGGCAGGATCTGGGGCCGTTCGAGTTTGCGATCCGTGCGGGCGTGGGCAGCATGATGGCCGCCTATGTCGCCTATCCCGGGTGGGACGCGAGCGGCCGCGCCGCCGCGTTCTCACCTCCGATCCTCAACTACCTGCGCGATCCGCTCAACTTCGCGGGATTCATCGTGACCGACGCGCTGATCATGGGCGGCGCCACCGCCACGCAGGCGGAGGCGCCGGCGACCGTCAGCGCGCTCGCCGCCGGGTGCGACGGCTTGCTCTATCCCGAGGACTTCGCGGGGGTGATCGCCGCGCTCGACGCGGCGGTGGGGAAAGAGATTCCCGCAGCACGCGCGGAGGAAGCGCTGGCGCGCTACGACCGCACCGTCGGGGAATGGGGAAGGGGGAAGGGGGAAGCGGGAGTCGATGTCGCCGCGAACACTGCGTTCGCCGATCAACTCGCCCAACGCGCGCTGCGCTGGGTGCGCGGCGACAAACCCAAAGTCCGCATGGCGGTGAAAGTGGCAGTCGTGGATGACGACGCCGGCGGCCCATACACCGTCGGCTCGCGCGCCGTGTTCGCAACGGAGCTGCGCGCGCACGGCAAACGAATAACGGACAACGGACAGCGCATCGTCGTGGTGTTCGCCAACCCGCTCTCGTGGAAGGGCCACGCCGACCTCAGCGCGCGCGCGCGCGCCGCGCTGCGACGGCTCGTGCCCGGTGCGGCGCTGGTGGTGTTGTTCGGCCATCCGCGACTGACGGCGCAAATCCCGGGAGCGGGGCCGGTGCTGTGTGCCTGGGGAGGAGATCCGATTATGCAGAGAGCCGCGGCCTTCGAGCTGGTGCGTGGTGCATAGTGCGCGGGACAACGCGCCCCACGCACCACTCACCACGTCCCACGCACCTATTTCAGCAGATTGAGCGAGCGGAGATAGTCGACCACGAAGTACGCCGGTACCGAATAGATGATCTTGCCGTTGGACTCCCGCTCGCCGCCGTACAGCACCGCCACCACGTGGCCGTCGCGGTCGAAAATCGGGCTGCCCGAAGAACCCGGCGCGCCGTAGCCGTCCACCTGCACCAAAGTGGTGAGCACCTTGCTCACCGTGCCGGCCGTGAGCGTCGGATCGGCGACGGCGTTCACGCCCTGGCCGCCTTCCATCGGCAGATCGATGCCCAGCGGGAAGCCGATGATCGCCACCGGGTCGCCGCGCTGCACCGCGCGCGCGTCGTGCGAAACCCCGGCGACGCGCGGCACGCCGCCCGGGATGTCCACCTTGAGCACACCCAGGTCTTGGGTGCTCGAGACGCCGAGCATGCGGCCCGGGAACCACTGCTTGGAGCCCGAGAACTTCACGGCGATGCGCTGCGGCTGCCGCGTGCCGTCTTCGCCCACCAGCACGTGCTTGTTCGTGACGAGCGTGCCCTGCGAATCGACCGAGAACGCCGTGCCGCTGAATACCTCGCCGGGGCCGAACTCCACCAGCACGAGGGCCACGGCGTCCTGGTTGCGCTGGCTGATCGAGCGGTAGTCGACGGCCGCCGCGCCCACGATGCTGCGGTAGCGGTGCTCGGCGGCAGCGAGCTCGGCGCGCAGCCGGACCAGCGTCGTGTCGTCACCTTTGCGGGCCGCCGTGTCGAGCTGGCTCTGGATGCGCGACACTTCCTGGTGCGACTGTGCCAGGGCGTCCCGCAACGCCTCGACCTGATTCTGGAATTGGGCGATTTCGCGCTGGTCGCGCGCGCGCTCCCGCCCGCCTTGCCACTGGAAGAACCCGAACAGCGCGAACGCGAGCACCAGCGCGCCGAACAACAACTTGGTGGTGCGCCGCAGCTGCGACGTCTGGCGCGCGACTTCCTGCGCGATGCGCACGCCGGTGCTGGAGCGGCGCGGCGCGGGGGTGGGAGGCGGGAGAGTGGCGCGTCCCGCCGCCGCAAACTCCTGCCGCGGCGCCGACGCGCGCCGCGCCAATCCGGCCGCGCCGCTTTCGGCGGCGACGTCACCTTCGTCGAGTGTGTGGAATTCCAGCGCCGGGCCTTTTTCGCCGAAGCCGATCACGTCGCCGTCTTTCAAGACGACGTCGCCCGTGACGCGCGCGCCGTTGACGAACGTGCCGTTGCGGCTGTCCAGGTCCTTGAGGACGAACCCCGCGGCGCCGCGCGTGATGGACGCGTGCCGGGACGAGACGTCGAGATCGCGCTCGGCATCGAACCGCACATCCGAGAGTGGGTGGCGTCCGACACCGATGTATCCCTTGACGAAGGCTTCGACTTCGCCCGCGCGAGCCCCCGAGAGGAACTTGAACTGCGCCTTCACCGGGCCAGGATCAGGTAGAGCGCCGCCACGCCCGCGCCCGCGAGCAGCAGCAGCGTGAGCCAGCGGGCCCGCGCCCGGCGCACCGGTACGGGCGCCTTGCTGCCTTTGTAGACGGGCACGGGCTCCGTGCTCGTCTCGGTGTCGATCAACGGATAGGTCTGGTGCCCGGCCTGGTCGGGCGTCTCGGCCGGCAGTCCGTCGCCCTCGAACCGCGCGATCACGACGGTGATGTTGTCGGGGCCGCCGCGGTCGTTGGCGAGCGCGATGAGTTTGTCGCACGCCGTCGCCAGATCGTTTTCTTTCCCGGCGATCGCGGCGATCTCTTCCTTCTTCACGAGCCCCGACAGCCCGTCGGAGCAGAGCACCAGGACGTCGCCCTGGCGCAGGTCCTGGTGCGTGAGGTCGACTTTGACCTTCGGATCGGGCCCGAGTGCCTGCAGGATGATGTTGCGGCGCTCGCTCTGCGCGGCTTCCTCTTCGGTCAGCTCGCCGGCCTCGACCAGCCGTTGCATCAGCGACTGATCCTTGGTGAGTTGCACCGCGACGCCGTCGCGCACCAGATAGGCGCGACTGTCGCCCACCTGCGTGAGATAGAGGTGATCGGCCAGGACGCCGACGGCGGTGGTCGTGGTCCCCATGCCGCGGACTTCGGGGTGGGCCTTGGCGTACGCGTGGATATGCCCGTTCGCCGTCTCCACCGCTTCCTTGAGCCGCGCGGCGAAGCGCTGCGCGGTGAGCTCGGTCTCCGTGCCCCAGCTCTTCTTCAGTTGCTCGTAGATGGTCTTGGTCGCCATCTCGCTCGCCACTTCGCCCGCCGCGGCGCCGCCCATGCCGTCCGCCACGACGAACAGCGTGCCGCGCTCGCCCAGCTCGTGCTCGCGCACGGTGGGCTGCAGCGACGCGTCGTCCTGCGTCAGATCCGCCACGAGGAAGCAATCCTCGTTGTGGTCGCGCGTCTTGCCGACGTCCGTTTTGCCGAAGACGCGGACCCGGACGGGCTTGGGGTTGGAAGAGCGTCCGAACATGGCTATTGGCACTGCGTCGTCGCGACGTTGGCGAACGTCGGCGTCGCGGGATCGAGCGTCTGGGCGCGGCGGATCCAGGTACAGCCCTGCGGCCGGTTACCCAGTTTCCAGAAGGCGTTGGCGATCACGAACGCGGCCATCGCCTTGTCGGTCTTCGCGACCGCTTCGGCTTCGTACAACACGGTGGCCGAATCGCGCGCGGCCGCCGGGTCGCGGTCCACGAGGTCGGTCAGGGCGTCCAGCGCGTCGGCCGCCTTGGCGGGATCGACGCGGTGGGTGGCGAGCTGCGTCGTGTTGTTGGGCCGCTGCGTCGCATTCTGCGGTCTGGTATTGGTCTGCGGCTTCGCCGTGTCGTGCGGCACCGTGGCCACCTGTTTCGTCGTATCGGCGGGCAACGGCCCGCCGTTGGCGGGCGTTTTGTGGCCGAACACGGCCCACGCACCGCCGCCCAGCGCCAGCACCGCCACCGCGCCGCCCACCATCGGCACGAACGACCGCTTCTTCGCGGGTGCCGCTGGCGCGGCCTTCGCGCCGCCCTTCGCCGCCATCGCTTGCGTCGCGGACGTATCGAGCAGCTGCGTTTTCTCGCTCCCGACGTTGGCCCGGGTCGCGGGCACCGCCAGCGTGGCCGAGCTCCCGCCGGTGATGCTCGCCACATCCTGGGCGAACTTGGAGACGGTCTGATAGCGATCGACCGGCGTGCGCGTCAGCGCGTTGTCGAGCACTTCCTGGAGTCCCGCGGGGAACGTCAAGTCGGATCGCGTCACCGCCAGCTTCGCCGGTTCGTCGGTGAGGCGCTTGATCATCGTCTCCTGCACGGTGTCCGCCGTAAACGGCAGCTCACCCGTGAGCATCTTGTAGAACACCAGCGCCAGCGAGTACAGATCGCTGCGGCCGTCGAGCTTGTCGCCCGAGAGCTGCTCCGGGCTCATGAACTCGGGCGTCCCCACCACGAGGCCGGTCTTCGTGACCTTCTGGCCCGACTCGTCGCCGCTCACGGCTTTGGCGATCCCGAAGTCCACCACCTTCACCACGTCGGCGCCGCCTTTGTTCTTGGTGAGCATGATGTTGTCGGGCTTCAGGTCGCGGTGCACGATGCCGAGATCGTGCGCGGCCTGCAGGGCGTCGGCCACCTGGCGGAAGATGTGTACGGCGCGCGGCACCTTGAGCGCGCCGTCGCGTTCCAGCAGGTCGGTGAGTGCCTCGCCCTCGATGTACTCCATCGCGAGGTAAATCAGGCCCTCGGGCGTTTCGCCGAAATCGTAAATCGCGCAGACGTTGGGGTGCGTGATGCGGCTGGCGTTCGACGCTTCGCGGTTGAAGCGCGCCACGGCGTCGGGGTCGTGCACCATCGACGGGTTCATCACCTTGATGGCGCTGCGCCGGCCCATCTTCACGTGCTCGGCGAGATACACCTGGCCCATGCCGCCTTCGCCCAGCTTCTTCACCACGTGGTAGCGGTCGGCCACCACCTGACCCACGAGGTCGGACAAGGGCGCCGCCGAGCGCAGCGTCGCGCCGTCGTTGGGACAGAACTTCACGTCGTCGGCGAATTCCGTGGAGCAGACGGGGCAGAGCTTCACGGCAGCTCGAGGCGCATGAGTTTGTCGCCCACCAGAATCTTGGACTGGTGCTTGAGCGGCATCGCGCCGCGCGCGGCCACGGCGACGCCGTTGCGGGAGCCCGCGTCCACCACCACGAAGTCGGCGTCCTCCGAGCGGATCATGGCGTGCTGGCCGCTCATCGACGGATCGTAGGGGAACAGCCAATCGCCCTTCTCGCGGCCGATCATCACGTCGCGGCCGGGCGAGAGGTGGATCACGTCGCGCGCGCTGCCGTCGGAGCGCAGCTGCGTGAGGCTCGCGATGTCGGCGCTGGGGATCAGGCTGCCCATGCGCTTGGTGGCGTCGGCTTCGGGCGCGTGCGGCCCCGGGTATCCCAGGCGGCGGAAGCGCAGCAGCTGCGAGCCCACGAGCAGCAGGTCGCCGTCCAGCAGGCGATAGGGCGCGTCGAGAAACACCCACGTGCCGTTGCGGCTGCCCAGGTCGCGCACCACCAGCTGCTGCTCTTCCCACGACAGCCGCGCGTGCAGCGGCGACATGAACACGTCTTCGGGAAAGCGGATGTCGCCGTCCATGCGGCCGATGGTCGTGTCGACCGTCTTGCGCTCGAAGCGCTGGCGCTGCTCACCGGCATCGTCGAGGTGCACCAGCACGAACGCAAAGTCGGTACGCGCGCCCGGCTGCGACGACGGGCGCTGCAACCCGGGCGCGGTGATGCCGCCCAACGCGGCGCCGCAGGTCGCGCAGAACTTGCTGCCCGTCGTGACGGGTGAGCCGCAGCGCGCGCACGCGGGGCCCGAGCCGGGCGCGGAAAGACGCCGGCCGCAGTGCGGGCAGTAGGGCAGATTGGCGCTGATGGGCTCGTTGCAGAACGGACAGGCGGTGCCCGCCGCCGTGGCGGGCGCGGGCTCCGACAGGACCTGCGTACCAGGCACGGCTGCGGCGCCGCCGGAGGTTCCAGCGGCGGCCTTCTTCATGGCAGCGGCCGCCTCCTTATTGAGTGGCTTGCCGCAATCCATGCAGAACTGCGCGCCGGGATCGTTGGCGCGGCCGCAGTACTGGCAGGTCGTCATGAACGGGGGAACCTCGCGAGGCCCAAGTTAAGGTACGCCAATCTATTGGTGAAATTGACGGGTCGAAAGGGGAGAGAGTAGCTTGCGCGCGTGACGTCCGTCACCCTCACGTGAAACACGCCGCGGCGCTGGTCGCGTGCGCCGCCATATTCGCGGCCCCCGCCCATGCCCAGGACCCTTCGGGTCCCTGGCGCACCCTGCATACGCCGCATTTCCGCGTCCACTTCCGGCCCGCCCTGCGCGCGACGGCGGGGGCCGCGGCCCGAGAAGCCGAGCGCGCCTACGGGCTGCTCGCGCGCGAGCTGCACGCACCGCGCGGCGCGATCGACCTCACGCTGTCGGACGACGTGGACGAGGCGAACGGCTTCACCACCGTGTTCCCCTCCAACCGCATCGTCATCCTGCTCGCGCCGCCGTCCACCGACCCCGCGCTGCAGCATTACGACAATTGGCTGCGTCTCGTCATCACGCACGAGCTGACGCATGTCTTTCACCTCGACCGCAGCCGCAGCTTCTGGGGTGGGTTGCAGGCCGTGTTCGGGCGCGTGCCGGGACTTTTTCCCAACGAGTATCAGCCCAGCTGGGTGGTCGAAGGCCTCGCGGTCTATTACGAGTCGCGGCTCACCGCGGGGGGGCGCATCACGGGCAGCTTTCACACGGCACTCCTCGCCGCCCAGCGCGCGGGCGGCGACGTGCGGGGCCCGTGGGATGCCATGCTGTTCACGCGCTGGCCAGATGGGCAGGTGCCGTATGCCTACGGCAGCCGTTTTCTCGCCGCCGCGGCGCGCGCGCGCGGCGATTCGGTGATTCCCCGGTTCGTCGAGGCGACGGCCGCGCAGACGATCCCGTACCGCGTGGGACGACCACTGCGCCGCGCCGGCGCCAGCGCCGATCTTTCCGCCGACTGGCGCCGCTTCACCTCTGACGCGGCGTTGCCTGACGGACCGCGCGGCGCGCTGCTCGCCGACCGCCTGTGGTCGCCGCCCGACCCCGTCACGTCCCCCGACGGTCGTCGTGTCGCCTACGTGCGGGACGACGGCAAGGGCGCCCGTTCGCTCGTGATCGTCGATGCTGACACCTGGCGGGCGCTGCGACAGCACCACGTCAACGGCCTCGCGAGCGCCGCGTGGCTGGGCGACACGCTCGTCGTCTCGCAGCTCGACTTCACGTCGCGCTGGCGCGTGCTGTCGGATCTCTACCGCTGGACGCCGGACGGTGCTTGGCGGCGCGCGACCCACGGCGCTCGCCTCACCGAGCCGCGCGCCGGCGGCGGCATCTTGTCCGCGATCGCGATCGGGGCGGGCGACAACCGTCCCACGTTGCCTGGAGTGACCGCCGCACCGGGCACGACGTGGGGCGCCACCGCGCCGTCGCCCGACGGGCGCTGGGTGGCGGCGACGCGCAACGCCGGCGGGCATTGGGCCCTGGTGCGCTGGCCCGCCCGCTCCCCGGACTCCGTCGCCGTGCTGTTCGAGGGCGCGGGTGTCGTGACCGATCCCGCCTGGACCGCGGACGGCACCCTGCTGTTCGTCGCCGATCCCGCCGGCCTCCCCCAAGTCTTCCGCTGGAGCGACTCCGGCGCCGTGCGCCTCACCGCCGACCCGGCGGGCGCGTGGCATCCGGCGCCGCTCGCCGACGGCTCGCTCGTCTACGCGACGCTCGGCGCCTCCGGCTGGCAGCTGCGGCGCGCCGCGCCGCTCGCCGTCGCCGCCGAGCCGGGGCCCGAGCCCGTGTCGTTCGACAGCGCGCCCGCCGTCGCCCTGCGCGAGACGGGATACAGCGCGTGGCCGTCCTTGCGCCCGCATTTTTGGGTGCCGATCTCCATTGCCACGAGCGGCGCCGGCACGTTCCTCGGCGCCGCGACCGCGGGCGGCGACGCGATCGATCGCGATTATTACGTCCTGCAGGCGTTGGTGGCACCGGGCACGCGGCGCGCCGCGGGCGCGTTCTACCTCGTCGATCAGCGCTTCGGCAATCCCACCCTCGATCTGTCGGGTGCGTCTGACTGGTCGTTTCTCGGAGTGGACACCAGCGGCCATGCTGTATCCGAGCGCAATCAGGATGCAGCGCTCGGGCTGACGTTCGTGCGGCAGCGCTGGCGGACGTTCCTGAGCCTGCGGGTGGCGGGAGAATACGAAGGGCGGCGCTTTGCGGCCGAGCCGGATACGCCGCTCGTGGCCGTGTGCATCGGCTGCGCCGACCGCGACTTGGTCGGCGGATCGGTGAGTGTCGCGCTGGCGCGCGCGTTCGCGGGCGCGCTGTCGATCTCGCCCGAGAACGGCTTCTCGCTGGCGCTCTTGGCGCGGCGCCGCGAGCGCCAGGGCTACACCGACTGGTCCAACGAAGTACGCGCCCGCGCCGCGCTGTACCTGCCGGCGCCTGGCCCGGGCGGCTTTGCCCACTCCGTGCTGGCGCTGCGGCTCGCGGCCGGCGCCACGGCGGGCCCGATCACCAAGACGTTGGGCGTGGGCGGCGTGTCCTCCGGCTCGGTGGACCTGGGGTTCGGCCGCAGCGTGGGGACGGCGCGCGCCTTCCCGGTGCGCGGCTACGCCGCCGGAACGCTGCGAGGCCGCCGCGCCGCCACGGCGAGCGTCGAGTATCGCGTGCCGCTGGCGCTGGTGGGGCGGGGCATCGGTCACCTGCCGTTCGGCGCGGACAAGTTTTCGATGTCCGTATTCGGCGATGCCGGCGACGCCTGGGACCCGGGCGGGCAATTCCGCCTGACGCACCTCGCGTCAGTGGGCGCGGAGCTCGTGAGCGACGTGACCGTGAGCTACGACTTTCCCCTGCGCCTGCGACTCGGCGTGGCCCAACCGCTCGCGCCGCTGCCGGGCGGCGGGAAGCGAATGCCCCTGGCGTACCTCGGATTTTCGTCCGATTTCTAACCCATGAGCTTCGGTCCCCACATCACGCGGCGGGATTTTCTCGAAGGCGCGGTGATCGGCGCGGGCGCTGCGGCGCTCGGCTGCCGCATCTCCCGTCCCGCCGCGCCGGGCGCGCCCGGCCCGGATTGGTACGGCTACGGCGGAATCGGCGACTATCGCTTCTCCCACGGCAACACGCCCGACGCGGTGGCCACCGCGCACCGGCTGCGCGACGGCGAATTCCCCACGCCGTTCGAACATGCGGAGCACGTCGAGGACTACGACCTGGTGATCGTGGGCGCGGGCATCGCGGGGCTGGGCGCGGCCCTGGCGCACGCCAAGCAGCGGCGCGACGGCCAGACCTGCCTGATGCTGGACAATCACCCGATGTTCGGCGGCGAGGCCAAGGAGAACGAGTTCGACGTGGGGGGCGTGCGGCTCATCGGACCGCAGGGCTCCAACGGATTCTTCATCCCCCCCGTGGTGCGGGACCTGGAGACGGCGTCCGGCGACGCGCGCTATTACGCTGAGTTGGGTGTGCCGCGGGAGTTCCGGTTCCGCGAGTGGCCGGCGACGCGGCAGCCGCTGCGGTTCAGTCCCGACAATTACGAGTACATGGTGCGCGGCCTCGAGCCGCACACGAGCGTCGGGCACTTCTTCGATCCGGGCCCAGGTGCGCAAGGGACGTGGGCGATCGACGTCTGGGAGCGGCGCCTGGCCAACACGCCCTTCCCGGCCGCGGCGCGGGAGACACTGCTGCGCTGGCATGGGCTCGGTGCGACGCGGAAGTTCGCGAGCGACGATGCGGCCGTGCGCGCGCTCGACACCATGTCGTACCGCACGTTCCTCGAGCGCGAGCTGCACATCGGTCCGGAGGCCGCTCGTTACGCCGATCTCTTCCTGGCCTCGGCGCTCGGTCTCGGGAGCGACGCGGTGTCGGCATACGTGTGCTACAACCTGCCGATGCCGGGACTGATGGATCCGTTGCCCGCGGACCTCAGGCGTGTGTCGTTTCCCGGCGGGAATTCGGGCTTCGCCCGCCACTTCCTCAAGCGGCTGATCCCCGACGCGATCGCCGGCGCGGACAGCTTCGCGGACATCATCACCGGGCGCATCAATCTCGAGGCGCTGGACCGGGCCGGAGCGCCGATCCGCATGCGTCTGCGCTCTACGGTGGTGAGCGTGGAGCACGCCTCACCGGATAGCGTGCACGTCGCCTACACGCGGAATGGCCGGCTCTTTGGCGTCCGGGCCAAGGCGG
>Ga0075425_100009921_pt1 | contig 10141 bp, 10 predicted proteins | sample SoiMethybrSBSTD4_FD_75300 | JGI IMG/M metagenome (GOLD analysis project Ga0075425, IMG submission 75300) | Bulk soil microbial communities from a Populus tree surrounding site in Tennessee, USA - Soil MetaG P. TD hybrid SBSTD4 | ecosystem: Environmental > Terrestrial > Soil > Tree plantation...
CGGCGCGATCTATCGCCTGAGCACTTCGATCACGGGCTTCTCGCCTCGTACGGCCGCGAGCACGACCGCGTCGATCGTCGGCTCGGTCAGGAGGTAGTCGGCCGTCTCGTGCGCGAGCTTCCGATCCGCCGCCGTCTCGACCTTGTTGATGAGGACGATGACGCGGGCGCTCGCGGGCACGTTCTTGCATCCGCCCAATGGGTTGGCGAGGACCCGCGCCACGACGTGCGGAGTGACCGGCGCCCCGAGCGGAGCGCCGGTGAGCGCGCTGACGAGGTCGGCCCGGTGAACGTGCTCGGCGTCCAGGCTCTTGCCGAACACGTCGGCGCCGACTACGGGAACGACGACCGTCGTCTCGATTGGAATCACGGGCTCGTGCGCGGCCGGTGCCTTCAGAGGGCGCATTCTCGAGCCATCGGCCTCGTTGACCAGGCACACGCGCGGGCACCACGTTCGCAGGCGACCAAAGAGGTCGAGGGAGACGCCCGCGGCCTTGCCGGTACCGTCCGTTTCTCCGATCACGAGGAGGTGCCGATGAGCGGCGAGCCCTGCCGCGACTGTCTCCTGCGTGGCGTCGGCGGCGGTGAGGTGCGCCGGCGCGAGGGCGATCTGGGCGGCGAAGATGCGCGTCGTCGTCGTCGTGATCGCGCACCCGCCCCTGGCGACGATCTCGCGCGCCAGACGAAACATCGCGGTGGTCTTCCCGCCGCCTCCGACCACCGCGACGACGTCGTCGCCGGCGACGCCGAGTGCGTCGACCAGGGGCGACCCGCAAGCCGTATTCCAGATTGGGGCCGGGCCGATGGCGTCGGGGCCGAGCTCACTCATCGTGTAAACTTCCGTCCACAGGTGATCGATCGCCAGTTAGACCAAAGTCCGATTGCGATAGGACCGTCCGTCCGGAATGCTCAGGACGCCCGAACTTCCAGGAAGGCGGTGACCCGATGAGCAACAAAGGCAAGGCGAGGGAGGCGTTGGACCCCGAAGGGCAGGGTCCGTCGCGGCGCCAGTTTCTCGGAGGACTCGCAACGGGCGCCGTCGCGGTCGGGGCCGTGACGCAAGCCGGGTGTGACCCGGCGGTTCCGGCGCTCAAGACCCAGGGTGCGGTTTCCACCACGACGGTCTGTCCGTTCTGCGGAGTCGGTTGCGGGCAAGTCGTCTCCACGCTCAACGGCCATGTCGTCAACATCGAAGGCGACCCCGGCCATCCCGTCAGCGAAGGAACGCTCTGCAGCAAGGGCGCGGCGGGTATTCAGGTCGTGAACAATCCCCGGCGCTTGCAAAAGGTGCTCTACCGGAAGCCGGGGGGCACCGCATGGGAAGAGAAGACCTGGGACTGGGCGTTCGAGCGGATCGCCGCGCGCGTCAAAGAAACACGCGATAAGACCTTCAAGACTTCCTCGGATGGGCGTGTCGTGAACCGCACCGAGGCCATGGCCTGTCTCGGCGGCTCGGCGCTCGACAACGAAGAGGCCTACGCGCTTGTGAAGCTGATGAGGGCTCTCGGCTTGACGTACGTCGAGCATCAGGCCCGTCTCTGACACAGCTCCACGGTCGCCGGACTGGCGGCCTCGTTCGGCAGGGGCGCGATGACCAACCACTGGATCGACATGATCAACGCCGACGTCGTCCTGATCATGGGCGGCAACCCGGCCGAAGATCATCCGATCGCCATGAACTGGTTGAGTCGCACGAAGGAGCGTGGCGCCTATATCCTTCACGTGGATCCGCGGTTCAACCGCACGAGCTCGATCGCCGATGTGTTCGCGAAGCTGCGCTCGGGCACCGACATCGCCTTCGTCGGCGGGATGATCAAGTACGCGATCGACCACAAGCGCATCCAGGAGGAGTACGTCCGCGAGTACACCAACGCTTCCTGGATCGTCGGTGACGGGTTCAGCTTTGCCGACGGTCTGTTCGCCGGCTTCGATCGCGCCAAGAACCAGTACGACCGCTCGCGCTGGGCCTACGCGCTGGACGCGCAGGGACACCCGCGGCGCGATCCCACGCTCAAGCATCCCCGCTGCGTCTTCCGGTTGCTGGAGCAGCACTTCTCGCGCTACGACGCGGACACCGTCTGCAGCATCACGGGCACGCCGAAAGAGATCTACCTGCGGGTGTGCGATCTCTACACATCGACGTTCGCGCCCGATCGGGCCGGCACGTGGCTCTACGCCATGGGCACGGCGCAGCACAGCCACGGCACCCAGAACATCCGCTCGTACGCCATCTTGCAATTGTTGCTGGGCAACATCGGGGTCGCGGGCGGGGGTGTCAACGCGATGCGCGGCGAGTCGAATGTGCAGGGCTCGACCGATCAGGGACTGAACTGGGACGGCCTGCCGGGCTATCTCAAGATGCCGGTGGAAGCCGACATCGATCTGGCGAGCTATCTCAAGCGCGTGACGCCGGTCGCCGCCAACGCTCAGAGCGTGAACTGGCTCCAGAACACGCCGAAGTACATGGTGAGCCTACTGAAGGCGTGGTGGGGTGAGCACGCGACGCGCGAGAACGATTTCGCCCTCTCGTACCTGCCCAAGCTCGGCCGCGGCTTCGAGGGCAACGGCTATGCGTTTCTGGCGCTGACGCACGCGATGCTGGCCGGCGAGGTGAAGGGGCTGTTCTGCTTCGGCCAGAATCCGGCGGTCGGCGGCGCCAACGCGCGCCTGGTCCGCGCGGGACTGGATAAGCTCGAGTGGATGGTGGTCGCGGATCTGTTCGAGCACGAGACCGCGAGCTTCTGGAAGCGGCCGGGCGTCGATCCGGCGAAGATCCAGACCGAGGTCTTCGTGGTTCCCGCGACGTCAGGCGTGGAGAAAGAGGGCTCCATCGTCAACAGCGGCCGCTGGGCGCAATGGCGCTATCGGGCGGTGAAGCCGATCGCGGACTGCCGTCCCGATCTCGACATCGTCGACGGGCTGGCCAGAGCCATCAAGCGCGCGTACGAAAAAGACGGCGCGTTCCCGGAGCCCATCCGACATCTCACCTGGGATTACGGACACGAGCCCGATCCGCACCGGGTCGCGCGGGAGATGAACGGGCGCTTCCTGGCCGACGTCGCGACCGTGGACGGCACCCGCTTCGCCGCGGGCAAGCAGGTATCGGGCTTTGCCCAGCTAAGAGACGACGGCAGCACCATGTCGGGCAACTGGATCTACTGCGGCGGCTACACCGAGCAGGGGAACCTGGCCGCCCGTCGCGGCATGACCGACGCGCCCAACAAGATCGGGCTCCATCCGGAGTTCGCGTGGGCGTGGCCGATGAACCGGCGCATTCTCTACAACCGCGCCTCCGTCAATCGCAAGGGTGAGCCCTTCAACCCGCGCCGGTGGGTCATCCGCTGGAACGCCGAGAGCAAGACGTGGGACGGCGACGTCCCCGACGGGGCCATGCCGCCGGGCGAGATGAATCCGTTCATCATGCTCGCGTCGGGGGTCGGACAGCTCTACTCGTTGGATCTGGCCGACGGGCCGTTTCCCGAGCACTACGAGCCGGTCGAGAGCCCGGTGCGCAACCTGCTATCCAAGACTCAGTCGAGTCCGTGCGCACAGGTGTGGCGGTCCTCGGAGTTCGACAAGTACGGCGCGCCTGCAGACTTCCCGATCATCGCGACAACCTACCGGGTGTCCGAGCACTGGCAGACCGGCGCCATGAGCCGCAACATGCCGTGGCTGGTGGGGCTCGTGCCGCATCCTTTCGTCGAGATGGGCACCGCGCTGGCCGCGCGCGAAGGAATCAAGACGGGCGACCCGGTGATCGTGAGCAGCGCGCGGGGCTCGATCGAGGTCCGGGCCCTCGTCACCGAGCGCTTCCAGCCATTCTTCGTCGACGGGCGGATGATCGACGAGATCGGTCTGCCCTGGCACTGGGGCTATGCCGGGATCGTGCCCGGCGATATCGCCAACGATCTCACCGCCAGTGTCGGCGACCCCAACTCGCACATTCCCGAGACCAAGGTCTTTCTCTGCAACATCAGACGGAAGAGCTCGGCGTGACGGCGCGGTCGTCGGCCAAGTCGAAGGCGATGATCCAGGACAACACCCGGTGCATCGGGTGCCGGGCCTGCATGGTCGCGTGCAAGTCGTGGAACGACCGGCCGGCCGACCACACGGACTTCTTCGCCGGCCCGGGCTATCAGAACCCGCGCGACCTCGACGCCAACAACTACACGCTGATCACCTTCAACGAGATCGTCACCGGCGCGCGGCCCGACTGGGTCTTCGGACGCCAGCTCTGCATGCACTGCGAGCAGCCGGCGTGCGCGTCGGCGTGCCCGACCACGGCGCTTCGGAAGACTGAGCTCGGCCCGGTCGTCTTCGACAAGAACCGCTGCATCGGCTGCCGTGCCTGCATGCAGGCCTGCCCGTTCCTGATTCCGAAGTACGACTACGAGAACCGGGCGCCGCTGATCCACAAGTGCACGTTCTGCGCCGATCGCATCGAGGCCGGCCTGAAGCCGGCGTGCGCGACCGTGTGCCCGACGAGCGCCATCAGCTTCGGCGATCGCGACGACATGATCGCCGAGGCGAAGCGCCGGATCGCGACCGCGCCGGGCACGTATATCCCGCACATCTACGGGCTCGACGAAGTCGGAGGCACGAGCGTCCTGCATCTGTCCTCCGTGCCATTCGAGCAGATCGGCTACGTGACGGGCCTGCCGAACACGCCGATGCCCGACCTCACGCACCGGTGGCTGCGCGTCACGCCGCATTTCTTCGCGTTGCTGTACGCGGTGTTCGCTGCGCTGACGTGGATCACGCACCGGCGCTCGCACAAGCAGGTGGACGGGGACCAGGGGAAGACCGCGTGAACTGGCGCATCCGCCTGACCCGGTGGGATTTCGCGTTGATGGCGGTGACGGCCGTCGGAGTGGGCCTGGCCGTGGTGCGATACGCGGCGGGGATCGGCAGCGTCGCCAACATCAACAATGCCTACCCGTGGGGCTGGTGGGTCGGCTACGGCATCATGATGATGATCGCCCTCGGCGGTGTCGGCTTCACGATCACCGGCCTGGTGGAAGTGCTGGGGGTTCATCGCTACCACTCGCTGCTGCGCCCCGCGGTCCTCATGGGGCTCCTGTGCTACAGCGGCGCCATCGTCATGCTGATGGTGGAGCTCGGCCGCCCGTGGATGGTCTGGATGATCCTGGTGTCGTGGGCGCCGACCGCGGCGCTCTACGAGGTCGGATGGTGCGCGTTCCTGTATCTCAACGTGCTCCTCTTCGAGTTCGCAATGGTGCCCCTCGAGCAGCTCGGCTGGGGACGCCTCGTGCGCGTGATGCGCGTGGTCTATATGCCACTCATGCTCCTGGGCGTGACCCTGTCGCACCTGCACCAGTCGTCGCTGGGAACCTTGATGACACTGATCCCGCACAAGGTGAACGTGCTCTGGTGGTCGGATCTGCTGCCGCTGCTCTTCCTGTTCTCGGCCATCATGGTGGGGCCGGCGCTGGCAATTCTCGAATACCTCTGCGCCGCGCGCTGGCTCGGGTTCGAGCCGCGCATGGACATGATCGCGAGCCTCGCGCGCATCGAGGCTTGGCTCGTCGGCCTGTTCCTGATCTTTCAGCTCGGCGATCTCGTTGCCCGCGGTGCCGTCGACGCGATGCTGAGCGGCACCTGGTTCGCCCTGTCGTTCTGGGCCGAGATCGGCTTCGGACTGGCGCTGCCGCTCGTGCTGCTGATGATGCCGGAGGTGCGTCAAAGTCGCCGCGCACTGGCTGTGGCCTGTGGTCTGGTTATCGCAGGCGTGCTCCTGCACCGGCTGAACGTGACGGTGATCGGCTTGCGGGTGCGGCACTGGGAGACGTATGTGCCGTCGCTCGGCGAGATCGGGATCACGATCGGGATCACGGCCGGCGCCATGTTCGTGTTCGGCGTGCTGGCACGGATCCTGCCGATTCACGAGGAGCTGGCGTCAACACCGGTGAGCGAGCGCCGTGCCGCCGCGCCGGCGGGCGCACTCCGCGGCGCGCCGGGGGTATCGTGACGTGGCCACCGACCCACCGGTTCGGATCTCCGGCTTTCGAATCATCGTAATGCTGGTGGTGCTGGTCAATCTCATCCTGACCGTCGCCCTGGTCACCCAAGTACGCGAGATCCAGCAGCGCGTCGGGAGCCTGCCGCCGGATCCGGCCACCAAGCGCGACGTCGCCGCGCTGCGTCCGTTGCAGATTCGTCAGATCCTCAGGCAAAACTGCGTCGCGTGCCACAGCGCCAGACGACTGGGCGTGACGGTCTCGATGGAACCGGCCGAGATTCAACGGACCATCGAGCGCATGCAGAGCCATCCGGGCGCCAACATCTCGCGGAGCGAGTTCGACCGCATCGCGGCCGCGATCATGGTGGTGCGGTGCGCGCGTTGCCACAATGAAGAGACGCTCGGCCTGATGGTGCTGAAGACGCAGCCCGAGCGTATCGCGACGATTCGCCGCATGGCGGCGCTGCCGGGCTCGGGCGTTCGGCAGGATCAGGTTCCTGCGCTCGCACAGGCCTTCGAGGAGCTCATCTCGCAATGAGGAGGACAACGCAGATGAATCGACTCACCGCACTTGTCGCGGCGTCCACGACCATGCTGGGGGCCCTGGCCGCCGGCCCGGTGGCGGCGCACCCCCAGATGGTGTCGGAGGCGAAAAAGCAGGGCTTCCCGGCGCAGAACTGCCAGTACTGCCACGTCTCCAAGGTCCCCGCCAAGAGCACGTACAAGCCGGAAGACCTGAACGACCGGGGCAAGTGGCTGATGACCGAGAAGGACAAGCAGAAGGCCAAGGACGTCAAGGTCGAATGGCTCAAGGAGTTTCCGGGAGGCAAAGAGCAGAAGTGAGCGAGGTGAGCGTACCGCTGCCGCACGGGTGGATCGGAACCACCAGCCAGTGGATCGAGGGCTTCGGCGTCGGACTGGTCGTCCTCGACCTGATCCTGCTCGCGCTCGTGTGGTACTGGATGCGCGGGCGGGATCCGCTGCCGCGCCTGTGGGGCTGGGTGCTGGTGGCGGCCGGGCTCGTGCCGCTCCTGGTCGGGTTCATGACGTTCGCGCACGGGCTCGAGAGCTCGGCAACTGTGTCGGCCTGCGGCTCGTGCCACGTCATGACGCCCTTCGTGCGAGACCTGAAGGACCCCAAGAGCGAGACGCTCGCCGCAACGCATTACAAGAACCGCTTCATCCTCAGGAACCAGTGCTACGAATGCCACTCCGACTACGGGCTGGGGGGGACGATCACCGCCAAGCTCGAGGGCCTCGGCCACGTATGGCGCTACACGACCGGGCGCTACACGATGCCGATCAAGATCGCCAAGCCGTACGCGAACTCCGGATGCCTGGAATGCCACGGCGAGTCGCAACGCTTCTTGAACTCACCGTCCAAGAAGGACATCCTGCCCGACCTGATGAGCGGCAAGACGTCGTGCCTCGACTGCCACGGCCCCGCTCATCCGGAGCAGAAGAAGGAGGCGCGACTGTGACCGAGCCCGGTCAGCGTATTTACCTCCTGCGAGTGGCGATCGTGCTGGCCCTCGTGTTCAATGTGATGGCGCTCGTTGTGCTGATCCGCCCCACCCCGATCGCCTTCACGCTGTTCATGTTTCTGGCGCAGCCCCTGATGGCCGTGGCGCTGTTCCTGCTCGTCATTGCGGTAGTGGCCGAGCTTCGGGCGAGGCAGGTTCTGTAGGCGTCGCTTACTTGAACCGGTAGGCGAGGCTGGCGCCCATCATCTGGGCCCTGTAGTCCCTCTGGGTGTTGCCGAGCCAGATCGATGATACGCCGATGAACGGACTGTAGTTGGTTCGCCAGTCGGACTGCTCGAACATCTCGAAAGCGTAGCCGACCTTCGCGGCCCAGTTCTTTGCGAAGTAGTAGATCAACGCCGCCTCGAAGCGGAGGAGGGTGTCCTCGAAGGCAGGCCACTTCTGGACTGTCGCGGTGTTGTTCTGAGCGGCAGTTCCGCTGACCGGCGGCGTCGGATTGCTATTGTCCACCCGCCCGAGCGCGGTCGAGTAGTTCACGTCGATCCTCAGGTCGAGCTTTTTCGGGATGAGCGCCGCTTTGAGCCCCGCATACACCGTGTGCACCGTGTCCGTGATATCCGAGACCCAGTCGAAATCGGCGGCGTCGATCGTCGCCCCGCTGCTGACCGGCCGACTGCGCGAGCGCATCTTCTGGAACAGCTGCTCGTAGGTGTAGCCGGCCGAGAAGGCGACGAGCTCGAGAGGTCGCCAGGTCAGGTCGATCCCGGCGACCCACCCGGTCTCCTGCTGGAGGCCCAGCTGCGTGTCGATGAAGTTGTCCGAGTGGTAGCCCACGCTCGGCGTGGCCGTGAAGGAATTCCCCAAGGTGAACTGGAGCTGGGCGTCGACCTTCTGGCGATTGCGGTCGGCCTCGTCGAACTTTCTCAGGAAGACGCTTTGACCGGCCTCCGCGGCACCGCCCGGGTCCTCGGTGACCGTGTGCTCGAGGTGAGCGAACGTATTGTACGTGCTGATTCGCCGGAACGACGGCGTATAGGTGAGGCGCGCCAGCAGCCAGTCGGTGGGCGTCACGTCCAGAGCCACCCTGCCGAAGTACTCGTTACTGATCGGCACTTCGCGGTGCTCGTTGCGGTCCCACCACTCCCAGCCGACGCCGGTCGTGAGCGCAACGGGCTCGGCTAGCCGCCAGCGGGCATCGACGTCGGCGTTCTGCTTCATCCAGCTCCAGCGGCCGGCCCTCCGCGCGGGCTCGAGCGCGGCGTCGTCGACCACGACGCCCGGGAACGTGAGCTCGCGGCTCAAGTCCGAGTAGTCGTAGAAGCGATACCGCGCTCCGAACGTCACGATGTCGAAGGGCCGACTCGTGGCGTTCAGGTACACGAGCCACGTCTGCACGAGGCCGTTGAGGTTCTGCGCAGGCAAGGCGAGACTCGGATCGCCGGTCAGGGCCGGGTTGATCGTATGCGGGAGAAACGCGTCGTTTTGAAGATGCAGGCCCCATGCGACGTTCGCGTTCACCCGCGTGCGCAGCGGGAGGTTCACGCCGCCCGCCGCACTCAGCGAGTGGGCCATATTGCCCGGCGGAAGCGAGCTCTGGCCGGTCCCGGGGCCGCCCGCCTCGCCCGCGCTGCAGGGCGCCCCGTTGCCAACGCACGGGTTGTCCGCCTTCAGTCGGGTGAGATCGTTTTCGAAGATGGACAGCCCGTACGTAATCTGCAGCTGGTATTTCGGATCGGCGAAGGCCAGGCGAAGCCGGAAGTCGTGGACAGTCTGCTCGATGGGCTGGAGCACCTCGTAGAAGTTGGAGCCGGGGCTGCCGAAGGCCATGCCCATCGGCTTGTCGCCTTCCTTGCGGATCCGGGTGTACTCGGCGGTGAGGTCAATGTTTGGCGCGAAGCTGTACGCAAAGCGCATCTTCGCCGTGTCCCAGCGGACACTGATCTCGTCGATGTCCGGAGCGGAGTTGTGCAGGTTCAGCGCGGGACGCGGTGAGGGGAGCACGAAGACACCGCGCTGCGGCTCGGTCGCGAGGAGCTTTCCGGTCGTCGAGATGGTGTGAGGCGTCTGGTCCCACACGAAGTCGAACTGCCACGTACCGAGGCGACCGACCGACAGATAGTAGTCCTGGTCCGCATAGCCCCACTTCGAGCCGCCGAACTCGCCATAGAAGCTCTCGTCGGGGCGCAACAAGCGGAGATTGAGCCCGAAGAGTACGGGCCCGGGGCTGAGATCCCGATACTCCTCGAGCTTGCCCCGAGAGCTCTGCGGGGGTCGTTCGAGGTACCAGCGCCCGCCGAACTCCACGTCGCCCTCGAGATTGAATCCGCCCAGCTGGGTTTGAGCCGAGGCCATGCCGACCGCTCCGACGACGTGGAGCACCAGAGCGATCAGCCAGATCGTGCTCCGTACTCTCATGGACGCCTCTATCTTGTGAAGGCGAATCCAGAAGGGTGATTCGAGCCGTGGATGACCGCGTGACAGCTCACGCACGCCCGGCCCATCACGAACTTGAGCGATCCGGTGTCACGGCCGTAGGGGCTCGTCGGGTGCCGGGTCTCGATGTGGCACTGCTGGCACAGTCGAGGTTTCGCGACCTTCAGCATACTTTCGTGGTTGGAGCCGTGCGGATCGTGGCAGTTCGCGCAGCTCTCGTTGACCGGCGCGTGCACCCACAGGAA
>Ga0075425_100009922_pt1 | contig 10141 bp, 6 predicted proteins | sample SoiMethybrSBSTD4_FD_75300 | JGI IMG/M metagenome (GOLD analysis project Ga0075425, IMG submission 75300) | Bulk soil microbial communities from a Populus tree surrounding site in Tennessee, USA - Soil MetaG P. TD hybrid SBSTD4 | ecosystem: Environmental > Terrestrial > Soil > Tree plantation...
CGACTGCCTGGCGCGAGGCAAGCTGAGCTTCCTCTGCCTCCTGCTCGCGTAGCGCCCGCTCCTTCATCAGCTCCGCACGCTGCACCGCACGGCGGAATTCGACTTCGCGTTCCTGTTCGAGCCTCGCGTATTCGATCTCGCGATCGATCTCGAAGACCTTCTTTTGCGCTTCCAAATTCTGGCTGCGGATATCGACCAGCGTGCGTTGTTCGATCTGATTGCGCATTTTGCGTCGCGTTTCGATGGATTCCGTGAGCTGGGTCAGGCCCTCGGCATCGAATGCGTTCGACGGATCGAAATGCTCCAGACTTGTCTGATCGAGATCGACAATGGCGACGTTCTCTAGTTCGAGGCCGTTGGCGGCCAGCGCCTCCGACGCGCGATCCCGCACCTGGTCGGCATAGTCGCGGCGCTGCTCGTGCATTTCCTCGAGCGTCATTTGCGCCGCCACCATGCGCATGGCCGACGCGAATTTGCCTTCCATCAGACTGCGGATGCCGTCTTCTTGGAGCGTGCGCCGTCCCAGGGTCTGCGCCGCGGCCGCGACAGCCTCCCCGGAAGCGCCGACGCGTACGAAAAACTCTGCAAGAATGTCGACGCGCATGCGGTTGCGGGTGATGAGCGCGCCATTGCCGCGCCGCGTGACCTCGATGCGCATGACATTCATGTTGACCGGCGTAATCTCGTGCAGCACCGGGATCACGAACGCGCCGCCGTTGACGACGACTTTTTCGCCCAAGAAGCCGGTGCGGACGAACGCCGTCTCTTTGGTGGACCGGCGATAGAGCCAGCGCAGGACGTAGACAGCGATGACGATGCCGACGGCGATGACGATCAGCCAAAGCAACACTTCCCCCAAAGTATTCGCACTCATATCAGCCTCCACTCATTCAGCCCGCACGCGCCGCCCGATTGGATTTGGTGTTGTCATCTCAAGCTCTCGAGCATCCTACGCCATGCGTCGCAGCGGCGGCGCAATCGAACGGAAAGCCTCGACTACCGCCTCGGAAAACGACGGATCGTTGATGTTTCCCTTCACGTGTTCGACCGAGCGCCTCATGGTCGGACGCACGGTCTTCTCGATTGCCTGAAATAGCACCGCATCCGCCTCGGGATCATGGAATGGCGCACCGGGCTTGTCGAGCATGGACACCCCACCTTCGGGCAGCAAAAAGCGCACCGGACCCTCCATCAAATTCAATCGCTGACCGATCCATTCGCCGATCGCGCGGTTCTCCTCGCGCGTGGTACGCATGAGCGTGACGTTCGGATTGTGAATGACAAATCGGCGATCGGCAAACCGCGCGGGCACCGTGTCGCGCGGTCCGAAATTGACCATATCCAACGCACCGGTCGAGCCGACATAGGGCAGACCTGTGCGAATGGCGGCGCCAAAACGATCGCGATCGGAGGCGAGAACACCGCCGACCATCATGTCGGCCACTTCGGTAGTGGTCAGATCCAAGAAACCCGCAAGCAGGCCGGAATCGCCAAGCGCCTCCATGGCGCGGCCGCCGACGCCTGTCGCGTGAAACACGAGACAGTCGTAGTCGGACTCCAGGTGCTTGGTCACTGCCTGGACGCAGGGGGTCGTCACACCGAACATGGTGATGCCGAGCGCCGGCCGGCGCGTCCTGCGCTTGGCCTCATAAGCCTCCCGGCTCGGCATCTGGGCGATCATGCCGGCCAGCGCATGCGCAGCGTTGGCGAGCACATGCTCGGTAATCGAGTTGAGCCCCTGCACGTCGGCGACCGAGTGAAACATCACAATGTCGGTCGCGCCCACATAGTCGCGCACATCGCCGGCGGCGACGCTGGAAACCATCACCTTCGGAATGCCGACCGGCAGCGCGCGCATGCCGGCGGTCGCCAATGTCGTACCGCCGGAGCCGCCGGCCGAGATGATTCCGCCGATGAGCGGTTCGCGCGCCACCCAGCGCGCGAACGCTTCGGCCATGGCGGCGACCGAGTGTCCGCGATCGGAGGAAAAAACCGCCGATGTGCCGCCTGGATGCATGTTCGCCACCTGCAGCGGCGTCACACCGGCGATGGACGGCTTACCTGATGTTGACAGGTCCACTGTGCGGGTCGGAATGCCGAGTGCTTTCAAACGGTCGCGGATGAAGTTGAGCTCGCGGCCTTTGGTGTCGAAGGTGCCTGCAACAAGGGCTGTGCGTCCGATGCGTTCCGCCGACGGAATGGCGAAAACGCGCCGGATGTCTTCCTCGGGATGGGAGGCTTCTACCAGCGCTTGCCGCAAGCTGGTCGCCGGCATCTTCCAGCGCTCCGGCACAAGCGAGTTGGCCGCCGGCGCATGGGCACGGAGCAGATCCGACCCGGCACTTGCCTCGTCCCCGCGCTCGACGCGGTGGTAGACTTCCGCCATCAGGGCCTCGGCGCTTTCGCTGGCGGCCAGCCCCTCCGGCGGCAAATCGTCTTCCTGCCGGGTAACGCCGAGCAGGCGCTGCTGCAGCCCGCGATCGGCAGCGAGCGCACGCGCCTCCATGAGCCGGTTGATGCGGCCATTGACCATGATGGCGACCCGGTCGGAAACCGCGGTCGCCACGCCGATATTTTGCTCGACCACGAGGATCGCCATGGAGCCCTCGTGCGCGAGCTGCACCAGCATGTCCTCGACCTGCTCGACGATCACCGGCGCGAGCCCTTCCGTCGGCTCGTCCATGATCAAAAGGTGGGGGTTGCCGAGAAGCGCGCGGCCAATGGCCAACATCTGTTGCTCGCCGCCGGACAATTGCGTGCCGCCGCTGCCGCGTCGTTCGTAAAGGCGCGGGAACACCTGGTAGACGCGATCGACGGTCCATGGCGCGTCGGGCCCGCCGGTGGCGACGAGCCGTAAATGCTCGTCGACCGAGAGACTTGGCCAGACGCGGCGTCCCTGCGGTACATAGCCCACGCCAAGGCGGTGGATGACGTGCGGCTCAAGCCGCGTCGTCTCGCGACCGCGGATCGAGATGCTGCCGGAGCGCGCCGATTTCAGGCCGGCAATTGCGTTGCACAACGTGCTCTTCCCCATGCCGTTTCGGCCCACCACGGCAAGCACGCCGCGCTCGATGGTCATCGATACCCCCTGAATGGCGTGGCTTTCGCCGTAATAGACCTGAAGGTCCTTGATCTTCAGCGCAGGTGGGTCGCGGTGCTCAGCCACGGCGCGCCCCCAGATACACTTCCTGCACCTGCGGATCGTCTTCGATTTCTTCCGGCTTGCCCTCCTTGAACATGCGGCCGTTATGCAGCATCGTGACATACTCGCTGACGCGCAGCGCCACGTCGAGATCATGCTCGATGATGATGTAGCCGATATGCTTAGGCAGTGCGTTAAGGATGGTGACGAGATCGCGCCGCTCGGTCGGGGCCAGCCCGGCCGCGGGCTCGTCGAACAGAATGAAGCGCGGAGCCCCTGCAAGCGCCAGCGCTATTTCGAGCTGCCGCTGTTGACCGTGGCTCAAGGTCGCCACCAGCTGCTCGCGCATCGCTTCCAAATGCACGGCATGAATGATCGATTCCGCCTGCATCATCGTGCGATCATCGGCACGCGGACGCGTGAGCGAAAAACGTCCGCGGGAGACGCCACGGCAGGCGAGATAGACGGAATCGCGAACGCTTAGCCCGCCGAACAGTTGCGATATCTGGTAGGTCCGCCGCAGTCCGCGGCGGATCCGTTCCTGCACCGGCAGCGTGGTGATGTCTTCGTTGAAAAAGCGGATTCGCCCTGCGGTCGGCATGAAGTCGCCGGTGATGGTGTTGAACAGCGTCGTCTTGCCGGCACCGTTCGAGCCGATGACCGCGCGCCGCTCGCTGGCGGCGATTTTCATGCTGATGCCCGAGAGCGCTACCAGTGCACCGAAGTGGCGCGCCACGTCTTCGAGTTCGAGCGCATGCGCTCCGGACTCTTGCAGACGCGCGGCGACGGACGCTTCGGACACTGGCAGTCTCTCGTACCAAGCCGCTATGGGCAGCTCGGATTGTCGCGGCTGGCTTTTCCAAGCGCGAGGAACTCGGCTTCAGGAATACCCAGCGTCTGGTTGACCTGCGGAACGATCTTGATGAGCTTGTTGTAGAGCGTGCCGTCGGAGTTCTTGGTTACCTCTGTCAGGAACTCGTCGGCAATCCCGTTACGATTCTTGTCCAACGAGACCTTTCCGGTCGGCGTTTCAAGAACAAGACTGGCAAGCGTCGCCCGCAGCTTGCCGCCGCCATCGGAAACGTCGGCATTGACCTTTTGCAGGCCGGTTAGCAAGGCCGTCGCATTGACGTAGTAGCCGTGGGCAAACAGCGACGGCGACGGGAACGCATTCGGCAGCTTCTTGTATTGCTCGACAAATTTCTTCCACGCCGGCGCGTCGTTGTTGTCCGCGATCGGGCCCGCCGACGGCGTGCCGACCACGACGTCGTGGATCTTGCCCTTCGAACCAAGGATCGTCTGGTCGACAGTGACCGAGCCGCCGATCAGCGGCGCCTGCCCTCCGGCCTGTTGATACTGGGTGAGGAAGTTGACCGAATCCGAGCCGCCGAGAACCACATAAATCGCGTCGATATTGTCCGGCATGGACGCAATAACCGACGAAAAGTCCTTGGTGCCGATCGGCACCCAGAATTTCTTCACGACACGACCGCCAGCTTTGCAATACGGCGCCATAAAGCCGAACACTTGCGTATACGGGAACGAGTAGTCCTCGGCCAGGGTCGCGATGCGCTTGTAGCCCTTGGTTTTGAACGCGTAGTCGCCGAGGCCGGCCATCCATTGCGCGCCATCGGTCGAGAAGCGGAAGAAGTTGGGCGCCGGATCGCGCAGCGTCGTGTCTTGCGCACCGGAAGTGCCGTTGACGATGGTCACATCCGGCTTAGTCTTGACGAAGTCCTTGACCGCCAGGCCTTCGTCGCCGGACAGCGGCCCGACAATCACCTTCACCCCGTCCTGCTCCACGAGCTTGCGCACGGCGCGAACCGCGCTGTCAGGCGAGCCGTCGGACGAGGCTTTGACGATCTCGATCGTTTTTCCGCCGACCTTGCCACCGAAATCGTCGATCGCCATGACGGCACCGCGCATGCTGTCGTCACCGAGCACGGCGAAAGCGCCCTCGAAGGTCGCGAGCACGCCGATCTTGATGCTGTCTTCCGCAACAGCCATGGACGGGACCGCCAAAGTCGCCGCAAGGCCGAGGCCCAAAAGCATGCGTCGATTAAATGTCATTCTATCCTCCCTTGTGTTGATTGAGTTTGTGCGCCAAGCGCCGCTGCCCCCGGTTGGGGGGAACGCAAGGATTGCTGCGCCAGCAAAGGCCTTATTCTTCCCCACAAGCCCAGAAGACCATCCGGCGAGGTCAACACGATCGAAAGAAAGACCAGCCCGATCAGCGTATTGAAACGCTCTGCACCAACGATATCGATGGCAAAGGTCTGGATGAGGATGACGAACACCGCGCCGACGAAGGGCCCAATCGGATGCCGTAAACCGCCGATCACCGCGATGACCAGAACTTCGATGGCCTGACCGACGTCGATCGTGCCCGGCGACACCCGGCCGTTGAACCAGACCAGCAAGACGCCGGCGAGCCCGGCGATGATGCCGGAATAGAAATAGGTAACCACTTTGTGCACGGTGATTTCGAAGCCGACCGCGCGCATGCGCCGCCCGTTGTCGCGGATGCCCTGCAGCGCAAGCCCGAAGGTCGAGCGTGAGCAGTAGAGCACGGCGGCATAGCAGGCCGCCGCAACGAACAAACAAAGATAATAGAATGGAATCGGGGCGCGCCAGTTGATGCCCGCGACTTCCGGCGATGGAATTCCCGCGTAACCGAAATGGCCGTTGAACAGGGTGTAATTCTGCTGGGCAAAATAGAAGAACGCCGCGGCGATCGCGAGCGTGATCATGATGGTGTAGATGCCCTCGGTGCGGACCGAGATCGCGCCGATCACGGCGGATGCGGCGGCGGCCAGCAGCACCGCAAACGGCACCAGCACCCAGCATGGCCAGCCGAAGCCATGGACGTGAATGTTGTTGGTTCCAAAGATCGCGATCGTATAGGCGGCCACCCCCGCGCTCGTGATCTGCGCTAAACTGACCATCCCGCCGTAGCCAGCCAGCAGCATCATCGAGAGCGCCAGAAGTCCCCAGATCAGCGAATAGGCGCCGATCTGAGTGAGGAAGAATTCGGAAGCGACCAACGGATAGAGCAGAAGCGCCACAGCTAGCACGATCTGCCAGATGCCCAACTCCGGCAGCACGGCCAAGGCTTTATCGGGCCGATCGAGCGCAAGAATGGCCGCACCTGCCGGGCGGACCCTGCCCATGATGCCCTGCGGCCGCAATGCCAGCGTCGCGACCATGATAATGAAGGTAAGGACGATGCCGTAGGTCGGCATGTAGACGAGTCCGAGTTGCTCGGCCAAGCCGACCAACAAAGCACCGATCGCCGCTCCGGGAATCGAGCCCATGCCGCCGACGATGACAACCACCAGCGACGCCAGCAGATAGCGTGCGTCCTCGCCGGGCGCGAGCGACAGCGCCGTACCGCCGACCACACCGGCGAAACCCGCAAGACCCGCGCCGATCGCGAACACGACCGCGAACACCACATGCACATTGACACCGGAGGCGGAGAGCATTGCTCGGTCGTCGACACCGGCACGGATGATGGTGCCGATGCGCGTGCGATTCATCATCAGCCACAAGCCCGCGCCGATGACGATCGCAACGCCGAGAACGACTAGGCGATAGAGCGGATAAGTCATCATCACGGGCGTGCCGTTGGCGCGTACCGTGGTGATGATCGGCAACCTAACCGCGCCATCGAGCCAAGCCGGTACGCCGATCTGATAAGTGATGCCGGTCCAGACCGCGAGCATCAGGTCGGCGGCGACGATGGAAATGCCGAGCGTGACCAGCGTCTGCCGCAACTCGTCGCCCTCGAGCCGGCGAAAGATGAAGACCTGCATCAACAGGCCGACGATCGCGAGCGCGAGAAAGCCAACCAGCACGCCGAGAATCCAGACTCCGGTGCGCTGCGAAACCTCGTAGCCGAGATAGGCGCCCAGCAGGTACAGCGAGCCATGCGCCAGGTTGACGTTACGCATCAGTCCGAACACCAGCGTGAATCCGCTGGCGACCAAAAAATAAAGTCCCGCCAAGGTCGCGCCGTTGAAGATCGAATTGATGAACGCCTTCTTGGAAATGAGGATAGAGTCCAGCCAGCTCGGCCACACGGCAAAGAACAGCCAAGCGAGCAGGGCGGCGGCGAGGGCCCAGACGAGGGCCAAAGCCTGCCGCCCGCTGAAAGCCGGCGCCGGTTGTTCGATGACGCTCATGCCGTCATTCGCAGGCGCTGCTGGTTCATCCTTGGCGCCCTGTGAAATTTGCCGTCCTTCATGATGGCGAGAATGCGGGACTTATCCTGCAAGATCCGCACGTCGGCGACCGGGTCGCCGTCAACCAGCAGAAGATCCGCGAGGTAGCCTTCCTTGATCATGCCGAGCTCATTGCCCATGCCCATGATCTCGCCGCCATATTTGGTTGCCGCCTGGATCGCTTCCATTGGCGTGAAGCCGAGCATTTCGACAAAGGTCTGGATGTCTTTGGCGTTGGTGCCTTGCGGCGTCCAGGCAAAGCCATAGTCACCGCCGATGCAGATGCGGATCCCGCGCCTGTGCATCTTCTTCATGGTCTCGACGCACATTTCGAGCTCGCGCTCGTAAGCCATAGCGACCTTCGAACCGGGCTTGATGCCCCACGGCTCTGCATGGCGGGCGGTGTTGATCAGCCAGGCGATGCCGGGAGCGACGAAGTGCCGATCCTTGTTGGCCTCCAGCATGTCCAGCGCTTCTTCATCAGCAAAGGACGCATGATAGATGTTCTGGATGCCGTGACGAACGCATTGCTTGACCGAGCCTGACGAACGGGCATGCGCCGACAGCACCTTGTTGCGGCACTTGCCTTCCTTCGCCGCCATCGCGACTTCTTCCTCGGACATTGGCGTTTCTTCGGCGCCCATGCCGGTGATCTCCTCGCCGGAGAGGTTGAGCTTGATGGAGTCGACCCCGTATTTGATGAGCTGGCGCACTGTGCGGCGCACCTCTTCCGGCCCGGAGACGACGATGCCGAGATTGAGGCCCTGATGCGGAATATGCGACGGCGCTGCGTCGCCCAAGCCGCCGACCGTGGTGATCTCCGGACCCGCTGCCAAGTAGCGAGGTCCAGGGAAACGCCCTTCGTTGATGAAGCGCTTGGCAACAACGTCGAGCCGCGGTTTGGCGGCCGCCGCGCCGCGCCCGGCGGTAAAGCCAGCGTCGAGCACAAGCTTCGCCATCTCCATGGTGACGAGCATGTGCTCTTCCGGCTCCATCATCTGAATGGGGTCGATGCCGGGTGCGTTGTTCCAGGACAGATGCAGATGCGCATCGATCAGGCCGGGCATCAGCGTTGCGCCCATGCCGTCGATAAACGTGCCGCCGCCGTGCGTCCCTACCGCAGGGCTGAGCCGCGAAGAGCCGCGCCTAATCTGCTTGATGCGGTTGCCCTGGATGACGACTTCGCCGGTGTAAGAATATTCGCCGGCAGCATCGAGAATTCGTACATTGGTAAAGTGGATCGGCCCGCTGCTGCCGTTCAAGCCGTTTGGTTCATAGGCCATGATACGTCCTCCTTTGCGGCGCCGGATCGCGCCGCGCGTATTCCTTAGATCGCGATTCCACGAACGAATTCCGCCAGGAGTTTGCCGCACTCCTTCGACTTTTCGATCGGCGTCCAATGGCCGCAGCGATTGAGGATCACGGTCTTGACGCCGCCGATCTTGTCGGCGATCTCTTGCGCAATACTGGGCGGACCGACGACGTCTTCATCGCCGGTGACAATCAGCGTCGGACAATCGATGAGCCGATGATCCGCCTTCTCCGCTTGCTCCAGGGCCTCGCAGGATCGCGCAAACCCCTCCGCATCCTGGCGCATGTGGCTCTCGCGCACAAACGCAACCGCCACGGGATTGTCGTTGGCAGTAGCACTCGCCAGCGCCGAGCCGATCAGGTGGTCGGCAACCGCGCTCATGCCTTCGTGGCGGGCGGTCGCCGCTCGCGCGCGCAGCCGTTCGCGCGCGGCGCCCTGCAGTTCAAGGATCGGCCCGAATAAGGTCAGGCTCGCAACCCGATCTGGATGACGTGCGGCGATGTGCTGAGCGATCAGAGTGCCGAACGAATGGCCGACGACGTGCGCGCGGCTGACGCCAAGATGGCTGGCCGCATACGCGACCGCTTCCACCAACAATCCAACAGTGATCTCTTGGACAGGCGTCGGCGAGCGGCCGGCGCCCGGCAAGTCGGGACGCACCACGCGAAAGCCGGCGAGCGCCGGCACCATCGCCTGAAAACTGTTGGAGGTGCCGCCGAGCCCGTGCAGCATCACGATCGGAGGCCCCTCGCCATCCGAGTCGATCGCCATCCCGCGTACGTGAATGGACGTCATGAGGGCTCGCTCCCTTTTTTGAACCAACTTTCTTATCTTGAGCCAATGTGGGGGCTGCTTGGATTATCGGTCTTTTCGGCCTGATTGCAAGATCTCCATGTAACTACGCAATAAATTCCAGTTGGCAGCTGATAATTTCGGCGCGATAGTGGTTCACGACCGGTCCACTTAGGGGATCACGGCCTTGCCTAAGATTGTTGCCCGCAAGATTGAGGGGTCGCTGCGAGGCCGAATTGCCGCGGGCGAATGGTCATCCACCGGACGCCTTCCGGCGGAGCGCGACCTAGCTGCGGAATATGGAGCGGCACGCAACACGGTGCGGCGCGCGGTCGCGGCGATCGCGCACGATGGGACGATCGCGCGTCAGATCGGACGTGGCACGTTTCTCAACGGCGGCACCAGCGAGCTTGCAACCATCATACAGCGCGTGACTGGGGTATCACCAGCCGACCTCATGGCGGTGCGATTGATTGTGGAACCGCAGGCGGCGGCGGTCGCCGCGAAAAATGCCAGCCTCTCCGATCTTCAAGCGATTGCTGACGCGCACCATCGAGCGACCCAAGCTATTCAAACAGATGAATTCGAGCACTGGGACACACAATTTCATCAACGGCTCTTTGCCGCCACGCGCAATGAGCTGTTGGTTGGCATTCACGGAATTCTGCTATT
>Ga0075425_100009923_pt1 | contig 10140 bp, 17 predicted proteins | sample SoiMethybrSBSTD4_FD_75300 | JGI IMG/M metagenome (GOLD analysis project Ga0075425, IMG submission 75300) | Bulk soil microbial communities from a Populus tree surrounding site in Tennessee, USA - Soil MetaG P. TD hybrid SBSTD4 | ecosystem: Environmental > Terrestrial > Soil > Tree plantation...
ACTCTTCTGACGCTGTGGGGTTTCCATCGCATCGTGACGCAGTTCGTGCCCACGCCGCTCGGATCGTCCGCCTACTTCGCGGTGCACGGCGTGTACATCTCGCTGTATTTCCTCTCGACGTTCGCGGTCATCATCATGGTGCTCGAGCGCGCGCGCCGCGAGAGTGAGCGCCTTCACGTACGCCTGAGAGAGATGGAGCGTCTCGCGACGACGGGCGAGCTCGCCGCCGTCATGGCGCACGAGATCCGCAATCCCCTTGCGGCCATCGTCAATGCCACTGCCCTCCTGACCGATGAGGCAGAGCTTTCGTCCGAAGAGCGAGCGGCGACGATTGGCGCGCTTCGCAGCGAGGCGCGCCGCCTCAACCGCATCCTCTCCGACTTCCTGCAGTTCGCGCGTCCCCAGGAGGCTCGCCGCGTCCCGGGCGACATCCGCGAGGTCGTCGAGCACGTGAGTGGGCTGATCCGCGACGATCGGTCGCGCGCCCCGCGTGTGGACGTGAAAGTGGCCGTCGATCCGTCGGTGCCGCGCTTCGAGTTCGATCGCGATCAGATGACCCAGGTGCTGTGGAACGTCGCCCTCAATGGCATCCAGGCGATGAACGGCCACGGTCGGTTATCCCTCGAGGTCGCGCGTGAGAACGAGCACGTGACGATCGCCGTCAGCGACACCGGCCCGGGGATTCCGAGCGAGGCGCTGCCGCGCGTGTTCGAGCCGTTCTACTCGGCCAAGCCGAACGGCAGCGGGTTGGGACTGACCATCGCTGAGCGGATCGTCGCTGCGCATGGCGGGAGCATCGATATCGACTCGGCGCCCGGCCACGGCACACGAGTGACGCTGCTGCTTCCCGTCGAGGCCGCGTGACGGTGGCCCACCTACTCGTCGTCGACGACGAGTCTTCGGCGCGAACGACGCTGGCCCTCCTGCTTCGCAAGCGCGGCCATCGCGTGGCCGAGGCGGCGGACGCCGCCGGCGCGACGAAGCGGCTCGCGGAGGAGGTGTTCGACCTCGTCGTCACGGATCTGAGAATGCCCGACGGGGACGGTCTCGACGTGCTGCAGGCGGCCAGGTCACAGGCCGATGCGCCCGAGGTGATCCTGCTCACCGCCTACGCCGACTGGAAGTCAGCCAAGGACGCGATGCGCCTCGGCGCCCTCGACTACTTCGAGAAGGGCCACGAGCCGGAGGAGCTCTATCACCGGATCGACAAGGCGCTGGCCGGGCGCGCACTCCGCCGCGAGAACGCGAACCTGCGAGCCCAGCTTCGCGACCGGTACGGTCTTCCCGGCTTGATCGCGCAGTCCCCCGCCATGCAGGCCGTCCTCGACCTCGTGGAGCGCGTGGCGCCGACGGACGCGACGCTGCTGCTCCAGGGCGAGTCTGGGACGGGCAAGGAAGTCATCGCCAAAGCCGTCCACCACGCGAGCTCGCGGGCGGCGCGCCCGTTCGTGGCCGTGAACTGCGGGGCGGTGCCGGAGACGTTGCTCGAGTCGGAGCTCTTCGGCTACGTGCGGGGCGCCTTCACCGGCGCCGCGGCCACCAAGCGCGGCCTCTTCGAGGAGGCCGATGGCGGCACGCTGTTCCTCGACGAGATCGCCGAGATGCCGGCCGCGCTCCAGGTGAAGCTCCTCCGCACGCTCCAGAGCGGCGAGGTGCGACGGCTCGGCGCGACGCAGACCGCGACCATCGACGTCCGCGTGATTGCCGCCACCAACGGCGATCTCGCGGCCCGTATCAGCCAGGGCAGCTTCCGCGAGGACCTGTTCTACCGCCTCAACGTCGTCCAGGTGATGCTGCCGCCCCTGCGCGACCGCCGCGAGGACATTCCGGCCCTGGCCGAGCACTTCCTGGGGCGAGCCGCGGCCAAGCTCGGCCGAACGCTACGGCTCTCCCCGAGTGCCCTCGAACGCCTTCTTCGCTATCCATGGCCGGGGAACGTGCGCGAGCTGGAGAACGCGATCGAGCGCGCCGCCATCCTGGCGCGGAGCGAACGCATCGAGCCGGACGACCTGCCGCCCCACGTCTCCGCGGGCCTGCAGCTCGGCCCCTCGCCCCCGCTGCCGCGGCAGATCTCGCTCGCGGACGCCGAGCGCGCACACATCCTCCAGACCCTCGAACGCTTTGGCCGCAACCACTCGGGCGCCGCCGAAGCGCTCGGCATCGGCCGGACCACGCTCTGGCGCAAGCTCAAGGAGTACGGGATCGAGCGGTAGTCCGCCGCGCCGGTCGGCGTGATCGGATGCAAGCGCGGGAGGGAGAGCGACGGACTTGCGTAATGCCTCCTCGGTCGACGTCCTTGGGGAGTGATCTGCGCAATCCGGTTCTCCCCGTCGGTCTCGCGCGCGCGTAATAAAGGGGTTGCAGCGTCCCCGAGGGCGTTTGGATTACGAATATGGGATTCACGTCGACGGGCTCACGCCGGTCGCGATGTGTTTGTGCGGTTCCCGCACCCTATTACGCACGTGCGCGAGGCCCATCTTCATGAGATCGAGGAGATTCGTGCCGCCGCCCAGGAACCGGGTGTCGGGATCGCGGGCCACCGCCGCCACCGCCGCCCTCGCGTCGCTCGCTCGCGTGTACGTGAACGTCCTCATGACGCGCTCCGAAGACGGCCGCCGGCGTCCCGCACGGCGGCCATGATGCCGGCATACGCCCCGCAGCGGCAGAGGTTGCCGCTCATGCGCTCGCGGATCTCGTCGTCGGTCAACGGCACCGCGCCGGCGCGGCTCACGTCGGGCGTGACCGCACTGACCGCTCCGGCCCGCATCTCGTCGAGCAGCGCCACTGCCGAGCAGATCTGTCCGGGCGTGCAGTACCCGCACTGGAACCCGTCGTGTTCGAGGAACGCCTGCTGGACCGGGTGCAGGACGCCCTCGCGCTCGAGGCCCTCGACGGTGACGACCTGGTCACCGTCGTGAGCCATCGCCAGCGCGCGGCACGAGTTGATCCGGCGCCCGTTCACGAGCACCGTGCAGGCGCCGCACTGCCCGTGATCGCAGCCCTTCTTGGTGCCGGTGAGCGCCAGACGCTCGCGCAGCAGGTCGAGCAGCGTGGTCCGCGGATCGACGGCCAGCTCCCGGCGTCGCCCGTTGATCGTGAGCGTCACCCGAGCCTCGCCCGCGCGCTCGGCTCCTTCCGGCTGTCCGGGTCGGATGGTGCCCATCATCCCCGGTCGCGGCCATCGTCCCGACGAACGCTCGTCGCGTCATGCCCCCCCGAACCTCCTCCATCTCTCAACCTCCACGCGGCCGGCGCCGTCACGATTCCTCGACGCGCCCGCCACGATCACCGCGAGCCTGATCCGTGCAATATCGGATCGCCAGTTGAAGACCCTGACGTCGACGTCGTGATTGAGTTGCACGAGCGGCGCCAGGGTGACCTGCGTGAACTGCTCGGCTTTGCCAGGATGTGACAATGGCAGGTGGGTCAACGGCCCGGCAGTCGTTGCGGGTGGAATAAGAAGCCGCATCGGGGTGTTTCGATCCAGGGAACGGATACCGGTATGCGCTTCCGCGGCTTCGTAACGGCTCTTGTCCTCTGGAGCACCGGGATGTCGACGGCTCAGGGCGGCGCTTCGCTTGGCCCGAAGGACGGCGCGGGGCTTCCCCCGACCGATCTCGGCCGCGTCGCGGTCGGTCGTCCGGCCCCCGATTTCACGCTGGAATCCAAGGACGGCGGGACCGTCATGCTGTCGAGCTTCCGCGGCCGGAAGGACGTCGTCCTCGTCTTCTACCGAGGGCACTGGTGACCGTACTGTGCGGCTCAGCTGGGCAAGCTGAGGACACTGCTGGATGAGCAGGCCAAGAAGGACACCGAGATCCTTGCCGTTGCCATCGACGCGAAGGCCGAGCTCCAGACCATGGCCGACAAGATCTCGCGGGATGACGGCAAGGCGCCGGGGTTCATCTTCCTGTCCGATCCGGGGCATCGCGTGATCGATCGCTACGGGCTCCTGAATCCCGAGGGGCGCGGCTGGCCGCACCCTGCCACGTTCGTCGTCGACCGCCAGGGCGTCGTGCGCTGGAAGTTCGTGGAGGTGGACTACCGGGTCCGCGCCAGCAACGAGCAGATTCTCGAGGCCCTCGCGAAATTGCACCGCTGACGTTGGGCCGTGGCGCGCCACCGACTCGTCATCGTTCTAGGGATCCTCATCGCCGTCGCGACGGGTGACGTGACAGCAGTCATCGCGACCAGACCGGGGAGATCGACGCACGCAGGCGCCCCCCGGCGCGCGGAGTCCGTGGTCGCCGGGGAGCACGATGCCGGGGCACTCGACAGCGCCGCCAAGGCGCTCGATCTCATCCGCCCATCGCCGCCGAAGCTCGCTGGCGACTTCACGCTCAAGACGGCGGACGGGCGGACGGTCAGGCTCAGCGAGCAGCGGGGCAAGGTCGTCTTCATCAACTTCTGGGCGACGTGGTGCCCGCCCTGCCGGGAGGAGATGCCGGCCATGGAGCGGCTCTTCCAGCGCACCAAGAACGACGGCCTCGTGATGCTCGCGGTGTCGGTCGACGGCGATCCGAAGGCCGTCACCCCGTTCCTCGCGGAGCAACGGTTCACGTTCACGGTGGGGCTGGACCCGCAGATGGAGCTGGCCAGTGCGTATGGCGTCCGGGCGCTGCCCGCGAGCTTCATCGTCGACCGCCAGGGACACCTGGCCGCGCTGGCGCTCGGGCCGCGCGAATGGGACAACACCGCCAGCGAGAGATTGATCAAAGGACTGAGCCGCCCATGAACGAACCACTCGGAGTCGCCGTCGCCTTCACCGCGGGGCTGTTCTCGTTCCTGAAAGGAGGTGAGAGAGACAAGCCGTTGTCCCCCGAACCCCTCGGAGGACCCTTTTATTCCCAGAACCTGACCCCGTAGCCGCGAGCGGGCCCGGGCGGTTACTCGTCCGAGACCTTTGCCGGCTGGAATAGACGGCGGGGTTAGAGGGTTAGCATGGACGACGGGAGGAGAGCCTGATCGGCTGGAGGCCACGGGGCGCCTGGGCGGACGAGTTCGAACGAGTGGCGCTGGTCCACCTCGACGCGCTCTACGACGTCGCCCTCCGGTTGACACGCAACCGAGCGGAGGCCGAGGACGTCGTCCAGGAGGCGTGTCTCCGGGCGTTTCGCAGCTTCGATCGGTTCAATCCCGGGACGAACTGTCGCGCGTGGCTCTTCACGATCCTGCGGAACGTGTTCCTGAACCGGATACGGTCCCGGGGCCATGAGGTTCCGGAAGCGGAGACAGGGGGGCTCGAGCAGGCCGAGACGACGATCACGGCGCACGCGGAGCCGAATCCCGAGGAGCGGTTCCTGCAGACGATGGTCCACGGCGACATCGAGCGGGCGCTCGGGACGTTGCCGCTGTCGTATCGGGAGGCGGTCATCCTGGTCGACATCGAAGGGCTGACGTACCGCGAGGTCGCCGACGTTCTCGACTGCCCGATCGGGACGGTGATGTCGCGGCTGTCGCGCGGACGGGCGTTGCTCCGCCGGGGTCTGGTCCGGTTCGCGCGCGAGCACGGGTACGTGAAGGAGGAGGACGAATGAACTGCTCGGAGGTCCGAACCAGGCTACCGGCCTACGTCGACGGCGAGCTGACGGTCAGCGAGATCGCCGCCGTGGAAGGCCACTGCCTGGAGTGCCGCCAGTGTGCGGCGCTGGTGGGCGCCGAGCGTGAGCTCCGGCAGCTCCTGCGGCGGCAGCCCCGCGAGACGGCTCCTCTCGAGCTGCGAGCACGTATCCGTCGAGGTATTCGTCGCGAAGCCGCGGTCGGTAGGGCGCGTCGATGGCTGCCCGTGGCGGCGGTGGCGGCCGCTGCGGCGATCGTCGCGTTCGTGCTCGTGCCGTCCCGGCGCACGCCACCGCCGCTCGTGGCCGATCTCGTGGACAAGCACATCGCCTACGCGCAGATCGAGCGACCGGCCGAGCTCGCGTCGACGGACCCCAGGGAAGTGGTGGAGTGGTTCCAGGCGCGTGCGGGCATGCGGGTGACGGTCCCGGACTATTCGCCCGCGGGGATCCACCTGGCGGGGGCGCGTCTGGCCGAGGCCCATGAGCGCAAGGCGGCGTACCTGCTGTACGAGAAGGGGCGAACCCTGCTCTCGGTGTTCATGGTTCCAGGCTCCGTTGCCGACGCGACGTTCCCGGGGCGTCGCGTGTCGTACCGCGGGCACGAGTACATCACCGACGAGCGGAAGGGCTTCCGGACGGTCTCGTGGACCGACGGACAGGCGATCTACGGGCTCGTCTCGGTGCTCGACTACGACGCCCTGCTCGAATGCGCCGACCGCCTGCGCGAGGAGCGGGCGCGGCAGACTCGGCTCTAGCGGGTGCCGATGGGCGGCCTGCGATCGACTCTCCTGATCGCGGCGTTGGTCGCGATCGGTGCGCCGGGCGAGGCGTTCACGTTGCGGACCGACACGTCCAAGGCGCTCGTGCCGCTCGAGGAGATCATCGCGGGCGGACCACCGCCAGACGGCATCCCCGCGATCGACCGGCCGACGTTCGTCAAACCGGCCGACGCGGCCGCCTGGCTCGTTCCCAAGGAGCCGGTGCTGGCGCTCGAAGTAAAGGACGACGCCCGCGCGTATCCGCTGCAGATCCTCATGTGGCACGAGATCGTGAACGACGTGGTCGGCGGCCTGCCCGTGACCGTCACCTTCTGCCCGCTCTGCAACTCCGGCATCGTGTTCGAGCGAGTCGTGGACGGCGCCACGCTCGACTTCGGGACCTCGGGGAAGCTCTACAAGAGCGACCTCGTGATGTACGACCGGCAGACCCATTCGCTCTGGTCGCAGCTGGAGGGCCGCGCGATCGTGGGGGAGCGCGCCGGCAACCGTCTGAAGCTCGTTCCGGCCAACACGCTGTCGTTCGAGGTGTGGCGCGCGACGCATCCGAACGGCAAGGTGCTGTCGCGCGACACCGGCCACCACCGAGATTACGGCCGCAACCCCTACGCGGCCTACGATCAGCCCCAGCTCGGGCCGTTCCTGTTCCAGGGGCGCCTCGATCCGCGCCGGCCACCCAAGGAGCGCATCGTTGGCATCACCGTCGGTGACGCCGCCCGTGCTTATCCGTGGCCGGTGCTGGCCGAGCGACGCGTCGTCCACGATCGACTGGGCGACCAGGAGCTCGTCATCTTCTACCAGCCCGGCACACTGTCGGCCCTCGACGAGGAAGAGATCAAGCGCTCACGCGCCGTCGGGGCGACGGCGGCCTTCAGCCGCGTGGTGGAGGGGCGGGTCCTCACGTTCGAGGCGACGGCCGACGGTTCCCGGGACCGCGAGACGGGCTCGACGTGGACCTTCCTTGGACGGGCCGTGAAGGGGTCGCTGACCGGTCGTCGTCTCACCCCGATCCCTCACGTCGACGCGTTCTGGTTCGCCTGGGCAGCGTTCAAGCCCGCGACCTCGATCTACGGGAACCGATGAAGCCGGCGCTCGAGCTGCTGAATCTCCTCGAAGATCTGGAGCGGAAGTGCACGAGTGTGATCGACCTGATCACGACGGGGCAGCCCGTCGAGCCGTGGCGCCTCTACCCGGGAGAGGACGGCATCTTCGATCGGCAGACCCACTGCCAGTTCTACTATCACAGCCACGGGTCCTATCACAGCCACGGGTCCGATCACGAGGCGGGTCACTTCCATACCGTCCGGCTCTTCGCCGATCACACGGCACACGTGGTCGCCATCTCGATGACACGCGCCGGCTGGCCGCGGGCGCTCTTCACGCTGAACCTCTGGGCGATCGGCGACCAGTACGAGAGCGCAGCAAACCTTCGCCGCTATGCTAGCGGCTTTCAGCTGCGCGAGCGGGTGGGACACCCTCCGCTTGTCCGCTTCGTCAACCTCGTGTTCGGGACCTTCGGTCCGGAGATCGCGCGCCTTCAGGACGAGAAGATCGCAACGCTCGCCGGTCACAGGGCGGCGCACCCGGATCGCGACGTCGTCGAGGACCGATCGCTGGAGATCCTGAGCCGCGTTGACGTCGACGTGCGGGCACGGGCGCGCGGCGTCGGCTCGACGATCGTCCCTGCAGCCCGATAGCAGAAAGGACGGATATGACGTTCTCCATCCGGATGATATCGATCGCGATGTTGCTGACCGGCCTGTGGGTCGCGCCCTCGAGCATGGCCGCCGATCTCGACACGCTTCTCAAAGACTTCCGTGCCACGCCGATCGGGCTGAAGCCGGCCCCGGCATTCACCTTGAAAACCCTCGAGGGCAAGTCGGCGGCGCTCGCCGATCATCGCGGCCACGCCGTGTTGCTCTACTTCTGGGCGACGTGGTGACCGCATTGCTCGAGGGAGTTGCCCTCGACCGTCGAGCAGTTGCATCGCGACCTGTCTCCGCGCGGGTTGTCCGTCGTCGCCGTGAACATCCAGGAGAGCCGATCGACCGTGGCCGCATGGGTTCGCGAGAAGAAGGTCACGATCCCGATCCTGCTCGACAGCGACGGCGACGTGACACGCGAGTACGGCGTGGTCGCCACCCCGACCTCGTTCCTGATCGACCCGGAAGGACGTCTGCTCGGCCGCATGGTTGGACCGCGGGACTGGACGGGGGCTCAAGGCAAGGCGTTGTTCGCGGGCCTGCTCGCGACCCTGCCGAGCCGCTGATCCGGTGGAGGGAATAAGCACCCCGGGACCCGGGTTTCGCCTACGCAGCAACACGATCGCCGAGGAGGGCTTATGAGGACGTGGACTCGGGTCGGGGCGTTGGCGGGAACGTTCGTGCTGGTGATGGCCACGGGGGCGGCTGCCCAGGCGGCCAAGGGCAAGCCGGTGACGGTGACGGGGCGGGTTGTCGACAACGTCTGCTGGCTAACCATGGGACAGAAGGGCGAGGGTCACCGGGAGTGCGCCGCCGGCTGCGACAAGGCCGGAGTGCGCATGGCCCTGCTGGACGAGAAGGCCAACCAGCTCTACACGCTGATGGCCGACAAGCCGTTCGTGGATCCGAACTCCCAGATCCGCGACCACCTGGAGCGCATGGTGACGATCAAGGGTGACCTCTACGAGGTGGCCGGAGGTCAGAAGATCCTCGCCGTCAAGGAGGTCCAGACGGCGCGCGCCGGCGCGGCCAACCCGTGCGCCGCGAAGAACCCGTGCGCGGCCAAGAATCCCTGCGCGGCCAAAAACCCGTGTGCCGCCAAGAATCCCTGCGGAGCAAAGAAGTAGCGGCGCCCGAACCTCGCACGTAGCATCGCGAGCCATGCTGCGTACGACGCCGGACCCTTGCGTTGGGGTCCGGCCGTCGTGCGCGATCGCCTACAATCCTCGTAGACGTCCTCGAAAGGAGAGTCCCGATGGCGGCACGGCTGCCCTACGTCGAGCGTGACCAAGCTCCGCCCGAAGTCCAGGAGGTGTACGACAAGGCCCAGAAGGCGATGGGGCGCGTGTCGAACCTCTTCAAGCTGATGGCGCATCACGCCCGATCGCTGCCGGGCTTCTTCGCGTGGTATCCGACACTCCGCGAAGGCGCGCTGGACATCAAGCTGCGCCAGCTCGCCTACGTCAAGGCGTCCCAGCTGAACGGCTGTCACTACTGAGCGACGCACAACGCGGCCCTCGGTCAGAGGGTCGGGGTGCCCAGGGAGAAGTTCGACGCGCTCCCCCAGTACGAGACGAGCCCGCTGTTCTCAAGCCTCGAACGCCTGGTCATCCGCTACGCCGAGCAGATGACGAAGAAGGTGCGCGTCGACAGCGAGCTCGTCGAGGAGCTCACGCGGGCCCTCTCGCCGGAGGCCCTCATGCAGCTGACGCTGTCGATCGCGGCCGCGAACTTCACCAATCGGGTGAACGAGGCGATGGGCACGGAACTCGAGCACTGAGCCCTGGACCCGACGTAAGTCGACCGGTGTGGCGCTTCATGGCCGATCTCTGGCGGAATGCGTGCCGACCGCACGTCTTCCGGCGATGCGGCGGGGTCGCGCTCGTGGTGGGGACCTTGCTATCGCTGCTCAACCAGGGCGACGCGATGCTCGCGGGCAGGTTCGACACCGTGGTCGCGCTGAGGATCGTCGGGAACTATCTGATCCCGTTCATCGTGGGCAACCTGGGCGCGATGACGTCGGTTCCGCCGCGAGAGGACCCGCGAACCCCAAGGAGCTCATGATGAGTTGGATCAAGACCGTCCCCGAAGCGGACGCCA
>Ga0075425_100009924_pt1 | contig 10140 bp, 8 predicted proteins | sample SoiMethybrSBSTD4_FD_75300 | JGI IMG/M metagenome (GOLD analysis project Ga0075425, IMG submission 75300) | Bulk soil microbial communities from a Populus tree surrounding site in Tennessee, USA - Soil MetaG P. TD hybrid SBSTD4 | ecosystem: Environmental > Terrestrial > Soil > Tree plantation...
ATCTCCGCGCGTCATCGAAAATATCGCGTAAAAAAATAGAACGCGACTAGAAGGACCGTAAACAAGACAACCAAAGAGTTTCTTCGATGGCTCGGCCGTTTTGCCTTTTCCAGCAGGTCGGCGATTGCGGAGCTGAGAAAGAAAACCTGCAGGGCGGTCACGAGACTCGCGGCAATTTCCACCAATGCAAACTGATGAATAAGAGAGAGTAAGAAGATCGCGCCGCTCGCTACGGAGGCAGCCAGACTCAGGGCGATTGACGAAATGTAGCGAAACATGTTTGTCTTTTGCGCTTTTCGCCCGCGCGCTATGCTCCCATGTTGCAGAGTCTTACGCAGCCGCGCGACACGTGGGCTAGAAAGCTATTTTATTGTAGCGGAGGATGTAAGTCTGGAGAGGCGATAGTATCCGAAGCCGCAAAATCGTCATCCAAGACAATATCCCGTATTAAGGAGAAGGTGATGCAATTACGTCCACTGGGAAAGAACGGGCCGCTCGTTTCGGCCATGGGTTTAGGGTGCATGGGCATGTCCGAATTTTACGGACCGCGGCACGACGCCGAGTCGACGGCGACGATTCATCGCTCGATCGAGCTGGGTATTACGTTTTTGGATACAGCGGACGTTTATGGGTATGGCGACAATGAAGTGCTGGTGGGGCAGGCGATTCGGGGAATGCGCGAAAAGGTTTTTCTGGCGACGAAGTCTGGGATTGTGCGCGACAAGACCAATCCCGCGGTGCGTGGCGTGAACGGGCGGCCGGAATATGTGCGTGCGAGTTGCGATGCGAGTTTAAAGCGGTTGGGTGTTGCCACAATCGATTTGTATTATCAGCACCGCGTGGATCCGAATGTGCCCATTGAAGAGACCGTTGGGGCGATGGCCGAGTTGGTGAAAGCGGGGAAAGTGCGCTACCTGGGATTGTCGGAAGCGTCCGCCGCCACGATAAGTCGCGGACACAAAGTGCATCCCATCGCTGCCCTGCAGACGGAGTATTCACTGTGGACGCGTGATCCGGAAGACGAAATTCTTGCCACCGCGCGCGAACTTGGCATTGCGTTCGTCGCTTACAGCCCGCTCGGGCGCGGATTCCTGACCGGACAGATCAAGCGTTTCGAAGATTTTGCGCCCGATGATTACCGGAGAAATTCGCCGCGGTTCCAGGGAGAGAATTTCCAGAAGAATTTGGATCTGGTGAAGCGCGTCGAGACGATTGCGAAAGAGAAAGGCTGCACGCCGGGGCAACTTGCGTTGGCGTGGCTACTGGCGCAAGGTCAGGACATTATTCCGATTCCGGGGACGAAACGGCGGAAGTATCTGGAGGAGAATGCGGGCGGTTTGAACATCAAGCTGTCGAAGGGCGACCTGAAACGTATCGACGAAGTAGCGCCGCATGGGGCAGCTTCGGGCTCGCGTTATCCCGAACACATGATGGCTTTAGTGGGGCGTTGATTTCCTCGCGAGATTCTCAACTATCTTCCGAATCATCCTCAAACTGCAAAAGAGAAGGATGGATGTTTTCACTGACCGCCTGAGCGCAGCGCGGGGAGTGTGAACTTCGGTGTGACTTCCTTGCGCTTCGACCAGTCGTGGTAAGTGTGGCACTCCGAGCATCGCGAATCGGCGTGACCGGGCCCCGGCGCGTGGCAAGCCTTACAGGTTGCAATTCCTGGCAGCAGGATGTCGCTGGATTCCGTGCTCGTAAGAGTCTTCAAGTGACAGCTCACGCAAGAAAATCCGCGATGCGCGTCGTGATCGAATTTGGCGTGTGGCATCCATGATGTTCTTACATTGGCCGATGCCACTTGGGCCAGCGCGCTGTTTTGTGAAGTCGTAAGAACGTGACATTGCTTGCAGGTCTTGCGCCAGAGAAGTTCTTCCGCATCGGCGGTTCGTTCCGCGACCCATTGAGCTGGTGTGAGTATACGAACTTGTGGCGGCAGTGGCTTGCCGCTCAGGTCACGGCCTGGATCGCGCTGCACGCGGACCTCAGCGGGATATGCGGAGATGTATTGCTGGAATTTTTTGACTAAGAACGCATGCACGATTTCCGGCTTGTCGTGAGGAACGCCCTCGTCGAAGCGCTTGTCGAATGTGAGCAGGTGGCAGCCCGCGCAAGCGTCTGCAAATTTTACAGGCGCCATTAGCTCGCGGCCGGTAACCGGCTTGGGGGGCTTAAGACCTTCGATTGGGGCTGGGAGATGCTCTTCGCCATCCTTGTAGCTCACAGCAGCGGTGCGATGCTTCGCATCAGAATATGTCAAGTCGGGAGCAGCGGCAGTCGAGTGATGACAATTACCGCATTCAAGTTTCACGAGATCGCCATTCGGCCCGCGGCGGATTGGTTTCATATGAATCGCGTGATTTAACTTGATCGTGCCGGGATCCATCGGCGGGAGGCCGGCCATGGGGCGCAAGGGTGCGAATTCGGGATGGCTGCCCTTGAGGTTTTCGATTCGTGACGCATAACGAGTGTCGGGATGGCTAGCCTTCAAATTGCCGTGGCATTTTGCGCAGGCTTGGTCGGTGGCGGCTGAGAGTTTGACTCGGCCACGATGTTCGGTGTGGCATTCCGCGCAAGCGAGGCGGATTCCGCCGCTCGGACTGACGGCATGGTGAATGGGGCCGTCGTGGCAATCGAGGCAGGCGCTGTCGGCGGCCTTGGCGGAGAACGCGCTAGCGGTTTGTACGTGGCATGCGGCGCATTCCTTTTCGAGGACGGCGTGTGCGCGGGACATGCGGCCGCTCGAATAGACGCGATGATCGCCTGAGAATCCACGCCAGGTGATCCAGGACAGAGCGAGTAATGGCAGAACGAGGCTGAGCCAGAATTTGGCGCGCTTGAGCGGCGTCGGCCTCTTGAAATAATTGAGGTCGATTCGCTGCGCCAGTTTCTTGGTTGTTCTTGTTCTCGCCACTCGTTTACCTTGATCCTCGAAGGGGCCCTCGCCGCCTCCCGCTTCTTCAATAGCGCAGCGCCATGACCGCATGGACAGCGCCAAGGAGAATCAGCGCGAGCGAAAGCGGGATGTGCATGAGCAGCCAGCCATGCAACCATCGATGCAGCGTTTCCTGGCGGGCAAGCTGCCGCGCTTCGTCGCAAATGTCTTCGAGATCGGCTAGGGTCGCGTGCGCCGCGGCGGGCAGCAAAGTGCGCAGCCCTGCAAAGGCACTGCTCGCAGCTGCAATGTCCGCGAACCGGTTGCCGCGTTTCGGACGTTCGAGAAACGGACGCATTTCGTTCCCATAGAAACTACGGAGCGGCGCGCTTTGCTCTTTGCTCAATAAGATTCTCTCGGGAGCGGCAGCGACAGCGGCGCTGGCGCCGGCGCTGACTGCCGCGGACGTTCGCAAGGGAACGGCGGTAGCGGCGATCGGACGCAAAGCAGTAAATCCGCCGGCACGCTGCGTTTCTTCCACGGAGGATTTGGAAAAGTCGAGATTCCCGCACACGGTCTCGACCGCACGATCGGCTTCTTCCCGCAAGAGCGCCCGGACGTGGCCAATTTCGTCGTAAATGGTTTCGAGGGGGGCATCGCCGGTCATGATGCGCGGAACGTAATGCTGCAACGCCGCGCCAAAGACGCCGCTGGCGATCGTGATGATGAGCAGCCACATCAGCACTCGCGTGAGGGTGCCTCCAAATTGGAAACCGCCATGGAAGAGAATCATCGGCAGCGCCAGCAAGCCGAGCCACAGATGCCCGCGCATCCAGGCTTGAGCGCGGCCCAGACGCCAAGTAGGCACGCGCTTTCTTGCGCCGAGCAGCGCGGCAAAAATCATGAAGCCGAAGCCGACGATGCCGAAAAAAAGGCCAACCGGGCTACCGCCGCGCGGACCTTGCGAAGCGTTGAACGCACAGACTGCATAGACAATCGCAGAAACAGCAAGAATTACTAGCGATGCGATCGCCCAGGCACGATGCGTGCGGTCGATCCTCATTTCGCACCGCCCTGGCCGAGCATTTCAGCGAAAAACGTTTTTGGGTCGACGCGATGCGCTGCGTCGTGGGGACAAGCGTAGACGCAGCTTGGTTCCTTCAAGTGCGTGCAGAGATCGCAGGAGGTTGCTTTTTGCTTGATGACCGCTTTCTTGCGCCCGGCATTTTCCGGATCGTCCGCCAGCACTTCAAACGGATGCAGGTTGATATTGCCGTAAGGGCAATTGCGCGCGCAGAGCCCGCAGCCGATGCACCAATCCTCGATGATGACTTCGAGCGAATTGCGGCGCCGAATCGAGCCGACCGGGCAGCCGACCATGCAAAGCGGGTCGCGGCATTGGCGGCAACTGGTGGCGACGAGATAGCGGTCAAAGCGCAGGCCGTCGCGAATGAGGCGCGTAACGCCATCATGCGCATCGGCGCAGGCATTCACGCAGGCGTCACAGCGAGTGCAATTCTGCAGATCGAGAATGAGCAGACTCTGCGCTTCCATTAACCCTTGTGATAGGAATTGATCGATGGGAACGCTGTGGACCATTTGCAGGCGCTGCTGGTTGGCAGTACTGCGTTCCGCCGCGATAGCTTCGAGGCCGGTGCGAACGTTGGGGAAGCGCGCCACCATATCGCGAAAATCGTCGCCGGAAATTCGCACCAGCTCGACATGATCGAGCGCCGTACACGTTGCAGTCCGCACGCCGCCGCCGAGCAATCCAATTTCGCCGAAATAGTCGCCGCGAGAAAGATAGGCTAGGACCATTTCGCCGCCGGGATAACTTTCTGAGACTTTCACGAAGCCGATACGAACAAGATAAAAACTGTCGGCGGCTTCGCCCTGTTGGACGATGGTTTGACCCGGAGCGAACCTTTGCAGGTGCACGCTTTCTTTGAGGTGGGCGATAAAGTCTGCCGACAGGTCCGCGAACATGGGCACGCCGCGAAGGTGGTTTTCGAGGGCGCGGCGCCGGTAGGTTTCGTCGAGCTGCGCGCGGAAGGTCTTGTTCTTGAGCATGATGTCGAGAACATTGCGCAGCATTTCGTAGGCGATCACATCCGTTTCCGCGATGACCGTGGCGGAGCGCGGATAGAAATTCATGCAAGTCATTTCGCCGAACAAATCGCCGGGGCCCAACTCCGCGACGGGATTGCCATAAGAAAGATCCACGGAAGCATCGATGGGAATCGTGCGGTCGCGGGCTTCATCTTCGCGCTTGTCTTCCTCGCGCCCGACGAGCGTGCTGGTCAGCCGTTTGAAGAAACCTTTAGCACCGCCTTGGGTCTTAACGTGCGCAATCGGCGAAGAGATGGAAACTCGCGCGCGACCTTCAACGATATAGAACGCTGTGGAGCCAAACTCGCCTTCGCGGCAGATGACTTCACCCCGGCGGAAGTGGCGCTTAACGATGGCGCCACGATTTAGCTCAAGAAATGTCCCAGAAACGCCTCTGAAAACTGGAATCTGCAACAGTTCTCCGGCTTCAAAAATCTCTGCATTCGTGCCAGCGGCGATTGCGGTTCCGGCGAGTCCTTTATTGGTCAGTGCGCCAGTGGGGCAGGAAACCATGCACTCGCCGCAGGAGATGCACGTGGAATCGCCCATCGGTGCGTTCAAGTCGAAAGCGATCCCCGCGGAATAGCCTTTACCCATGCGGCCAAGCACAAAATTATTTTTGACTTCGTCGCAGCCGCGAATGCATCGGTCGCAAAGGATACAAGCATCGTGATCGACGGCGATTGCGAGGGAGGAGTCATCTTCGCCGCGGGCGACCGTGCGTTTCGCAAAGCGCGGCTGAGTAATGCCAGCGGCTTTTGCGAGCGCTTCGAGTTCGCAGTCACCGGATTTCTCCTGCCGCGCACATGGCGAAGGATGGTCGGACATCAGCAATTCGAGCAGCGTTTTGCGCGCGCTCAAGACTTTTTCTGAGTTGGTGACCACCTTCATGCTTGATTCCACAGGACGTACGCACGATGCGGACAACACACGCGCGCCAGTGTCCACGACGCAGAGACGGCAGACGCCGACTGGAGTTTGGTTTTGCAAGTGGCACAGTGTGGGAATACTGATGCCATTCATGCGCGCGGCGTCGAAAACGGTGGTTCCATTAGGCACGCGCACGGATTTCCCGTCGATGCTGATGTCGATCATTCCTGGAGGTGCGCCAGAAGTCGTCACGGCCGGATACCCACGCGCTGCACTTCTCCCGCGCGCGACGCAGCGGTGAAGCAAATTCCGCTCGGGCACTGTCCCTTCAGAACGTGAGCATCGACTTCCGCGCGAAAATGTTTCAGCACGGATTGAATGGGAGCCGGAGCGATCTGGCCAAGGCCACAAATGGAGGTCTGGCTCATGGCCTGAGAAAGATCGTCGAGAAGCGTGAGATCAGCGCGATACTCCGGCTCGGAAACAGAGCCCTCCGTCCATCTCACAAGCAGGTCGGTCATTTTCTGCGATCCAACGCGGCAGGGGACGCACTTCCCGCACGATTCGTTGCGATAAAAACGCACGGCGTTCAGCGCCATGTCCAGCATGCAGGTGGTGTCGTCACAAACAACGATGGCACCGGAGCCAAGCATGGAACCAGCGTCGGCCAGCGCCTTGAAGTCGAGCCGTACATCCACCATCGAAGCAGGCAGGTAACCTGACGATGGGCCAGAGGGAGCAAACGCCTTCAACGAGCCGCCACCGCGAACGCCCCCCGCGTACTTGAAAATCACCTCGCGCATAGGCGTGCCCATCGGAACTTCGAAAACGCCGGGTCGCGCCACATGCCCACTGACGCCAACAAATTTCAGGCCCCGCGAGCCGTTGGCACCTTGCGCGGCAAACCAGTCCGCGCCGCGCGCCAGAATTTGCGGCACGTTGATGAACGTTTCCACATTGTTGATGACCGTCGGCTTTTGCCACAGGCCGATTTGCCCGGGGAACGGCGGCTTGTTGCGCGGCTCGGCGCGATGGCCTTCGATGGCTTCCATTAGCGCGCTTTCCTCTCCGCAGATGTAACCGCCAGGACTGACAAACACTTCGAGGTCGAAGTCGAGATCACTGCCAAGAATTTTCTTGCCGAGCAAGCCCGCGTGATAGCAGCGGCGAATTTCTTCGCCAAGAATTTCTTCCTGTTGGGCGTATTCGTGGCGAATGTAGAGAATACCGCGCTTCGCTCCCGTAACAAGACCGGCGATGAGCATGCCTTCGATGACCAGGTGCGGCAGATGAGTCATGATAAAGCGGTCTTTGATCGTGCCCGGTTCGCTTTCGTCGGCATTGCAAACAATATATTTCACGAGATCGGGCTGCTTTCGCACTAGGTCCCACTTCATGCTCGTGGGAAAACCAGCGCCGCCCATGCCGCGAAGTTCGGCGGTTTTGAGTTGCACCAAGACATCGTCCCATGCGCGCGACCGCACGAGGCTGCGCACCACGCCGTATTTTTCGTCGTTGCCGTAGGGATCGGCTTTGCACCTCAGGTGTGCCTGCTCTGGATTCGGCTCAACAACTTCTTCACCGCGGAGTGCACTGCGTGCAATCTGCTCAGCACTTGCAGGGGTGACATTCGTGAAGATTTCATCGTTGATCGAAACCGCTGGGGCGCGGTCGCAGCGGCCGAGGCAGGAAACATCGCGAATTTGCACGTCTTCAGAGCGAGAACCAGCGAAGTGCCGCTCCAGCTCGGCTCGCAGATCGCAAGCGCCGTTGAGATGGCAACTCATGTCTGCGCAAACACGAATTTCCGCTTTGGCAGGAGGCGCAAGATGAAAATGCGGGTAGAAGCTGGCGACGCTGTGAATCTGGTAGAGCGGAGTTTGCGTGCGGCGGGAGAGTCCTTCGAGCTCCGCCTTGGGCAGGAAGCCGTAGCGAAGCTGGATGGCCCGAAGGTCGTCGAAGATCACGTCGTCCCGTCTCGCGCGCAAAGCCGCGCCTGACGCGAGAAGAATGCGCGGCGCAACTTGAGTGCTGAATCCCCTGCATACTACTGAGCGTAAAGCGTGCTGTAAATAGCGCCAGTTTCGCTTTTCGCAGCGCGTCGCTAAAAAGACAACGCAATCCGTTGACTTCTCTGCGCCGCAAACGTTATAAGCGAACAGATTCGTCCGGCACTCTGAATGTACAACGCGAAAAAGTTCTTTCTACTCTCCAGCCTCGCCTGTTTGCCGCTCCTGACGCTCCCTTTGCTGCGAGCGCAGGAGAAAGAGCCTGTCAAATACATTGGTCCTGGATCCTGCGCTGCAACGAGTTGCCACGGAAGCGTGAAACCTATAGCAGGGAGCCGCATTTTCCAGAACGAGTACTCCACTTGGATTCTCCAGGACAAGCACAGCCGCGCGTACCAGGCTTTAGCCGGTGACGTCGGGGAGCGCATGGCCCGCATTCTTAAATTGGGTACGAAGGCCGAGGGATCCGCGAAATGCCTGGCGTGCCACGCGCTTTACACAGCGCCGGAACAGCGCGGGCGCGCGTTTGAGATTTCCGAAGGCGTGTCCTGCGAAAATTGTCATGGGCCGGCCTCGGCGTGGCTTGGTCCGCACACTACGCGCTCCTGGGCGCACGAAAAATCGGTTGCGCTGGGGATGACCGACACTCGCAATGTGATTCGTCGCACGGAAAAATGTCTCGAATGCCATCTCGGCACAAAGAACAAGTTTGTGGACCACGAAATGATCGCTGCGGGGCACCCCGACTTGTATTTTGAGCTGGATTCGTTTTCAGCGGTCATGCCGCGGCACTGGAAAATTCCCCGCGAATCGGAGCCGGGAAAGCCTGTGGAAGATGGGGCGTGGACGGGCGTGCGCGAATGGTCTGCGGGTCAGGCGGTGCAACTACGCGTGGCGATGGAACGGTTGACCTGGCGGGCGAAAAACGAGCGTTTCGACAAAAAAGATGTTTGGCCTGAATACTCTGAGCTTTCTTGCTTCGCATGTCATCACGCTCTGGGGCCTGCAAAGGACAGCTGGCGGCAGGAACATGGTTACGTAGGCCGTCGCCCGGGCGATCCTGCGTGGAACACTTCGCGTTACGCGGTGTTTCGTTTACTGGCGAAACAGATTGACTCCGCGAGCGCCCAGGAATTGGACCGGCAAATTCTTCTGGTCTCCGACGAGATGAGCAAGCTCAATCCGGACCGAAATGCAGTGGCCGCAGCGGCTTCCGCGGCAGCGCCACTGGCTCAGCGCATCGCGGAGCGGCTCGCCACGATGCAGTACGATCAAGCCATCGTGCTGCGAATGCTGCAGCGCATTCCCGATGATGCCGAGTACATCGCGCTGGCCGACGAGCGCGCCGCGGAGCAAGCGACCATGGCGCTGGATTCGCTCTATATTGCTTACAGCCGCGAAACGAAGCCTGCGAATGCCCCAGAAGTTCGCGCCGCCATCAACGGCCTCTTCCAGCAGCTCGAGAATCCCTCCTCTTACAATGCCGATCAATTCGCCTCCGCTCTCCGCCGCATCCGCCCTTTGCTTCAATAAATCGTCCAATAAGCGCTAGAGTCATTTATGCGAAAGCCTTAAAGGAAATAAATGAACGCATTTGAGAAATGGTTCTGCGGCTCAGCGATTTGGCGCTACATAACACGGCGGCAACTGCTACCCTGGCTGCTTCAAGGAACAGCGCTGGGCGATCACGTTTTGGAGCTAGGAGCGGGTCCGGGAGCCGGAACATTGGAGTTGGCGCGACGCTCCGGCCGCGCAACGACCATCGAATACGATCACACATTAGCGACGAAGCTCGCCAAAAGAATCAGCAACTCTGGTGTCCGTGTTATTCAAGCCGATGCGGCTGCTTTGCCCTTTGCTGACGAAGTGTTTTCATCAGCGATTGCCATTCTCATGCTGCATCACTTGAAATCCCCGGAATTGCAGGACCGCGCGTTTTCAGAAATTGCCCGCGTGCTCCGGCCTGGCGGCATTTTCATTGCATGCGATATCCCGGATGGCTGGACACATCGCGTCTCCCACATTCGAAGTACGTTTGTGCCCCTTGATCCAACAACCGCAAAGGGAAGGCTGACTGCCGCGGGTTTTTCCGGTGTCCGGCTAGATTTTCAGGGAAGCATATTCCGAATTCAGGCCGTCTGCCCACTGGGGTCTCGGCCACATTGACCTGCATCAGGGCACGGCTTAGCATCGTACTATGTGGTTCCGCCGCGACAAATTCCCCCCCGGGCCTTACAGCGGGCTCAAAGGCTGGTCCCTTCGCGCGTTGAGCCA
>Ga0075425_100009925_pt1 | contig 10140 bp, 8 predicted proteins | sample SoiMethybrSBSTD4_FD_75300 | JGI IMG/M metagenome (GOLD analysis project Ga0075425, IMG submission 75300) | Bulk soil microbial communities from a Populus tree surrounding site in Tennessee, USA - Soil MetaG P. TD hybrid SBSTD4 | ecosystem: Environmental > Terrestrial > Soil > Tree plantation...
ACGCGATCGATCGGCTTCCCGTCAGCAGCGACGATGACATCACCAGCCTCGAGACCAGCCGCCCGCGCCGGGCTGTTGTCGTCACTGTAACCACCAACGAGCACGCCTGCGATGTCCTTGAGCCCTGCGACGCTGGCATCCTCTGGACTGACAGGCGAGATCTGCACGCCGATCACGGCCCGACGCACGCGGCCATGCTCGACGATGTCATCCATCACCTGCTTGGCAAGCGTGATTGGAATGGCAAACCCGTAGCCGGAGTAGTACCCGGTCTGACTCGCGATCGCGCTGTTGATGCCGATCACTTCGCCGCGGGAGTTGACGAGCGGCCCACCGGAGTTCCCCGGGTTGATGGCCGCGTCGGTCTGAATGAAGTCGGTGATCGCGTAGGCGTCACGGTTGAGCCCCTGAAGCTCCGTGCTGCCGCGCCCTTTCGCGCTCACGATTCCCGCGGTGACCGTGAAGTCGAGGCCAAGCGGGTTGCCGATCGCGAGGACCCACTCACCAACGCGCGCGGATTCGTCGTTGCCGAGCGTCGCGGTAGGCAGATCCTTACCTTCGATCTTGATGACCGCGACGTCGGTCGTCGGATCGCGGCCCACGACCTTCGCTTTGAACACGCGGTGATCGGTGAGCGTCACGTTCAGCCGATCGAAGTCCTCGACGACGTGGTTATTGGTGAGGATGTAGCCGTCTTTGCTGACGATGAAGCCGGAGCCGCTCGCTTCGGCGGGAGCGGATCGCGGATCGAACTTCTGGAAGAAATCCTCGAGGCCTGGCGGGCCGTTGCGGCGCGGTGAGCGCTGAACGCTCTGCTTTGCATCCCGCTCTGCCTGGATCGAAACGACGGCAGGCGTCACGTGCTCGGCGATCGACACGAACGCATTGCTCGCGTCGGCGATTGGCTTGACTTCCTGGACCGTTGGCTTCGCGGAGGTGCCACGCGACTGCGCGTAGCCGAAACGGGTGAGATCGAATCCGGACGCGAAGACGATACCGCTGGCGAAGGCGATCGCCACGGCCGCACCGAATCGCGCGCGTGCGAGTGTACGAGACGACATAGCTCTGTGTCCTTGCTTGGACTTTATCGAATGTATGGACGATACACGTCCGCCGTCGAGCAATTATGCCACGGAAAAGCGTGCCGCGGCGGGGTTCCTTTCGTAGGACACCGACAGGTGTCGAAGAGTTTCCGGTTCATCTGCGATGCTGACGGGGCCGGCAAACCGCCCGGCCCCGCGCACTTTCATCTCTGTTGACCTTCGTGCACGTCCAGTGGTCACCTGTAAGCTGGACGCCGAAAGCTGAACCGTCGCTAACGCTACTTCTTGCCCTCGTCGACAATCTCGTAATCGGCTTCGACGACATCGTCGGGCTTCTGTGAGGAAGTCGCTCCCGCGGGCTCGCCAGGCTGCGGCTCGCCTCCCGGCGGTGGCGAGGACTGCTGCTGCGCGTAGAAGGAGCGACCGGCCTCCTGGAATGCGGAGGCCAACTCCTCCTGCGCCGAGCGGATCTCGCCCATGTCATCGGCGCGCAGTGCCTTTCGTGCGCGCTCCACCGCGTTGTCGAGGCGAGTCTTCAGATCGGCAGGCAGCCTGTCCGCCCACTCCTTCGAGTTCTTCTCGACCTCGTAGGTGAGGCTGTCGAGCCGGTTTCGAACGTCGATCTCCTCACGGCGCTGTTTGTCGGCCTGCGCGTTTTTCTCGGCGTCGTCGACCATGCGCTTGATCTCGGCGTCGGAGAGACCGCTCGACGCCTCGACACGGATCTTCTGCTCCTTGCCGGTGGCCTTGTCGCGCGCCGTCACGTGCAGAATGCCGTTCGCATCGATGTCGAAGGTGACTTCGACCTGCGGCATGCCGCGCGGAGCCGGCGGAATTCCGGTGAGCTGGAATTTCCCGATCGTCTTGTTGTACACAGCGAGCTCGCGCTCGCCCTGGAGCACATGGATCTCGACCGTCGTCTGGTTATCGTCGGCCGTCGAGAACGTCTCGCTCTTTTTCGTCGGGATCGTCGTGTTGCGCGGGATGAGCACCGTAGTCACGCCGCCCAGCGTCTCGATGCCGAGAGAGAGCGGGGTGACGTCGAGCAGCAGCACGTCCTTCTGCTCACCAGTGAGGACCGCACCCTGAACCGCGGCGCCGATCGCCACGACCTCGTCCGGGTTCACGCCCTTGTTCGGCTCCTTCCCGAAGAAGTCCTTCACGATCTGCTGGACCTTCGGAATGCGAGTCGAGCCACCGACCAGCAGGACCTCATCGATGTCCTTCGGATCGATGCCAGCGTCCTTGAGTGCCTGCTTCATTGGCGGGATCGTGCGCTGGATGAGGTCGTCCACCAACTGCTCGAATTTCGCGCGGGTGAGCGTGTAGTTGAGGTGTTTGGGGCCTGACTGATCGGCCGTGATGAACGGCAGGTTGATGTCCGTCTGTTGCGTGGACGAGAGCTCCATCTTGGCCTTCTCGCCGGCTTCCTTGAGGCGCTGGAGCGCCATCGGATCCTTCGAGAGGTCGATACCCTGGTCTCGCTTGAACTCGCTTACGAGCCAGTCGATCACGCGCTGGTCGAAGTCGTCGCCGCCCAGGTGCGTGTCGCCGTTCGTGGATTTCACCTCGAACTGACGGGAGCCATCGACATCATAAAGCTCTAGAACTGAGATGTCGTAAGTGCCTCCGCCAAGGTCGAATACGGCAACCTTCTCATCCTTTTTCTTATCGAGGCCGTAAGCGAGGGCGGCCGCCGTGGGCTCGTTGATGATTCGGAGCACGTCTAGCCCGGCGATCTTGCCCGCGTCCTTGGTGGCCTGACGCTGCGAGTCGTTGAAGTAGGCGGGAACAGTGACCACCGCCTTCGAGACCGAGTGCCCGAGGTAGTCCTCGGCGGTCTGCTTCATCTTCTGGAGGATCATCGCCGAGATCTCGGGCGGCGTATATCGCTTGCCCTGTACCTCGACCGTAGCGACGTCGTTACCTCCCGACACAACCTTGTACGGGACGCGTTTGATCTCGTCGCCGACCTCGCTGATCTTGCGGCCCATGAACCGCTTGATCGAGAAGACCGTGTTCTGCGGATTCGTGACTGCCTGACGCTTCGCGATCTGACCCACCAGGCGTTCGCCGTCCTTCGTGAACCCAACCACCGATGGCGTCGTTCTTCCACCTTCGGAGTTGGGAATCACGACGGGGTCGCCGCCTTCCATCACGGAGACGACCGAGTTCGTGGTGCCCAGATCGATGCCAATTACCTTATCTGCCATTGCGCCCTCGCAGGGAGAAAAAAGATCGAAGTCGAGCCGAAGCGTCTGAGTGGACTGACACGCACTCGCTCGCGACGTGGGCCGGTGGGTCGCAAGGTCAGGGCCGAACTGTTACGTCAGTTTGGCAGATTTGGGCCCGCGATTCGGATCTCCGGGATCGCGAGTGGCAGTCGATTGCGTCGTACTAACGCGTCACTACCTCACCTCTCGCCGGGCCAATGATCCCGATCAGCGACGAAAACCCGACGCTTCGCACTCCGGTCACGACGTACCTGCTGCTCGCGGCAATGCTCGCGGCCTGGGTTCTCGTCGAAGGCGCCGGGACGAATGCAGGACAGCTTGCGTCGGCCGTCTGCAACTATGGGCTCGTGCCAGCCGAGCTCACCCACGGGCGCCCCGTTGGGTTCACGATACCCATCGGGCCGAACCTCGGCTGTTCGATCGACAACAGCGCAATCAACGTCCTGACACCGCTCCTCTCGATGTTTCTGCACGGGAGCTGGGGACATCTCCTAGGCAACGCGATCTACTTCTGGGTGTTCGGCAACAACGTCGAAGACAGCATGGGGCGTTTCCGCTTCCTGGTGTTCTATCTGGTTTGTGGGCTCGCCGCGGCGGCGACGCACGTGATGGTCGACCCGAGGTCTCCGGTCCCAACTGTCGGCGCGTCCGGCGCGATCTCCGGCATTCTCGGCGCGTATCTCGTACTCTACCCACGCGTCCGCGTTAGGTATTTCGTCTTCCTGTTCTTCGTGCGGTTTCCCGCCTGGGTGGCGCTCCTGTGGTGGTTCGCGACCCAGGTGCTGACGGGGTTACCTCAGCTCAACCAGGTGGACCCGGAGGTGTCCGGGGGCGTGGCGGTTTGGGCGCACGTCGGCGGATTCGTCGCTGGGGTGCTGCTCGTGAAGCTGTTCGAGAATCGCTCGCTCGTGTCGCGGCGCACAATGGTGTCGGATGCTCGCGGGGTATGGCAGTAGCGACGCGAGTCGCCGGGAACCGCGCGTTGCGGCTCCCCCTCGCCGTCCTATGTTTCCACGCGTGCAGATAGCTCGCGTCATCGGTCGCGTCGTCTCGACGGTCAAGCAGGACACGCTGACCGCCGTCACCCTGCAGTGGATCCAGCCAATCACCACGGCGGGAGCCGACGTGGGCAAGGCGCTAGTCGCCGTCGATCGGGTCGGCGTTGGGCCGGGCGAAGTCATCTACTTCATAACGTCTCGTGAGGCCGCGCTGACGCTCGACAATCCGTTCGCGGCGGTCGACGCGGGGATCGTGGGAAAGGTGGACTGGGTCGACATTGGCGGCCGCCAGGTGCTGCGCGCCGATGACATCGATGGGAACACCGCCGCGGGCGAGCCCGCGGCGATCTGAGAGGAAAGCGTGTATCTCGCGCGTGTTATTGGCGACGTCGTCTCCACACACCGTCACGAACACCTCGGTCAGAAGAAGCTGCTACTCGTCCGCCGGCTCGATCTCGAGGATCGGGAAGAAGGCGCCGAGGTCATAGCGCTCGATGTGATTGGAGTTGGCGTGGGCGAAAAAGTGCTCGTGGTGCAGGAGGGCAACGCGGCGCGGTCGCTGTTCAAGGACCCGAACATCCCGGCGCAGGCCGTCGTCGTCGGCGTCGTCGATCGCGTGGACCTCGACCGTCAATGAGCTCCGACATGGATCTCGACGCCCTTGCAGCGCGCATCGCGCGCGAGCTGTCCCGCGCCGATCAAATCGGGAATCGGGAGTCGGGAATCGGGAATCGGGAATCGACTGGCGGGACCACCGAAGGACCGGGGCTTGCCACCGCGGATAGTTCGCCGGGCGTCCGGTACGTTCGCGAGAACGCACGAATCGCAGAGTTCATCGACCACACGCTGCTCAAGGCCGAGACGACGCGTGCGGACATCGACCAGCTCTGCTCGGAGGCGCTCGAGCACGAGTTCGCCGCGGTGTGTGTCAACCCGGTGTGGGTGCCGCGCTGCGCCGAGCGGCTCCAGGGGAGCCGGGTTGCCGTGGCGACCGTGGTCGGCTTCCCGTTAGGCGCCAACCAGTCCGAGGTCAAGGCCGCGGAAGCATCGCTGGCGATCCGACAGGGTGCGAGTGAGATCGACATGGTTGCCGCCGTGGGCCATATCAAGGGCGGTGACTGGAATCATGTCGCGGACGACATCGCCGCCGTGGTGCGGGCGGCAGCGGGACGTCTCGTGAAGGTCATCATCGAGTCGGCGCATCTCACGCCGGTGGAGATCATCAAGGCAAGTGCGCTCGCGCGCGACGCGGGGGCGCACTACGTGAAAACGAGCACCGGCTTTCACGCAGCTGGTGGCGCAACGGCGGAGGCGGTGGCGCTCATGCGCCTGGTGGTTGGCGACTCCATGGGGGTCAAGGCCTCGGGCGGCGTTCGCGATTGCGCGACGGCGCTGCTGATGATCGCCAACGGTGCAACGCGGATCGGCACCTCGAGTGGTGTGGGGATGGCCCAGTGCCTGGGACGTGGCCCGTTGCCGATGCACGAGCTGCTGGCATCCCCACAGGCACACGAGGAGCGATGTGCCTCGGGCACCTGCCTGACGAGCGCCGCCACGACGAAGGGCGCGGCGGTCTATTGACGGGCGTTGGCCGGCGCCGCGCTCGCCCGGCGTCGCGCGTTAGGCGGCGATGGGGTTGGCCGGAGTGGGCGCAACCGACGCGAAGTCCCTCGCCGCGCACATCGGGCCGGCCGTCCGGTCAAGTAGTTGTCTGTCTCGGTTCGGTAACGGAACGTGTAACGAACGGTGGCCTCGGGAGTTAGCGCATTGCGTTCAGTGACCGTGATCGGGAAATTCTCAGGTCCGGGCACATTGAGTGCATCAAGCCGCCTGCGGATTCACTAGGAGGAACGACGTGGCACTTACCAGAAAGTTCATGGATTCCGAAGGGATGCACTGGCAGGTGTATGAGCTTTCTGACGATAGCGCGGCGCCCCGTTGGTTGTATTTCTTCTCGCGGGACGTGACGAAGTCGCTTTCCAGCTATCCCGATGACTGGGCCGTGATGGACTGGCCCGGGTTGGAACGACTCTGTCACCACGCGAGGCCGCCTGCCAGGCGCGATAGCAGGCCTCCACTGACCGCGATCGGGCAGGGCGCCGAGCTCTGACGCTTCATAGCCGAGTTTCCCTTTGCGAATGCGAACGGGTCTCGGCTATGTTTGTCTCGGTTGTGTAACGAAGCCTGCGCCGCGCCAGTTGAGAGGCCGCCGCGTGGCCTTGGCCACCTCCGACGACACCCCGTGCGCCTCATCCCACGCGACGAAGGCTTTTTCGTTCTCTTCAACGAGCTTGCAAAGCGACTCAAGGAGGCGGCGCGTCTCCTGAATTGCCTGTTCGCCGAACCGGACAGGCTTGACCACTACGTCGCCGCGATAAAGACCGTCGAACACGAAGCGGACGTGCTCACCCACGACGTCCGCGCGAGGATCGACCGAAGCTTCGTCACTCCGATCGATCGCGAGGACATCCATCGTCTCGCCACGGAGCTCGACGACGTCATCGACCTCCTCGACGGCACTGCGCGGCGCGTCGCGATGTTCCACATCGCCGAATCCCGGCCGCCTGCGCTCAAGCTTTCCGACACCATCTTCCGCGCGGCCGACCACATCCAGGCCGGAGTGATGGCGATCAAGAAGCCGACGGTCGTGGCCGAAAACAGTCGCGCGATCAAGCGCCTCGAGGAAGAAGGGGACGCGATTTATCAGGACGCCGTCGGTGAGCTGTTCCGCGGCAAGCCCGATGCGCTCGAAGTGATGAAGTGGAAAGAGCTCTACGACACGCTCGAGCGAGCGCTCGATGAGTGTCAAGGCGTCGGCAACGTGCTGGAGAGCATCTCCCTCAAGAATTCGTGAGCCCGGTGGCGTACGTCGTCGTCATCGTCCTGATCGGCTTCGCATTCGACTTCATCAACGGCTTTCACGATTCGGCGAACTCGATCGCCACGATCGTCGGGACACGCGTCCTGAACCCGTTTGCGGCGGTCATCTGGGCCGCCTTTTTCAACTTCTCGGCGGCGTTCGTGGTGGGCACCGCCGTCGCGAAGACGGTCCAGAGCGGAATGATCGACCAATCGATCGTGGATCCGACGGTCATTCTCTCGGCGTTGTTAGGCGCGATCGCCTGGAACCTCATCACGTGGGCGTACGGCCTTCCCTCGAGCTCCTCGCACGCGCTGATCGGCGGCTACGCCGGCGCGGCCGTCACGAAAGCCGGGTGGAGCGCGATCCTCTGGGGTGACAAGTGGATCAAGACGCTGGAGTTCATCGCGCTCTCGCCGCTCATCGGCATGGCGGCCGGGTTCGTACTCATGGTCGCAGTATACTGGATCTTCCAGCGGGCGGCGCCCGCGCGCGTCGATCGCGTGTTCCGCGTCGCACAGCTTGGAAGCTCGGCACTGTTCTCGTTCTCGCATGGGGCGAACGACGCGCAAAAGACAATGGGCATCATCGTCGGATTGCTCGGTGCCACCCACACGCAGAACATCTTTCGTGGTCAGCAGGGGCTGCTCGGGCTCTTCTATCTGCCTAACCCGTCTGCCGGTGTCCCGTACTGGGTGGAGATCGGCGCCTATAGCTGCATCGCGCTTGGCACGCTGCTGGGCGGGTGGCGCATCGTGCACACGATGGGGAACCGGATTACGAAGCTGCGTCCGGTCGGCGGCTTCTGTGCAGAGACGGGCGGGGCATTCGCGATCCTCATCGCGACGAAGTTCGGCATTCCGGTGAGCACGACGCACACGATCACCGGGGCGATCGTCGGGGTCGGAGCGACGAACGGCGTTTCGGGCGTGCGCTGGGGCGTTGCAGGGCGTATCGTTTGGGCATGGATCATGACGATACCCGCGGCGGCCATCATCGCGGCGGCTTCGTACTTCATCCTCTCGCGCCTGATTCCGCTGTGACAGGCTCGTGACGGCTCGCCCGCTCTTCAGTCGGTTATGATGAACGCCCGGGCTGAGCCGGGCGTTTATCGTTTGTAGCGTCGATTCGCACTTGTCCTGCATCCCATTGACGATGCACGAACCGCTTCCACCAACGCTGTTTTTCAATCGCGAGCTCAGCTGGCTCGAGTTCAACGCGCGCGTGCTCAACGAGGCGTTCGACGAGCGCAACCCGCTGCTGGAGCGACTCAAGTTCCTGTCGATCTTCAGCACGAACCTCGACGAGTTCTACATGGTGCGCGTCGCCGGGCTGCGTCGTCAGGTCGCGGCGGGTGTCACGTCATCGGCGGCGGATGGCTTGTCGCCGCAACCGGCGCTGGACGCCATCGAGCGCCGAGTGCGCGAGCTCCTCGCCCAGGCGCGCACGATTCTGCACGAGCAACTGCTGCCGGCGCTGGACGAGAAGGGCATTCGACTCGTCCGCATGACGGACCTCTCGCCGAGTGAGTGGAATACGGTCGATCAGTTCTTCGAGTCGGAGGTGTTTCCGGTACTCACCCCCTTGGCGGTCGACCCGGGTCACCCCTTCCCATACGTCTCGAATCTCTCACTTTCGCTTGCGGTCGAAATCCGCGATCCCGATCGAGGCGCCGACCACTTCGCGCGAGTGAAGGTGCCAAAGAGCCTCCCACGCTGGGTTTCGTTCGGCCGGGGAAATCAATTCGTGCCGCTCGAGGAAGTCATCGGTGCGAACCTTGGCTCGCTCTTCCCGGGAATGCAGGTGCTCGGATGGTGGGCGTTCAAGGTGACCCGCTACTCTGACCTCGAGCTGGACAAGATCATCGATGAGCCGGAGGACCTCCTCGCCGAGATCGAGGAGCAGGTCTTCCAGCGGCGGTTTGGTGAGGTGGTGCGGCTCGAGGTGCAGAACGACATGCCGCGGCACATCCGTGCGCTCATTCTCGAGGAACTGCAGGACGCGGAGCTCCTTCCCGGCCTCGTGCTGGCGGAACGAGACATGTTCGAGGGGGGCCCCCTGCTCGAGCTGGGGGATCTCATGTCGATCGCCATGCTCGACATCCCCGAGCTGCACGATCCTCCCTTCGTGCCTGCCGTACCGCCGGCGGTTCGTGATGTGACGCGATCGATCTTCGACGTCATCCGCGAGCGCGACCTTCTCGTGCACCATCCGTACGAGTCGTTCACGGCGACCGTCGAGCAGTTCCTGGATGCGGCATCGCGGGACGACCACGTGCTGGCCATCAAGCTGACACTGTATCGGACCTCGGGCGACACAGCCATCGTGCGGGCCCTGACGGAGGCGGCGCAGCGAGGAAAGCAAGTGGCGGTGCTCGTGGAGCTGCAGGCGCGGTTCGACGAGGCGAACAACATCACGTGGGCGCGCACGCTGGAAAACTTCGGCGTGCACGTGGCCTACGGATTGCCCGGGCTCAAGACGCACTCGAAGGTGGCACTTGTCGTTAGGCGCGAGCCCGACGGCATCCGGCGTTACGTGCACATCGGCACGGGCAACTACAACACGAAAACGGCGCGCACCTACACCGACCTCGGGCTCTTCACGGCAAGTCCGTCGATCGGCGCAGATCTGAGCGACCTGTTCAACTCGCTCACGGGTTTCTCGCGACAGCGGGTGTACCGAAAGCTGCTCGTAGCGCCTGGCAACATGCGCGATCGATTCCTGGAGCTGATCTCGAACGAGACGAACGCGGCCCGGGAAGGGAAGGCCGCGCAAATCATCGCCAAGTTGAATGCCCTCGTGGACCCGGGGATCATCGCGGCATTGTACGAGGCATCGCAGGCCGGCGTCGACATCGATCTCATCGTCCGGGGCATTTGCTGCCTACGGCCGGGCGTGCCCGGCGTGAGCGAGCGCATTCGCGTGATCAGCATCGTCGGGCGGTTCCTGGAGCATTCGCGGCTGTTCTATTTCCGCAACAGCGCCGAAGACCGCTACTTCACCGG
>Ga0075425_100009926_pt1 | contig 10139 bp, 12 predicted proteins | sample SoiMethybrSBSTD4_FD_75300 | JGI IMG/M metagenome (GOLD analysis project Ga0075425, IMG submission 75300) | Bulk soil microbial communities from a Populus tree surrounding site in Tennessee, USA - Soil MetaG P. TD hybrid SBSTD4 | ecosystem: Environmental > Terrestrial > Soil > Tree plantation...
ACTCAGCATGCAGTCAGCGCGCACATCCGGAGATGGAGACCCGCCATTAACGCGCGCTCAGCTGGACAAACACCATGCGGATACGGCGAGTGCGACCGCCGTGATTAGGTAAGTTAGCCGCAGCAGATTCGAATAGGTAATCAGGTTGGCTTGAGAGGTATGCAACTCAAAGTAGATCGACTGTGGGCCAGTCTTGACGAGACTCTCTTCGAACTTGCAGCCGACGCGGTAACAGGCGTGGAGAATCAACGTAGTCCTGTGCTCCATAAGCACGAACAAAAACATTACCAAGCTCGCGACGGCGAGTTCCCAATGAAGAGTACCTTGCATGTTATGTTCGCGAAGCCAGATCGCCGAAGTTGCCAGGCCACCGATGGTGACCACGTACAGGAGAATAAGCTTGTGACGCCACTCGACCATGGTTCGTGCGATTTCGCCGTTTTCGGAGTAGAGCGCAAGCAGAGTCGCGCTGGACGCGGGCTCTTGATCAACTGCCGGATGTTGCACCGAAGTTACCCCCACTTGATCACCCATGGGAATGAACATCATGACTCGACGGAGATTACGGCGCAAGTGGCGTAAACTTTTTCCTCAAACTAGGGAGAAACGGTTGAGATGAGCGATGACGACGACATGCCCGTATTCGCGCCCGGTGAAAAGCCCGCCTAACGACCCCTGCCCATAAGTTGCAAGCCGCCTAAACGTTCCAGCGGCACGGCGGCACACGGGTTGCCACGCATACCGCTGGACAGCGCGGCGCGATCTGCAACCCGTGTGATCGCCATCGCAGGCTTGGATGACGCGAGGGGCTTCAGCCCCGAACCACCTTGCGGCGGCTTGACAACTTCATGGGCGAGTTAGGCCGTGCTCTCGAAGATCCGGCAGCGAAGTGGACGTCCGACGCGAACATCCGCAGGTATCTGAAACAGCCGTAGCGTATTTCCGTCCCCACCCACGGTGACCGCGAACAAAGCGCGATCAAGTTCGAACAGAGCAGCCGCGGCAAACGGAATGCCGCTGTCGTCCGCGAGATAGTATGCCGCGTGAAGCGGGAGAATGCTCGTCGTCCGATGCACGACGCCGACGATTCGCGCATCCAGAGCTTCAACAGAGCGTGCACCGACTTCAAGGCGAACGGGATGATCGAGAGGCCGCGTGTCGTCGATCGAAATTCGGTCAGCGTCATCGAACTCGACCGCACCAGGATCGAACTGCCTCGCAATTCGATCGCAAAGCTCCTTCAGGGTGATATGCGAGCCGTCGAAGAGCCGGACGCGGGTGTTCGGCCCCACCGCTCGCTTTTCCTCCGGAGTGAGCACAACGGTAGGGCCAACCGTCACATGTGGGTCCTCGCGCCATCCAGTGTTGCCGACGGTCAGCTCGGTGAGCTGCGAAAGGTCAATGCCATACGCAAGCTGCGGAATCGGACCTTCAACTAGCCGGAGGCATTGAACATCATGACTCGCGGCCTTCCGTAACGCCGGCGCTGTGAAACCGGACGATGAAACGATCGCTCGCCTTGTTACGCTCGGCATGTCGCGCAGCTTTTGGCATAGCTGTTCGACAACGGTGACGTCGAGCGAGCGCGCGTGATCCTTCACCTCTGCTGCCAAAACACCGATCGTTCCGGCACTGATTACGGCGATGTCGACATCGCGCTCTTCGTCAGCACTTGCGTCGTAGATCTTCTCACCAAGCGTGACACTCACGAGGTTCTCGCCAGAAGCAACGTAGAGGTAACCGGCGAGGTAGTGGATGTCGGTGTCCGACAATGCTCCGCGCATGAGCGTCAGTTTACGCCGACGCCGCATCGGCCTAACGACATCTGACCTTAAGTTGCGAACGGCCCAAACACGCGACCGGCAGGGCGGCGCGGCTCTTGCCGCGCATGCCGCGGAACCGCGACGCGCGATCTGCAAGAGCCGCGATCGCCATCGCAGGCTTGGATCACGCGAGGAGCTTCAGCTCCGAGCCACCTTACGGCCGTTCGCCAACTTCAAGGCCGAGTTAGGCGGCTATTACTTGCCGAAAACCGTTGGATCGAAGTCGTAGTGACGTACCAGCCACTGCACAACTACCGTAGCAGCGATTCCGAGGAGGAGCCAGATGAGGTTCGAGACAAGATTAGCTTTGACGTTCTCGATGAACGCGCTCGGCTCGGGCTCGTCCAGCACGATTCGCGCGTACGGCGCGCGGCGCGGAGTTGTGACGGACTCGATTGCGAAATTGAAACTAGCGGCAAGGACGAGTCCACCGCCTCCTCTTTTACCTTCACGCGCTGCGACCGCAAGTCGCTGAGAGAATGATGGGCTGAGCAATGCCTTTCGTAGATCGATGATCAGGTGTTCAAGCCACGACTCATCATCGGGTTCAAGCGTGGAGGTCAGCGCGGCTTCGGTCGACGTGAACGCCAACTCAACGAAGCGAGATCTCCCCGAAGACAGATCCTCAGCGTGGGCTCGAAAGGCGTCCAATCGTTTGCGCGGTCTGAGTGCCGTAAGGAACGTCGGCCGGAGCTCGTCATAGATCTCCCAGATACCCTCCTCGGCTGCAAAAACCGCAGACGGAAGATTTGACGTCATAACTTCCGTCAGCATCTCGAGGCTTCGCCGATTCAGCGTACACGGTCCGAAGTCATACCTTGGTTTGATTCTTTCCGGCATGCGATCGTATGATTGTATCGCAGTGCGCGATAACGGATGATTCTCGACGCCACCATTCTGCGCATGCTGGCCACGAGCGCGGTCCGTCAGACGGAGCGTTATCTAGTCACGATCCACGCGCGACGCAGAACGCACAGCGTCTCGCCGAGTCACTAGGCTACATCGAATGTGATGGATGCAACTCTCAGTGGCTCATACTCACGCAGCTCGAACCACACTGTCGGACTCCAGCACAAAAGAGCATAGCCTATCCTGTTTATCGTTATGTGCGAAGATCCCGACCGCCTAACGACATCTGGCCTTAAGTTGCCGAACGGCCACCGCACGCCACCGGCACGGCGGCGCGACTCTTGCCGCGCATACCGCGGGACCGCGAGGCGCGACTTGCAAGAGTCGCGATCGCCATCGCAGGCTTGGATCACGCCAAGGGCTTCAGCCCTGAACCACCTCACGGCCGTTCGCCAACTTCAAGGCCGAGTTGGGCCGCCATTTCCATGAGTTGATGTGTTTTCGGCTTTTTCAGTGGCGGAGATCTCTGCCAGCCTTTGAGCTTTGTATATTTCCAAATCTGTGAGATAGCGTGCCTTCTCGCACTCGTATGTGACTTTTTCAAGTCTCGACTGACGTTCGGCCAGCAAACGTTCATACGCGACAAAGCGTCCTCTCACCGTGCCACCAAGGGACAACCCGACGATGCTGGCAAAGCACAGAATGGTGATGCAATGTGGAAGTATTGCGCGATGCTGCGCAAGCCCCTCCTTCGACAGCGTGTATGTCAACACTCCAGAGATCAGCGTCAGCAGAGCCGGCAGCACTGCCCCGATTGCTGCTTCGCGGCTGTGCCCTGAAGCGAATCCAACTACTAAGCCCAGCACCGTAAATGCGATCAAGAATGTGCCGGCCCCGCGATAGGACTCGCCGCCTTTGCGCCGAACCAGTAGGACGACGGCATATGCGGTTCCAGCAATAAATGTCGTACTCAGTATGATTGGCCACAGGACAACAGTAACCATGTTGGCGAACTCGCGATATGTCATGGATCACTCGCCTTCGCCGGTAGACAGATTGACTGTCATCTTGTACAGGTCTATGCGGCGCTTGTATTCTCGAATCCCATCCTTGTACTCGGGCAATGTTATGTCGCCCTTTTGCCGACGCAGCTCGAACTGCTGCCGCAGAATCTCCAATCCCTCGCGGTAGCGCTCGAGCTCTGGAGGCTTCGGCATGAATGGAGACGGTCCCGGAGGTGGCGGAGGTGGAGGTGGGGGTGGAGGAGGGGGTACAGGAGGTGTGATCGGCCGCTTCTGATCGAGTTCTACGTCGATGTTCGGCAGTGCTCGATCCGATGCGACAGGTAGATTCTGACCCTTTGTCTGCAAATAACGTTCGATAAGTACCGTCGCCTCGTTCAGCGTCTTTGGTTTCAACGCTTTCGGGGGTATCAGGACAGTCTCGCTTGTGGTCGTCGGTGCAGCGGACTGCCCGAAGACGGTTGCAGCGATCAAAAGTGTTCCCGCGACTATGCGCAAGCGCATGGCTCCCTCCACATGTAGGAGGGACCGGCGGGCGCGTTTCCCTACCCAGGCGTAGCCTCGAACCAAAGAGGTAAGTCCGCGAGCGCGTAGATCGGCGATATCGTCGTCGGATGGCGAACCTGATCGAACGCCATCGGAATGACATCCGAGGCGTGCTCTCGTGTCTCGACCGCGTGGTCATCCAGGGGACGATTCCGAGCATCTGCCATCCGAAGGCAATGGCCACGATGCTCGACAGCCGGGGCATCCGCTTGTTCGACTACACGCAGTTTGTGCAACCGTTCCGCGACGCCATCCGTGCTCACGCGGAGAAGGTGGCGGCCGAAGAGGGCGTGACGGTCGAGTACATCCGGAGGATGAAGACCTTCCGCAAAGAGGATCGCATTCGGGAGGTCCTCGCCGAGCGCGGAGATCATCCGGGTCTGGTGCACATCTTCTCGGCGATGGAGCCGTGTTCTTCGTACGAGCCGTGGCATGACAAGACCACCGGAAACACGTTCCTGCGTCGGGACAGCGGCAAGTGCCTCCACTACTACTTCTACTTCATCGACGAAGTACTCGGTCTGTGCTTCCTGGCGATTCCGACGTGGTGTCCGTTCCGAGCGCTCTTCTACTTCAACGGCCACAACTGGCTGGCCTCGAAGCTGCGGAGGGCGAAAGTGGCGTTCGAGGTGAACGACAACGCGTTTGCCGACGTCGCCGACTGGCAGAAGGCTCAGGATCTCTCGGACGGCCTGATGGTCACCGAGCTTCACGCACTGATGGATGCGGCTGTGGCGCGGTACTGCCCGGCCCTCGAACCGCTCGGCCGCTATCACTGGAGCATCATGCAGGCCGAGTACGCTACCGATATCGTCTTTGAGAGCGCAGCGACCCTCGCTCCGTTGTACGACCATCTGCTCCGGACGGCGATCCTGGCCGTCAAAGTCTCGGATGTCGCGACGTTCCTCGGCCGCTCATCGAACAGGCCCGGTGATCGCGAGGCCGGCGGCGACTTCTCGATCCGCCATCACGGCACGCGCATCGAGGGAACGCGCGTGCGCCACTACCTCGGACCAGCCTCGATCAAGATGTACGACAAACACGGTTTCATTCTTCGCGTCGAGACGACGACGAACGACGTCACATTCTTCCGACACCACCGCATGGTGGAACAGCTCGATGGGCAGCGAGTGATGAAGCTCGCTGCTCTGAAGAAGTCCATCTACTCCCTCTGCCCCGATCTGGCATCCATCTCACGAGCAGCCAACAACCGCTATATCGACTTCCTCTCCACCATCGACGATCCGACACCGGGGCTGCGAACGCTCTCGAAGATCTCCAATACCGTCGAAGAACGTGAGCATACCTACCGCGGCTTCAACCTCTTCGATGACCACGACCAGACGCTCTTCGAGGTCCTCTGCCGCGGCGAGTTCTTCATCCACGGCTTCCGCAATCGCAGTCTTCGCGATCACCTCAAAAGGTTCCGCTCCGCCCAGGTCTCACGCCTTCTGAAACGCCTTCGCCTCCACGGCATCATCAAGAAGGTAGGCAAGACCTACAAGTACTACCTCACCTACCTCGGTCGCCACGTCGCCATCGCAGGTCTCACGCTCAAGAACCTCTTTCTCGTTCCGGAGTTCGCCACCGCCGTCATGGCCTATTGATCGCCAGATTCTTGCTTTTTCACAATCAATCGTCCGACGAACGGACTACCCTCAGTCGGCCCAACGACTTTTGCCCATAAGTTGGATAAGAATATGCTTGACTCAGCATTGTAGGGGACCTATATTGGTTCCATGAGCAGCGCGGAACCGAAAACTCTTCAACAGGCCATTGTCTATTTCGCGGACAAGGATAACTGCCTGAACTACGTCGCCGTTCGTCGCTGGCCGAACGGCGTTGAGTGCCCTACCTGTGGCCGCAAGGACGTGACCTTCATCGCGTCGCGTCGCGTTTGGCAGTGCAAGGCGCGGCATCCGAAAGCACAGTTCTCCGTTAAGGTCGGAACCATTTTCGAGGATTCCGCGCTCGGCCTCGACAAATGGCTCATGGCAATGTGGATGGTCGCGAACTGCAAAAACGGCGTTTCGTCTTGGGAGATTCACCGCTCGATTGGGATCACTCAGAAGTGCGCATGGCACATGCTCCACCGGATTAGGCTCGCGATGCAGGACGAGAACGGCGGCATGCTGTGCGGCGAAGTCGAAGTGGATGAAACCTTCATCGGTGGCAAAGCGCGGAACATGCACAAAAAGAAACGCGAAGAGAAAATCCACGGTCGCGGCCCGCAAGACAAAGCAATTGCATTCGGCATGGTTGAGCGCGGCGGTAAGGTGCGCGCAACTGCGGTAAACGACCGTTCGGCTGATGAACTCCAGGCGCATATTCGGGAGTGCGTGGAAGCTGGCGCGGCGATCTTCTCTGATGAACTGAAGTCCTATCAGGGCCTGGACGAGTACGAACACGCTGTCATCAATCATGCGGTCGAATACGTGAACGGGAACACCCACACCAACACCATTGAGAACTTTTGGGCGTTGCTGAAACGCGGCCTGCACGGGACTTACGTTTCCGTCGAGCCGTATCACCTGTTCCGCTACATCGATGAGCAGGCATTCCGCTACAACAACCGGAAGGACATGAACGACGGAGACCGCTTTAGCGCGGTCGTCTCACAGATCGCCGGGAAGAGACTGACCTACGCTGAACTCACGGGCAAGACCGAAGGCGATAGCCCCTTACCGGAGACGGTCAACTAATCGTCCGCGACAGGGTCGGGGGAAGCGGAAGGCGTGACCTTCCGCTTCGGTCCGCGCTTCCTCGGGTTTGCGTCCGCTCGCTTCTTGTACTCCGCTTCGCGTCGAAGAATCTCGGTTTTGGGGACGGAGAGAACCTTGTCTACGACGCGCGTGAACGCATCAAACTCGTTCGGCGGATTCTTGCTCGTCATTCTCGCGCTCCGCTAGATATCATCAACCAGGTCGCGCACTCTAACCTTCAGAGCGCGCGAGATCGCGAGCAGCACGGCAACGGACGGATTTGCCTCGCCGCGCTCGATCGTGGCGATCGAGTTCACCGCGAGTCCAGCATCAAAGGCTAACGCTTCCTGACTCAACTTGCGCTCCTTCCGGAACTCGCGGATGCGTGCCCCGACCTTTCGCAGCGCGGCAGTCGCTTTCCGCCGGTCAACCATCTACCGACAGAGTGACGCGATGGCGCCATGCGCCGCCAACCAGTATACTGGTGAACGTGTCTACCCGCCTCGCCGCGTTCATGGACCAAACCGAGATCAAACCGACCGTGCTCGCGCGAGTCTGGATACTCGCGCCAGCATCTCCTACGGCTCCGCAAAGGCACGATGGAGCCGACACGCGCCGCGATGGTCGCGATCGCGGGTGCGTGCAGCCGACGGTTGGAGAGGCGCGTCCACGTGTGGGAAGTCTTCGACATCGGAGAGGACGACGGTCCCGGCGCCGCCGCGCCGGGACCGGTTGCCGTCGTCGCACGTCCCGGCTCGCGATGGCACGACCGACTTCGGCAGGCGATACGCGCGAGCAGGATGATGCAAACGGAGATCGCCGTGCGTGCCGGTCTCCCGGACGAGACGGTGTCGCGCATCGTCACCGGCCAGACCAGGAATCCTCAACTCGAAACACTCGTCTGCATCGCACATGCGATCGGGATCACGGTCGGATGGTTGCTCGACGAGCACGGTTACTCGCTTTCGACGGAACAGGTGCAACGTCTCCGCGATGCGCGGACCACGATTGACGAAGTGACTGCGCGAGGTGGTGCAGCATGACCGACGACTACGCGGTCCGCATCGTTCGATTCACCCGCGCGCTGATCGTTGAATTCGCGACCGAACGTCCGCGACTCGGACCGTTAGTCACGATCCTCCGAGAGTCCGCAGAGATCTGTTTGACCGATGAACTCGGGATCGCCGAATACGCCCGTGCCCGCGACCTGCTCGATTCGAGCGAAGGGACGTTGGACGAACACCTCGAAGGAATCGAGTGAGAAATGAGACCCATTACCGATTTTCGATGGACCTCTTTATTTCTAAGAACTCGCGAATACGTACCGTGAACGGCTCGGTATTGACTTGATCGCGAGTGAATGTACCGCCAGCGAGACCCTCCACTGTGGTTGCGGCCCGCGCGAACAGGTCATCAGCCGTTGCTGGATTACGTAGCACCTCCAAAACAACACCGCAATAGCGCACCATCTCTCTTGAATTCATGCGCGGCAACGGTTCCGGGTTAGCTAGAATTCGTGCCGCCATCAAGAGTTGATACCTGGCCACCTTGTAACGTGGGTCGAGTCGCCCGTTGCGAAACAGGTATTCGAGTTTATAGGCAGCGAACGCAGCTGTGTAATACGGTTCGGCGCGATGATCACGACCGAACATCTCGCCATCGATAGCTTTGCCTTTCAGAACTCCGTAATCCCTCGTGGCTCGATGTGGTTCCTCGAAGAACATCGCGCCGAACGCCCTTATCAACTCACGCGGCGTTACGATACGAGTTCTCTCGATCGCTTGACGATCATATTGGCGGTCGCGCCGTTCGTAGAACAACTTATGCGGATCTGGATAGGCGCGAAAGAATTCCTCCAGCGTTTTGGAGAACTCCTGCAAAGCAAAAAACTGTTCGTCGGTAACTTCAGTTTGTCTGTTGGTCGCGCGGATGACGGCATTAATGATGCCTTCGTCTTGTGTCTCTATCAGGCGGATCGGGACCATGACGGAGTCATCGAGCGCATCGCGATTGTCAAATAGAACGTGACTCGTTTGGCAGCCGTTCACGATCGTATAGTCTTCGACTGCTAGCCTGTCGCCAGTCGGCCGCAGGGTGCGCGCAATTATCGTGACTCCGTTGTTCATCAACATGAAGCGTCGCCGTGCTGGCGACGTTAATGTTTCAAGAATCTCCTTGTTAACGTCGTTATACTCCTGCCAGTCGCGAACATTGTCATAGAATAGACCGCCAATCATTTCACCGTCGTCGCTGAGTAACAGCTTCAGAAACTCTCGCGCAGGAAGAACGCCCAGGTACGCTTGTCTCACGCCTTCGACTTCAGGCAGCGTGATTTTCTCCCTAAAGTTGAACATGCGCTGGATGGCGTTCTTGGTCTGGCGATAGAGTTCCTGAATTCGCGACGCGTCGACCGGGACAAACTCCACGCGATCAAAAAGTTGTGTGCCTTTTAAGTCCGTTACGACCGAATCAATACGCGCTCGAAGCGTTGCGTCTCCCACCCACTTACCAGTGGTCACGTAGTAAAGCCAGCACGCAGGGTTGCCACGCTTGAACTTGCTGCTCATTGAATAAAGAGCAGCCATGATCTCAGCCGCATCTGTTATTTTCTGGTTCCGTCGCAGCGTCGGCTCTGGCTTAAAGAAATCAGAGACACCGAAGCCAAAATTGCCTATTGCTGCGCCGTCGAAGTTCGAACTACGGTGAGCTTGAACGAAAACAAAGGTGGCATCAATATCGCCGACTTTGTCTGCAACGTCGCGAAGCGTATCGATGTCGCTGATGAGGGTGCCGTTGACGATGATCGCAATTGCGTCAATACCGGTGTCGTCACCTTCACCAGTTATCACATCGTCAGGGTTGAACGTTTGGCTGTACTGGCGACGAATTGTTATGTATCCGGCGAAACGCTCAAAACGCTGATCCTCCGGCAGGGCCACCAGTTCATGCTCCTCGGAGAATTCGCGAAGTAGCGCCTCGGAGATGCGATCCATGAGCGTGAGCCCCTCCGCGCCAACGCTCAGTGCAGCAAGCGGAAATGCGTCAGCGACGGTCACGGTACATCCTCCCCGGCCGCTGAGTCAAGCATATTCTTACCATAAGTTGCAAGCCGCCTAAACGTTCCAGCAGCAGGGCGGCACACGGGTTGCCGCGCATGCCGCGGGACCGCGACGCGCGATCTGCAACCCGTGTGATCG
>Ga0075425_100009927_pt1 | contig 10139 bp, 8 predicted proteins | sample SoiMethybrSBSTD4_FD_75300 | JGI IMG/M metagenome (GOLD analysis project Ga0075425, IMG submission 75300) | Bulk soil microbial communities from a Populus tree surrounding site in Tennessee, USA - Soil MetaG P. TD hybrid SBSTD4 | ecosystem: Environmental > Terrestrial > Soil > Tree plantation...
CGAGTTGCCAGACCCGCTTCCGCGTGGCCGACGACAAGGTCGGAGACCGCGGCGTCCGGGTGCGCTGCAGCAGCTGCAAGGACGTGTTCTCCGTAAAGAAGTCGGGCGCGGCCGAACCGGGTTCCTCGGCGGGAGCGGGCAGTACGATCGATCTGTCCTCGCTCGATCCTCCGATTCCCAAGCCGAAGACGGGGCCGGTCGCGGGGACCTCCTCGCGCACCGCGTCGACAGCGCGGCCGCCCGCGCCGGCAGCCCGCCCGCAGCCATCTTCGCCGCCCGCAAAAGGCGGCAGCCGCCTCGACGTCGACGACCTGTTCGGCATGTCCGAGCTGACGGGCGAGCCAGCGAAGAAGCCTGCCGCGGCCAAGGCAAGGGACAAGTCGGGGATCGACTTCGATTCACTCGACCTGGGCCTCGACGACGAGCCGCTCACCCCGCCCAAGCCGAAAACCGGGCCAGTCGCGCCGAAACCCAAAACGGGCCCCGTCGGTGCGAAGCCGAGTACGGGCCCCGTCGCTGCGAAACCGAGCACGGGGCCAATCGCGCCGAAGCCGAAGACCGGACCGGTGGTCGCCGGCAAGCCGAAGACAGGGCCGGTCGGCGTGACCGACGGCAGCTCGTCGGGCCTGGAGCTCGACGAGTCGGTCTTCGCGAAGAAACCGGACTCGAAGCCGATCGACCGGCCGCGGACGGACAAGCACGCCACGTCGGACCGCCAGAAGTCGGATCGCCTGACGAAGTCGGGCAAGCAGTACAAGTCGATCTTCCAGAAGCCGCCCGAGCCGCCGCCATCGGCGAGGCGGGAGCTCATCTCCAGCGCCTTGACCGGGCTGGTCGGGGCGGCCCTGGCGGTCATCGTGGTGCTGGTCGCTGCGATCTCCGACGAAGGATCGGCCGGGTGGCTCGGGTTCACGGCCCGCTCGGACGTGGTCGCGACGCGGGTCAGCAGCGGCCTGTACGACACGGCTTCGGGCAAGCCCGTCTTCTTCGTCCGCGGCCGGGTCGAGAACCGCGGCCGCAAGGCCCACGGACCGGTCCGCGTCGTCGCCGAGTTGGTCGCCGCCGGCGAGTCGGAAGGGAAGGCGGAGGCGATCGCCGGCGCCGAACCGAGCCCGGAAGACGTCTACGCGCTGCGCAACCCCGCCGACGCGGACAGGCTGCAGCGTGCGCTGCTCGCGGCGGACGCAGAGCGCCGGCTCCGGCCGGGGGCGAGCCTCCCCTTCTTCGCCGTCATCGCGGATCCCCCCGCCGACCTGCAGCGCCACCGCTTGCACCTGCGGCTGGAGCCGATCGACGCCTGGGCGCCTCACCGCACGGCCGAGACATCCAAGTAACGGGAAGGTGGACGCCGCCGAGCGCATCTCGCGCCTGCTCGGCGCGATCGAGGACCTCGAGCTGCGCGCGCGGCGAGCGGCGGAGTTCCTCGCCGAGCTGCCGGTGGACGAGGCGGTCGAGGCACTCGACGAGCTGCTCCGCCGGACGCACCGGCGCAGCGATCCGCATTCGGCGGCGCTGGAAGGCCTCTTGCGCGGGTTGCACGCGTTCGTCTCCGAGGAGCTGACCGCGCGTCTGCGCGCGACCGCGGAAGCGAAGGGGACCCAGGCCGTCGCCGCTCTCTTCACGCGGAGCGATGCCGTGCGCTCCTTCGACCGGGACAAGGAAAGCTGGGTCGACAAGGAGATGCGCGCCCGGAGCCTCGGCGAGCGCAAGTCGCTGGCGCGCGGCCGCAACCGCGACCTGCTCGCGCGGCTTGCCCAGGACCAGGACCCGATGGTGGTCCGGAACCTGCTGGAGAACCCGCGCTGTACCGAGCGCGAGGTGCTCCTCGCGGCCTCACGGCGGCCGGTGCGCACCGCGGTATTGGAGGAGGTGTTCCGTTCGCGCCGCTGGGCGACCAACCGCCGCGTACGCAAGGCGCTGGCGCAGAACCCCTACTGCCCACCGTCGCTGGCGATCTCGGCGCTGGCGATCCTGACCACGCCCGACCTGCGCGAGATCGCGTTCGACGGCACCATCTCGTCGGAGGTGCGCGTGCAGGCGCGCCTCTTGCTCGCGCACCGCACCGGGCCGGCGCCGGAATGAAGGGCTGCTACTTCTTCGAACCTGCCGCGGGCTGGGCCGCCTTGTCGGTCGGCGCGGGCTGCTGTTGCTGGGAGGCCTCGTCGAGCTTCTTCGGGGTGACGTCGATGGCGTCGTCGCCGCTCATCGATCGTTTGAAGTTGCGGATGCCGCGTCCGAGCGCGTCACCGAGCTGCGGCACCTTGCTGGCGCCGAAGACGAGCAGCACCACGAGGAAGATGAGGAGGAGCTCGCCGAACCCGAGATTTCCCATGTACGCTGCTCCTTCGGGGTGCTCTTAAGTGAACGCTATCACGGGGCGCGGCGCGCCGCAGCACTTCTCGCGGGCCGGGCGGCCGCTCGTCTGGGCGCACCGCGGCGCGTCGCGGGCCGCTCCGGAGAACACGCTGGCGGCGTTCCAGCTGGCGGTGGAGATGGGTGCCGACGGGATCGAGCTCGACGCGCAGCGCTGCGCGACCGGAGAGGTGGTGGTGATCCACGACGAATCCCTCGGCCGCACCACCGGATATGCAGGGCTCGTCACCGAGACGCCCTGGTCGACGATCAGCGCGCTGGACGCGGGCGGGCGCTTCTCGGAGAAGTTCCGCGGCGAGGCGGTGCCGCTCCTTGCGGACGTGTTCGCGGCGACGCCGCGGTCGCTCCTCGTGAACGTGGAGCTGAAGTGCGACCGTGCCGACGACCGCGGCTTGACCGCCGCCACGGTCGCCGTGGTGCGCGAAGCGCGCGCCGAGGAGCGGGTGCTCTTCTCCAGCTTCAACCCGGTCTGCCTGTGGCGGGCGCGCGCGCTGGCGCCCGACGTGCCGCGGGCGCTTCTGTTCGAGCGCGACTCGTCGTTCGCGCTTCGCCACGCCCTCGCCGCGCCCGCGCTCGGTGCCGTGTCGCTGCACCCGGAAGACGTGCTCGCCACGCCGGCGGCGATCCGCTCGTGGCGCCGCCGCGGGTACCTCGTGGCTCCGTGGACGGTCGACGATCCGGTGCGAGCGGAGGCGATGCTCGCGGCGGGCGCGACGGGGATCATCACCAACGTGCCCGACGTGATGCTGGCGCGGTTCGGCAGGTCCTAGAACGCGAGGCCGATGCGGCCCGCCGTCGTCCAGATGCGCGTGAACTGACTCGGAGTACCGCCGGCGACGGCATCGTGCTGGACGGGGTTGCTGCCGAAGGCGAGCCCGCCTTCGAGCCCCAGCAGCATCGCGCCGGTAATCATCCGGACCCCGACGGCGAAGCGCTGATAGCGGTTCTCCCAGAACGCGATGCGGTGGAACGATCGGTCGTCCGCCGTGGGATCGCGCGGGTCCTCGCTCCCGGGGCTGAAATCGACTGCGCCGGTCGTCGCCTCGACCAGAGCGATGCCGTACTGCGCATACGGCTGCAGTCGCGCCGTCCCGGAGATGCCGAAGCTCTTCGAGACGAGGACGTCCGCCCCGCCAAAGGTCAGGTTCAGCTCCTGCGCGTTGACGAGTCGCGTCCCCCAGAAGCGGAGCGCGACGTCGGGCGCGTTGTAGAGGCCTTCGACGACCGCCCACCGCAGCTGCGCGCTCAGCGCGACGATCTGCGAGCGCGCGAGCAGCGAGGCCGCCGCGCCCAGCTCGACCGATCCGCCCAGTCCCTTGCGCAGCGCCACCGTGGGAACGAACAGCGCCTGCGGCGGAGCGCCGGTCCCGAGCGTCGCTTCCGACGGCCATTCCTGTTCGGACAGCTTCGGATAGGCGACCTGCGTCCCGGCGCCGATCTCGAACCCCGCCTGACCGGTCGTCTGCGCCTGGTCCTCGAACGCGGGCGCAAACGCCAGCGCGAGCGTCGCGGTCAGCCGGGCGAACCGGAACTGCGCGCCCGGGTCGCCCGCCTGGACGACGTTGTCCGTCCCCGTGCACACCGTGCAGACGGTGATCGAGTCCGGGTGCCCCAGGCGCCAGAGCTGCAAGTCGTTCGGCGCGGCGCGCGCGCCGGCAGAGCAGACGAGCAGCAGCGGCAGCGCAAGGCGGCGCATCTCTCCGTGCCTAGCACGAGCCCGGACCGGGTCAATTTTGCGCACACGCGATCCGACCACCACTCAGATGGCGCCAGACTTCCGGCGCAGCATGCCGCCGCGCGCAGGAAGCCGTCGAAACAAGTCGCAATTGAATCGAGGAATCGAGGCGAAAGCCGGACCTAATTGATGTTCACCCGGGTCGCCTTGAGCTTGATGTTGCCGTCCGCCTTGATGCTTGCGTCGGAGGAGACCTTCAGGTTGAAGTTCGAGCCGACGTCGATCTTCGTGGTCTTCGACGTCTTGATCTCCAGGTCCTCGCATTCCAGGACGATCTTCTTCTCGGCGTGGAGCTCGATGTCGCCTTCCTGGGCCTCGACGAGGAACTTCTTCGCCTTGACGTCGAAGGTGATCGTCCGCTTACCGGACTTGTCGGCGATGACGATCTTCTCCTCGCCCGACTTGTCGTTGAGGACGATCTTGTGCCCGGACTTGGTCTGGATCATCCGGGTGGTGTTGTCGTCCTGGTAGGCGCCGTTCATCGGCTTGTCCTTGCCGTTCCACAAAGCGCCCAGCACGTACGGACAGCGCGGCTCGCCCAGCTCGAAGGCGATCAGCACCTCGTCGCCGACCTCGGGAAGCCAGTAGAAGCCGCGGCCGGCGCCGGCGGCGGGCTGCGAGACCCGCGCCCAGGTCGATTCCGGTCCGCCGGGCAGACGCGGCAGCTGCACCTTGACGCGCCCGAGCTTGTCCGGGTCCTGCACGTTGGTGACGATGCCGACCTCGACGCCATAGCGGTTCGACTCGTGGCCGGCCCCCGCCTCCTTCGATTTCTGCAGGAGCTCGTAGAAAGTCTGCATGCGCCGCTCGCCTCGTTACAGGATGGGCGGCAGCGTGAGCACGGTGCCGGGCTTGACGTCCTTGGGATCGGTGATGCCGTTCGCGTCGGCGATGCGGCGCCACTCGGCGGCGTCGTCGTATTCCTCGTGCGCGATGAGCGCCAGCGTCTCGCCCATCTTCACCGTGCGGCGCTTGGTGTGGTCGGGCGAGTTGCGCGGCTTCTTCTGCAGCTGCTCCTTCGCGGTCTCCGATTCCTTGATCGTGACCGAGGCCACTGCCCGGCAGGCGATGCCGCTGTCGAGGAACATGGTGTAGCGGAGGTTCAAGGTCTCGACGACGCCCTTGAACTTCACCTCGCCCCACTGGAACAGCACGACCGGAGGCCGGTGCTTGTCGGGATCGACGAGCGCGTAGTTCTCCAGCTTGCCCGTGTGCTCGTGGACGCTCTTCTTCGTCTCGTACGTGTCGAAGAACAGCTCCACCGAGAGCACGCGAGGGTTGCCGGAGGTGAACTCCTGCTCCGGAAGATCGAGCCCGGGCGCCTTGTGCGGCTCCCACTGGACCGACTTCTGGATGGAGAACTCCTTCGGGTTGAACAAGACGGTGAGGTCGTCCCCCGACTTGTCCAGGTTCATGATCTTCGCCTTCACGAGCGGCATGGGACCGTTCCTTCCCGAGGGGTGCTACCCGCCGAAGCGCTCGCGGTCGCTGGCGATGCGCTGCCGGATGCGGTGGTAGATGCGCTGGGCAATCGCGTCGACGGACCCCTCGATCTGCGACTGGCTCGACGTGTCGTCCGCCTTGTGCTCGCCGCCCGGCGCATGGCGCTGCCGGGCGAGGACCGGCGCCTGGGCGGAGTGCGCCGGAGCGCCCGAGCCCATCGTGTGGAGCGGCGGCGGGCTGGGTGGCATGGCGGCGACGATGCGCATCTCGACCGACCGCGCGAGCGCATGGGCGCGCCGCACCTGGTCTGCGCTGGCCGGGCCGGCGCGGCCCTGGTCGTCCATCGCGACGTAGATCGTCTCGGGTCCGCGGCGCGCCGGAGTCGGCGCGGCCGTGGCGGCAGCCTTGCCTCCGCCGACGAGACCGAGCGCGACGAGCACGTCCATGCGCCGCTCGACGTTCGACAGCCCGCCCGCGGGGGCGTCGTGGCCGCGGTCCATGCCGCCGCTCAGGTCGCCGGCCGCGTCGCCCGCCACGAAGATGGAGCGCCAGATGGCCGCGGCGGAATTGGCCGACGGATGGGCGGCGTGCAGTCCGCGCCGGGACTGCCGCTCCCCCGATTCGCTGCGGAGCGCAGTCGACCACCAGAGCGGCGCGGCGACGTAGCGGAAGCGCATCCCGGTGGGGAGGGCGACCGCGCCCGGGCGAGAAGAGTCGGCGAGGCGGATGCCGCCGACGGCGGTGGCGGTTCCCCGCCGCGGCTCGGCCGAGTACGACCACGGCACGTACCCGCTCGGGGCGCCCGGGTGCGTCCCGCTCCATGCGCCGGGCGGCAGGCCTTCGATGCCCGAGGGCGGCGCGGAGACGACGAGCTCCGCGGCCGGCGCTGCCGGAGCATCGATGCGCGGCTTGGATGGCGGCGCAGCGATTCCTTCGGCGGACGCGAGCGGACCTGGCGCGGGCCGCGGAGGCAACACCCGCTGATCGAGGTCGTCGGCCGCGCGCATGGCCGAGCGCAACGCTCCCGCCATGGACCCGTCCCGCGATGCCGCCTGAGCCGGGTGCAGGGTCGCATCGGGCCCGACGACGCGGGGCGACGGCACCGCGACCCGGGCAGCTGCCGGTGCACCGAGAGGAGCGCGCGGAACGGCGACGGTCGGCGGCGGGGTCGCCCGGACGCCCGGCGCGCCGGCCGGTGCGGGGCCCTCGTGCGGGAGCTGGCCTGCTCCGGAGCGGGGCGCGGCGACGGTGGCCTCCGGCGCACGCTGAGCCGCAGCGCGGCGCGCCGCAGCGGCTGCCTTTGCGTCGAGCGGCTCCCCGACGCGGATCCGCCCACGCGACGTGACGAGCGATTCGCCGTCGTCGAGCGGCACGTGTCCGAGCACGAGCTTGCCGCCGGTGGACTCGGCGCGGACGGCGCCCTGCAGCGCCGGACGCAGCCGGATCGAGGTCGGACCGGCCAGCTCGACGATTCCCGGCGTCCCGGGCGGCGCGACGGAAAGCGGGCGGAACCCGCCAGGCTTGATCACCGTGTACGTCCCGAGCGGCGGCGCATAGGAAGTGCGCGCGATCGGCGACGCCATCACGTGCGGCGTCGAGCTGGACTGGCCGCGGCCCATGTGCGCCCAGAGCGGCGTCGGGATGACGATCTCGTCCTCGCCGGGGCCCAGCGGGCGCGGCGCAGCTGGCTCAGCGTCGGGCTCGACGACGAGCTCCGGCTCCGCGAAGGCGCCGGCAAGTCGGTGCGGCCGGATGACCGCGGGCAGCGGTGCACCCGGGCCGGGTCGGAACTCTCCCGCTGCGACCACGGCATCGCGCAAGAGGGGCGGGAGCGACGGAAGCACCTCGTCGACTCCGGCGGGCCGCAGAACGGGCTCCCGCTCGGGCAGGCGCGGCGGTGGCGCGGGGAAGTCCGCATGGTCGAGCGATCGCGCGCGCGCCGGCTGCGGCACGGCCGCGGTGTGCGGCTGCGTCACGCGCACGGGCGAAGGCATCGGCGTTTCGCGAGCGGCGCCGGACGGCGGCAGCGCCGTCTCCGCGGGCGCCGCCGGCGCGGGAACGACCGGCGCGTCGAGGTACGTGTCGAGCGCGCCCGCTAGATCCGGTCCGACGTGGATTTCGCCCGCGTTGGGAAACGGCAGCGACAGGACGAGCCGGGCGGCCTTGCCACCACGGGCGTCCGGTGCGGTCCGCGGGCCACCGTGCTCGAACGTGCGCTGGCGCCTTTCGTCGCGCTCGAGCTCGACCGGCTGCTCGACCTCGGATGCGCCGGGCACGAACGCTGCCACCGGCACCTTGTAGGCGCCTGCTGCCGCCGTGCGCTGCAACGACAGCCCGAGCGCCGACAGCGCCGTTGCCGGCAGGGCGCCGGCGCGAGGCGCAACCACCATGCGCCGGTCGCGCAGCATCCGGACCGCACCGGACGGCGCCGCGTCCCCCAACGCGGCGCCGTCGGGCGATTCCCCCTCCTGTCGCGGCCTGTCGTTCGCGGCCAGGCGGATCGTGCCGCGCTCGCCGTTCACCAGGACGGTCCCGTCCGGCGCGCGGAATGCGACTACCGGTTCGCCGCGGACCCGGATCTCGGCCGGCGCGCGGCGGCGGGACTGCTTCGCCGCGAGCGGAGCGGATTCGCCGCCTTCGGACACCTGCAGCGCCCAGTCCGCCCACGGATCGCCGGTGATCTGCCCGAGCTGCAGCGGCTCGCCTGCCGCGACGAGCTCGGGCTCGGGCGGAGCGTCCAGCCCCGCGGCCGGATCGGCCCGCGCCACCAGCTCGCGATCGCCGCCGCTCGGCGAAAAGATCGTTTCCGGCTGCATCCAGTAGCGGTCGCGCGTCGCGCCCGCCACGGGGACTGCCGCCGTCCAGCCCGCCACGATGCGCGCCGTGCCCGCAACGACGGCCTGCGCGAGATCGTCGTCGCCGAGAACGCGGACGGGCGCGAAGTCGGCCCGGGCCGCCACGACGCCGTCGCCGCGTGCGGCGGCGGTGCTTCCGACCGCGCCGGGCGCAAGGCGGGATTCAGAGCCGGTGAAGACGGCGCTCACCTTCCCCGAGTCGACAGTGAACCTCTGCGCGGAGACGCTCACGGACGATCCGGAGCTGGCCAGCAGGCCGGCCCGCAGCACCCAGTCGGAGACCATGCGGTGCCAGCGCGTGGCTGCGCCCATCTGGGGCTGCGCGAGCGAGCCGTCGGGGAGCAGCACGAAGACCGTCGGCGCGGCGGTGCTGGGACGCGCGTCGTCGATGGCTCCGTCATCGAGCCCGCCGGTGCGCGAGACCGCGGCGACCGGCGTGGTGGTTCGCCGATCGTGCTCGCGCAGCGCGCGCGCCTCGCTCCGCCGGGTGAGGCGGCGCGGCCGAGGGTCGAACGGCAGGAGGCGCAGCGGCGGCCGCTCCACGGGCGGCGCGGAGACCTGCTTCACGGGGAGCCGGGCGACGGCGGCGGCGAGCTTCTGCACGTCGAGCGCGATCAGGTCGCCGTTCTGCCGGACGAGGTACGCGCGCGGCTCGACCGCGCCGCGTTCCACGCGACAACGCAGGGGCGCAGGAGCATCCCGGACCACGGCCGCGGCGATGGCCTGCTGCGCGGGGCGGTCGTTCGGCAGCGCGAATTGCCCGAACTCGCTGACGACGAGGACCTCCTCCTCCTCCTCGATGACCACGTAATCGAGGTGTCCAAGGTCGAAATCGTAGACGTGGAGACGCGACGCGGTGGAGCGCACGATCGCGTCTGCCAGGTCCGCGTCGCGCGCAAGCTCCGGGTTGCCTTCGACGAAGCGGTCGACGAACGACTCCTCGGGGACCTCGCCGTCGAATGCGCCCGCGATGCGCGCAGAAAATTCCTCGGCGTCGAGCACCGTGGGCCGCTCGGCGAAGCGGTCCATCGCGCGCCAGAGGATGTCCTCCAGCGAAGGCGCGGCCGGCTGCGAGACGTTCTCGGACATCGCTGACTCGCGCTCCTACTTGCCCTTCTTGATCGATTCGACCGCGAGCTCGAGCACCTCGCACTGCGCGGCGTTGCCCATCGAGTCGAACTCACCCATCTCCCAGCGCACGGGGAACGCGTTGAAGAACCTCCAGCGCGTCACTTCGTTCAGCCGGGAGTCGTACTGGATGATCGAGCCGCTCTTGCGCACCTGCTGACCGGAGTTGATCACCTGTTCGCGCCAGTCGTAGAGCGAAGCGGCATTGACGAACCCCGAGGTGAGCACGATGTTGTTCGCCCGCGACTGCCCGACGAGCTTGTGCACCAGCGAGTTCTCCCCGCCTTCCTGCAGCTCGAACACCTCGGTCTCGGTCTTGAGGCCGGAGACCTTGTGGAACGCGGCCCCGTCGATCCCTTCGATCTCGACGTGGAAGAGAGAGACCAACTCGGGGTCGTGGCGGTCCCCTGTCTTGGGCATGGCGCGGCGCCTCTGGGTCGCAGCCTCGTCTCGGCAGATCCGGGGGACGGGACAGAACCCTGACGGTCTTCAGATTACCATGAAAGCGCCTGCTCGTCCACTACACGAGCGAGCGGGCCACGCGGCCGGTCACGCGCCGGCGGCCGCCGCCTCTGGCACCGGCTCCTGGGCCTCGTCCGTGCGCT
>Ga0075425_100009928_pt1 | contig 10138 bp, 5 predicted proteins | sample SoiMethybrSBSTD4_FD_75300 | JGI IMG/M metagenome (GOLD analysis project Ga0075425, IMG submission 75300) | Bulk soil microbial communities from a Populus tree surrounding site in Tennessee, USA - Soil MetaG P. TD hybrid SBSTD4 | ecosystem: Environmental > Terrestrial > Soil > Tree plantation...
CGTGGGGATACCAGACGACCGGCTTCTTCGCTCCCACCAGCCGTTACGGGACGCCGCAGGACCTGATGTTCGCAATCGACCTCCTGCACCAGGAGGGGATCGGCGTGATCCTCGACTGGGTGCCTTCGCATTTCCCGTCCGACGAGCACGGCCTCGTTTTCTTCGACGGGAGCTACGTGTACGAGCACGCCGATTCGCGCAAGGCGTATCAGCCGGACTGGGGGAGCCTCGTCTTCAACTACGGCCGGGACGAGGTGCGGAGCTTCCTCCTTTCCTCCGCGCTTTTCTGGCTGGAGCGCTACCACGCCGACGGCCTGCGGGTGGATGCCGTAGCTTCCATGCTGTACCTGGACTACTCCCGGAAAGAGGGGGAGTGGGACCCGAACCGGTTCGGCGGCCGCGAGAATCTCGAAGCAATCGCCTTCCTTCGCCGCTTCAACGAGGAGGTCTATCGGGCGCAGCCCGCCGCGGAAACGGTCGCCGAGGAGTCCACGGCGTGGCCGATGGTCACCCGGCCGACGTGGGTCGGAGGGCTCGGGTTCGGAATGAAATGGGACATGGGTTGGATGCACGACACTCTCGAGTACATGAAGCTCGATCCGATCCACCGCAAGTTCCACCACGACAAGCTGACGTTCCGAGGCCTGTACGCGTTCTCCGAGAACTACGTCCTGCCCCTGTCGCACGACGAGGTCGTGCACCTGAAAGGGTCTCTCCTGACCAAGATGCCTGGCGACGACTGGCAGAGGCTCGCCAACCTCCGCCTTCTGTTCGCCTGGATGTGGGCCCAGCCCGGAAAGAAGCTCCTGTTCATGGGAGGGGAGATCGGGCAGTGGCGCGAGTGGAACCACGACGCCGAGCTCGACTGGGCGCTCCTCGAGAATCCCTCGCACGCGGGCCTCCAGAGCTGGCTGAGGGATTTGAATCGGCTCTACTCGGAGGAGCCCGCCCTTCACGAGCGTGACTTCGAGCCAGCCGGTTTTTCGTGGATCGATTGCTCCGACTTCGAGCGCAGCGTCGTCGCGCTGCTGCGGTTCGGACGCTCGCAGGAAGACGTCGTCGCCGCAGCCTTCAACTTCACGCCGGTGCCCCGTCACCGATATCGCGTCGGACTGCCGACCGCGGGGTTCTGGCGCGAGCTCGCCAACAGCGACGCGGTCGAGTACGGAGGAAGCGGCGTCGGCAACCTGGGGGGCTGCGAGGCGTCGGAAGAGCCGGCGCACGGCCGTCCGTACTCGGCGGAGATCACGCTGCCCCCGCTCGGCGCCGTGTTCTTCAAGCCGCAGACTCGCCCCGAGAGCGCCTCACCCCGGCCCTCTCCGAGCGGGGACGAGGGAGGAAAACCGTGAACCGCTTCGTCTGTGTTCACGGTCACTTCTACCAGCCGCCGCGGGAGAACCCGTGGACGGACGAGGTGGACGAAGAAATCTCCGCGCAGCCGTACCACGACTGGAACCAACGAATCACGGCGGAGTGCTACCGGCCGAACGGTCTCGGGCAGCCTTCGAACTACTCGCGCATGAGCTTCAACTTCGGACCGACCCTGCTGTCGTGGCTCGGCGCGAACTCGCCGGAAACGTACCGTTCCATTCTCGAGGCGGACCGCATGAGCCGCTCTCGCTTCTCGGGTCACGGTTCCGCGCTCGCGCAGGCCTACAACCACGCGATCCTTCCGCTCGCAAATCGCCGGGACAAGGTCACGCAGGTCGCGTGGGGCATCCGCGACTTCGAGTTCCGCTTCGGCCGCCGCCCCGAAGGGATGTGGCTCCCGGAAACGGCGGTGGACGACGGCACGCTGGAGGTCCTCGCGGAAAGCGGCATCGCCTTCACGATCCTCGCACCGTCGCAGGCGGCCCGCGTTCGCGGCCCGGGAGGCGAGTGGCGCGAGGTCGGGGCGGAGGGCGTGGATCCCCGCGAGCCCTACAGGGTGCCGCTCCCCTCGGGCCGCGCGATCTCCGTCTTCTTCTACGACGGCGCACTGGCGAACGGAGTCGCCTTCGGCAATCTCGCGCGAAGCGGTTCGGATCTCGCCCGGGCGCTTCTCGAGAGGTTCGGAGACTCTTCCGAGCCGCAGCTCGTGCACGTGGCGACCGACGGGGAAACGTATGGACACCACGTCGCCGGCGGAGATCGCTCCCTCGCAGAAGCGCTCGATGCGATCGAGGCCTCCGGTTTTGCGATGCTGACGAACTACGGAGAGCACCTCGCGCGCTTTCCGCTCCGGCGCGAAGCGCAGATCGTTCCGAACACTTCCTGGAGCTGCTCGCACGGGATCGCGCGCTGGATGGACGACTGCGGGTGCTCGGCGGGGCGCGCGGCGAGTCACCCATGGCGCCGACCCCTGCGCGAGGCGCTCGACTGGCTGCGCGACACGCTCGCTCCGCTCTACGAGGCCGCCGCGTCCGGTGTCCTCCGCGATCCCTGGGCGGCGCGCGACGACTCGATCGAGATCGTGCTCGATCCTTCGGAACAGAGTGTCCTTCGGTTTCTCGACCGCCACGCGATCGGTCCGCTCTCCGCCGAAGACCGATCGACCGCGCTCGGTCTCCTGGAGCTCCAGCGCAACGCTCTCCTGATGTACACGAGCTGCGGCTGGTTCTTCGACGATCCAGCCGGTCTCGAGACGCGACAGGTCCTCCGCTACGCCGCGCGCGCGCTCGAGCTCGCGGAGGAGCATCTGGGCGGTTCGCTCGAGCCGCTCTTTCTCCGTCTCCTGGAACGGGTGCGCTCGAGCCTGGGCGAGCGGCGGGATGCTTCGGAGACCTACCGAACCCTGCGCGCGCCTCCGCCACCGGCCGCCGCCGTCCTGCCGAGCTGACGGACGGATCCTCCGGACCCATCTGCTATTCTCGCTCGAGTCGATGGAAGTCTTCGGCCAGCACGACTCGGGCCCCGCCCTTCCTCCAAACCTCGCCCTCCTTCTCCGGCTCTCCCGGGACCTGCGGTGGACGTGGCGTCCCTCGATCCGGGCGCTCTTCTCTTCGCTCGATCCGGGCCTCTGGACGGCGGTCCGCGGCAACCCGGCGGCATTTCTCAGGCGCATCTCGTCCGAGCGGCTCCAGGTCGCGGCGGCCGACCCCGCTTTCCTGACGACGCTCTACGGCCTCGCCTCGGAGCTGGCGTTCGAGGACAACGCGGAGGCGCTCCACCCGGGCGTCCGCGGGCTCGCGTCTCGCCGAGATCGAATCGCTTATTTCTCGGCTGAGTTCGGCTTGACGGAAGTGCTCCCGATCTACGCGGGAGGCCTCGGAGTTCTCGCGGGCGACGTGCTCAAGTCGGCGAGCGACTTGAAACTACCGCTCGTCGGCGTCGGCCTCTTCTACCGCGAGGGGTATTTCCGGCAACTTCTCGATGCGGACGGGTGGCAGCGGGAGGAAAACCCGCTCCTCGACCCGGTCGATCTCCCTCTCGCCCTCCCGGTGACAGAGGACGGAAGTCCACCCACGATCGTGCTCGAGCTCGGCGACCGGCCGGTGCAGCTCCTGATCCGCGTGGCGCGGGTCGGACGCATCTCGCTCTTTCTGCTCGACGCCGACCTGCCCGAGAATCATCCCGATGACCGCATGGTCACCGCGCGGCTGTACGCAGGCGACCAGGAGATGCGGATCCGGCAGGAAATCGTTCTCGGAATGGGGGGCTTGAAGGCTCTGAAGCGGCTCGGCCTCATTCCGTCCATCCGTCACATCAACGAAGGACACGCCGCGTTCGCCGTCCTGGAGAAGATCCGGGAGCTCGTCAGCGAGGAGGGCATGTCGCTGCCGGATGCCCGCGAGTCGGCGTCCGCCGGAAACGTCTTCACGACGCACACCCCGGTCCCCGCGGGCATCGACCGCTTCCCGATGCCGTTGATCGAGAAATACCTGTCCGGAGTCGCCCGGGACTGCGGAATCACGATCGAGGAGCTCATGCGTCTCGGGCGCGAGGTTCCGGAGCGGGAGGGAGAGCCCTTTTCGATGGCCGTCCTGGCGCTCCGCCACTCCTCTCACGCGAACGCGGTCTCGCAGCTCCACGCCCGGGTGTCCCGCCGGCTGTGGATGGAGCTCCTCCCCGAGCTCGCGGACGTCGACGTCCGAATCCGATCGATCACGAACGGCGTGCACCGCGCGACCTGGACCGACCCGGAGATCGCGATGCTGCGGCTGCCCGACAATCCGGGGCCCGAGGCGCGGCGCGAGCTGTGGCACACGCACGAGCGGCTGCGGGCGCGCCTCGTTTCGTTCTGCCGCGATCGGCTGGTCGCCTGGAAGCGCGAGCTCGGCCGACCCGAGGAGGAGATCGAAGCGGCGGGTCGCGTGCTCGATCCGGGCGCAATGACGGTCGGATTCGCGCGACGCTTCGCCGCGTACAAGCGGGCGACGCTCGTCTTCAGCGATCCGGAGCGGCTGAAGCGCCTCCTCGATTCGCGGCCGGTGCAGCTCGTCTTCGCCGGAAAGGCTCATCCCGCGGACGATCCCGCCAAAGAGCTCCTTCGCGAAGTCGTGCGATGGTCGCAAAGCCCGGAGTTCCGGGACCGCGTCGTCTTCCTCCCCGAGTACGACATGGGCGTCGCCCGCGCGCTCGTCGCGGGCTGCGACGTCTGGCTGAACAACCCGATCCGGCCGCACGAGGCGTCGGGGACGTCGGGGATGAAAGTTGCGATGAACGGCGGGTTGAACCTCTCGGTCTTAGACGGCTGGTGGGACGAGGCGCCTTACCAGGACGCGGGCTTCGTCATCGGAGAGGGAGCCGACGAGTCGGTCGGCGAGGACGCCGCGACCGCGCTCTACGAGGCGCTCGAGGAGAAGGTCGTCCCGCTCTTCTTCGATCGCGACGAGAACGGGATCCCCTGGCGCTGGATCGAAAAGATGGTCTTCTCCGCGAAGCGGATCGCCAGGCTCTTCTCCTCGGACCGCATGGTGACCGAGTACCTGGAGCAGTGCTACCTGCCGGCCGCCGAGCGCCTGGTTGCGAACGGAACTCGCGCGAAGCAGCTCGTCGAGGGGACTTAGCATCCGCGCGGCCGGCCTCCTCCTCCATCCCACCTCGCTCCCCGGCCCTTTCGGAGTCGGGGACCTCGGACCGTCTGCGGACCGCTTTCTCGACTGGGCTTCCTCCGCGGGCCAGACCATCTGGCAGGTGCTGCCCCTCGGACCGACCGGCTTCGGCACCTCTCCCTATGGCGTCCTTTCGGCGTTCGCCGGAAACCCGCTCCTTCTGTCACCGGAGCGGCTCGTCGAGGACGGGCTCGTCTCCGCTTCCGCGATCTCCGACGTTCCGGACTTTCCGGCGGAAAGAGTGGAGTGGGACGCCGCGCGGAACTGGAAGGAGCGCCTGCTGCGCTGCGCCTGGAGCCGGTCGGAGAAATCCGCCGCGCTTTCCGCGGAACTGGATCGATTCCGCAGCGCGCCGGAGCAGCGGAGCTGGCTTTCCGACTGGACGCTCTTCGCGGCGCGCCGCGCGACGGGATCGATGGGCGGAGCGCGGGATCTCGCCGACGAGATCGCTTACCAGGAGTTCGTGCAGCTTCTCTTCGAGCGTCAGTGGGAGAGGCTCCGGGACGAAGCGGCGCGGCGCGGGATCACGCTCTTCGGAGACGTGCCGATCTACGTCTCCCCGGACAGCGTGGACGTGTCGGCGCATCGCGATCTCTTCGCGCTCGATGCGTCCGGCCGCGCGCTCGAGGTCGCCGGCGTTCCGCCCGACTTCTTCAGCAGAACGGGACAGCTCTGGGGTTACCCGCTGTACCGCTGGAATCGGATGGAGGAGGACGGGTTCGCCTGGTGGATCGAGCGCCTGCGAGCGGCATTCCGCCGGGCCGACGTCGTCCGACTCGATCACTTCCGCGGTTTTGTCGCGTACTGGGCGGTCCCGGCGGCATCGTCGACGGCGGCGGCCGGAGAGTGGCGCCCGGGTCCGGGGCGGAGGCTTTTCGACGCGGTCGAGCGCGCGCTCGGCCGGCTCGCTCTCGTCGCGGAGGACCTCGGGACCATCACTCCCGACGTGCGCGCCCTTCTCGCGGAGCTCGGAATGCCCGGCATGAAAGTCCTGCAGTTCGCCTTCTTCGAGCGAGACAGTCCGTATCTCCCGCACAACCACGTCGCCAGATCGGTCGTCTATACCGGCACCCACGACAACGACACCGCGCGGGGATGGTGGGGAAGCCTGACCGGAGAGGAACGGCAGCGGGTGCACGACTACCTCGGAAGCGACGGTCATGAGATCGAGTGGGATCTGATCCGCGCGGCCTACGGCTCGGTCGCCGAGCGGGCGATCGTGCCGATCCAGGACGTCTTCGGACTCGGAAGCGAAGCGCGCATGAACACTCCCGGGGCGGGCGCTGGGAACTGGAGCTGGCGGGCGCGGCCAGGGGACTTTCGGCCCGACCGCGCAGCGCGGCTCTCGCGGCTGGCCGTGTTGACCGGACGCACGGGGAGCTCGAGAACGTAGCGAGGTGGACTGTGGCGAGAAAACGGGTCGTCCGTCAGCACGAGGTCGAAGCGGATTTCCGGGTGCCGCAGCTCGCGAAGGCCGGGTCTTCGCTCACGCTGCGACTCCACTACCGCGGCGAAAGGATCGGAGAAATGGAGATCGGACGCGGCTCGCTCTACTGGCGGGGCGGCGGACGCCACCGATCGAAGCGGATCCCGTGGTCCCGCTTCGCCGAAAAGATGGACGAGCTGGCGTACGGTGCCTGAGAGAATGGGAGTCCGCCGTTAGAATCCTTCGAAGGAGCAAGGTCATGCCCCTGTTCCGCAGGCTCGGTCTTTGTTTCGCAGCGATGGGCCTCTTTGCTGCTCGCACGTCGGGTCAGGCGTTCAACCTTCGCGATCTCCTGACCGAGTTCCTTCGCGAGGGAATTACGCTGGCGCCCCCGGCGAGCGGTCCGAGTCACGTCGCTCACTTCATCGGTGAGGACTCGCCCCAGTTCTTGGCGCTCCAGCAGTTTAGCGCGGCGATCGCGAATCAGCTCTCCTCCTTTCCGCTCGCGTCCTCCGCGGGTGGCTTCACGTACCAGTTCGATCCGGCGCTCGGGGTCTTCACGCGCTCAGCTGACAGCTTCGGCCCAATCTACGCGGAGCGCGCCGAGACGATCGGCAAGGGCAAGTTCAACCTCGGCTTCAACTACAGCCACTTCACGTTCGATCACTTGGACCGCCTCGCTCTGCGCGACGGGGAAGTACGGCTCGTGTTCACGCACGCCGACGTCAACCATGACGGCTCCAACCTCCAGCCGTTCGTCGAGGGGGACGTGATCACGGCGCGGGTCTTCCTGAAGATCGAGACGAACATCACGGCGTTCGTGATGAGCTACGGCGTCTCGGACCGACTCGACGTCGGACTCGCGGTTCCACTCGTTCACGTGAGCCTCGAGGCTCAGACCGACGCCACGATCGAGCGTCTCGCGACGGGCGGGGTCGCGCCCGACATCCACCGGTTCTTGAACGGCGGTTCGACCGAGTCGTTCCGGCAGAGCGGCAGCGCAAGCGGCGTCGGCGACGTCATCCTGCGCGGCAAGTACCAGTTCCTGCGCGGCGACCGCGGCGGCCTCGCGGTGGCGGAAGATCTGCGGCTGCCCACGGGCGAGGAACGGGACCTGCTCGGAACGGGCGCGACCCAGGCGCGGACGTTCCTGATCGGATCGATTCGCCTGGCCTCCTTCTCGCCGCACGTGAACGCCGGCTATACCTGGTCCTCGAAGGCTGGAGGCGGGCGGGATATCCCCGACGAGATTGGTTATACGGCGGGATTCGACTGGACGGTCAGCCCGCGGATGACCGTAGCGGTCGACGTCCTCGGCCGGAATTTTCGCAATACCCGCAGCGTCCGGGTCGTCAACACGACGTTCCAGGCAAATACGAATCCGAACCCGTCGACACCTCCGACGATCGTGACCCAGACCTTCCCGCGTCTGATCGCGGAGAAGGGCGATTCAAACTCGGTCCTGGGCTCGATCGGCGTGAAGATCAACCCGTTCGGGAACTTCCTCCTGACGGTGAACGGCCTTTTTTCACTCAATCACGAGGGGCTTCAGGACAAGTTCGCGCCGCTCGTCGGAGTGGACTACAGCTTCTAGGCCGCCTCTGCCATTCCGAGGCGGAGCCCCGAGAAATCGAAATATCCCCTGTCATTCCGAGGCACGAAGCGCCGAGGAATCCCAGGCTTCAAAGGGAGGGATCCCTCGCTCGGGATGACGCGCGGAGGAGCAAATGCTCTCCGAGCATCAATTCAAGCTCGTAATCACCCAGCTCTCGCCGCGCTTTTCCAGGCGCAGGACGCGTTCGCGCGCGTCGCGCTGCTCCGCGCCGACCCGCGGCACGGCGAGCCGTCGTTCGTACCCCGAAACCGTCGCGTGCGACCCTTCGACGGTCACCTTCCGGATGTTCAACTCGAGCGTCTGCGACTTCAGGCTTCCAAAGGCGTTCTCGACCATCCTTCGGCGTTCTCCCGCCAGCTCCGGATAGACGCGAGCGTAGAGCGCGACGTCGAGCGCGTTCTGGGCCTGGACGTAGAGAGCGACGGCATCGCGCACTTTCTCTTCTTCGGAGCGGCGCGCTGGCTCTGCGGCCTTGACCGGCGCGGGCCTGGGCTCTTCGGCCGCGATGGTCGGCGCGATGATCGGCGCCGCATGGACGGCGGCGGGCGGAACCGTCGGCTCCCGCACCGGAGGCATCGCCGCGGCGCGCTCGGCGGGACGTTGCGGGGCCGTGCGGGACCAGCTCTCCGCCTGACGGAACAGAGCGCCGGCGGATTCGAAGGCGGCGGCCGCCCCTTCATATCGCCCATCGCCCAGGAGCCGCTGCCCCTCCTTTTCCTTCTTCCGCGCCGACTCGAAGAGCGAGCCCGCGACCTCGGGCGCGCGAGCCCGCTCGGCAGCGCCGCGCGCGCTCTTCGCCTGACCGCGTGCGTCCTCGGCGACGCGCCGCAACCGGCCGGTGTCCGGCCGCGAAGCGGGCGGCGCGGCGGTGGCTTCCGGCGGCGCCGCCTCGGTCGGAGGAGGAGGCGTCGGGACTTCCGGCACGACGGCCGGCGGGACGACCTGCGCCGCCACCTCGGTCGGGGAAGGTCCGGAGGAGCGCGCGGCTTCGCCTCCCCGGGAGCTCGAGGGTCGTCGCTGGATCGCGAGGAGTGCCGCGATCACCGCCGCCGCCGCCACGAGGACGATCGCGGCGATCGGCGGCACAGAACGGCGGGGGCCCGCCTTACCCGTCATCGGGGCGGCGACCGTTTCTTCCCACTCTCCCGGGGTTCCGGTCGGGATGGGGCCGGGCGGCGTCGGCTGGGGCCGCGGCGTCGGCGTGCCCTGGGCGACGAAGTACCGGTCGAGCCGATCCTGGGCGCTCGGGGTGACAGTGTCGTGAGGGATCCCGCGCGATTCCCGGACCTTCGCGAGGATGCGCTGGGTCGATTCGGGATCCGAAGAAAAGCCGAACTCCTGCCGGAGCGAGTGGATCTCCCGGTCGAAGTCTTCCGAGTTTGCGAACCGCCGCGCCCGCTCCTTCTCCATCGCTTTCAAGACCACCGCGCGAACCGCCTCCGGGACGCGGTTGGCGGGATCGGTCACCGAGAACGGAAGCGCCTCCTTGAAGAGGTGCGCGGCGAAGAGCTCCCGAGGCGATTCGCCGGGGAAGGGGAGCTGTCCCGTCAGGAGCTCGTACAGGGCGACGCCGAGCGAGTAGAGATCGCTCCGACCGTCGAGCGTCTCGCCCTCTCCCAAGCCGCCGAGCTGCTCGGGGGAGGAGTACTTGAGCTTTCCGAGAAAGACTCCGGTGGACGTCAGGTTGATCGTCTTGTCGAGCGGCTTCGCGATGCCGAGGTCGATCAGCTTCACCTGCGGCCGCCCCTCGTCGTCGTGGGTCAGCATCAGGTTGTCGGGCGCGATGTCCCGGTGGACCACGTTCTTCCGGTGCAGGAATCCGAGCGCGAGGAGCGTCTGGTGCGCGATCTCGAGCGTCATCGGGACTCCGGGCGGTCCCGACGCCCTCAGGAGCTCCGCCAGATTCACGCCGTCGATGAACTCCATGACGATATAGGCCATGCCGTCGGAGTCCAGGGCGAAATCCAGGATGGCCCCGATGTTCGGGTGCTTGAGACGCGTCGCGGTCTTCGCCTCCTGGGTGAACCGGCGCTTCAGCTCCTCGTCGGCGCCGATCTGCGGCCG
>Ga0075425_100009931_pt1 | contig 10136 bp, 9 predicted proteins | sample SoiMethybrSBSTD4_FD_75300 | JGI IMG/M metagenome (GOLD analysis project Ga0075425, IMG submission 75300) | Bulk soil microbial communities from a Populus tree surrounding site in Tennessee, USA - Soil MetaG P. TD hybrid SBSTD4 | ecosystem: Environmental > Terrestrial > Soil > Tree plantation...
CCACCAAACACTAACTCCCGGCCTCGTAAGAAAACTCCATTCTCGAGCTCCTGCCTGACGCTGAATTTCATCACTCTCGCGCGCAGTCCGTTTTCCCACGACGACACTGTCGGATCGTCAGCATTCAACACCGCCACGTCTTCAGCCGTCTGATTCATGAAGATGCGATGCTTCGCTGCTGCATAATCGTTGAAGGTCTCGTAGCGATCCATGTGATTTGGCGTCACGTTCAAAACAACCGCAATCGACGGGTGAAAAGTCTTGATCGTCTCCAACTGAAAGCTCGACAACTCCACCACTGTCCAACCATCGTCTCGCGACGTGTCAATCATCGAGATCAACGGCTTGCCGATGTTGCCACCGACCTGCGCCGGCAAACCTGCATCATGCAGCAACTCACCGATGAGCGAAGTTGTCGTTGTCTTGCCGTTGCTGCCAGTGATGCCGATGATGCGTCCTTTCAAAAAGCGCGCAGCGAGTTCGACTTCGCCGATGACCTCCGCACCGGCTCGTTCCGCGTACCGAATCGGAATGATGGTCGCCGGGACTCCCGGACTCACCACTACCAGATCAAGTTGATCGAGCAGCCAGCTCGGTGGCTCGCCGGGCAATAAACCGACACCTGGCTCTTTCAACGCCACTGCTTCGGGCGTCCATTGCTCGATCGGCTTTTTGTCAGTGAGCGCGACGATTGCGCCCTGTGCCAACAGGAACCGCGCCGCGGCAACCCCACTCCGCGCCGCCCCGACGATAAGAATTTTTTTGCCACAAAGAAGCACAAAAGACACTTAACGAAGTTTCAGCGTTGAGAGACTCAACAGCGCGAATAAGATCGCCAATATTAGAAAGCGAAAGACGATCTTCGATTCCTTCCAATCCTGCATCTCGAAATGATGATGCAGCGGCGTCATCTTGAATAGACGCCTTCCGGTGCCGGTGGTGCGTCTCGTCATCTTGAACACGCTCACCTGCAACATCACTGACAGCGCTTCAATCACAAAGACGCCGCCCACCATCAGCAACATAAACTCCTGCTTCGTCAGCACCGCCACGGTCCCCATCGCTCCGCCAATCGCGAGGCTCCCGACGTCACCCATGAAGACTTGCGCCGGCGGCGCGTTGAACCACAAGAACCCGAGACTCGCTCCGGCCATCGCGCCACAAAACACTGTCAACTCCGCTGCTTCCGGCCGGTGAGTCAACTCGAGATAACTGGCCCAACGAGCGTCGCTGCTGAGGTAAGTGAAACCTGTCAACGCAGTCATCGCGATAAACGTGACGCTGATTGCCAAGCCGTCAAGGCCGTCCGTGAGATTCACCGCATTCGACGATCCCAAGAGCACGACCACGATCAGGACCAGGTAGACGTAAGGACCGATAAAACTCTTACCAAACGGATCGGCAGTAGCTTTGAAGAACGGAATGCTGAAGTTCCACGAATAACCAGCGCCGCCCATGAACCTCGTCGACAGGAAAAGTACTGCCCAAACACCGACTGCAACCAGCAGTTGCGCCAATAACTTTTGTCGCGCCGTCAGTCCGAGACTGCGCTGCTTCGCCATTTTGGCGTAATCGTCGATGAAACCGATCGCGCCGAAGAGCAGCGTCGCGATCATCGCGGTCCAGACGTAAATACTCGAGAGCCGTGCCCACAACAGTGTCGAGATCAAAACCGAGCCGACGATCAGCACGCCGCCCATTGTCGGAGTGCCGCGCTTGACCTGATGCTCCTTTGGTCCTTCTTCACGAATCTGCTGGCCGACGTTCCATCGTTTCAATGCGTCTATCAGCTTCCCGCCGAAGAAGAGTGAGATGAGTAGTGCGGTGATCGTTGAATAAGCCGTGCGAAAGGTGACGTACTGAAAGACGTTGAGGGCCTTTACGAGATACCAATCCTTATCTTTGAAGTGGGTGAAGAGGAGTTCGTAAAGGAAGTAGTAGATCATCTCATTCTTCTTCTCTGTGCCTCTGTGTCTACTTTCTACCACAGAGAACACAGAGGCACAGAGAAGCAGGTACCCCTAACCTTCGTCTTCGCCAGCCAGCGGAAAATGCTCCCGCAGCGCTTTGACGATCTTGTCCGTCGCAACGCCACGCGAGCCTTTCACCAAGATCAGATCGCCTTCTTTCGCTTCCTTAATCAACGCGGCCGCCGCCTCGCCTGAAGACTCGAAAAACTTCGTCGCGGAAAGTCCAGCTTCACTTGCCCCAACGACTATCTCTTTCGCCAACCCGCGAACACCCCAAAGCAAGTCGATTCCACTCGTTGCAATCTCTCTTCCAACTTCACGGTGTAGCGACGCTTCATCAGGGCCAAGCTCCAACATCTCTCCCGCGATCACTATCAGTCGCTTATGTCCCTGTCTCGCTTCCGTCATCGTGCGCACCATATTCAGCAATGATCCCGGGTTCGAGTTGTAAGAATCGTCGACGACGGTAAACCCTGCCGTAAAATCGAGAACCTCACCGCGCATCTTTGGCGGTCGCGCACTCTTCAGCGCTCTCGCAATCTCTTCGGGCGGTATCGAGAACGCCGTCGCCACCGCTGATGCAGCCAGAGCGTTGCTTAAGTTATGACGGCCACTCATTGCCAGCGACGCCTGCGCTTCTCCCAGCGGCGTGCGCAAACGAAAGTCGATCCTGCCAAGCGATCCGGTACTGATCTCGGTCGCGGTGATGTCGGCGATGTTGTCGATACCAAACGTCAGCGTCTTCCCTAGATGCTTGTCGCGCATGTTCATCACCAACTGATCGTCGGCGTTGAGGATCGCGGTGCCTTCCGGTTTCAATCCTTCAATCAATTCCGCCTTGGCCGCTGCGATGTTTTCGATCGTGCCGAGATATTCAAGATGAACCGGCGCCACCATCAATTCAACCGCAATATCCGGCGGCGTGATCCGGCACAAACGCTGAATCTCGTGCGTGGGCGACGACATACCCATTTCCAACACCGCGAGATCGTATTGATGCGGCGAGTGACCGTCGCTGACCATGCGCAAAACGGATAACGGCAGTCCGAGTCCGTTGTTGTAATTGCGCTCACTCTTCAAAACACTAGACCCGGCGTTTTGCAGAATGTGCGCCGTCAACTCTTTCGCCGTCGTCTTTCCCGCACTACCGGTAATCGCAACGACTGGCTTGCCCCAGGCAACGTACACGCGATGCGCGAGTTGCTGTAAAGCTGCGATTACGTCGTCAACCAACAACAAGCGACCTTTCAACTGCTCCAGTTCGGGATCGCCGCTGACACGATCCGCACGCGCTACTGCGGCAATTGCACCGCGCTCGAAAGCCTCGCCAATGAAGCGATGAGCATCGACAAACTCTCCATTGAAACCGGCGCGGGCGTAGTCCTGTTGCGAGAGGGCAAAGAACAGTTCGCCCGCGCCTATGGAGCGGGAGTCAATCGAATAATCTTTTATCTGTTTGTCAAACATCTTGGCGCTTACACTCGTGGCGTCCGCGCCCATCAAATCCGCTGCCTCTCGAACATTCACGTTATTACAGCCTCGTCCCGCTCGATCGAATCATCCCCCGGGGCCATTGTGTTTACCGGTTCGAGCAGGCATTCAACCAATTTTGAAAGCGAGCTCTGGCTCATCGAAACGTTCGCTAAAATTTCGGCATAACTCCCAACCCGAACTGTGGGCGGACTTACGGAACGATTCGAGCCATCTTTTGGGGGATGATGTTGCGCCCGGAGAGTTGAACGCTGGCTGCGTAGCCGTTTTCTGCAGTCAGCAATGCCGTAGTTTACGCCATCTTCGAGAGTTTCTTCATCTTTGGAGCGCGGTGGCTTGCCACCGCTTTGTTCGAATTGTTCATTTGGGAGTTTCATATCGGGTCTGATTGTTAACATCTTAGGCCAAAGCGGCGGCAACCCACCGCACTCCAAGGAGGCGCTATTGCGACCTCCCAAAATCAACGTAGACAAGTTGACCGGTGCTCACTTCCGTACCGGCCGAGGGATTCTGTTTCAGGACCCTGCCCTCGCCTCGTGCTTCGACCTGCAATCCTAATTGTGCGCAGGTTCGGGCCACATCGCGTACGCTGCGCCCACGCAGGTCAGGCATCAACATCGCCTGCTTCGTTGCAACAGCGTATACAACTTCTCCGTCGCGTCCTCCGTTGCTATCCACGGTGGGCAACGTGGCTTTCCGCTGCTGCTCCGCCTGGGCCTGCTCTTCTCTCAGTCGCTCAGTCCGTTCGGGATCTAATTGGGCGATCAGTTCAGGCCCTGACTTCGTTTCGATGTCAGGTTCGACGCCGAGACTCGGGAGAATCTGTTCGGCGACCTCACGAAAAACCGGCGCTGCGACATCACCGCCGTGATATGCGCCTGTGGGTTCATCGATGACAACAATGATCACGACTTGCGGATTACTCACCGGCGCGAAACCGACAAACGATCCGACAAACTTGGTTGACGAATAGGCTCGCGTTCTGGGATCGATCTTTTGCGCGGTGCCGGTCTTGCCTGCTGCCGAGTAACCATCCAACTGCGCCTTCTTCGCAGTTCCGTTCAGCGTCACTCCCTCGAGCATTCCGCGCAGCGCGATTGCTGTTTCAGCGCTGATCACGCGTCGTTGTTCAGGTTCAGCACGATAGACCACCGTGCCATCAGCGTTGCGGATTTCTCGAATCAGGTGTGGCGCAATTCGAACGCCGTCGTTGGCGACTGCGCCATACGCTGCGACGATCTGCACGGGCGTGACGCCGACCTCCTGGCCGATAGCGACCGAGCCGATCGATGATGGCTGCCAACGTTCAACCTTCCTGAGAATGCCCGCAGTCTCGCCCGGCAACTCAATTCCCGTTCGCGATCCGAAACCGTAACGGGTGATGTAGTCGTACATCGTTTCATTGCCAACTCTGAGTCCGAGCTTGATTGCGGCGACGTTACTCGACTTCGCCAACGCCTGAGCGATCGTCAGCGAACCATACGGATGATCGTGAACGATGCGTCCGGCAACGTTGATCGCGCCCATCTGGCAGTCAATTCGATCGTCGGGTCTCGCCAGCTTCTTCTCGAGGGCGGCTGAGAAGGCGACGATCTTGAAGGTAGAGCCAGGTTCGTAAATATTTTGGAGCGCCCAGTTTGATCTCGTTTCCGGTTTTGCTTCGGCCACTTTGTTGGGATCGAACGTTGGCGCGTTGGCGAGCGCCAGGATCTCTCCGTTGCGCGGATCGAGCACGATCACGCTGCCTGACTTGGCGCGTGAGTTTTGCACCGCGACTTGTAAAGCTTGTTCCGCCTGGTACTGAATCGACTGATCGATCGTCAGGACGACTGTCTGACCCGACTTCGCTGCAATCTCATAACTCTCATACGGTTTGCCTTTGGCATCTCTTTCCAAAAACAACCTGCCGGGTTCACCGGAGATCTCTTCGTTGTACGACTGTTCGACACCCCCGAGGCCTTGCCCGTCGAGTCCAACGTATCCAAGCACGGGCGCTGCGAGCGAGCCGTTCGGATAAAAACGCTTTGGCTCGAGTCGCGTTTGAATCCCGGGAAGATTCATCGCGACGATCTTGTTTGCCAGATCTGCATCGAGCCGTCGTGCTACCCAGATGAATCTGCGCTTCTCGAGCTGAGCTTCGCGAAAGTCGTTTGCGAGATCTGCCTGCTTTCTGCCGAGCGCCTGAGCGAGCTGCTGTGCGGTGCGATCCAACATCTCGGCATCGAGACCTTCAGGATCTAGAAACAGTGAAACAGTTTGCACGCTGCGAGCGAGCTGGCGTCCTTGTCGATCCAGCAACTCACCACGCTGTGGGCTGGTTTCAATCGAGTTTTGCTGTTGTTGCCGCGCGCGGCTGGCGAGACTCTCGTACTGTGAGAATTGGAGGTAGACCAATCGAGCGCAGACAAGCAGCATCCAGAAACCAATAAAAGCCGCAACGTAAAGCGTGCGGCCTGATGAGACATCCGGTCTGGACTTTGAGCGAGTAGCGAGGCGTGCCAACATCACCTATTGTTTTCGCCACGGATTACACTGGTTAGCGTTTATCCGCGGGCATCTGTGCCCTGTTTCCGATTTGCCCTGGGCGCGCTGGTCTCAACCCTAGTCGGCGCGCTGCTGGCTCGAGTTTGTCAGGCGCAGTCGCGCGCTCTTTTTCCAGCGCCAGACGCTGGTTCTCCTCCAACAGTCGCTTGCGCTCGTTGCGCAGAGTTTCGTTTTCGTAGCCGTACTGCACTGCGGCGAAGTGCTGCTTGGCCGCAAACACAAAACCACCGGACAACACCAAAGCGCAGAACAACAAGAGCGCGAGTCGTGATAGCGCATTGGCATCACGAGTACGACGAACTTTTGCGTTTTGCTGATACTCAGGAAATCTTTTCATAGCATTTAGCCCCTCCTTGGAGTGCGGTGGCTTGCCACCGCTTTGGTCTCTGACTTCTGGGTTGCTAATACCAAAGCGGTGGCAAGCCACCGCACTCCAAAGAGACGTCCATTACGACGAAGCGAGCTTCCGACACGCACGAAGCTTCGCGCTGCGTGCTCGCGGATTCTCCTCAACCTCGCGAGCGCCGGGAACCACCGGCCTGCGCGTCAACACCTCAACCGCTTTGCGTGCGCCGCACGAACAGACCGGCAAACGTGGCGGACATTGACAATGGCCCGAAAGCCTTCTCAGTTCTCGCTTAAGAATGCGATCCTCGAGCGAATGAAAACTGATTCCTACAAACCGGCCATCGGGTATTAAAAGATCGATTGCTGTCTCAACAAATTCTCCCAGCCCTTCGAGTTCATCGTTAACCGCGATACGCAGAGCCTGGAACGTGCGCGTCGCTGGATGAATCTGATCCCGCTTGTGACCGCCGCCGACAGCAACCCGCACAAGCTCTGCTAACTCCGCGGTCGTCGTTACTGGCTTCCCTTGTTCGCGACGTTCGACGATACGACGCGCGATCCGTCGTGAGTGTCGTTCTTCGCCGTATTCGAAAATGATTCTCGCAATTTCCGCTTCCGGAAGTTGCTTTAGAAGATCGGCTGCGGTAGGTCCAAGTGTCGGGTCCATCCGCATGTCTAACGGAGCATCGAAACGAAAACTAAACCCGCGCTCGGGTGAATCAAACTGCAATGAAGAGACGCCAAGATCGACCAGAATGCCGTTCGGATCGCGCTCATTCGCTTCTTTCAGGACTGTGGCGATGTCGTGGAAGTTAGCGTGGACTGCGCGGAATTTTTCTCCGAAAGACGCCAGGCGTTGTCGGGAGTAAGCGAGCGCCTCTGGATCGAGATCCATTCCGAGCACGCGTGTGTCACCGGAGGATTTCAGAATTGCTTCACTGTGTCCGCCAAGTCCGACCGTGCAATCTACAAAGAGACCTCCTCGTTCAGGGGCGAGGAACTTCAAAGTCTCTCCCAGCAGCACGGGGCGATGGGGCGCGCCCATGCCCCCCAAAGGCGCAGCCATCACCACCGCCCCGTGATCTCGTTCAAAGATCTTTCGCGTTTTGTGCTTTGTTGCTTTGCCCTTTGCTTTGCTTTTCACAAAGTACAAAGTAACAAGTACAAAGCACTAAATTCCAAGTCTCGCAATCGCCGCCTCGTCTTCTTCTGTGTACGGATCGGCCAGCAGGCGAGCTTTGAACTTGTCGAGTTCCCAAACTTCCAAATAGGTCAGGTAGCCCATCACAGCCACATCGCCGATCACTTCCGCACTCTTCCGCAGCAGTGGATGAATGAGCAATCGACCTTGCCCGTCCAGCGTGGCTTGCTGACCGTAGTAGTTCGTTCTATCAAGGAACTTCCGTCGCGCCGGATCCATCGACGGTAGCAGCGAGAGTCGCTGTTCAATCGACTCCCATTCCGGCAACGGGTAAATGCGAACGCAATCACCAGTCAAGCTGGTGATGTAAAATTCTTTGCCGTGCTTTTCTTCGATCAGGCGCCGGAATTCAGTCGGGACTTTCAGGCGACCTTTGACATCAATTCGCGCCGTGTAGTTTCCTCGCAGCATAGTTTCTGACCTGACGAGAGAGCATTAGTGGGTGGCCCTATGGAAAAGCGTTGCTGATCGGTGTTGCTACGAGGTTAGGACCCACTTCCGACCACTTTTGACCACCCAAGGCCGGATACTACGCCGCACTCCCGACGCTGTCAATACTCTGCTCCGCGTGAAATGTTCGCCTCTTGTTTGCCTTTGGCTTATTGTAGGGGCGGCGGTCCGTGGCCGCCCGTCTTACCAATTCAAACACGGGCGGCCATGGAGTGCCGCCCCTACAATTGAATTTCCACTTCACGCCCTCCACATGTATATTGGCCGACCATCAATGACATCGATTCTCCTGTTTGGGTTGCTGGCTGCGGGCGCGAACGTCCTCGGCGGGCTGGTTCTGGTTAAATCAGGCCTTCACCGTCTCGGCGAACGCTTTTTGAAATATCTCGTTGCCCTCGGCGCAGGCTTCATGCTCGCCGCAATCTTCATCGAGATTCTTCCGGAGACTGTCAGCATCTGGACGAGGAAGTCGCCCGGCCAATCAGCCGCGGAAGCTATTGCAGGCGCGATGGCGCTGCTGCTTCTCGGATATCTGACGATTCAGTTCTTCGAACATACACTTGCGCCCCACTTTCACTTCGGGGCTGAAACCCATCCCGAATCTTTCCTGCGACGCTCAGCCGCTTACACTGCTCTCACTGGTCTTTGCATCCACACATTCTTTGACGGTGTTTCGATTGCCTCCGCTTTTTTGGTGGACTTCAAAGTCGGCGTGCTGGTCTTTATCGCGATTTTGCTGCACAAAATGCCCGAGGGATTTACCGTGGCATCAATCATGCTAGCTTCAGGCCGTTCAACCAACAAGGCTTTGCTTGCGACGACCGTGATCGGCGCCGCAACCCTGGCCGGCGTGATTGGTATCGGATTGCTTGATGTGCGAATGAGAGACGCGGTCAATTATGCATTGCCGTTTTCCGCAGGCGTCACACTTTACGTGGCTGCAAGCGATTTGATTCCGGAGGTGAATCACAAAGAAGAACGAAACCCGATGGTTTCGATTGTCGTTTTTGGAGGAGTCGCCCTGTTCTATCTGTTGCACAGATTGATCGAGGGCTAGCTTTGACGAGAATTCGCCATTGCATTTGCGCTTGAGAAAACTTGATTCGATCCAGGTGGGCATCGCCCTCGTGGTTTTGATCTTTTCGTTGTCAGCCAGCGAAGTAATCGCTCAACAGACGCCTCAGTCGCCGGTTCCTCTTCCTGTTCCGTTTAATCCAATCATAGATAACGCGCACGTGATCGACGCCGCCACGCGACAACGCCTGGAGTCGATCTACTTGAATCTCAAAGAACGAGGAAACATCGAGTATGCAGTGCTGACTGTTGACACGACCGGTGGTCTCGACATCTTTGATTTTTCACTGCGTGTGGCACGCGGCTGGGGTATTGGACCAAAAGACGGTGAGAAGGCGAGCTTCCTACTGGTGGTCGCGATCCAGGACCGGAAGTATTTCACGCAAGTGAGTCGTCATCTCGAAGGCGATCTGCCGGACGGACTTGTAGGTCAGATTCAACGCGAACGACTTGTGCCCGCATTCAGGCAGCAAAACTACAGCAAAGGAATACTCGACACGATTCAGGCTTACGTCGCAACACTCTCGGCGAAACGCGGATTCAACATTGAAGGCATCGATCAGCGTTTGGCCTATCGTGAAAGACCTTCCAACACTGAAGAAGAGCGCGGTCAAAAAGGTCTCGGAAGTCTTTGCTTCGGACTGCTTTTCTTATTGTTCATTGTGGCGCTGCTCGCTTCTGCTTCACGTCGACGCGGCGGTGGTGGTTGTTTGCAGGCGCTGCTGTGGGGAATGTTGTTCAGCAATTTAGGCGGCGGCGGACGGCGATCGAGTGGCTGGGGCGGCGGAGGGTTCGGTGGCGGTGGTTTTGGCGGTGGCGGCGGTGGTTTTGGAGGGGGTTTTGGCGGAGGAGGTGACTTCGGTGGTGGAGGTGCCGGTGGAAGCTGGTGATTCTCTGTGCAATCTCTGTGTCTCTGTGGTTTACCGAGTGCGGACTATCACAGAGACACAGAGGACACAGAGATTGCACAGAGATGTTTTTCTGGTAGTATCGCCTGACCCCAAACAGTTATGAACAAGACTGTAGTACAGCAAGCCCTCAACGGACTCGTCGAGGAT
>Ga0075425_100009933_pt1 | contig 10136 bp, 4 predicted proteins | sample SoiMethybrSBSTD4_FD_75300 | JGI IMG/M metagenome (GOLD analysis project Ga0075425, IMG submission 75300) | Bulk soil microbial communities from a Populus tree surrounding site in Tennessee, USA - Soil MetaG P. TD hybrid SBSTD4 | ecosystem: Environmental > Terrestrial > Soil > Tree plantation...
ATCGTGAGCACGACACCCGCCTCCGTGAAATCGGGAACAGCCAGGGGTCCGCGCGCGGGCGTGACCAGCGGCTTGCGCTGCTCGCGCGTCGGCGGCATCGACCGGGCCGGCGTCACGAGCACCGGCCGCGGAGGGGCGACGTGCTTCGTCGGCATCGGGTTGGGCACGGGCTCAGGACGCGGACGCGTGTGGGTGGGACGCGCGTGCGTCCCGCCATGCGTGGACCTGGCCGGAGTCGTCGCACGGGAGCGTGAGACCGCGCTCGAATGGGCTTGCTTGGTGGCCACCGTGGAAACGTTCCTCCGTTTTGGACGACTGGCGGTATGAGTTCTTGCTCGACGACCCGTATGTTTCGCCGACGACTTGGCCTTGGACTTCGACCTGGGCTGCGCCTTGGGCCGCGACTTCGAGACCGGGCGGCGCGCTGTCTTCTTCGGACGTCCTGCCTTCACTCCACTCTCCCTGGTCGGCCCAGCGGCCCCGGTGGGGACCATAAAGTAAGACCTGAGGCCGACTTCCCGAAAGAATTGTATCAGACAGCCTCCAGCGTCCCCAAGGTTTTTTTGGCGCCGCGCCAAAGGTTTGTAGTCTCGGGGACACGCCGTCGCAATTGATTGGCCATCATCGACTTAGAACGCCGAATCATCGCTGATCGTTAGGGTGTTTTTGCCGTTGCCAGCGGGCCAGGTGAAGCGGTTTCGTCGGGGTACGAATCCAATTGCGCATCGTGCGATCCGAAATCACGAATCGATCGAGCGTCGGAACGGCTGAACGTTGGAACGTTCCTTGAACGCCGGTCCCCACGTCGGAACGTCGATACAAGCGACGTGCCACAGACCTCACGCGCGTCAGGCACGGCGCACGCCGACCGGACCCGCCGCGACAGATGCGACCTCTAACATCCACCTCTGTCGCCGTCGACATCCGGCGAAGAGACGGGCGGCGGGAAAGGAAAAGGAGAAGTTCATGGCTGTAGACGACAAGGAGCGGGCAAAGGCGATCGACGCGGCCCTGGCGCAGATCGACAAGCAGTTCGGCAAGGGGTCGATCATGCGGCTGGGCACCCGCGACAAGGTGGACGTGCCCGCCATTCCCACCGGCTCTCTCTCCCTCGACGCCGCCCTCGGCGTCGGAGGCGTGCCGCGCGGACGCGTGATCGAGATCTTCGGGCCGGAATCCTCGGGCAAGACGACCCTCTCGCTGCACGTCATCGCGGAGGCGCAGCGCCGCGGCGGCATGGCCGCGTTCATCGACGCCGAGCACGCGCTCGACGCCGTCTACGCGGGCAAGCTCGGCGTGGACACGGACAACCTGCTCGTCTCCCAGCCGGACAGCGGAGAGCAGGCGCTGGAGATCGCGGAGGTCCTCATCCGCTCCGGTGCCGTGGACGTGCTCGTGGTCGACTCCGTGGCCGCGCTGGTGCCGCGGGCGGAGCTCGAAGGAGAGATGGGCGACGCGCAGATGGGCATGCAGGCCCGCCTCATGAGCCAGGCCCTGCGCAAGCTCACCTCCATCGTGGCCAAGAGCAAGACGTGCCTGATCTTCATCAACCAGCTCCGCGAGAAGATCGGCGTCATGTTCGGCAACCCGGAGACGACCACGGGCGGGCGCGCCTTGAAGTTCTACGCGTCCATGCGCCTCGACATCCGGCGCATCGCGTCGCTCAAGGAAGGCGACGTGGTGATCGGCTCGCGCGCGAAGGTCAAGGTCGTGAAGAACAAGGTCGCGGCCCCGTTCCGCGAGGCCGAGTTCGACATCCTCTACGGCGAGGGCATCAGCAAGGAAGGCGACCTCCTCGACCTCGGCGTCGACCACAAGGTCATCGAGAAATCCGGATCCTGGTACGCCGTCGACGGCGAGCGCATCGGCCAGGGGCGCGAGACCGCGCGCCAGTTCCTGAAGGACAACCACGACATCCGCAACGAGATCGACAGCCGGCTGCGCAAGGGCCTCGGCCTGCCCGTGCCCGACGCGATCGTGGAGAAGCCCAAGGGCGAGAAGGCGGACGTGCTGCCCATGCCGGAGAAGAAGAAGGCCTGACCGCCGTCGGTTCCTGACGAGGGAGGGCCTTCGGGCCCTCCCTTCTCGTTTCCGTAGGCAAGCGCCTCGACAGGACCGGTGCCGCGGCGTTATAGGTTGGCTCTGGCTCCACTGTGGAGGTGCCATGGGCCGCCTTCCCCGCCTGGTTCTCGTTCTCGCCGTCGCCGCGGCCCTCGCGGGTGAGGGACGCGCGAACGCGCAGGCCCCGACCACGCCCGCGCGCGCCCCCGCGCCCGCCGCCTCTCCGTCCCCGAAGGCCGCGGCCACGCCTTTCGTCGAAGGCACGGTCGTGGGCCCGGACGGAAAGCCGGTGGCGGGCGCGCTCGTCTCCGTGCAGCTCGCCGCCATGATCAACTTCGGTGAGCCCACGATGACGGCGCGTACGGACTCCGCCGGCCGCTTCCGCATCGCCGTCAAGTCGGCCTCCACCCACATCGTCCGCGTCGAGGCGCTCGGGCTGGCCGCGCGCAGCCTGCCCCGCGTCCGCCCCGGAGAGTCGCTGCGCATCGCGCTCGACAAGGGAGGGTCCATCGAGGGCGTGGTGCGCGACGGCACGACGGGAGCGCCCGCCGCGGGCATCACCGTGGAGGCACGCCTCGAGACTTCACGAGCAATGGGAGTCGTCTGGGAACACGGGGCGGGCGTCGTGCGCGCGAAGACGGATGCGCAGGGCCGGTTCCGCGTCGAGGGGCTGGCGCCCGGCCTGCACACGCTGGCCGCTCGCGGCCCGGGGGTGGCCGCGCAGAGACGCGGGGTCGCGCTGGGCAAGCGGACCGAGCTGTACCTGTTCCCCGGCGGAGGCCTCGACGGCCACGTGCGTGGACCCGATGGGGCCGCGATCCCGGGGGCGGTCGTCGCCGTCGAGAGCGCGATCCCGTTCGGCCCCCGGAGCCAGACCGACGTCGAAGTCACGGATGCGCGCGGCCACTATGCGTTCGTCGGGATCGATGCGGGGGTCTTGCGCGTGGTCGCGAAGCACCCCGACTTCGCGCCCGCCTGGACGACGGTCGCGGTCGAGCGCGGGGACGATGCCTCCGCGGACCTGACCCTGGCCGCGCCCGCGGCCATCGTGGGGCGTCTGGTGGGTTCCGCGGACCGGCCCACGGCGGGACGGGTCACCATCGCGGAGGCGGACGGCGCCGCTCCTCCGATGTCGATTGCCCCGGCGCTGGCCGCGGATGCCGGCCCCGACGGCACGTTCCGGATCGAGAAGGTGGGGCCGGGCAGCTACGTCCTCTCCGCCACCGCGCCCGGATACGGCGCGAAGCGCGCCGAGATCGTGGTGGGTGGCCGCCAGCGTACGGCGGACGTGGGCGACGTCGCGCTCCAGGCGGGCCTGGTGATCCGCGGCCGCGTGCGCGAGGCGGCCGGGGCCGCGGTGGCGGAGGCGCGGGTCAACGCCTTCCGTGACCGGTCGATGGGCGAGGACCGGGGCGAGGGCCGCACGGACGCCGAGGGCGCGTTCGCCATCGGGGGGCTGCGCGAGGGGACGTATCGCCTCGCCGTCTTCGCTCCCGGGCACGCGATGGTGGACCGCGAGGTCGAAGCGGGTGCCGACGCCGTCGACATCGTCCTGGAGACGGCAGGCTCCCTCACCGGCACCGTCGTGGACGAGCGCGGCCACGCCGTGGAGAACTTTCGCGTGCAGGCGCGCATGCCGCCGCCCACGCCCGCGGCCGGCGGCCGTGTGATGGTGGGGCCACCCCGGTTCGAGTCGATCTCGTCCCCGGACGGCCGCTTCGTGGTGGACGAGGTCTCTCCCGGAACGTACGTCGTGGAGGTCACCGCTCCCGAGCGCGCGACCTCGACCGTGCCGAACGTCAAGGTCTCGTCCGGCGCCGCCACCGACATGGGGCGCATCACGCTGGGCGCGGGAGGCGTCGTGCGCGGAAGCGTGACCGACGCCGCGGGCTCCCCCGTCCCCGCCGCGGTCGTGACCGTGCAGGGCGTCGGGCGGACGTTCGCGTTCGGCCCGACGACGGCGCCGGAGGCGGTCACGGATGCCGGCGGGCTCTTCGAGATGCGCGGCGTGGCCACGGGTGCCGTCCAGGTCACGGTGCGACATCCTTCCTTCGCCGAAGGACGGGCGAGCGCGGACGTGGATCCGGCCAAGGATCCGCCGGAGGTGCGCATCGCCCTCCTGCAGGGGGCCCGGATCGAGGGACGCGCGCGACGCCGTGACGGGACGGCCGTCACCGGCGCCGTCAACGTCTTCTCCCGCCGGGCCGGCACCTCGTTCTCGCCGACCTCCATGACCCCGATCGGTCCCGACGGGACGTTCGTCGTGGAGCACGTGGCCGCGGGGACCGTGAACGTCGTGCTGATGGAGGGCACGGGTGGGCAGCTCACGAGCAGCAAGGAGCGCGAGATCGAGGTCCTCGAGGGCCAGACGGCCACGGTCGAGTTCGTCCCGCGGGACATCCTGGTCACGGGACGCGTCACGCGCGCGGGCACCGCCGCCGGCAACTTGCGCCTGCGCGCCTTCGGCGACCACTTCAACGCGATGTTCCTGGCGGCGGGAGCGGGCGCCCCCGCCCCGACCGGCCCCCAGCGCATGACCGCGGTCACGCACGAGGACGGCAGCTACGAGATGCTCGTGGACGAGCCCGGGAAGGGGACGATCCGGATCGAGTCCCTCGACGCGACGGTCAGCTATCCCATGCAACGCGTGGAGTTCCCCGACGCGGACACGTTCGCCTTCGACATCGCGTTGCCCGCCGCGGCCCTCAGCGGCGTCGTGGTCGATCGCGAGACCGACCAGCCGCTCCCGAAGGCCAACGTCGTCGCGATGTCCGCCCGTCCCGATCCCAACGCGCGCTTCGGGACGGCGGCCGTCTCGAACGCGATGACGGGAGCGGACGGCCGGTTCCGCCTCGACGTCGAGCCCGGCGAATACAAGGTCTCCGCGCGCGCCGACGGCTACAGCGGGGAGACCCTCACCCTCAGCGTCGGAGACACGGGCGCGAGCGACGTGCGCCTGGCCCTCGGCCGGGGCCTCTCGATCCGTGGACGGGTGGTCGATGCGCGCGGACAGGGGATCGGAGGCCTGCGCGTCGGTGCCGTCACCGGCGACGTGGACAGCCCGCGCTGGGGCGGCGCGGCCACGTCGATGGCGGACGGCACCTACGAGATCGCCGGTCTGGCCGCGGGCGAGTTCAACCTCGTCGCGCAGTCCGAGCTGGGCTTCTTCGCCGTACGTGCCGGCGTGGCCGCGGGCACTTCCGACGCCACTCTCACCCTCCGCCGCGGCGGCCGTGTCGTCGTCACCGTGCTGGGACCGGACGGCGCGCCGGTGCGCGGCGCCTCGGCGTCGGTGCGCCGCGTGTCCGGCACCGTCGCCTGGGGCATCGGGGCCATGATGCAGACGGACATGCGCGGGAATACGGAAATCAACGTTCCCGTAGGGTCGGTGGAGATTCGGGCGACCCTGGAAGGCGGGCTCGAGGGGTTCGCCACCGTGGCCGTGACGGAAGGAGCGACGATCCCGGTCGAAATCACCCTGGCCCCTCGGCAGAAGTCCGGACCTTGATGCTGATCCTGGCCATCGCGCTGTCGTCCGCTACGGCCGTGGCGGCCGCCTCCCCGTCCCCCGCCCCTTCGCCGCGTCCGTTACCGCGCGCGTCCGCGGCTCCTCCTCGCACGACAGGTACCGTCCGTGGCCCGGACGGCCAGGCCGTCGTGGGCGCCCTCGTGATCGTGAGCCAGGAGCGTCTCGACATTGCGGTGGCGCCGGCCAGCACGAAGACGGACGCGAGCGGGCAGTTCCGCGTGAACCTGCGCTCCGCTTCGCCGTTCACGTTGCGGGTGGAGGCGCCCGGGCTCGCCGCGCGCACCTTGCGCCATCAGGTTCCGGGCCCGGCCATTGCCGTCGTGCTGGCGCGGGGGACCACGATCGAGGGCTTCGTTCGCGAGACGGCGACCGGCACGCCGGCCCCCGGGGCGACGGTGGAAGCGCGCGAGGAAAGGCGCGGCGCCCCCGGCCTCGCCTGGGATCCGGACAGCGGCGTCGTGCGCGCGACGACGGACGCGAAAGGCGCGTATCGGCTCGACGGCCTCGCCTCCGGGCTCTACACGCTGACCGCGTTCGCACGCGGGCTCGGGCGCGCCGAGCGGCGCGGCGTACCGGCGGGCCGCCCGGCCGATCTGTTGCTGACCACGGGCGGCGCCGTGTCGGGAACGGTCACGGACGCGAGCGGCAAGCCCGTGGGCGCCGCCATGGTGCGCCTGACCACCGCGCTCCCCATGGCGCGCGACCTCACGCTCCTGGCGCGCACGGACGGGCGCGGCTCATTCGCGATCCACGGGATCCCGACCGGTGAGTACCGCGTCGTCGGCCGCCACCCCGATTTCGCGCCCGCGATCTCGCCCCCCGTGACCGTCGAGCGCGACGGCGAGGCACGGGCCGATCTCGTGCTGTCACGGCCGGCGACCGTGCGCGGCCGGCTCCTGGGCCCGGACGAGAAGCCCACCCGCGGCCAGGCCATCGTCAAGGAGCTCGCGGACGTGGACGCGCCCGACGTCCTGGCCGAGGACCTGACCGCGGAGGCGGGGGACGACGGCGTCTTCACCTTGAGGTTGGGGCCGGGATCCCATTCGCTCGAAGTGAGGGCTCGCGGCCTCGGCTCGCGCCGGCTCGACGTGGACGTGCGCGGCTCGGGCGAGACCGTCGACCTCGGCGACGTGGCCCTCGAGGTCGGGATCGCGATCCGCGGCCGGGTGCGCGACGCGGCCGGCCGTCCCCTCGAGAACGCCGAGGTCTCGACCTTCTACGATTCCCAGTCCTTCAGCGAGCGCACGGACGCGGCTGGTGCCTACGTCCTGGCCGGGCTGAACGCCGGCATGTACACCGTCGGGGTCTCGGCTCCGGGAATGGGACGGGCCCAGCGCAAGGCCGAGGCGGGCGCCTCCGGCGTCGACTTCGTCCTCCAGCCCGCCGGCCGCATCGCGGGCCGCGTCGTCGACGAAGCCGGGCGTCCGGTCGACGCCTTCCGCGTGGTGGCGCGGATGCGGGCCCGGTCCGGCTATGGCCCGATGCCGCGCGACAACTTTGCCGGCGATGACGGCCGCTTCGCCCTCGAGGACGTCGGCGAGGGCGAATACGTCGTGGACGTGACCGCGCCGGAGCGCGCTCCCGCCGTCGTCTCGGACGTCAAGGTCGCGGCCGGGGCCACCGTGGACGTCGGCACCGTGCGCCTCGCCGCCGGCGGCATCGTGCGCGGCCTCGTCGTGGACGCCGCCTCCGCGCCCGTCGCCGGGGCCTGGGCGTCCATCACCGGAGCCGTCCGCGACTTCTCGCGCTCGGCCCCGGAGGTCACCACCGACGCCGGCGGCGCGTTCGAGTTCCGAGGCGTTCCTCCGGGCGCGGCCCAGGTGACGGTGACCCATCCCTCGTACGCGCCGGGCACGGCCAGCGGCCTCGACGTGGACCCCGCGCGAGGGGCGGTCGAGACGCGCGTCGTGCTCACCCAGGGCGGCCGGATCGACGGCCATGTGCGATCGCGCTCCGGCGCGCTTCCGCCGGGAGCGGCGGTCTACGTGAACCCCAAGAGCGGCGGCGGTTGGGGGTCGGGTCCACCCATGCAATCCATCGCGCCCGACGGCACCTTCGTCGTCGAGCACGTCCCCGTCGGACATGCGAGCGTGATGCTCATGAGCGGCCGCCAGGGAGACTACCGAACCGTCGCCCAGGTGGACGCCGAGGTACGCGAGGCGGAGACGACATCGGTCGAGCTCTCGCTGCGCAACATCGCCGTCGGCGGCAAGGTCACGCGCGGAGGCGCGCCCCTCGCCGGCGCCCGCATCGAGATGGAGTCGGCGCGCGGCACCATGTGGTTCGGCGGGGGCGGCGGCCCGGACGAGCTGCCTCCGAACGTCGGCCTCACCGCCGAGGACGGGACCTATCACCTCACGCTGGGCGAGCCCGGCGAGGTCTACGTCGACATCCAGACTCCCGACCGCAAGTCGCATCTCACCACCGCGAACCTCCAGGTGCCGGACGCCGAGAGCTACGTCGCCGACTTCACTTTCTCCGGGACCTTCGTCGAGGGAGTGGTCGTGGACCGCGAGACGGAGCAGCCCGTGGCGGGGGCCTTCGTCACCGCCCAGCGCAAGGATCCCAGGCGCGGCGGAGGTAACGCCGGCTCCTACGGCGAATCGGACGCCGAGGGCCGCTTCCACCTGGAGCTCGACGCGGGCGAATATCTCGTGACCGCGCGAATGGAAGGCTATGGGGGCGACGGCGTACCCGTCAGCCTCGGCGAGAGCAACGTCACGGGCGTGCGCGTCCTCGTCGCGCGCGGCGTGAGCCTCAAGGGCAGGCTGGTGGACGCGGCCGGCCGGGGCGTCGGCGGCGTGAACATCCGTGGCACGACGATGGAAGTGGCCAACCGGTTCAACGTCGGCGGACGGACTCTGCCGGATGGCTCGTTCGAGCTGTCGGGAGTGCGGACGGGCCGCTACGCGCTCGCGGCGGCGGCCGGAGGATCGTTCGCGATCGTGGCTGGCGTGACCCCGGGCGGACGTCCGACGACGCTCGCGCTCAGCCCCGGCGGACGCGTGCGTGTGAAGGTGATGCGGACGGATGGGGCGCCGGCAATGGGATCGTATGCGCGTCCCTCCGGCCCGGCCGGCATCCGCGTATTCCTTCCCGGCGGTGAGGTGGATCCGTCGGGGATGGTGGAGTTCGCCGCCCCCGCCGGCCAGATCGAAGTTTCGGCGTCGAGTCCTGACGGCAACCTGGAGGCGCGGGCGCTCGTGACGGTAGAAGTGGGCGCCACCGCGTCCCTGGAGCTGACGCTGAAGCCCCCGGAATAGGGAGGCTCTCTAGCCGCCGATCTTCTTCTCGGGGAGCGTCGCGCTGAAGGTGGCCGTCTCGTAGGACGTCCGGTCCTTGGCCACCGATGCGAAGGGCACCATGCGGATGGCGTCGTAGTCGTCCGGGCACCACTTCTCGCAGGCCATGCAGCCGATGCAGGTGTCGAGGTTGACGCTGAGGACGTGCAGCGTCTCCGCGGCGGGATCGGGGTGGAGGGTGATGCAGTCCGGCACCGGGCACACGGCCACGCAGTACTCGCATCCGCGGCCGAAGCATTTGCCGGGATCGATGATGGCGAGCATCTTGGGGTCGCGCTTGCGGACGGAGGTGGCCTGGGGCTGCGGTACGGGCAGCTTGTCGTAGTCCTTCGGAAGCTTCCCGGGCGGCGGTACGGGTCGCGAGGCCATTCCCTCTCCTTGTGGTTCCATCGTCAGTATAGCGCAGGCGCTTGTGACTCGTTCCAGAACGAGTTGAGCGCGGAGGGCTCAATCCGTTCCGGAACGGATGGCGATGTCCGTGCGTTGACCCTCGGGTCGCGGCCGTGATTGAATGGGCGTTCGCCTGCCTCGGCCTGGTAGCTCAGCTGGTAGAGCAGCGGACTGAAAATCCGCGTGTCGGCGGTTCGATTCCGTCCCAGGCCACCAACCATCACAGAAGACGGCCCAGCCCCGCACGCGACCGGCCTGAACGATCAAGCGGGACGTTCGCCCGGGCGACGGCCGCGCGGCCCGGGCTGTTGCCCCTGCCCCGAGACGAGGCTCGCCGCGGCGCCGAGACCGAGCAGGACGAAGGCCATGACCACGGCCACCACGCCCCAGGCCTCGGCCGTGCGTGGAACGACCCGGCGTCCCCCGCTCGCGACCGCGCGCCACAGCCATCCCACGCGGGCGGCCATTGCCGCGACCGTGTGTCCGGACGCCGCGCCGAGCAGGCACAGGCCGGCTCCCCAGGCGAAGCCTCGCCCCCGATGGAGGCGGTAGCCCTCCAGATAGGCGAAGCCGGCGGCAAGGAGCGCCAGGCGCAGCGGCGACACCGGAATCGCCCAGGGCCCGCTGAGCGTCAGGTCCGCGTCGGCGCCGATCGACAAGAGCACGGCGGCGGCCGGAAGGGCCAGCCTCCAGCGAGGCCCCGGCCACGAGACGTCGAGGAGGATGCGCGCGACGCCCAGGGCCAGGACCATCGGCCCGAGGTAGGCGACGTGGAACTCCAAGTCCTGGACCCAGGTCGCGGCCAGGAGATGCACGGTCAGCGACGCCGGTAGCGCGATGGCCAGGGCGCGGCG
>Ga0075425_100009934_pt1 | contig 10136 bp, 13 predicted proteins | sample SoiMethybrSBSTD4_FD_75300 | JGI IMG/M metagenome (GOLD analysis project Ga0075425, IMG submission 75300) | Bulk soil microbial communities from a Populus tree surrounding site in Tennessee, USA - Soil MetaG P. TD hybrid SBSTD4 | ecosystem: Environmental > Terrestrial > Soil > Tree plantation...
CGCCGAGGACATCCAGCCCGAGATGCTGGACCTGCTCAAGACGTACACCGCCAAGGAGGGGGTCACCAACGTCGTCCCCGTGCTGGGCACGGAAACCGATCCGAAGCTTCCCGCGCATGGCATCGACCGCATCCTGCTCGTGGACGTCTACCACGAGCTCCAGAAGCCCGAGCCGATGCTCGCGCGCATGCGGGAGAGCCTCGCGCCGGGCGGGACGGTGACGCTGGTGGAGTACCGCCTCGAAGGAGAGACGGCTTCCCACATCAACATCAGGCACCGCATGTCGGTGGAGCAGGTGCTCGGAGAGTGGAACCCGGCGGGGTTCGAGCTGGTCAACCGGATCGAGACCCTGCCCGCGCAGCACATCTTCATCTTCTCGGCCCGGCGGGGCGCGCGACCGGCGCCACGGTAGCATCGCACCCGGAGGAGGATCGGCCATGGAACCGCAGACGCATCCCGCGACGGCGCCCGTCATCCTGGTGGCGACCGATTTCTCCGATACTGCGGCCGCGGCCCTGGACTGGGCGGTCGAGCTCGCCGGCCTGCAGCGAGGACGGATCGAGCTGGTCCACGCCGTCACCGTGCCGCCCTCGATTCCCGGCTACACGCCGGTGGTGGACCTGGATTTTCAGACCGAGGTGCGCCGGGCGGCGGAAGCGCGGCTGGCGGAAGTCGTCGCGGCGCAACGCGAGAAGGGCGTCGACGTCGCGACCTTCCTCGCGCCGGGCACTCCGTCGCAGGTGGTGGTCGACCGCGCCGAGGCGATCGCCGCCGCGGCCGTGGTCATCGGCACGCGAGGCCTCACCGGCCTGCGCCATCTGCTGATGGGGAGCACCGCGCAGCGGGTGGTCCACGGCGCCCGCTGTCCGGTGCTCACCGTCCATCCCGGCGATGTCGGCAAGCACCGGCCCATCCGCACCATCCTGGTGCCGACCGACTTCTCGGCGGACGCCGATCTCGCCATCCACACCGCGCACCGGCTGCTCGCGCCGCTGGAACGGGACGCTCGCCTGGTCCTGCTCCACGCCTTCAACCTTCCCTTCGAATACACCGCCTACGGACCGATCCCCACCTCGGTCAACTATCTCCAGGACACCGGCCTGGAGGCGGAGCGGCGGCTCTTCGAGACCGCGCAGACGCTGCAGCGCGAAGGGCTGACCGTGGAGACCATCGCCCGCGAGGGAGATCCGGCGCACGTCATCGCGGACGAAGCCGAGAAGCGCGGCGCCGACCTGATCGCCATGGGCACCCGCGGCCTCACCGGCCTCCGCCACCTCCTCCTCGGCAGCACCGCCGAAAGGGTCGTGGAGCACGCGCCGTGTCCGGTGATGACGATCCGGCAGGGGTAGAAGAGCCGAGAAAGGGACGACAGCGACGCCAGGGACACCAGGGACCAGCTCCTATCGAGCTCTCTTCTTGTTCCTGCTGTCCCTGCCGTCCTGCTGTCTCTTGTTCTCGCTCGGCAGCTCAGCGACCAGCAGCGCCGGTCTTGGCGCCCCGTTTGGGGGCGGCGTTCTTCGCGATCCGCGCCTTCAGCAGCTTCCGCACGAGAGCAGCCGGCAGGGGATGGTCGGGCTGAAACCGGATGGTTCCCTTGCTGGTTTCGTAGTCGCTGAGCTCATCCTTGAAATCTTCCACCAGGCCGCCGGGGTAGAGCGCGCAGTGATTCGAGGCGGCGCCGAACCACATGATCACCTTGCCGTCGAAACGGAACGCGGGGAGCTGATAGCTGATGCACTCCTCCGCTCCGGGCACCGCCTCCTGGATGATCTTGCGCAGCCGTTCGAGCGCGGCGCGCTGGTCGTCGCCCAGAGTCGCGAGGTACTCGTCGATGGTCTGGGGCTTGGCTTTGCCCTTTGGCTCGGACTTCACGGACGGCGCCTACTTCACCCGGAGCAGCTCCACCTCGAACACCAGGGTGGCGTTCGGCGGGATCACGCCGCCGGCTCCCCGGGCGCCGTAGCCGAGCTCGGGAGGGATGGTGAGGCGGCGCTTGCCTCCGATCTTCATGCCGGCGACGCCTTCGTCCCAGCCGCGGATGACCTCGCCAGCGCCGAGACGGAAGGAGAACGGACGGTTGCGGTCGAGGCTGGAGTCGAACTTGGTGCCGTCGGTGAGCCAGCCGGTGTAGTGGACCTCGACGGTCTTGCCCGACCCGGCTTCTTCGCCCTGGCCGGTCGCGAGGTCGGTGTACTTGAGCCCGGACGGGGTGGTGGTCTCCTGGTCTGCCATGAGCCGAGCTTATCGCACCCCGAACAGCTTGAGGTCGCGGTCGGGTGAGACCTCCCGCAACACCAAATCGCTCCCGGGAAGCATCCTGGCCGGCGGGCGCAACGCCACGGAAGCTTCCGGCGCTCGTAGGACCGACGATTGCAACGCCAGAGTGGCCGCTTTCTCCCTCCGCCCGGGCGGGCGGGGCCCCCCTGTCGACTGGGCGCAACTCCCTGTTCGCTCTCAGCGCACCTCGCCTGCTCTCCGTGGAGCTTCGCCCGGTCGGGCGGACATAGCAGGCGACCAGGTAGTGACGCCGCCCGGCCAGGCGTGCGTTGCAACCGAGGTCTTTCGTGATGCGCCGGACCGATCTGCTGTGCTAATGGCAGCCCGATTTGTTGCAAGAGGAGAGGCGTGCCTTGAAATTGCCCTTTCTTTTGATGCGCCCGCTCAGGCGAACGTTGCGCCCGTTCAGGCGGGACGTGTTCAGCCGCAGGCGGGGATAGTCGCCGAGCGCGATCCTCGTCCACCTGACGAGGCAGACGGAGCGGAAGGGCCGCGAGGCGTGCTACGACGCCAGGCGGCCGTCCTCCAAAGCGAGGCGACCAGCCGCGAGCGGTTCCGTGACTGCGTTGACGCCCAGGCGGGGAGGCTCGCCGGTCGGGGCGCTATCGCTCGAAAGCTACGTGCGCTCGTAGAGCTCCTCGCGGTTGAAGCGCCACCCGCGGGAATCTCCTTGAGGGGGGTCCGAGAGCGAACGAAGCTCTTTCATCTCCTGATCGGCCTGATCGCGCCGAGTGAGGATCGCCAGGTATTCGCGAATCAGCTGATCCATGCCCATGCCTGCCGCCTATCGCACCCCGAGCAGCTCGAACTCGTAGACGAGGATGGCGTTGGGGGGTACGACGCTGCCGACTCCCTGTTTGCCGAAGCCGAGGCCCGGGGGGATGGTGAGCCGGCGTTTACCTCCTACCTTCATGCCGACGAGGCCTTCATCCCAGCCTTTGATGGCGTCTCCGGCGCCGAGGCGGAAGGTGAAGGGGTGCTCGCGGTCGCGGCTGGCGTCGAATTTGGCGCCCTTGTCGATCCAGCCCACGTATTGGACCTCCAGGATCTTGCCTGTCCGGGCCTCTTCGCCTTGGCCGAGCTCGAGGTCCGTGTACTTGAGACCGGAGGGGGTGACGACCTCCTGGCCGGTCGGCTTGAGGTTCTTCTCCTGGCTGGCGGCAGCGGCGGTGGCGATCAACGGGCTCGCGGCGGCCAGCAGGGCCGCGACGACGGCGCGTGGAAGGGTCTTCGGGTCCATCGGGTCGATCCTCCTGGGTTGGAGTCGACTGCGGTTGACGGGCCTGCATCCGGCTTGGGAGATCTCGATTGTACTTCAAGCCGCCCGCAAGGCCACCCGTCCTCCCTTGACCACGGCGGCGACTGGATTGACCCCGTAATGATAGGCCAAGTGGAGGAGGTTGGGGGCCCCGAGCAGGACGAGGTCCGCCCGCTTGGCCGTTTCGATGGTGCCGATCTCGTGGCCCAGCCCGAGGCTGCAGGCGGCGTTCAGGGTGGCGGCCGTGAGGCTCTCCTCGATGCTGAGCCCCAGCTCGAAGACGGCCAGCACCACGACCATGGGCATCGATTCGGTATAGGAGGAGCCGGGGTTGCAGTCCGTCGCCAGGGCGACGGGCACGCCGGCCTCGACCAGCCGGCGGGCCGGAGCGTAGCGGTGCTTCATCAGGAAGAAGCTGGTGCCGGGCAGCAGCACCGCCGTGACGCCGGCCCGCGCCAGCGCCTCGATGCCGGCTGGCGAGACGGCCATCAGGTGGTCGGCCGAGAACGCGGCCAGCTCGGCGGCCAGCTCGGCGCCGCCGGAATCCACGAATTCGTCGGCGTGCAGCCGCGGGGCCAGCCCGTGGCGGACGCCGGCGGCGAGCACCCGGCGCGACTCCTCGGCCGAGAAGACCCCCTGCTCACAGAAGACGTCGCAGAAGCGGGCGAGCCCGGCCTCGGCGGTAGCCGGCACGATCTCCTCGCAGATCAGATCGACATAGCGCCGCCGGTCCTGCCGGTGCTCGGGAGGGATCTCGTGAGCCGCCAGCAGGGTCGGCACCAGGTCCACCGCGTGGCTCGCCGCGGCCCGGCGGATGGCGCGGAGCTGCTTGAGCTCGTCGTCGCGAGAGAGGCCGTAGCCGCTCTTGGCCTCCGCCGTGGTGGTGCCGCAAGCCAGCATGTGGTCCAGCCGCCGGGCGACGTTGGCCGCGAGGTCCTCCTCGCTCGTGCCGCGGGTGGCGGCGACGGTGGAGAGGATGCCGCCGCCCGCCGCCGCGATCTCCTGGTAGGTCTTGCCCGCGAGCCGCGCAGAAAACTCCTCCTCGCGGCTGCCGGCCCAGGGGAGATGGGTATGGGGATCGACGAACCCCGGGATCAGCGTGCCGCCCCGGCCGTCCAGCCGCTCCGCGTCCGGCAGCTCGCCGAAGCGCCGCCGGCGCTCTTCGGCCTCTCCCACGAAGGCGATCCGCCCTTCCCGGCAGAGCACCTCGGCACCGCGCATCCGGCGCACCCGGCCCTGATCCCTACCGCGCCGGGGCTCGGTGCCCTCCGGCGTCGCCACCTCGGCGAGGTTGTGGATCAGGAGGTCGGTGGCCATAGGGGTGGATTCTGGCATATCGAAAATCCTAGGGTAGGGGCGGGTCCGGCCGGAAGGGTGGCGGCGCGACCCGCCCTGGGAGCCGAGGCCGTCACGGACAGGGCGGGTCGAGCCCCCCACACGAAGCGGAGACAGGTTCAAATTCAGGGTTGAGGCGTCAACCCTACGTGCTCCCGCCCCAGCTCCCGCACCTGGCCGCGAACCCAGACTTCGACCGCGCTCCATTCCAAAGGCAGGGCCAGACGGGGCATGGGCTCGCCCTCGATCGCTGAGAAGTCCGCGAGCCCCTTCAAGGCCTGGAGCGGGAAGTCGCGGACGTGACCGAACTTGTCCTCGGCGAGATCGAGGAGGTCCGTCAACGGCAGCTCGCGGCAGAGGAGATAGAGGTCGACGAAGTCGCGGCGGCTCCCCCGGCTGATGATGGCGCCGAGCTTCATCAACCCGAGATCGACGGCGGAGACGACCGCCAGACCCGCGAAATCCGTGAACGGCTGGACCAGCGGGTACGGGTAGTAGAAGAGCCGCAGCCCCACGCCGCCGCCCAGGCGGACGAAGAGGTAGCCGTCGCGGGCGGTCTCGACCTCGGTCTCGGGATCGAGCTCCACCAGATCCCGCAGGAGATCGCGCCGCTCGGGGCTGGTGAGCCGGTTGGCGTTGCTCATCAGATCCAAATCCACCACCGGCCGGTGGCCCGCGTAGAGGGCGAGGGCCGCGGAGCCGGCGAGATAAAAGTCCGCGGTCCAGGGCCGGCCGCCGAGAGCCGCAGCCAAAGTCTGGGCCCGCGGCGAGAGCGCTTCCGGGTGCGCGAGGGTCAGAGCGGCCACAGCGCCTCGGCCGCCGGCACTGGCGGAGCCGCCTCGATTCCGAGAACGACCGCCCAGAAAGCGCGGCTGCGCCGAGAGAGCTGGCGGCCGCCAGGGCGAGCGAGCCAAGCGGCCACCGCCGGCTCGGAGAAGGCGCCAAAGAGCCAGGCGAGATCCGCGGCGTCCCCGTCCTCCAGCAGGCGGGCGATCAACAGGGAGCCGCTCCGCTCGGGGGTGAGGTCCGCCGCGTCGTAGGCGGAGAAGAGACGCTGCGCTCCGGCGGGGAGGCTCAAGCGCCGGCGTCCCGCCGCTTGCGCGGCAGGGTGAGGACGGTCGCGGTGCCGCGCTCGTCCTCCATCTCCGCTTCCAGGATACGCTGGAAGAGGTCGAGGGTGTTCCTGAATTTGAGCTGCAGCTCCCGGCGGGAGGTCCGCAGCTCGGTGATTTTGGACTCGAAGCGGGCGGTCTGCTCGATGGCCTGCTGCACGATCTTGTCCGCCGCCAGCTCGGCCTCCTTGACCATCAGCTCGGCCTCGCGGCGGGCGTTGGCCGTGATGTCGTCCGAGACCTTCTGGGCCCGCAGCAGGGTCTGCTGGAGCGAGTGCTCCCGGTGCTCGGTCTCCTCCAGGCGCTGCCGGTAGTAGCGGTTCTCCCGCTCCAGCTTCTCGCTCTGGGCGATGCGCGCGGCCAGCTCCTCGGCGAGCAGGGCGAGGAAACCCTCCACCTCGGTGGGATCGTACCCCCGCATCTTTTGCGAGAAGCGCATCTTCTGGATCTCGAGCGGAGTGATCGGCATGTCGAACGAGCCTCCTTCCAGCCATCGCGCGTACTTCGAGAAACTCCTGAGAAAAGGGGCGTTATCTTACCATGAAGCTAGAAGAAACCAGCTTTGATCCTGGGTAGACCCTCCGGGGACTCGCGGGCTACCACCCGGAGGGGATCTTCGATCGGCAGGCGCTACTAATAGAAGCAGACCCAGGTGCGGCTGGCGCCGTCACACTGGCAGACGAGGTGCTCTTGCGCCAGGATCCAATAACAGGGGGTGTACTGATCCGGCGTGTCGCAGTGCGTTCCGTTGAGGGAATCGCAGTCCGACGCGGGTTGGGCCTGGGTGCTGGCAGAAAGCCAACACGTCAGGCTGACGATACCGATGATGGCAGCGAAACGGAGTGGCTTGATCATGGCTCCTCCCCTTGGGGTCGCCCAGAGGTCATCCGCGGGCGCGTCTATTCTAAGGCTCATGGGCGGACCCGCGGCCCGAACAGCGCCGAGCCCACGCGGACGTGGGTGGCTCCCTCCTCGATCGCCACCTCGAAGTCGTCGCTCATGCCCATCGAGAGCCAGCCGGGGAAGCCCTGCCACTCGGGGCGGGCGGAGAGCTCGTCGCGCAGCTCGCGGAGCCGGCGGAACCAGGGGCGGGAGTCCTCCGGGGTTTCGCCTGGAGGGGGGATGGCCATCAGGCCGGCGATCCGCAGATGCTTCAGCTCGGCGAGCGGACCGGCGGCTGCCGTAATGTCCTGGGTAGAGAAGCCGTGCTTGCTCCCCTCGCCGCCCAGGTTCACTTCCAGGAAGCCGGTGACGGCGATGCCGCGCGCGCCGGCCTCGCGGTCCACGGCCTCGGCGATCCGCAGCCGATCGATCGAGTGGATGGTGCGGAAGAGGTCGAGCGCGGGACGCACCTTGTTCGACTGGAGCGGGCCGATCAGGTGCCACTCGATCCCGGCCGGCAGCTCGCGGCTCTTGGCGAGAGCTTCCTGGACCCGGTTTTCGCCGAAGAGGGTGAGGCCGGCCTGGAAGACCTCGGCCAGCACGGAGACGGGCTGCTGTTTGCTGGCCCCCACCAGGACCACGCTGCCGGCCGGGCGGCCGGCGCGCCGGGCGGCCGCCGCGATCCGCGCACGGATGCTTGCCAGGCGGTCCGCCGCCCCGGCCGGCGCCGGCTCGCCGCTCAGCCCTGCTCCTCCTCGAGGTAGAGGATGCGTTTGCAGGCGTCGCACTGGACGAGGCTGCTGCCGTTGCGGATCTCCACCACGGACTGCGGGCGCACGCGGTAGTTGCAGGCCACGCAGTGCCACTCGCGCTGGCCCTTCCCCGGCCGCTCGATCGGACGCACCGGCGCCGTGGCGCTCGACGGATAGCGGTCGTGGATCCGCTCGAATTGCGATAGCACGCCGCGGGGGAGCCGGCCCTTGAGGTCCGCGATCCTGGCGCGCAGCTCCTCCACCTGGCGGGCGACCTCGGGTTTTTCGGCTTCCCAACGGGCGAGCTCGGCCGCGTAGCGCTGCTCGATCTCGCGGAAGCTCTCGCGCAGCGCCGCGAGGTCCTTCTGCGTCTGCTCGAAGCGCTCGAGGGAGGAGAAGGCGGCCTCCTCCTGGCCGCTGATCTGCCCCTTGACGGTGTCGATCTCCTGCAGCAGCGCGCCGTACTCGCGCTGCGTGCTCACCCGGTTGATCTGTTGTTGGAATTTCTTGAGCTTTTCCTGCGCATCCTGGACCGCCGCCTCCGCTGTCCGCCGCTGTCGCGTCGCCTCTTCGGAGGCTCCTTCGAGGGTCTGGATCTCGGTTTTTCGTCTCTCGTGCTCGTCGTGCAGCTCGCGCATCCAATCGGGGATTCCATGCAACCGTTGCTCGGCCTCGCGGAGCTGTGTGAGCGCGACTTGCAGCCCCAGGACGTTCTGGAGGTTTTGGTTCATCGAGTGGTGTCCGCTCCTCTCCAAAGGAAGGTCATCGCATCCCTGCCGCGCCCGCCGCGCATCGCCTCGTCACCATGGCTCGGAGCGCTTCGAAGTGGGTCCACCTGGATTCGAACCAGGGACCAGCCGGTTATGAGCCGGATGCTCTCACCACTGAGCTATGGACCCGGGGAGAGCCCTTCAGGGCGACTCGGCAGTATACCATTCGCGAGCCTCGCTGCCGGGAGCCCGCTCCACGGGCACGAACTCCCCCCAGGTCCGCGCCAGCAGCCGCGCCAGCTCGGCCGTCCGCCGGGGATCCCGGGAATCATCGATCCGCCGGCTGCCGGTCTTCTCCCAACGCTCCAGCGTCAGCCGCGGAGCACCCTGGCCGGTGAGAGGGGGCGTGGCGCGGAAGCCGGCGAGCAGGCGGCCGAAGATCTCGTCCGGCGGCGCGCTGAGCTCGGCGCGGGCGATGCGGGCGTTGCCCCGGTTCATCGACGCCAGATAGGCCCGATAGTACTCCGGCTCGGGCGGCGCGAACCGCGACTCCCAGAGGAGCTGATCGTCCCCTTCCACCAGGGAGAGCTGATTCGTGCCGTTCGTGAGGTACAGCTCCGAGAGCACCGCCGCGGGAGCCCGCCGGAACAGGCTCGGCGCCATCGCCGGCGGCACCTCGCCGCCGGCCGCCTCCACCAGGGTCGCCCACAGCCGGGCCGCCGCGATCCGCCGGTTGCGGGCCACCGCGATCGGGCGGCCGAAGCCTTTCGGCAGCTTGACGGCGAACGGCACTTCCAGGAGCTGCCGGCCCAGGTTGCCGCCGTTGAGGATCTGCCCCTTCTCGCCGAGCTCCTCGCCGTGCGTGGAGGTGACCACCAGCAGGGTGCGGTCCCATTCGCCGCTCTGCCGTAAGGCGGCCAGCAGGCGCCCCAGCCGCTCGTCGGCCCATGCGACGTTGAGGCGGTACATGGTCCAGAAGAGCTGCCGGCGGGCGGGCGGCAGCGGCTGGGCGGGATCGAGGTAGACGGCGAGCTGGTTCGGCAGGATGCGGGGCGGGAGATCGACGCTCTGCAGCCCCAACCGGGAGACGAGCCGCGGCCGGTAGATGTAGGGCGCCGCCGGCTCCGGAATGTGGACCCAGACGAATCGCCGGCCGTCGCCCAGCCGCTTCAGCCGCTCGCCTGCATCGACGCCTCTGGCGAGCTCGGACAGCGCATCGAACCCCTGATCGTAGCCGGTGGGCTGGGAGAAGAGGGAATCCCCGGAGAAGCCGAAGGTCTCGTAGCCCTGGGCCTTCAGGGCTTCCGGCAAGGTGAGCAGCTGGGGCGGGATCCGGCTCTCGGTCTGGAGCACCTGGTGTTGCCACGGCCGCAGGCCGGTCCACAGCGAGGCCATGGCCGGCGCGCCCCAGCTCGACGGGGCGATGGCCCGGCCGGCCCAGTCCGCCTGGCGCATGAGCCCGTCGAGATTCGGAGTCAGGCCCGGCTCGCCCACCACGTCGGCCCGCAGCGAAGCGAAGGTGATGAGGACGATCGGACCGTCGTGCGGCGGCGGCGCCACGCCGCCGCAGGCGGCCAAAGCGATCAGGACGAGCAGGCACGCCCGGCGATGAATCGCCGGGCTACCCTTGAAAAAAGCCCCCTCAAGGGGGCTCCGAGCCGGGTTCACCCGGCTTCCTTTTCGGGTAGCCCGGGCATTGTGATGCCCGGGAGGGGTGGGAGGAGCGATCCTGGCAGCAATTCACCCGGCCGCGGGATAGAGCTGGCGGTAGCTGTCCGAGAGCACCAGGATCCGTTTGACGTAGGTCTTC
>Ga0075425_100009935_pt1 | contig 10135 bp, 12 predicted proteins | sample SoiMethybrSBSTD4_FD_75300 | JGI IMG/M metagenome (GOLD analysis project Ga0075425, IMG submission 75300) | Bulk soil microbial communities from a Populus tree surrounding site in Tennessee, USA - Soil MetaG P. TD hybrid SBSTD4 | ecosystem: Environmental > Terrestrial > Soil > Tree plantation...
TATGCCAGCGGCGATGGGGATCGCTCCGGTACCGACCTGAATACGTTCAATCCTCTTTTTCCGAACCCGATGTACTCGAGCTTATCCGCGCTCCTCGGCCCATCCAACCTCACCGATCTCGGCCCGTCGATTCGCCTGACCCTCAATTCCAAAACGGCAATCACACCCGAAATGCCGTTTTACTGGCGCAGTTCCATTCATGACGGCATCTACGGGTTTGCCGGGAACCTGGTCCGCCCGGGAAATCTCAGCTCGGCGAAATTCGTGGGTTATCAGCCGGGCGTGGTTCTCGAGCGTACTTTTTCGCGACATTTTCTGGCTAACGCAGGATACTTTTATTTTTTCGCGGGCGAATTCCTGAAGGAGACACCTCCTGGAAAAGAGGTTGGCTACGCTTACGCGAGCTTGAGCTTCCGGCTGTAGGCACCCTGATCCGGGCTTGGGTGGTCGCGGATTGCTCCGGACCGGAATGTCCGGGCGGGGGCAGCAACAAATTGTCCGCGTTGCGCATGATTTTACGAGGCGCCCTTACACCGCCGCGTGAAGGCGAAAGCAGTTCGCTAATCAAGGAGACGCCATGCTTGAAGTCCACGTTCACAGTTCGCAAGAGGCGGGAATCTTCGCCAACGCATATATAGTGGAGACCGATCGATCGCTCATCTCGATCGACGCCACGTTGACTGTCGACGAAGCCCGCGGATTTCGGGACCGTTTGGCGAACCTTCGCAAGCCGCTTAAGGCCGTCCTCATTACGCATGCTCATCCCGACCATGTCGCAGGCATCACAGAATGGCTCCCTTCCAACGACACTCCGATCTATGCAGTTCGAAAAGTAGAGCAACTCATGAAAGCCACCGAAGAGCAGAAGCGCGCACAATGGGGGCCGGTGTTCAAAGACCAGTGGATCGCGCGCTGGATCTACCCAAACCAGATCGTAAAGCACGGCGAGAGCGTAAACGTGGACGATCACGTATTTCGCGTGGCGGACACTGGTGCGGGGGGAGACTGCGATGCCAATTCCGTATGGATCCTGAAGGGGAACCCGGAAAGGGCATTCGTAGGGGACCTTATTTTCAATGGAACGCACTCCTACTTGGCCGACGGCCACATCCAGGCGTGGCTGAACAATTTGCGTTACATCCGTTCCTTGCTGACCGACAACACCTTGTGTATCCGGGCCACGGGCAGCCCGGCGACATGGCGCTCTTCGAACTGCAAGAAAGATATTTGCGGGAGTACTGCCGGGCGGTTGAGACCATTGCTCGCGGCAAATCTTCTCTCGATGAATCGCAAACAAAAGAATTGGTGCGGCGCATGAAGAGCTTCTTGCCAACGGAAAAACTGGAATTCATGATCGAGCTGAGCGCCAATGCGGTTGCCGGAGAGTTGGCGGCCTCTGGTCTAGAGAAATAGGCAGTGTCAGATTGGATTCCTCGCTGGCGCCGACCCTTCCGGGAATCGCGCCTTTTGCGGGCTAGATACCATCTTCGGACTTTCGGGCAGCGTCCGCTAGGTGCTGTCCACGATGGTTTGGAGTCGAAGGCTAAAATCAAACAGCGAGGACGCGAGCAGTTCAGAGAGCGATCGCTCCGAAGCGTTGCTCGTTAACCCACGCTTTTGAAAATGGCTTGGCAACGCGGCAGCATCGACTGCCGCGCCTCGCGGAAGGGAGCTCTCTTGCGGGCAACACGTTGGCATGCCGTTTGGCAGAAATCGCTCGATCTTTGTCATTGCACGAGCGGATGCCGGGAGGGCAAACCTGGGGTAGGTTCCGACGTGAACCCTAGAGTGGCTCTCTGCCATTGCACGGCTCGGGAGATTTGCTTTCGATGGCGCTCGCCGGCAAAAGGATCGCGATTGTGGGGGCAAGTTCGGGCATCGGTCTTGCGACCGCCCGCAAATCCGCGGCGGCCGGCGCTCGCGTGATGATGGTGAGCCGCTCTGAGCGGAAACTGGAGGCGGCGGCAAGCCGAATCGCCGGGTCCGTCGACATTCGCGCCGTCGACATGTTGGATGAGCGGGCAGTCACCGGCTTGTTTGCGAACGCCGAAACCATCGATCACCTCGTACTCACTGCCGTTGCGGATGAAAACAGGAGGCGAGGCAGGCCGACCGAATTGACCGTGGACCAAATGGAGCGATCCTTCGATAAATTTCGCGGATTTTTTCTAGTGTCCCGCGCCGCGATCCCGAAAATGCCAGGCACCGGGACGATTACGTTTTTGTCGGGCGCGTCGGCGTTGAAGCCGCCCCGCGAGGCAATGTCCGTGCTGGCTTCGGTTAACGCCGCGATCATTGCGTTCGCCCATGCGCTGGCGCTTGAAGCCGCTCCCATCCGTGTCAACGTGGTGACCCCCGGTGTCGTCGACACTTCCGTGTGGGATGAAACGCAACGCGAGCGCATCAAGGCGTGGGCGGAGTCAGCGGCCCTTCCCGCGGGGCGATTCGGGCAGGGGGAGGACATCGCCGACGCCATCCTTTTTCTCATCGAGAACCCCTACATGACGGGGCACAACCTTGTGATCGATGGGGGCCTTACGGCCGTCTAAAGCAGAAGCGCGTTGGCTTGCCTGCTGCAGAATCAATCTCGCGTACGGCGGATTCGAGCGAGACAAGGAGCGAGAATGCGAATTGGAATTATAGGCACGGGAAATATGGGACGGACTCTCGGAGGCATATGGGCATCGGCTGGCCACGAGGTATTCTTTGGTGCCCGCAAGCCCGAGATCGCGAGCGAGGCCGAACACCTCGCGCGCGCACAGGCTACGTCCGCCGTCGGTTCGGGCACGAATCAACAAGCCGCAGAGTTTGGCGACGTGCTTCTCTACTGCCCGCGGGCCGTCGATCCGCAGGACGTGCTCTGCAACGCCTCCGTCCTCGGCGGCAAAGTCCTGATTGATTTGAACAACGTTGCTATACCCTCGGGCTTTCGGTTCGAGACGCACTCGGAATCACTGGCCGAGAAACTCCAGCGACAGGCGCCGGACGCAGTCGTAGCCAAGGCCTTCAATATGCTGGCCCAGGAGGTTTTTGGGGTTGATCGTGCCGAACGCGAAGACAAGGGTGTTTCGGTGTTGATTGCAACCGACGATCCCGAAGCCCGCAACTTGGTGGAAATTCTCGCCCGTGACCTGGGGCTCACCCCGGTGAACGCGGGACCGCTGCGTAATGCGCGCTTGCTCGAATCGGCGGCAGATCTGGTCCGCTATCTGATCGGTGGTGCTGGCCTCGGACCTCTTGCTACGCTTAGCGTGCGAGCACTGAGTCCCGGGTCCGCCAAGAGCCTTTACGGCGGACGCCGCGCGTCTACCTTACAAACCGACGAAGGACATCGCAACCTGCCCCGCGGGCAACCGGTCGAGGTCGAGAGTTCGGGCGTAATCGACGCTTCCCTCGAGTCCGTCTGGAACCTGGTGAGCGATTTCAACAGTGTTGCTCGGTGGCATCCTGATGTGACTGAGAGCCGCCTAGAGTCAGGGAAGGCGCGGGAGGCCGGGGCAGTGCGCCTCGTTCACCTGCGTAACGGAATGGCGATCCGCGAGCGGCTGGTTGCCATTTCGCCCGAAGATCACTTCTACAAATATGCGGTGATCGAATCGCCGTTGCCCCTGCGCGAGCATGAGTCGACGGTGCGGTTTATTCCGATCAACGAGTCGCGTACCCAGGTGACCTGGACCGCGCGCTTCGAAGTCATCGCGGGGGACGCCAAGGCGTTCGGTGAAGCCGTCAAGACGGGAGTCCTCGATCTCGGTATCGACGGGCTTAGGAAAGCCGCGCTTGGCTAGATCAAAGTGCCTAACCGAGAGGATCACCGGAGTAGCAATGGTTCATATCGCTCAGATCAACATTGGCCGAATCAAGGCTCCGCTGGACGACCCGGTCATGGCCGGGTTCATGGCGCGCCTCGATGACCTGAATGCCTTGGCCGACAAAAGCCCCGGCTTTGTCTGGCGCCTCCAGACGGCGGAAGGAAACGCCACATACTTCCGTCCTTTCGCGGACGAAAGGATTCTCCTGAATATGTCAGTTTGGGAAACGATCGATTTGCTCAGAAGCTACGTATACCGAACCGCACATGCTGAACTGCTCCGGCAAAGAGAGGAATGGTTTGAGCGCTTCGCCGGCGCCTATGCGGCGCTGTGGTGGATCCCGATCAGTCATGTGCCGAGCATTGAGGAAGCCAAGCAGCGGCTGGCCTACCTCGATGCGCATGGTCCGACTCCGTACGCGTTTACGTTCAACAGGGCGTTTCCGCCGGAGGAGGAACTGCAAAAGAAGGTTCCTCCAGCCGAGCTTTCATGACCGTAGCGGTGCGCGGATTCGGAATCGCACCGTATCGGAGATGGCTTTCGGCAACGCGCGAAGCTAGCGACGGAGTGAACTCTATGTATTTCCGCCACGCGAGTGAAATTTGGACGGACTACCCCGAACTTCTCCTGCTGCGCTTTTGGTCAGCGGTATTACCGACGATGTGTCCGTCGGCCCGGCTCGCCAAGTTCCTGCGAATTGCGCAATCTCGACTCGCCATGAATTCGGAGGGCGAGCTGCCGGAAACACCGCATGCGCGTCGCGGTCTCAAGGTCTGCGAGCGAAAAACATCCATCGGGTTATCGATTACAGGTAGCTCAGCCACCAGTCGGTTCTCCTGCGTTTCAGATCCTCGAACCACCAGCACGGAACGTAAAGCAAGAGCAACACCACGAACCACATCAGGTAGACGAACGGTAGCGAGTGACCGTAGCCTGGCGGGGTTTCCGCAAAGACCGCTCCGTGAAAGAGCCAGCGGGCCGGCTGATGCGTGATCACCGCCACCAGCACCGCCATCCAGTGGATCAGATAGAGATGCAACACATAAAAGAACATCGGCACCCGGCCGAAGATTCGCAGAGGCGAAGCGCCCGGCGGAACAGAGTCACGATCGAGCGCTGCCAACGCCAGCAGTGACGGCCCCACCGTCATCAACAGGAATTGTAGCGAGGCCGGATACTTCTCCACGTCGAAAAACAGGATCACGGTTCGCTCGAGACTGGCTTGAGGGTGCCAGTCCCCCTGAGACACTCCGCCCTGCCCCGCGGGAGGGTGGCCATAGCAATTGGTTGCGCGGAGAATGAGAAACGCGAGCGTCAGCGCCAGCCCCACCGTGGCCATGAGCCTGCGGCGTCGCTCGCGGTCAAACGTGTAGACTTGGCCAAAAGCGTAACCCGCGGCCATGACCGCGGCCAGTGGAATCAAGGGAAACAGCACATACTGGGGGATATGCCCGGGGAGCAAAATATCCCCTCGCGCGTGAAGAATTCCCCAGAGCCATGCGAGTGAGCCGAATCCCTGCGGCCGGAACCTATCGAGCAAATTGTGGCCGGCGATGATCGCGAAGGATCCAGCGAGAATCAAGCGCACCGCCAGCCGTATAACCATAGCTAAGGCCAACATGGATGCACCGAGCGCCCAAATCACCCCGAAAAAGCCACCGGGGAGCTGGAAGGTCCAAGCCAGGCCGACAAGCGTGAATTCGACAACAATGAGCCATGCCCCGCGAGTCCAGAGAAATTTTCTGAGCTCCTGAGGCGATCTCCGCTGTCCGTAGAGAAAGGCACCGGTGCCCGCAAGAAAGAAAAACATGGGAGCACAAAAGTGCGTCATCCAGCGAGTGACAAACAGAGCCACGGTCGTTTGCGCCAGGGTTTCCGGCTCGAACCTAATATCGGTGAAAAAGTCCCGTGTGTGGTCAAGGGCCATCCACACCATGATGACGCCCCGGAGAATATCGATCGACGGGAGGCGAAACGAAGAGGTTTTTGTTCCTTGCACTTGAGATGGGGCCGCATTTTTTGTCGAATGGATCGATCAACGGGTAGCGTAACGGACCGAAAATGCGCCTGCCTGCACTATCTTGCTAAATTGCGTGGAAAGATCCTTCTGGCGGCAGAACCTGGCCTCTGGTGGCGTCTTTAAAGGCCGGAACATTCTTATAAAACAGTTTGCAAGAGCGCTTTTTGTGCCAGCCGCCGTTTCCATCCCTCTGGACCTTTATTACCTTCATTCTGACAACACCTTGTGCACGAGTTGGATCGCGATCGAGCCTTCACCGACCGCAGAGGCGACCCTCTTCACGCTGCCGGAACGCACGTCGCCGACGGCGAACACACGAGGCAAGCTGGTTTCTAGCGGGTGTGGCGGGCGGCCCAACGGCCACTTTGCTGCGGACAACTCCTCCGGCCGCAGATTGCTCCCGGTCTTCACGAACCCCTTTTCGTCGAGAAGCAGGCAGTGGCGGAGCCAGCTTGTATTTGGAGTTGCTCCGGTCATCAGAAATACGTGCCGAATCTCTCGCGTCTCGGCACGACCGGCGTGCCCGTCGCGCCAGCGGACGCGTTCGAGCCTCGCGTCGCCTTCGAGTTCTTCGATCTCCGTTCGGGTGCGGAGCGTGATCTTCCCGCACTGTTCGATTCGATGGATCAAATACTGCGACATTGTTTCCGCGAGGCCTGGCCCACGAACGAGCAAGTGAACGTGTGCTGCCAGACCCGAAAGAAAGACCGCCGCCTGTCCCGCGGAATTTCCTCCTCCCACGATCACGATTTCCTGGTCTCGACAGAGTTGCCCCTCGACGTGAGTCGCACCGTAGTAGACACCCAGGCCTTCGAAATTCGCGAGATTTGCCAGTGGCAGCTTTCGGTATTGGGCGCCCGTCGCCACAATGACGCTGCGCGCGCGAACTTCACCTCCATTGTCGAGTTCGACTCTAAGCGGCATGAGATCACACGCGAGGCCGGCGGCTGCTCTCGCGATCAATATATGCGCGCCGAATTTCTGCGCCTGAGTCAATGCACGGCTCGCGAGATCTTGACCTGAAATGCCCGTAGGGAATCCCAGATAATTTTCGATGCGCGAACTCGATCCGGCTTGGCCTCCGGGTGCGGCACTTTCGACCACCAATACTTGAAGTCCTTCCGATGCCGCGTAAACCGCCGCTGCCAGCCCCGACGGGCCGCCACCGATAACAATGAGATCCAACACCTCCTGCCCGTCCACATCCGTGTTGAATCCCAACCGATCGGCCACCTCGAGGTTGCTCGGATTCCGAAGCACTGACCGGCTGCCGCTGAGCAGCACCGGAACATCGTTTATCCCGATCTCGAATTGACGCAGCAATTCCCGGACACCCGAATCCTGCTCCACATCCAGGTAGGTATGCGGGTGCCCATTGCGAGAAAGGAAAGTCTTGAGGCGCAGCGTGTCGGCCGAGTAAGCCGAGCCGACCAATACCAAGTCACCGGGAGAATTCGTGATCAAGTGCGCGCGGCGCAGGAGAAACGCACGCAGGAAGATCTCGCCTAGATCCGCATCCCGCGCGACCATTTGGCGCAAACTTGCGCGATCGATCTCAAGGAGCTCGCTCGCCGTTCGAACCCGCCCGCGCACGACGCTGCTCCGCCCCATCAACATGTTGACTTCGCCGGTGAACCCCCCGGACTCGTGCACGGCAATCGTTCGCTCGACGCCGCCCGAAGCGTCGACGATCTCGACGCTACCTTCGATCACGATGAAGACGCGAGGGTTCACCTCGCCCGGCTCGAACAGAATCTCACCGGCACGCGCCTTCCTTCTTTTCCCCAAACCTTCCAGACGAGCGATCTCCTCGCGTGTAAGCCGTGGGAACATTTCGTTTCGCGTATTGTGGTCGTCTGTCATGCCTGCCTCTGCCTTGTCGGATCTTCCGCTCAATTCAAACCACCGTACACCGCGGGCGTCATCGGGGACTCAGATGACGGCTCCTTCATCCGCCGCCGAGGCGAGTTCTTCTGCAACGCGATCGGCACCGAGTGCGATCATGAAGGACAAGCCGGCACCTGGAAGGTATTGCTCCATTACCCAGGTCAGCAGTTCCTTCTGGGTGTCGTTCAATTTTGGCGAGCCTTTCGAGATCATCGAGACTGCGCGGCAGTAGGTCTCAAGGTAGGTCTTTTGATGCAGGATCGTTTCGAACGAACCGGGCGAGCCGTGGCCAGGGTATATCGCGGGCACTTCGATCAAAAGCTCCCTCAACCTGCGAAGGTTCCTCAGCCAGTCCCGGATGTGTCCATCCGCCAGATAAGAGTGCGTACCGTTAAAGATCAGGTCACCCACGAAGGCTGCCTTCGCGTCGTTCTCCAAAATCCACACAGAATTAGCGTCGCAATCCCCACCCGGCCCCATCGTGTACGCGGAAGACCATCTCTTTGAACTTTATCCTTTCGCCGTCCGCGACAATACGATTCGGATAGGTCCACTTCGGAATCCATTCTTCCCTGAACACCGGACTCCACTGAGCGTGCTTGGCCGATTCCGTCTCCCGCATGAGCCTCACCGTGCCTTCCTGCGCGTAGACCGGAATCTGTTCGGAATCGACAAGCACGGAAATTCCCGCCACGTGATCGGGATGCGCATGGGTCACGATCACGCCGAGCAAAGGCTTGCGCAGCGATTCGACCGTCTTGCGGAGCTTCGCGCTCTCGCTGAACGTCAGTGTGGTGTCAACTAGGACAACACCGAACTGGCCTTCGACGACGTAGGCATTGGCAAAAATTCCCGCTTCGCCGGATTGATGAACGTGTATTTTCGCCACTGCCTTTCTCCGTTTGCACGCATTTAATCCAGTTCGTAAATTCGGGCAGCTTCCTGCGAATTTACTCCAGCGCTTACCGGTCGGGTGTCCGGATTCGCTGCCGAAACTCACGCTCGCGAACTCAGAGCCAAGCTGGGCTGCACCGGATCAATGCGTCTTCTCAGGCGTCCTGAAAACCGAGCAAGGCCTCACTCGGAGTCCGTCGGGATGTTCCCTTCGCTTCTCGCAAGGCGCAGAGTTCGCGGTATTCTCTCGGACTGCAGCCGGTTGCTTTTTTGAATTCGTGGCAGAAGTGTGCCTGATCGTAAAAGCCGACGTCGCTCGCCACCCGTGCAATCGGTTCACTGGTTTCCGCCAATCGTTGTCGTGCGGTCGCGATGCGCTGACTGCGTAGGTATTCGGCCGGTGTAAGTTTGAAAAAAGTCTTAAAGCCCCTGATCAGGTTTCTTGCCCCGAATCCGGAAACGGCCGTCAGCCGCCTCATGTCGATCCTGTCGGATAGGTTTTCGGCGAGGAATTTCGCCGCCCGCTTAACCCACAACGGTGGTTCGGGAGCGTTGGAGGTTTTCTCCCGATTCAGTTGCGCGGCCGCCTGTAGCACGAGACCCTGTACGGCGAGCCTCGAAGCCGCGTCTTGGACCCGAAGTTCGCGATGCAGCTGGATCAGGATCATGGGTATCCTGCTGCCAGGCTGCGTGATTCCTCCGCGTAAGGACGTGAAAATGTCCGCATAGCCCTCCTTCACCTCGACGTCGAGACCGCTCCCGCCTTGGGACAACACATGAAGGGAATAAGTCTCGTCAGGACCGTAATAACAAGCTTGGCCGCTACAGAGCCTGAACGTGTCGGTTCCGGAAATGACTTCGAACGCGCCCCGGAAGGGCATGAAAAAGCCCGGGAATTCATGGCGTTGATGGGGTCCGGGCCCTTCAGTCGAAAAGTGCGTTTCCGCTACCGTGATGCCGGTGAATTCACCGCGCCAGGCGATTTCGGCGGACTGATTTCCTAACGTTCCAACATTTGATATTCCTGTAGACCCCGTGGCCCGCACGCGATTTCCCCACTTGTCCGCTACTGCGGCTCCGGAGTTCGCAACCGACCGCTTCCCTCGGTACCGGCACCGCCTCATTCGGCATTACAAACGTTTCGATCCTTGTCCCATATCCGGCGCCTCAATCACTCGCGATAGCGTCCAACCACGGCATAAAAGTTCTACGACCGCGAGGTATTGCCAATTCGAATGCTTCGGACGGGCAACCACGGTGCGATGACCGGAAGGAACGCCGGACGAGCCGCCCTCCGTACGCTGTTTTCCTTGCGACAGTCCATCAGGCACTTGTACAACTCGCGATGTGGGTTCTCAAGGACAAGAGAGCCGCATTTTCGGCCACACTTGACTCACCAAGCGAGCCAGCGTCAGATAGGCAGACGGTTGCCAACCGCTTCCCCGATCAACCACGCCAAGAACGCGCTGGACTCAGCACACCTGTTCAACGGCCACTGGAAGGTCAGACCCCGCCGCGACGAATA
>Ga0075425_100009936_pt1 | contig 10135 bp, 8 predicted proteins | sample SoiMethybrSBSTD4_FD_75300 | JGI IMG/M metagenome (GOLD analysis project Ga0075425, IMG submission 75300) | Bulk soil microbial communities from a Populus tree surrounding site in Tennessee, USA - Soil MetaG P. TD hybrid SBSTD4 | ecosystem: Environmental > Terrestrial > Soil > Tree plantation...
CGCCGCCAGCTCCGACGGCGAGAGCTCCGTCGGGAGGACCCGCAGCGCCTCGACGATCGGCGCGAACGGCGTCACCTCGCCGCTGAGGCTGACGCAACCCCCGCTGAGCACCCGGTACCCCTCGGTTCGGGCCCAGGCGGCCAGCTCCATCACGAGTCGCGACTTGCCGACGCCTGCCTCGCCGGCAACCAGCACGAGGCCCGGTCTCCCCGCAGCGGCGCGTTGGGCCGCTTCCTGCAGCTCGGCAAGCTCCGAGCGCCTGCCGATGAGCGTCGGACTCGAGACTCTCTTCGCCACGCTCGGATGCTAGCGAGAGGGAACTCCTGGGCGCGGCGTGAGCGCTTGAAGACAACGATGTCGGCGATCGCGCCGGGTCGCAGAAATGAGGGCCGGCCTAAGGAATCGCCTGATGGCCGAACCCTTGCGATCGCCGATCTTCGATCTGTCACGAACGGTTCCGCACCTCGGAGCCGTCGGGCAGAGTCGAAGGGAGCAGCAAGATGTTCGGAAGCAAGGGCCAGCGTTCGTTTCAGCGAATGATCTCCCGCCGTCGGGCACTCGCTCCGGTCGCGATTGCGCTGGCCGCAGCGGTCACGATGGGCGGGCTCAAGCCAGCGTCGGCAGCCGCCGCGACAGGACCGGCGCTCGGTACCGTCAACGCCATCAGCGTTACGTGTGACCCGTTCGGCAACCGGATCGACTCCTACGTGAATGTGTCCCCGAGCCCCGGGTACACCAAGCAGCGCATCTGGTTCCAGTTTGCGATCTACGACGACTCGCGAAGCCAGCCCGTGGCCAACCACTGGCCGGGCGCATGGTTCTATCTCGACTACCAGAAGTTCTGGCCCAACGGCCGAATCGAGAACTCGGTCGGCAGCAAGACCTTCAGCGATTACCTGTACGACGGTCGGTTCAGCGTCTGGGTCAACTTCGCTTTCGAGAATTCGACCGGCACCGCAGCCACGTACACCGGGTGGATCAAGGCGACGCCGAGCACCATCGGTGGCCTCTCGTACCGCTGCGACTTGTAGAACCTGACTGGACACACCCAGGCGGACGCCCGGCCCGATATCACGGGCCGGGCGTCTTGCTTTTCAGCGGATTGAGAGCCAGGCCAAGCTCGCGTGATTCAGAGGCCGGCTATCTCTCGCTGTCCGATCGGGCCCGGTGCCGCGATCCCGAGCAAATCACGTGCTTTCAGCGCGAGATCAAGGCGGCTGGCAGCTCCGAGCTTCGCCTTGGCGTTCGCAACGTGCACAGAGGCGGTCTTCGGACTGATGTAGAGCTTGTCCGCGATCTCGCGGTCGGAAGTTCCGTCAGCCAGGAGTGACAGGATCTCGACCTCGCGCGCAGTCAGGACGCCGTGCCGAAGCGGAGGCGGACGGGAGCCCTCCGGCGAAGTGACTGGCGTCGCGAGCGCGCGCGCCAGCACCTCGTCTCGCGATGCCGTGCGCCCGTCGCGCTGCGCCAGCTCCCAGGCGACAGCACCGACTTGCCGTTTCGCGGCCTTCCAGTGCCGACTGGCCCCGGAGCTCTTGTCGTCGAGCGGGTCAGCGAGCGGCGACGGAGCGTACGCAGCCTCGGCAGCCCCGAGGAACCAGGCCGCCTCTAACGGCCGCCCCTCGATGGCGGCAATCGTGCCTCGGGCCCGAAACGCATCCATCATCTGCGGCGAGGTCCCCAAAGCAGACGACAGAGCGAGCGCGCGAGCGATCGCATCGCCAGCTCTCTTTATGGCGCCGGACTCGGCTAACGCAATCGACGAAACGGTCAGACAGTAGGCCTCAAGAACGGGTTGCCCCAGGTCTCGTGCAAGTGCGACACATTCCTCTGCCGCGGCGATCGCCTTTGCGGATTCCCCAAGTCGCAAGCTGTCGAAGGCAAGATTTGCGAGGCACAGCCCGAGGTGTTTCACGTTCCCATTCGCCCGAACCCGCGGTATTGCGTCCTCGAGAAACTGGCGGCCTCCGGCCAATCCGTGCAGGTCCTGTTCAAGGAGATAGCGGGCGTCGAAGACCAGGATCTCGTCCCTGATGGTCGTCGGCGAGATCGCGACCATTCGTGCGATGACTTCGCGCCGATCCACCCGCAGGCCAGACTCCTCGCCAGCGAATGCAATCCAGCTGAGCGCCTCGAGCTCGACGGAATGCATGCCCAGACGTTTCGCGAGTTCGGCCGCTTCCCGGGCCAACGGTTGCGCTTCCTCGTCGCTGCCGTACCGGCCCAGCAGACGAATGAGCGCGCCCAGTCCAAGGGCACGCTCGCCCGGCGCGAGGCCGGGTGATTCGAGCACCCTGCGCAGGCCTGCAATCGACCGTCGGGCCCATCCTCGAATTGACCAGTACTCCACCGAGGCCGACATCAGCTGAAGGGCGAGGTGGACGTCGTTCTCGAGGGACCAATCAATTGCCGCCTCGAGGTTGGCAAGATCGGCGTCGAGGTGAGCTAGCGCCTCTCGGGTGTGCGCGCCCTCGAGCAGGGGTGCCCATGTATCCACGAGATCGGCGACTGCCTCGGCGTGGCGGCGGCCGAGTGCGCCGAGGCGGGGCGCCGCGTTGGCCAGCACCGTCAGCCGCACCGACTCGAGGAGGCTGAAGCGAGGTTCACTCGCTACTTCCTCGCTGGTTGCTACCAGGCCATGTGCGGCCAAGGTTTCAAGTGCGGAGAGAATGTTGGCGCTGTCAGCCGTCCACGCGACGAGCTCGAGCCCGAACGTGCCCGTGCAGGCTGCGCAGGCCTCGAGGAGACCCCTTTCAGCGGCCGAGAGCAGCCCGATCGACCAATCGAGAACGGCGGCGAGCGAGCGATGGCGTTCCGGCCCCGTGGAGCGGGACAACACGCCCGCGTCATGGTCCTCGAGGCGGCGCCGTATGGCGCCCGGCGAGAGGATCCGTGCCCTGGCCGCGGCGAGCTCGATGCCGAGCGGCAGTCCGCCGAGGAGCCGGCACAACGCAGCGATATCGGCCGCAACCTGCGGGTCGAGCTGACCCCGGAGGCTGCCGAGCGAACGGGCTCGCTCGAGGAACAGAGCTCCGGCAGGCGATTGTTCGACTGCGGCGAGCTCGTCACCGGCAGGCAGCGACAGCCCGGGGATCCTGACCTCGTACTCGCCGACGGCACCGACCGGCGTCCGACTCGTTGCCAGGATACGGAGCTCTGGCGCGGCATTGAGGAGCTCGACGATCGGGCGCGCAATCCCGTTCGCCTGCTCGATGTTGTCGAGGCCCAGGATCCGAGGGCCGCCCTGCGCCCATTGGCGGACCGTGTCCGTTGGTTGCTCGTTCTCGGTGAGCAGAAGCATCGGCACGAGCGTCGCTGCGAGCTGCTCACCGTCAACGAGGCTCGAGAGATCGAAAAGGAAGGCCTCGCGGCTCTCGCGGAGCCGTTCCACGAGCGCAGCGGCAACTCGCGTCTTGCCGGTTCCACCCGGTCCGGTCAGGGTCACGAGTCGGTGCTTGCCCATCAGGTCGATGAGCTCAAGGAGAAGCGGTTCTCGCCCGACAACGGGATCGAGTCGTTCAGCTTCGATCACGGACGCCCCACGGTTTGCGCAAGGGCGGCATCGCGGTCCGCCAGACGATCGGAAGCGCGATCTTACCGCCACGGGGAGCGAAATGAGGATGTCTGGGGTCGAAGCACCGACCACGCCGACCGCGCATAGACTCCGAGTCGATGGCCGAAGAGCTTCGCGCTGAGTCGCCGTTTGGGCTCCAAGGAACCCACGAGAACATCTGGCATATCGCGGCTGCGGAACGGTGGGGAGATGGGCAGCTCATCGGACACCGCACGTATTGCGGACGCAACTACGTGGAGCCGGTTGAGCGACACGATCTCGCCGACCTCACCCAGATCTGCTCTGACTGCACGGCCCAGGTGTCGTCGCGCCACTAGAAGAGCTTGGCCGCGCCGAGTCTCAGGCCCATCACGAATCGGCGTCTGACCGAAACGAAACCCACGTCGGAGCGTTCTGTGGGCATGCGATCGAACACCTGGACAACGCCGTTCACGATCGGGATCGTCGGCATGGTCATCGTCGGGGTCGTGGCGCGCGACCTGCCGCCCATGGCCCTCGGCAGCTTCGTCGTTGGACTCACCGGTGGGCTCATCGGTCGGGGCTGGTGGCGGGTCGCCCCGCTGGGTATCGGCATGACGCTTGCCCTCCCCGTGCTGGTCGCGATCCAGCTGTTGACACCGATCGAAACGCTCGTGAACACGGAGGATCCCGGCGAGCTGGCGGGTGCGCTTCCGCTGGTGCTGCTCATCTGGGCGGCCTTCGTCGGCGCCGGGCTGGCAGGCTTCGCGGTCCCGACGCTTGGCCGCCGATTGCTGGGCTAGGCCGCCGCATTGGGCTAGGCCGCCGCATCACGCGAGGACACGCGTTCCGCCCTCCGCTAGCAGTCGAACACGAACCAGCACAGCTCGTTGCGGAGCCGCTGGTCGTCGAGGACGAGCTCGCGAATGGCAGCTGGGAGCTGCGCGCGCTGCCACCGGCACTCGGCCCGACCGGCCTCGGCAGCGTTGTTGGGCGCCGTTGCGGCCTGGACCGCCCTGATCGCGTAGGCCGCGGCACCGAGCTCGTGGGCCGCGACGTGGCCCACCGCCGCGGCCTGGCCGGCGGCGTATGCAGCGTGTCGCGCCGCGCCACGCAAGTCTCGCGCCGCCGCGTTCGCGTGGCCGCCTGCAGCGCGAGCGTCCCACCACGAGACCTCGCCCCGTGCCCACGCCCGGCCCATCTCGATCGCCCGTCGCGGTCGGTCGTCGTCGGGGCGCGCGCCCTCGAAGTGGGGGAGCACGTGCTCCGCGCAGTCGGCCGCCCAGGTCGCGAGCAGGTGATGGTCGCCATCGGAGAGGCTGCCGCCGCGGCGGACGGTGACGAGACGCGGGTCACGGACCTTGGGCAGGATCATCGCCTGCCAATTTGAACATGGGAAACGGCGAAGGCCTCCCAGGACGGGAGGCCTTCTTTGCGTCTCGCCTCGGACTCCTTCCGAGGCGCTACTTGAAGTGGAAGCTCTGCACGATCGGCATCGCCTCGTTGACGAACGAGTCGAAGGTGGTCTGATCCGGAGCGGTGACGAGGATCATCGCCGTCATGCTTGTGCCCAGGTCGCTCTTGCCGATGTCGACGAAGACGACTCGGAACCGGCTCTGCCCTGAGATGCCAACGACATATGGGTCGTCGCCGACCGAGCCTGCGCCGCCGACGGCCTCCTTGATGAGCACGACCGCCGGCTCGCTGCCGCCGCACGTTGACGTCCAGTCCGTCGCGAGGTGGACGTCCACCCACTTCCCCGCATGGCCATCGATCGTGATGTCGTGGACGGCACTTGCGGCGAGTGCGGAGCGCTTGCTCAGCGATGTCGCGAGGCCGCTTGCCGTCCTCTCAACCTTGCTGTCAGCGGCATCCGCGCACATGGGAGTCTCCATGACCGCGGCCGGCCGGATCCAGCCCTCGATCCCGGTGGACTGGCCGACAGGTCCGCTTGGCCCCTCCTTCGCGTAGTCGCTCGTGCGGAGGAGGCGGACGTCCGACGTGTGATCGCCGGCGACCGCCCACCCGTCGGGCACGGTGAAGGTGATGCCGCCGTACAACGGCCCGGGGGTCGCCGCTGGGTCCAGTCGAGGTGCGTAGAAGAGCGTCGGGTACGTGCCGGCCTCGAGATCGCCCCAGCACATGTCGGTTGTGTCCTTGCAGTTGGCGGCATGCCAGTCGCCGACGAACGCCGCGGGCCGCTCCGCGCAGGCGTCATCGACGAGCGCCAGGTGCAGGAGCGTCCCGCCTGGCGACAGCGACCAGGTGTAGTGACCCATGAGGCCCACCCCGCAGCCATTGGAGACGGCCTTGAGCTCGAGGGTGTTTGCGCCCACCACGGATGCCTGCGAGGTGAACGAACTCTGTCCGTAGACGAAATTCGCGTTCACGCTCAGCTGGCCGAATTCATAACCCAGGGTCAGTGACTGGACGTTCGACCGGGTGGGGAAGTCGTGGGGAACGCCGACCCAGCTCTTCAAGAGCTCGGGCGGCAAGGGGCCGGGGGTCGCTGATGGGAGGCTCGTCGGAATCGGCGTGGGAGAACCGGGCGGTCCGACGTTTGCAACAGGCCGCAGGAAGAATGCGGCCGCGCCGACGACGACGATGACCGTCGCGGCAGCGGCAATGAGTGCGCGGTTCACTGGGAGCCACCTTTCGGGGTAGGTCCAGCCCGGCCGCTGCGGAACGCGTCGAGTCGCCGCGAGGGCGCGCTCGATGGCCTCCGGTCGACCGTGATCGGGTCCCTGCTCGAGCCAGGCTCGCAGGGCGCTGTCAGATCGATCGATCGGTGGGTTCATCGTCCGTGCTCCGGGGTGGGGAACGACACCGCGGGCGGCATGAGGGCATCACGCATCGCCCGGGCGCCGTAATGGAGTCGGGAATGGACGGTTCCGGGCGGGATCCCGAGGATCGCCGCGACCTCCGGAGCCGGCAGTCCGACGTAATGGGTGAGCACGAGCACCGCACGGTGCTCGACGGAAAGGGCAAGGAAGGCGCGTTCGATCTCGTCCTGGTCGACCAGCGTCGCGATGTCGTCGGTCGGGCTTGGGCGATCGAACATCAGGGCCGGGACGACCATGGGCCGCCGGCGCGACCGGCGGACCTCGTCGTCACATGCCCGTACGAGCAGGCGGTGGAGCCAGGCGTCGAACCGCTCCGGTTCGCGCAGGGAGCGGATGTTCCGCCAGGCTCCGACGAGGGTCTCCTGGACCGCGTCCTCGGCGGCATACCCGTCGCGGAGGATGCGTCGTGCGATCGCGTACAGGCGGTGGTATGCGGCGGTCGCGAGCGCGTCGAACGCCTCGTGATCGCCCCGCTGTGCGCGCTCGACGAGATCGGAGATCACTCACCGTCCCTCGGTGGCGGCGCGGCCACCTGCCGCGCTCACCGAGTATGTCTCTCGGCGTGCGCGAATCCTTCATCCCACGCGAGGGTTCGTCAGGAGACCGGGAACCGTTTCGCTGCCTGGGCACCGCGGAGCGGCACTGCCTACCGCGCGACGGTGATCCTCGGGACCGTCGACGAGGCGAGCCGTTCCTCGAACCGGGCGATCGACTCGTCCAGGTTGGCGAGGTGGTCGGCGAGCCGCCGACGCGCCTCCTCGGCGGCGGCATCAAGGCCGGACAGCTCGAAGAGCTTCCAGTGGCGGAGGATCGGCATCAGGACCTCGTCGCGGTGGACACGCAGGTCGTAGATCCCGGCCTTCGCGATCTGAGCGGCCTTGCGGACGAAGCCCGGGATGCCCGCCCCTGGCATCTGGAACGCGAGGACCTCGTCGACGATGGCCCGGACGGCGGCTGACGGATCGAGCTTGAGCGCGGCCGACAGGACGTCCCGGTAGAAGACCATGTGGAGGTTCTCGTCGGTCGCGATGCGGACCATGATCTTGTCCGCGACCGGATCGTCCGAGTAGCGGCCGGTGTTGCGGTGCGCAATCCGCGTCGCGAGCTCCTGGAACGTGACGTACGCGAGCCCGTGGAGCGTGTCCGGCGAGGCGTGGTCGTAGCCCTGCTGGAGCTGCGTCATACGGCCGCGCTCGAGCGCGATCGGGTCGATGTTTCGGGTCACCGTCAGGTAGTCGCGGAGCACGATGGCGTGGCGGCCCTCCTCGGCCGTCCATCGACCGACCCAGTTCAGCCAGGCGCCATCGCCCTTGCCGAACATGCCGTGGATCAGCCGGTGGTAGCTCGGCAGGTTGTCCTCGGTGAGCAGACCGATCTCGAAAGAGGTCTGGGCGACGCCCGTCAGGCGCGGCTGGTCCGGCGTCCACGGCTCCTTGTCGAAGTCGCGCCCGAGCCGGTACGGGATGAATTCGTGCGGGAACCACTCCTGTGCCATGCCGGCATGGCGGTCGTAGAGGCGCCCGACCTCGGGCTCCAGCTCGACGAGCAGGGCGTGGTCATCGAGAAGGCGGGTGGGCCGCTCGACGGCGTTGGTCATGTGGGAAGCCTAGGTGCGGCGCCCCTCGGCGTTCGTCGAGTGCATGCAGGTCTGCACGCGATCGCAGCGATTCAGCCCGCCGGCGCCGCTGCCTCCTGCTCGGCGAGGAAGCGGTCGAGGCGGCGGACGAAGTTCACCGAGCCCTTCGCGGCGTGGAGCTTTCGTGCTCGTCCTGCGGCGTCGAGCATCTCGGATCGTCGACCGAGCATCGCCAGGACGCGCGCCCTCGCCTCCCACGCGTCCGCCGCGCTCAGCGAGTCGGTGTTCGCGGCCAGCTCGATCGCCTTCGCCGTGAGGCCGTCGGCCTCCTCGAGATTGCCGAGCTGCCCGTTCCCCAGCCCCGCGGCCATCCGCCAGATGATCTGGGTGACCGCGTCGTCCTGCGCCCCGAGCTGCCTGGACTCGTCCGCTGCCCGCAGCGCCGCTTCGCTGTCGCCGGTGAGGGCCAGCATCCAGGCCTGGAGGCCGACCATGGTCGAGCGCGCCCCGGTCTCGCCCAGGGCGGCGAGCGCGGCGACCTCCGCTCGCGCGGCGTCCAGCGCGGCCGGGATGTTGTCGAGCGCGTACTCCATGAACGCGTACCGGAACCAGTGGCGTCGTTCACCGAGCTCGTCGCTGATCGCCGCGGCTTCCGCGGCGGCAGCTTCCCCGGCTGATCGATCCCCGACGACCCCGTGCAGCAGCGCGATGGCGCTCAGGAGCGCCGCCCGGACGGACCGGCGGGATTCCGCCCTCACCAGCTCTTCGATGATCCGCAAACTCTCGGGCGCGTCGGAGTCGCCCCAGATCAGCGCGTTCGTGAGCCAGCGCGCGAAGTCGGTGCGGCGGAGGTCGCGGCCGTGCTCCGTCGCAGCGTCGAGCCCGGTTCGCGCCCACCGCGCCGCATCCTTCCAGTGGGCAGCGTTGAGATCGAGGAGGGACAGGACCTCGACCGCATCGAGCATCCCGTCGATGTTCCCTGCTGCCCGGAAGGTCTCCGCAGCCGACTCGACCTGTGGCCGAAACTGTTCGAACCGGAACGAGGGATCGGAGTAGCCCTGCAACGCCCAGACCCACAGCTGGGCGCGGAGCGCTGCTCCGGCATCGAGCTCCGCCGCGACCACCTGTGCCTGCCTCGCGACGCGGAGGGCGCTGGCAAACTCGCGCTGCGAGACCGCATCGATCAGCGCGAGCAGCGCTTCGAACCGAGCGCCGGCGTCCGCGACGAGGAGCTGTTCCGCCTCGCCCAGCAGCCGTTTTGCGGATTCGAAGGCGTCTCGCTCGACCGCACGCTTGCCGGCGGCCGCGAGCCGATGCCCGGCACGAAGCGCGAGTGCCTTCGTGTGTGCGTCGTCCGGTCCCAGCGCCAGACGGTACGAGCGTGCCTGCGCGAGGTGGTAGCCGACGATCTCGTCGCGGTCGGCGAGCCGCTCACCCGCCGAGGACTCGAGCCAGTCGGCGAAGTGCTCGTGGAGCTCGGCGCGTTCTGCCTTCGGCAGGCTGTCGTACGCCGCGTCGCGAATCAGGAGGTGCCGGAACCGGAACGTCTCGCCGCCGTCGTCTCGGCGGCGCTCAGGTCGGATGAGCTCCTTGCGCACGAGGGTCATCAGCTGCCCTCCGACGGCGGCTCGGCCGTCGACCGGCGTCAGCTCGGACACCTCCCGCTGGCCGAACTCCTTGCCGACGACGGAGGCTCGCTCGATCGTGCGCCGCTCCGGGCCGCTGAGGCGGTCGAGCCGCGCGGCCAGCAGGGCCTGGATCGTCGGCGGGACGGAGATCGAGTCGAGCTCGTGGACCTCCAGCGACCCATCCGGTCGTCGCTCGAGGTGTCCGTCATCGAGGAGCATCTCGATGACCTGCTCGGCGAACAGCGGGTTCCCGTCCGCCGCGGCGGCGATCCGTCGCCGAGCGGCCTCCGGGACCGTCGCTCCCTCGAACAGGGTCTCGACGAGCTGATCGGTCTGGTCGGCGGGCAGCGGTTCGAGCAGGAACGTCGTCGCGTCCGGTTTGCCGCCGCCCCAGCCGGACCGGATGTCGAGCAGCTCCGGTCGCGCGAGGGCGAGGATCAGCAGGGGCACGCCGTGGATCCAGTCCGCGAGGTGCTCCACGAGGTCGAGCACCGTCGAGTCCGCCCAGTGGAGATCGTCGATCACCGCGACGGTCGGGCCGTCCTCGGCGAGGCGC